>Ga0310098_1000116_pt1 | contig 18397 bp, 15 predicted proteins | sample LakMicMIDCLREDC7_FD_194453 | JGI IMG/M metagenome (GOLD analysis project Ga0310098, IMG submission 194453) | Enriched freshwater cyanobacterial communities from Lake Michigan, Michigan, United States - MI23.DCL.RED.C7 | ecosystem: Environmental > Aquatic > Freshwater > Lake | place: USA...
ACAAGGCCGCCAGCGGCACCACCGAGGAGGTCAGCCAATTGCGGGCCGTTTGCGGCGAGCGGCTGGCGATCTACAGCGGCGACGACGCCCTCACCCTGCCGATGTTGGCCGTGGGCGCCGTGGGCGTGGTGAGTGTGGCCGGCCATCTGGTGGCCCGCGAGATCAGCCAGATGGTCACCGCTTTCCTGGCCGGCGACCACGCCGGCGCCCTGGCCCTGCACGAACGGCTGCTGCCCCTTTGCAAGGCCCTGTTTTTGACCACCAATCCGATTCCTGTCAAAGCCGCGTTGGAGCTGAGCGGCTGGCCGGTGGGCGCTCCCCGTCTTCCCCTTGTTTCCGCCTCCAGTGATGTCCGCGAGCGATTAACCACAGCCCTGGCAGCCCTGCGTCCCACCTGACGCCAAGGCCCATCCCAGTTCTCCGCCCATTAGCAGACCAACCTGCCAACAACGGTCCGGAGGCATTGCATTCAGTCCGGCATCCCTTTCCCTTCCCTTTCCCTTCCCCTGATGAGCCCATCCAACCCGATCACCCGTAATGCCAGCGCCGGCCGTTCTGAGGCCGCTGACAAACAGCCCACCCTGCGGGTGATTCCCCTCGGTGGTTTGCATGAGATCGGTAAAAACACCTGCGTTTTTGAATACGGCGATGACCTGATGCTGGTCGATGGCGGCCTCGCCTTCCCCAGCGATGGCATGCATGGCGTCAACGTGGTGTTGCCCGACACCAGCTATCTGCGCGAAAACCAGAAGCGGATTCGCGGCATGATCGTCACCCATGGCCATGAAGATCACATCGGTGGCATTCCCCACCACCTCAAGAACTTCACGATTCCGGTGATCTATGGGCCCCGCCTGGCCCTCTCCATGCTCACGGGCAAGATGGAGGAGGCGGGTGTGATGGATCGCACGATCCTGCAAACGGTCTCCCCCCGCGACGTGGTGCAGGTTGGCCAACACTTCAAGGTGGAGTTCATCCGCAACACCCACTCGCTCGCCGATAGCTTCTCCCTGGCGATCACCACCCCCGCTGGCGTAGTGATTTTCACCGGCGACTTCAAATTCGACCACACCCCGGTCGATGGCGAGTATTTCGACATCCAGCGCATGGCCCACTACGGCGAGCAGGGCGTGCTGTGCTTGTTCAGTGACTCCACCAACGCCGAGCTGCCCGGTTTCACGCCGCCCGAGCGGGCCGTGTTCCCCCACCTCGATCGCCACATCGGCAATGCCCAAGGCCGGGTGATTCTCACCACCTTCGCCAGCTCCACCCACCGGGTTTCGATGATCCTCGAGCTGGCGATGAAGCATGGCCGCAAGGTCGGTCTGCTGGGCCGCTCCATGCTCAACGTGATCGCCAAGGCGCGCGAGCTTGGCTATATGCGCTGCCCCGATGACCTGTTTGTGCCGATCAAGCAGATCCGCGACCTGCCCGACCGCGAAACCCTGCTGTTGATGACAGGCAGCCAGGGGGAGCCCCTCGCCGCCCTGAGCCGGATCTCCCGCAGCGACCATCCCCAGGTTCAGGTCAAGTCCAGCGACACGATCATCTTCTCGGCCAGCCCGATTCCCGGTAACACCATTTCCGTGGTGAACACCATCGACCGGCTGATGATGCTCGGCGCCAAGGTGGTTTATGGCAAGGGGGAAGGCATCCACGTCTCTGGTCATGGCTCCCAGGAAGACGACAAGTTGATGCTGGCCCTGACCCGGCCCAAGTTCTTCGTGCCTGTGCATGGCGAACACCGCATGTTGGTGGCCCACGCCAAAACGGCCCAGTCCATGGGCATCCCCGCCGAGAACTGCCTGATCATCGAAAACGGCGATGTGGTGGAACTCAAGCCCGAGTCGATCCGCAAGGGCGATCCGGTGAAGTCTGGTATCGAGTTGCTGGATGCCTCCCGCAACGGCATCGTTGATGCCCGCGTGCTCAAGGAGCGCCAGCAGCTGGCCGAAGACGGCGTGATCACCCTGCTGGCCGTGATCAGCACCGATGGCGTGATGGCGGCGCCGCCCCGGGTCAACCTGCGCGGCGTGGTCACCACGGCCGATGCCCGCAAGATGTCCCTCTGGGCCGAGCGGGAGATCGGCTGGGTCCTGGAGAACCGCTGGAGCCAGTTGTCCCGCAACAGTGGCGGCGCCGCTCCCGATGTCGATTGGATGGGCGTGCAGCGCGAAATCGAAGTGGGCCTGCAGCGGCGCCTGCGCCGCGAGCTCCAGGTGGAACCGCTGATCATTTGTCTGGTCCAGCCGGCCCCCGGCGGTACCCCCGCCTACAAGGGTCGCGCCGATGCCGAACCCGATAGCCGTCCGGCTCCCCGGGGTGGTCGCCGTGATGGCGGCCGTGAGCTGAGCCGGGAGGTGAACCGCGACGTCAACCGTGATGTCATCCGCGATCGCCAGGCCCCGGCCGCTGCTGCCACGGCCGTTGCCGAGCCCGCAGCCCCTGTATCAGGACCAGCCGCAGCCCCAGCCGAACCCCAGCGCCAACTGGTGGCGGTGACGGCTGCCGAAGCCCCGATCGAAGATCCGGACCTGGCCGCCACCCGCACCCGTCGCCGCCGTTCCGGCGCCGCCAGCTGAGGGCAGCGCGCTTGCTTGGGCCTGGGCCGGTTTAACCCCGGCCTGGGCCTCAGGTCAGCACCACCCGCAGCAGGCCCTTGGCCAGTTCCGCCGCTTCGGCAGGGCTGAAGGCCTGGGGGCTCTCGAGACCACCCGTCGGCTCTAGGGAGGGGGCAGGCTCCCCAATCAGCTCCACCAGGTCCGGTTCGATCCGCTTAATCCGCTCGACCAGCTCGCCTTTCACAGACTCCTCAGCCTTCTCGGCCCAGGGTTGGGCCGCCGCTGTCCCCGCCGCCAACCCAGGCTGGGCCTCGGGGCTGTCGTTTCCAGGCTGGTCGGTGGTGCCCAGGCTGCCCAGGTCCTCCAGCCAGGGCACTGCCGCTCCTGAACTGGAGCTGGTGGACGCTTCGTCTGGGATGGCAGCCAGGCTGGCACTGGCGCCGGCTTGCCGGCAGAGGGTCACGCCCTGTTCGGCCAGTTCCCGGTAGGTGGGGTCGTAGCTCTGTTTCAACACCTGTTGATAACAGGGCAGGGCCTTTTGGGGCTGGCCCAGGCCATAGAGATAGGTGTGGCCGATTAGCAATTGCAGCCGCAGATCCAGCTGGTCCTCCGAGCCGCTGGGAATGCGGGGCACCAGGTCCTGGGCTAGCCGCAGGGCTTCAGGAAACTGCTGCATGCTGTAGGCATGCTCGACGGCGATATAGGCGTCCTGAAGGTTGATGCTCACAAACGGTTCAGGCGGTGGTGACGGAGTGGCGTTGCGGAAGTCTGACCGGGACTGGGGCTGAACGTCTGTCCTGGATCCTGCTGGCCCCTGGGCTGGGTTAGGCCGGCCCTGGTTCAGACCCCTTGTTTGGGGGCAGTAACACCAGCATGCGACGGGTCCAGCCCAGCCGCCACCCCTGGCCCAAGGGTCGTTCGCCTGGGCCCTGGTTGGGTTGGAGCTGTCCCAGCAAGGACTCCAGGCTGGCGGCCTCCAGGCTGGGGCCGCTCTGGCGTTTGAGCCAGTGGTGCAGCAGCCGCCCCTGGTTGGCGCGTCCCAGGCGGGTGAGGCCGGCCCGGTCTAGGCCCGGGGCCGTTTCCCCGTCTTGGTGAGGGGTGAGGAGCTTTAGGGCGAGATCGAGCAGTTCCTCCAGTCCGGCCTGTTCCTGTTCGAGCCGTTCGGCCAGGGCACTGATGCGGTTGGCGCTGCCGGGATGGAGCTCCTCTAGCACCGGCATCACCTCCTGGCGGATGCGGTTGCGGCTGAAGCGGGGACTGGCGTTGCTGGGGTCGAGCCAGATCGGCAGGCTCCAGTCGGCGCAGAACTGGCCGGTGTCGGCCCGGCCTAGGCCCAACAGGGGGCGCACCAGGCTGATCGGCGAGTTTGGGCTGAGGGGCCGTCGCCGCCGCAGGCTGGCCAGGCCCTGGCGGTGGCTGCCGCGGGCCAGGTGCAGCAGCAGGGTCTCGGCCCGGTCGCTGGCGGTGTGGCCGGTCACCACATGGGCGCAGGCCCGTTCCAGGGCCAGGGCTTCGAGGCGCTCGTAGCGCCAGGACCGGGCCGCCGCTTCGCTGGCGGGGGGGGCGCAGGCCCGTTCCACCGTGATCGCCAGCCCACACCCTGCGCCCCAGGCCTGGAGTTCTTCGGCCTGGCGAGCCGATTCGGGGCGCCAGCCGTGGTCGCCGTGCCAAAGGTGCAGGCGCCAGCCGTGCAGCCGGCCCAGGTCCTGCAGCAGGCGCGTCAGGGCCATGGAGTCCTGGCCGCCGGACACGGCCAGCAGCAGGGGCGCCCCGGCGGGCAGCAGGTCCGGGTCGCGGCGCAGGCGTTGATGCAGGGCGGCATGGACCGGGCCCCAGGCGGGGCGAGCCCGGCCGCCAACGCCGGAGGGCCCCGGGGGCGGGCCTGGTTGCGGCGAGGCTTCGGATGGGAGAATTGGCTTCATTCGCTGTCCGGCCGCCCATGTCCCGTCTGTCCAGCCTGCCGCTTCAACTGCAGCAAGCCCTGGCCTCGCGGCGCCTGCTCAAGGTGATCGCCGGCCTCACCAATTTTGATGCCGCCTCGGTGGAGCGCATCAGCCGCGCTGCCGGTCTCGGTGGCGCCGACCTGATCGATTTGGCCTGTGATCCCGAGCTGGTGCGCCGCGCCGCTGCCGTGTCCGGCCTGCCGATCTGTGTGTCAGCCGTGGATCCCGACCTGTTTCCCGCTGCCGTGGCCGCCGGCGCCGCCCTGGTGGAGATCGGCAACTATGACGCCTTCTATCCCCTCGGGCGCCTCTTTGATGCCGCCGAGGTGCTCGAGCTCACCCGCCGCACCCGCGCCCTCCTCCCCGAGGTGGTGCTGTCGGTGACCGTGCCCCACGTGTTGCCCCTCGACCAGCAGGAGCAACTCGCCATCGACCTGGTGGAAGCTGGCGCCGACCTGATCCAGACCGAGGGCGGCACCAGCGCCCGTCCCTTCAGCGCCGGCAGCCTCGGCCTGATTGAAAAAGCCGCCCCCACCCTGGCCGCCGCCCACGCGATCAGCCGCGCCGTCTCCGTGCCTGTGCTCTGCGCCTCCGGCCTCTCGGCCGTCACCCTGCCCCTGGCGATCGCCGCCGGCGCCAGCGGGGTTGGAGTTGGCTCGGCCGTGAATCGCCTGGGCGATGAGCTGGCCATGGTGGCCGTGGTGCGCAGCCTGCGCGAGGCCCTGGGCAGCGGCGCTGCCGTTTCGGCCCAGGCCTGATTGATCGCGCCATCCTTCGCGTTCTCCCTGCCCTAGGGGCGTGATCAGGCCCGCCCGGGGTCCCCTTAGGGGGGCTTCTGGCGGGTTTGACCGCTTTTCAGGGTCGGTGGACCACCCCCACTCCGGTCCCGCTGGGCTGAGAATGGCCCGATGGCCCACTTCGAACTCCACGCCCCCTACGAGCCCAAAGGCGACCAACCCACGGCCATTGAGGCCATGGTCCGGGGCGTGGATGGCGGTGAGCGCTACCAGACCCTGCTGGGCGCCACCGGCACCGGCAAAACCTTTTCGATCGCCAATGTGATCGCCCGCACGGGCCGCCCCACCCTGGTGCTGGCCCATAACAAAACCCTTGCGGCCCAGCTTTGCAATGAGTTGCGGGAATTTTTCCCCAACAACGCCGTTGAATATTTCATCTCCTACTACGACTATTACCAGCCCGAGGCCTATGTGGCGGTCTCGGATACCTACATCGCCAAGACCGCCTCGATTAACGAGGAGATTGACATGCTGCGCCACTCGGCAACGCGCTCGTTGTTTGAGCGTTCTGATGTGATCGTGGTCGCCTCGATTAGCTGCATCTACGGCCTGGGCATTCCCTCGGAATATCTCAAGGCGGCGGTGAAGTTTCAGGTGGGTGAAACCCTGGATCTGCGAGGCTCCCTGCGGGAACTTGTTAATAATCAGTATTCCCGCAATGATATAGAAATCGCGCGCGGCCGTTTCCGCGTGCGCGGCGATGTGCTCGAAATCGGACCGGCCTACGAGGATCGCCTAGTGCGGATTGAGTTGTTTGGCGATGAGATCGAAGCGATCCGCTATGTCGATCCCACCACCGGCGAGATCCTGCAAAGCCTCGACACGATCAACATCTATCCCGCCAAGCACTTTGTGACCCCCAAGGAGCGGCTCGAGGGGGCGATTGCCGAGATTCGCGGCGAACTCCATGACCGGCTCGACCTGCTCAACCGCGAAGGTCGTCTGCTGGAGGCCCAGCGGCTGGAGCAGCGCACCACCTACGACCTCGAGATGCTCGAGCAGGTGGGCTATTGCAACGGCGTCGAAAACTACGCCCGCCACCTGGCTGGCCGGCCCGCCGGTACCCCGCCGGAATGCCTGATCGATTACTTCCCCAAGGACTGGCTGCTGGTGGTGGATGAAAGCCATGTCACCTGCTCCCAGCTGCAGGCCATGTACAACGGCGACCAATCGCGCAAGCAGGTGCTGATCGAGCACGGCTTCCGCCTGCCCTCGGCTGCCGATAACCGGCCGCTCAAGGGCGATGAGTTCTGGGAAAAGGCCCAGCAGACGATCTTTGTCAGCGCCACGCCCGGCAATTGGGAAATGGCCCAAAGCAAGGGCCAGATCGTGGAGCAGGTGATCCGCCCCACCGGCGTGCTCGATCCGATTGTGGAGGTGCGCCCCACCGAGGGCCAGGTGGATGATTTGCTCGGCGAAATCCGGGAGCGGGCGGACAAAAAGGAACGGGTGCTAATCACCACCTTGACCAAGCGCATGGCCGAAGACCTCACCGATTACCTGGCCGAAAATGGCGTGAAGGTGCGCTACCTCCACTCGGAAATCCATTCGATCGAGCGCATCGAGATCATCCAGGATCTGCGCAATGGCGAATATGACGTGCTGGTGGGTGTCAACCTGCTGCGGGAAGGATTGGACTTGCCCGAAGTGTCGCTGGTGGCGATTCTCGATGCCGATAAGGAGGGCTTCCTGCGGGCCGAGCGCTCCCTCATCCAAACGATCGGCCGGGCCGCTCGCCACATCGAAGGCAAGGCCCTTCTCTATGCCGACAACCTCACCGATTCGATGGCGAAAGCCATCTCAGAAACGGAGCGCCGCCGCGCCATCCAGCACGCCTACAACCTCGAACACGGCATCACGCCCACGCCGGCTGGCAAGCGGGCGGGCAACTCGATCCTTGCCTTTCTGGAGGTGTCCCGCCGGCTCAATGATGAGCAGTTGGAGGAGGCCACCGATCAAGCGGTGCACAACGATGTGCCGCTTGATTCTCTGCCGGAGCTGATCACCCAGCTGGAGGAACGCATGAAGGAAGCCGCTAAAAACCTGGAATACGAACGGGCCGCCAGCCTGCGCGACCGCATCAAGACCCTGCGCCAGAAGTTGGTGGGCAAGGCCTGAGCCGGGGTCGCCCCAGCCCCTTCCGTTGGCGCTTTAAGCCTCGGTGCCTTCGGCCTTGTGAACGGCAGCGCCGCCCAGGCCGAAGGCGCCATGCACCGCCTGCAGGGCCGCCACCCCATCGGCTTCGGCCACCACGCAGCTGGTGCGGATTTCGCTGGTGGCAATCATTTCGATGTTGATGCCGGCTTCGGCCAGGCAGCGGAACATGCGGGCGGCCGTGCCGGGGGTGGAGGGCATGCCTGCACCTACGGCGCTGACCCGGGCGATCGCCATGCCTTCTTCAAAACGGGCCTCTGGCCACTGGGCCAGCAGCGGCTGCAGGGCCGCCTGGGCCCGGCCCAGGTCGTCGCGGCGCAGGGTGAAGCCCATGTCGCGGCTGAGCTGGTCGCCGCTGCCGTGGGTGCGCTCCGATTGGACGATCGCATCGAGGCAGAGGCCCGCATCGGCCAGGGCCCGGCAGACGGCGGCGGCGCTGCCGGGCCGGTCGGGAATGCGATGGACCGCCACCTGGGCCTGGTCCCGGTCGAGGGCGACGCCGCGCACCTCCGGCTCGCCCAGGCCCGCCGGGCTGGGGTTGAGCCGCAGTTGCGGCTCGGCCAATTCGAAGGTGTGGGCGGCCGCCTGCAGGGCCTTGCTGCCCTGGTGGCCCGCCACCAGGCAGCTCACTTTCACCTCGCTAGTGGCGATCAGGCGCAGGTTGATGCTGGCCTTGGCCAGGGTGTCGAACAGCCGGGCGGCGACGCCTGGGCGCCCCAGGATGCCGGCCCCAGAAATGCTGAGTTTGGCCATGCCGGCCTCGGCGGTGAGCGTGGCTTGGTCGGCTCCCATGGCCACGAGCAGCTCTTGGCAAACGGCCCGGGCCCGCTCCAGTTCCGTCTCGGCCAGGGTGAAGGCAATGTCGTTGCTGGCTCCCTCATGGGTGGCCTGCACGATCAGGTCCACGTTGAGCCCGGCGACGGAGAGGGCCTCAAACAGGCGAGCCGCCACGCCCGGTTGGTCGGGCACATGGGAGAGGGCCAGCACGGCCTGGTGCTCCTCCAGCTCGGCCCCATCCACGGGCCGGCTTAACTCCAGGCCCGTGTGGCCGGGGCGGCGGTTGGCGCTGTCGCTGGTGAGCAGGGTGCCGGGGGCGTCGCTCCAGCTGGAGCGCACCACCAGGGGTACCCCGTAGTTGCGGGCGATCTCCACCGCCCGGGGGTGGAGCACGGCAGCCCCGAGGCTGGCCAGTTCCAGCATTTCGTTGCAGCTGATCGTTGTCATCAGCTGGGCATCGGCCACCTTGCGGGGGTCGGTGGTGAGCACGCCGGGCACGTCGGTGTAGATCTCACAGGCCTCGGCCCCCAGGGCTGCGGCTAGGGCCACGGCCGAGGTGTCGGAGCCGCCCCGGCCCAAGGTGGTGATCTCCGGGGTGCCGGCGTGGCCGCTGCTGGTGCCCTGGAAGCCGGCCACCACCACCACCAGGCCGTTATCAAGGTGGCGCTGCAGCCGTTCGGTGCGCACCTCCAGGATGCGGGCGCGGCCGTGGGTCGATTCGGTGACGATGCCCACCTGGGGCCCAGTCATCGAGACCGCCGGCACCCCCTGGGCATGGAGGGCCATGGCCAGCAGGGCGATCGACACCTGCTCGCCCGTGGCCAGCAGCATGTCCATTTCCCGCTGGGGCGGGTTGCTGCTGATCGCCCGGGCCAGGCCCGTGAGTTCGTCGGTGGTGTGGCCCATGGCCGACACCACGATCACCAGGTCATGGCCAGCCTCGCGGCTGGCGGCGATGCGTCGGGCCACCGCCTGGATCCGTTCCACATCCGCGACCGAGGTGCCGCCGAACTTCTGAACCAGCAGGCCCATTCCCGGTGTTGCTGCGCGTGATCGGCCGATTATCGGCCCCTAGCCTGGAATCCCCTGATCGAGCTCGGTGATGGAGCTTCTGGTGCCCGTCTCAGCGGGGGAATTGCTCGACAAGATCACGATCCTGCAGATCAAGGCGCAACGGATCGGTGATCCCGCCAAGCGGGCCAACGTGGCTGTGGAGCTGGCCGCCCTGGAGGCGGTGGCGGTTCGGGCGGGGCTGGTCGCCGAGGCGGGCCAGGCCCCTGGGCCTGATGGGGTTTTTGTGCCGATCCCAGCTGTCGGCGCCGGGAGTGATGGCGGTGGCGATGCTGTTGCCGATGGGGCCTGCCAAGCCGCTCTGGCCCCCGTCATGGCCCAGCTGGTGACCGTCAACGGCGAGCTCTGGGACATTGAAGATCGCATCCGCGACTGTGAGCGGGCCGGCGATTTCGGTCCTGGCTTTGTGGAGCTGGCGCGGTCTGTGTATCGCACCAACGACCGGCGCGCCGCCCTCAAGGCTCAGATCAACCAGCTTTGCGGCTCCCAGCTGGTGGAAGAAAAGAGTTATGCCGCCTATTGAGGGCGGCTTTGCCCATCCGGGCCTGGGGGTTCATCGGCCCCTGGAGCCGATCAGGGTCCCGCCAGCAAAAAGCCATCGCGGAAGGCATCGCCCGGGTCCATGCCCCGTTTCAGGGCCGCCTCCACCTCCAGCAGCTGGCCCAGCAGGCTCAAGAAGCGCCCCGGGGGGCGGCCGCGAATTTGTTTGCGCATCACGTAGATGCGTTTGGGGTTGCCGATGCCGGCCGCCTTGGCGATCACGGCCACGTCCTGTTCCCCCTGGGCATCGAGCAAGCTCACCCACAGCCAGCCCCGGATCTGGCTGCTCAGGGCCGCCACGATCCGCAGGGCCGGCTCGTTGACCTCCAGCAGCAGTTCCACCAGGGCGATCGCTTCGGCGCTCTGGCCGGCCAGCAGGGCATCGCCCACCTGCAGGCTCGAGGTGGCGTGGCTGCCGATCAGGGCGGCCACGGCCGCGGCCGTGATCGGGGTGCCAGGGCCGCCGGCTTTGCTGCTGCCGGCATAGAGCGAGAGCTTCTCCAGTTCGCTGGCCAGGCGAGCGCTGTCACTGCCAATCGCCTCGGCCAGGGCCTCGGCTGCCGCCGGCTCCACGGCCAGGCCCATCTCCCGGGCCGTGCGGCTCACCAGCTCCACCTGGCCGGCCCCGTCCCAGACCGCTGGCAGGTTGAAGCTGCGTTCCTCGGCCACGCCCTTGAGTGCTTTGGTGGTGCGCAGGCGCGCATCTGGCTTGGCGCCATTCACCAGCACCAGGTGGCAGTGGTCGGGGATTTGGCCCAGGTTTGCCTCCAGCTGGCTGGCTAGGTCGGCCGGGCACTGGTTACAGAAGGGGCTGCGCTGCAGCAACACGACCCGGTCGCCTGCCCCCAGGGGCGGCGTGCGGGCCTCGGCCAGGGCCTGGGCCGCCTGGCCCTGGTCGTTGCCATCGAGGCGGGTGAGGTTGATGCTCTGCCAGCTGGGGTCGCAGACCTGCTGGATCAGGGCGTCCACGGCCCGGTTGCGGGCCGCTTCGTCATCCCCCCAGAAGAGATGGATCGGCATCGGCACGCACCTGGCTGCAGGAGCCCATTCGTAAGCTCAATTGTGGGCTGTCTCAGGGTGTGGAGTGGGCGCAGGCGAGACCTTCCGCGAGAGCCAGGGTCCGGCACCCTTCGACCATCCGATCTTCAGCGAAAGCGTTCGGCGCATCCGCGGCTGGCTGGGGCCCACCGACTTCGATCCCGCTGAGCAGGACCTGGTTGAACGGGTGATCCACAGCGGCGGCGACCTCAGCCTCGCCACTGATCTGCACTGGTCCGCTGGGGCCTGCGCCCAGGGCATGGCGGCCCTGGCGGGCGGCGCCGTGATCCTCACCGACACGGCCATGGCGGCTGCGGCGGTGCAGCCCATGGCCCGGCGCACCTTCGCCAATCCGGTGTTGAGCGTGCTCGATTGGGCGCCCCAACGGGCCCCGGTGGGTGGCACCCGCACGGCCGTAGGCATGGCGGCAGCCCTGGAGCACCACCCCGGTGCCGTGGTGCTGATCGGCAGTGCCCCCACGGCCCTAGAGCAGTTGCTGGACCTAGCCCAACGGGGGCAGCCGCCGGCCCTGGTGATTGGCATGCCCGTGGGCTTTGTCGGCGTGGCCGAGAGCAAGCGTCACCTGGCTGCCAGTGGCCTGGCCCAGATCCGGCTCGATGGCAGCCGGGGCGGGGCGGCCCTGGTGGCCGCGGCGGCCAATGCCCTGCTGCGGCGGGCCTGGCTCGACCAGCCCCGGTGAGGGAGCTCGCCGGCTCCAGGCACCGGTCCAGGCTCGCCTGCGGTTAGGGCCCGGGCGCTTCGGGCTCCAGCCCCACCGCCACATGGCTGTTGGCCTCGATCCGTCCCAGCACCTGGCGGGCCCGCAGCACCACCGCCGCCGGCACTCCGGCCAGGCGGGCAGCCTCGATGCCGTAGCTGCGGCTGGCGCCCCCGGCCACGACCCGGTGCAGGAAGACCAGGTCGTCGCCCGTTTCCTCCACAAGCACCTGCACGTTGGCCACGTTGGCGTGCAGCTCGGCCAGTTCATTGAGCTCGTGGTAGTGGGTGGCAAACACACTTCGGGCCTGGATCTCAACGGCCAGGTGTTCGGCCACGGCCCAGGCGATCGAAAGGCCATCGAAGGTGGCCGTGCCGCGGCCGATCTCATCGAGCAGCACCAGGGAGCGGCTGCTGGCGTGGTGCAGGATGTTGGCCGTTTCGGCCATCTCCACCATGAAGGTGGACTGGCCGCTGGCCAGGTCGTCGCCGGCACCGACGCGGGTGAAGATGCGATCGGCGAGGCCGAGCTGGGCGGAGCGGGCCGGAATCCAGCTGCCCATTTGGGCCATCAGCTGCAACAGCCCCGTTTGGCGCAGGTAGCAGCTCTTGCCACTGGCATTGGGGCCCGTGAGCACCAGCAGGTCGGGGGGGCTGCCGTCCTGGTCTGGGCGGCCGATGGGCGCCGGGCCGCCGCCCAGGGCAATGCCATTGGCGGTGAAGGGGCTCTCCACCAGCAGCTGTTCCACTACCGGATGGCGGCCGGCCTCGATCAGCAGCTCCCGCCCGGCCGTGATCTCGGGCCGGCAATAGCCGCCGGTGGCGGCCACCTCGGCCAGGGAGGCGAGGGCATCGAGGTCGGCCACCAGCCGGGCCGCGGCCCGGATTGGCGTGGCCTCGGCGCCCACCTGGCTGCGCAGCTCGGTAAACAGCTCGAATTCCCGCTGGGCGGCTCGGGCCTTGAGCTGCAGGATCCGGCCTTCGCGGCCCTTGAGCTCGGGGGTGACGAAGCGTTCCTCATTGGCCAGGGTTTGGCGGCGGATCCAGTGCTCCGGCACGGCCCCGGCCTTGGCGCGGCTCACCGAGAGGAAGTAGCCAAAGGTGCGGTGGTACTGCAGGCGCAGGGTGGCGATGCCGCTGGCCCGGCGTTCGCTGGCCTCCTGCTCGGCCAGCCAGGCGTCCTGGTCATCGAGTTGGTTGCGCAGGCCATCGAGGCGGCTGTCGACGCCGTCGTGGATCAGGCCCCCTTCGGTGAGGGCCAGGGGCGGCGTGTCCACCAGGCTGTGGCGCACCAGGGCCGCCAGCTCGGCCAGTTCGGGCCAGGGCCGGGCCAGGGCCGCCAGGGGTGGGCTGCTGGCCAGGCCCAGCAGGGAGGCCAGCTGGGGGAGCCGTTCGAGCCCATCGGCCAGGGCCACCAGGTCCCGGGCGGAGGCGCTGCCGGCCCCGGCCCGGCCTGCAAGCCGCTCCAGGTCGCCCATGGGCCGCAGCAGCCGGCGCAGGGCCTGGCGCAGGGGGCGCTGGCCCACCAGTTCGCTCACCCCCTCCTGGCGGGCGCCGATGGCGGCCCGATCGACCAGAGGCGCCTCGATCCAGCGGCGCAGGCAGCGGCCGCCCATGGCCGTGACGGTGCGATCCAGGGCCCACAGCAGGGACCCCTGGACGCCCCCGCCCAGCTGGGTGCGGGTCAGTTCCAGGTTGCGGCGGGTCTGGGCATCGAGCACCAGCTGGTCGCCCGCATGCCAGGTGGTGGGCAGGTCCAGGGGAATGGCGGCGCCCGGTTGGGTGTCGTCGAGGTAGCGCAACAGCCCGCCGGCGGCCCGCTGGCCCAGGGGCAGGTCGGCCAGGCCCAGGCCCGCCAGGCTGGCCAGCCTGAAGCGCTTGAGCAGGCTGGATCTGGCCTCAGGCGCGGCGAAGGGCGTGAGGGCCGAGGGCGTCAGCCGCAGGCCTTCGGGACACCAGCCGGGGCGGTTTCCCTCGCCGGGCCAGACCACTTCGGCGGCGTCGAGTTGCAGCAGCTCCTGGTGCAGCAGGTCGCTGCCCTGGCGCTCCGTCACCCGGAATTCACCGGTGCTCACATCCGCCACCGCCAGGCCCCAGCGGCTGCCCTCCACCACCACGCCGCAGAGCCAGTTGTTGCGCCGCGCCGCCAGCATCCCCTCCTCGATCACCGTGCCGGGGGTGAGCACCCGGGTGATGTCGCGCTTGAGCAGGGCCCCCTTGGCGGCGGTGGCTTCCAGCTGGTCGCAGAGGGCCACACACAACCCGCGGCGCACCAGGTCGCCGCAGTAGCGCTCGGCCGCGTGGTGGGGAATGCCCGCCATCGGCACCCGCCCGTGGGCCTTGCCCGCCTCCTTGCCCGTGAGGGTGAGCTCCAGCAGCTGGGAGATGGTGATCGCGTCTTCAAAGAAGCATTCGAAAAAATCGCCGAGGCGGTAGAGCAGCAGCCGCTCGGGATGGGCGGCCTTGAGCTCCACGTAGTGGCGCAGCATCGGCGGCAGTTGCTGGGGATCCACTAGGGAGTGGTGGTGCCAGGGCGGCAGGTCGGACTCGGGGGCCGCGGCGGTGGGGGGTTCGGCTTCGTTGGTTGGGTCTGGGGTCTCAGCGGGGCCTTGATCCGAGGCAGCTGAATCGTTGGGGCCAAGATCCGGTGCGGCAAGACCGGTTGGGGCTTCTTGTTCTGGAGCAGGAGCGGTGGCATCGGTCCCAGCCGCCCTTGCCATTGTCTGGCGCCGCCGCCGGGGCCGGCTGCTGGCATCGGCTTCTAGGGCGGCATCGTCGAGCTCGCCGGGATCGGCCAGGGCGTTTGGCTCGGCCAAGGACTCCGGGCGGGCTGAACGGGCCGCGGTTTGGGTCTCCTCGGGCGCACCAAAAAGATTGCCCTGCAGGGCTGTTTCGGACAAACCGGTATCGGCCACGAGCGAAAGCTGCTGGGGGGCTTCCGCAGCCACGGATCCTGGGGGCAGGGGGCCTGATCGTAGGAGGGCTGGCTGGGCTGCCCGGTGGGCACTGCGCCCCACTCCCGACAACTTGTGAAGGAACCAGCCAGCGCTGTCCCGAGGGGCCGGAGCGGCATGTGAGAATCCGCCCACTGACCGACGCGGGCCCTGGCCAGCGGGCCGGCCAACCCCGACGCTGATCCATGCAGATCCTCAACACCCTCACCGTTTTGGCCCTGGTGGTGATGTCGTTCGCGCTGATCGTGGCTGTGCCCGTGCTCTACGCCAGCAACGAAGACAGCGGCCGCTCCAATCGCCTGATCCTGCTGGGCGGTCTCGCTTGGGTTGGGCTGGTGCTGCTCAACTGGGGCGTCAGCTTCTTCGTAGTCTGATCCCATTCGTGAGTGCAGGCGCTTGACGGTTTTCGAAGGGTTCTTCACCGCTGCCAGCAGCCTGCGGGTCGCCATCGTGGTTGCCCGGTTCAACGATTTGGTGACCGGCAAGCTGTTGAGCGGCTGCCTCGATTCGTTGACGCGCCATGGCATCGACGTGAGCCCGACCAGTAGCCAGTTGGATGTGGCCTGGGTGCCGGGCTGTTTTGAAATTCCCCTGGTGGCCCAGCGGCTAGCGGCCAGCGGCCGTTACCAGGTGGTGATCACCCTGGGGGCCGTGATTCGTGGCGACACGCCCCATTTCGATGTGGTGGTCAACGAGGTGAGCAAGGGTGTGGCCGCCGTCGCCCGGGAGACCGGGGTGCCGGTGATTTTTGGCGTGCTCACCACCGACACCCTGCAGCAGGCGCTGGAACGGGCTGGCATCAAGGCCAACCTGGGCTGGAGCTACGGCCTGCAGGCGATTGAGATGGGCTCCCTGATGGCGGCCCTGCCCGCCTGAACCGATGGGCTGGAGCTGACCCATGGCCTGCAAGGGCATCATCTTGGCCGGCGGCAGCGGTACGCGCCTGCATCCGATCACCCAGGCGGTGAGTAAGCAGCTGCTGCCGGTTTACGACAAGCCGATGGTCTACTACCCGCTCACCACGTTGATGCTGGCGGGGATCCGCGAGGTACTGATCATCACCACCCCCCAGGACCAGGCCGCCTTTGAACGGCTCCTGGGCGATGGCAGCGCCTGGGGCATGGAGATTGCCTACGCGGTGCAGCCCAGCCCCGATGGCCTGGCCCAGGCCTTTTTGATTGGCGCCGATTTCCTGGCGGGCTCCCCGGCGGCCCTGGTGCTGGGCGACAACCTCTTCCATGGCCATGACCTGGTGCCCCAGCTTCAGGCCAGTAATGGCGGGGTGGCTGGCTCCACACCGGGCCCGATCACGGGGGCCACGGTGTTTGCCTACCCGGTGCGCGATCCCGAGCGCTATGGCGTGGTGGAGTTTGCCGCCGATGGCCGGGTGCTGAGCCTGGAGGAGAAGCCGGCCAAGCCCCGCAGCCGCTACGCCGTGACTGGCCTCTATTTCTATGACGACTCCGTGGTGGAGCGGGCCCGCCAGGTGCGCCCGTCGGCCCGGGGCGAACTGGAGATCACCGACCTCAATGCCATGTATTTGGCCGAGGGCCTGCTCAAGGTGGAGCTGATGGGCCGGGGCATGGCCTGGCTCGACACGGGCACCTGCGATTCCCTGCACGAGGCTGGCAGCTACATCCGCACCCTCGAACATCGCCAGGGCCTCAAGGTGGGCTGCCCAGAGGAGGTGGCCTGGCGCCAGGGCTGGATCAGTGCCACCCAGCTGCAGCAGCTGGCCGCTCCCCTGCGCAAGAGCGGCTATGGCGATTACCTGTTGCGGCTCCTACAGGAGGGCAGCAGTGACCACAGCCTGCTGCAGGCCAGCTTGGGTGGCCGCCGTGCGCTCTGAACAGCTGATCGGTGGCGGCGGGGTGGCCCTGGAGGGCCCTTTGTTGTTGACACCGCGCGTCTTTGGAGATGGGCGCGGTTTTTTCTTTGAGAGTTGGAACCAGCGCACCTTTGAGGCCCTGGTCGGACCCGTGGCCTTCGTGCAGGACAACCATTCGCGCTCGGCCCAGGGCGTGCTGCGGGGCTTGCATTACCAGCTGCCGCCCCAGCCCCAGGGCAAGTTGGTGCGCTGCGTTCTGGGGGAGATCTTTGATGTGGCGGTGGATCTGCGCCGCAGCTCGCCCACCTTCCGCCACTGGGTTGGTGCCCGCCTGAGCGCCACCAACCATCAACAACTCTGGGTGCCGGCCGGCTTCGCCCATGGCTTCCTCACCCTGAGCGACCAGGCCGAGGTGCTCTACAAAACCAGCGACTACTGGAGCAAGGAGTGTGAGCGGGCGATCCGTTGGGATGACCCGGAGCTGGCGATTGCCTGGCCCCTGGCGGCCCTGGGCGGGACCAGCCCCCAGGTCTCCGAAAAGGATGGGGATGCGCCCCTGTTGGCGGCGCTGGCCCCAGGCGAGCTGTTCCCATGACGGTTTGGCGGCCATGACGGTCTTGCTCCCATGAAGATGGTGCCCCTATGAAGGTGCTGCTCACCGGCGCCACGGGCCAGCTGGGCCAGGCCCTGATCGCCTCCAGGCCCGAGGGTGTGCAGCTGGTGCCCCTGGGCCGCAGCGACCTTGATCTGGCTAACGCCGCCGCCTGCCAGCACCTGGTGCGGCAGCACCAACCCGATTGGTTGCTTAATGCCGGTGCCTACACCGCCGTGGATCGGGCCGAGGGCGACCCTGACCTGGCGATGGCCGTGAACGCTGGCGCCCCCCAGGCCTTCGCCGAGGCCCTGGCGGCCACGGGTGGCCGCTTTCTGCAGGTGAGCACCGATTTCGTCTTCAACGGCCAGCAGGGCAGCCCCTATCGGCCCGAACAGGCCCCTGAGCCCCTTGGGGTTTATGGCGCCAGCAAGGCAGCGGGCGAACGGGCCGTGCTAACGGCCCTGGGCCCGGGCCGGGCCCGGATTCTGCGCACCAGCTGGGTCTATGGCCCCGTGGGGGCCAATTTCTGCCTCACCATGCTGCGGCTCCATGCCCTGAAGGCGGCGGCTGGCGAATCCCTGGGGGTGGTGGCTGATCAGGTCGGCTGCCCCACCGCCACCTTTGGCCTAGCGGCCGCCTGCTGGCGGGCGATCGGGATCGGGGCCGATCCAGGCGCTGCAGCCGTGCTGCATTGGAGCGACGCCGGTGCCGCCAGTTGGTACGACTTCGCCGTGGCGATTGGCGAGCTGGGCGTGGCCACCGGCTTGCTTGAGCAAGCCGCCCGGGTGCGACCGATCCCTACTGCCGCTTACCCCACCCCGGCGGCCCGGCCCCCCTATTCGCTGCTGGAATGCGGCGCCAGCCGAGCGGCCCTGGGGTTGGAGCCGACCCATTGGCGGGCGGCCCTCGCCCAGGTGTTGGGCCAGCTGGCGGATTTGCGGGCCATCCCCGGAACGCGTGCTTGAGGGCGAGGACCCCAAGCGCCAAGCACGCACCTGAAGGGCGCCCCTTACTCTGCGCCAACCATTGATTGAGGCTTGATGGACCAGCTGCTCCCCCCCGGCACGGACCGGGTCCTGGTCACCGGCGGTGCCGGCTTTATCGGCGGGGCGGTGGTGCGGCGCTTACTGCGCGATAGCGGCGCCACGGTGTTCAACCTGGATAAATGCGGCTACGCCAGTGACCTGGCCGGCATTGAGCAGCAACTGGCCACCCTCGGGCCTGCGGCCCAGGGGCCCGGGGGCCTGCGCCACCAGCTGCTGCGGGTGGATCTGGTGGATGGGCCCGCCACGGCCGAGGCGGTGCGGCGGGCCGATCCCGACCTGGTGCTGCACCTAGCCGCCGAAAGCCATGTGGATCGCTCGATCGATGGCCCGGGGGCCTTCATCGAGAGCAATGTCACCGGCACCTTCCAGCTGCTCC
>Ga0310098_1000118_pt1 | contig 18323 bp, 12 predicted proteins | sample LakMicMIDCLREDC7_FD_194453 | JGI IMG/M metagenome (GOLD analysis project Ga0310098, IMG submission 194453) | Enriched freshwater cyanobacterial communities from Lake Michigan, Michigan, United States - MI23.DCL.RED.C7 | ecosystem: Environmental > Aquatic > Freshwater > Lake | place: USA...
CCCCTTGCCAGAGGCCCCTCGGTGACAACCGCCCCCAACAGCACTGCCCCCCAGCCTGAAGCAGGCTCAGGGGCAGTACCGGCAGGCTCCTTGGGTCAAGCAAAGGGCCCAGAGCCAGCAGGGTTGATCGAACAGCTAGCCCTGGAGTCCAGGCAGTTCGATGGCACCGGCGCCGACCCGGAGCGCAATTGCTGGCTGGTGGTCCATCGCCACCACCATGGGGTGCTGCCCAGCGAATACGACATCCGCGAGATCCCCGAAGACCTCTACTTGGCCGTGTTAGCGGCCCGGCGAGCCAGCGAGCCGACCTAATCCATCCCCAAGGGTTTCCTGGCCCCCAGGCCCCCTGCCATGGGCTCAACCCAGGGGCATGGGATCAGCAAGAGCCATTGCTCAAGCGATTCCAAGTCATAAAAAAAGACCCCCGAGGGGGTCGTTGGTGAAGAGGCAAGCCAAGCTGGCCCAGGCTGGGGTAATCAGGCCCAGCCTTTGCTGCTCTGGGATTCGACGTAGGCCGCCACATCGTCGATGTCAGTGGCGCTGAGCTTGCCACCGAAGGCGGGCATGGCGTTTTTGCCATTGGTGACTTGATACACAATCGCCGCCTCATGGCCAGCGCTGTAGTTCGCCAGGTAGGCCTCGAGGGCATCCTGCTTGAGGGTGCGTTCCGCATTCACCACGTTGCCGCCACCCATGTGGCAAGCGGCGCAGTTAGCGGAGAAGATCTGGGCGCCGTGGGTGGCATCGGCGGCAAAGCTGGGGGCTGCACCCAGCACCAGCGCCAGGCAAAGAGCGATCAGAGATAGAAAACGGCGCATCGGAGCTCGTTCAACCCCATGAAGTTAGGGCTGAATGGGGCAGCCCTGCGGGGCTTGCGGCTGGGATCGAAACACTTTGTGGGGGAAGGCAACCCCAGGCCGGATGGCGCCCCTAACCCGGGCCCCTAAAGCCGGCCCCGCTGGGCCAGGCCAGCCGCCTCAAACACGGCCTCCAGGCTGGGGGCCTCACTCACCAGGCCAAAGCGTTCCGGTGGACTGACCGGCTCATGCTGGAAATGGCGCTGGCGAATCGAGAAGCGATCCCAGGCGTTCACCTCAATGCGCAGCAGCTTGATTAGGCCCTCGATCAGCCAGCCGGTGAGGTCGATGCCAAAGGGGGCCTGCCAAACGCCGCGCCAGCGGCAGAGGCGGCTGACCGTGCCATTCACCGTGACCACCGGCTGGCCAAGCACCAGGCGCCTGACCAGGCCCTGGCCCGGTTCCGGGTTGGCCTGGTGGGGCCGGGTGGCCAGGTGCACGCAGACCCGGGCAATGTCGCCGGCATGGATGAAATGGAAGCTGGCATCGGTGCGCAGCCAGCTGGCCAGCCACAGCCAGCGGGTTGCTTCGGCCAGGCCGGTGGTGAGGTAACTGGTGGGGAAGGGGCCGCCGCCATCGACCCGGCCGCCAAACACCAGGGTGGGGAACACGGCCACGATGCGCTCCGCTAGGGGGTGCTTTTCGAGCTGCTCTAGGCAGAGGGCCTTGGTCTGGATGTATTCGGTGCCGAACTCCATCGCCTCGGGCAGGGTTTGGAGTTGGCGGTTAAGGATGCTGGCGGTGGAGAAATAGATCACCTGCTGCAACCGCTCGGGATCGGCGGCGGCCAGCAGGGCTTTTACTGCAACAACATTGACCTGCATGGCCCGCTCCGGATCACCCCAGGCGGTGGCCGTGTGGATGATGCGATCGGCGCTGGCGATGGCGGCCTGGTGGGGCTCGCTGTCCCGCAGGTCGCCCACCAGCAGGGTGATGCGGGGATGGTTTGCCGGCACCGCGGTGAGCTTGGCCGGATCCCGCAGCCAGAGCAGCAGCTCGGCGTCGGTTTCGCGGAAGAGCTGGTCGGCGATGTGCTGGCCGACGCAGCCACTGGCGCCGGTGATCAGGATTCGCTGGCTCAAACGCCAGCTCCGATCAACTCATTCACCGCTTTGCCCGTCTCAAAGAAGACGCGGGCGTTCTCTTCTGGGGTGCCAGGCAGGATGCCGTGGCCGAGGTTGAGGATGTGCTTGCGGCCCTTGGCCTTGCGCACGCAATCGATGATTCGCTCGCGGATCGCTTCCGGGGTGCCGAACAGCAGGCCGGGATCGACGTTGCCCTGCACGCCGATGTGCTCGGGCAGGCGGGCCAGGCCCTCGGCCATGTCCACGGTCCAATCCAAGGAAATGATGTCCACACCGGTGCGGGCCATGCGCTCCAGCACCCCGGCGCTGCCGGAGATATAGAGAATCAGGGGGGTGTCGGGGTGGGTGGCCTTCACCTGGTCGATCACCCGTTTTTGGTAGGGGGCCGCAAAGGTGTCGTAGTCGGCAGGCGAGAGCTGGCCGGCCCAAGAATCAAACATCTGCACCACCTGGGCGCCGGAGTCGATCTGATAGCGCACGTAGGTGGCGATCGAATCGGCCAGATGGGCCAGCAGCTTGTGCAGCAGGGCGGGCTCCTGGAAGGCCATCGCCTTAATCACGGCGTAGTTCTTGGAACTTTTGCCCTCCACCGCGTAGGCGGCCAGGGTCCAGGGGGCGCCGACAAAGCCGAGCACGGCGGCCCCATTGCCGACATCGCGGCGCAGGCGGCCCAGCACTTCACCCACAAACGGCAGGGCCTCGGCCGGATCAAGGGGCCGCAGGGCATCCACCTGGGCCTGGGAGCGGATGGCGGGCTCAATGATGGGACCGCGACTTTCGATGATGTCGAAGTCGATGCCCATGCCCGGCAGGGGCGTGAGGATGTCGGAGAAGAGGATCACGCCATCGGGCTTGAAGGCGTGGAAAGGCTGCATCGAGATCTCATAGGAGAGATCCGGGTTCTCGGAGCGTTCGCGGAAGCCCGGGTGCCGATCGCGCAGGTCGCGGTAGACCTTCATGTAGCGACCGGCCTGACGCATCATCCAGACCGGAGGACGCTCCACCTGCTCACCTCGGGCGGCGCGCAGCAGCAGGGGGGCGGTTCCAGACATGGTGAATAGCGGGGCCAGGGGCGAACTTACCCGATGGCAGCACCGCTTTCGGCATCGGTGTCACAGAGCTCCTGACTCCGTTTCTCATCGCGCCGCAGCACCAGCACGCTCAGGGGCGGCAGGCAGAGGTCGAGGGACTGGTCGTAGCCATGGATGCCGACGGCATCGGTGAACTTGCCGCCCAGGTTGCCCAAGTTGCTGCCGCCATAGCGCTCGGCATCGGTGTTGAACACCTCGGCGTAGTAGCCCTCCATCGGCACGCCCACCCGGTAGTGGGCATGGCTCTGGGGCGTGAAGTTGCAGACCACCACCACCCAGCGACCGGTAGTGGCCTCGCGCCTCATGAAGCTGATCACCGAGTGGCGGTTGTCATTGCAATCGATCCACTGGAAGCCGAACTGGTCAAAATCGTCGCCCCAGAGGGCCCGCTCCGACTTGTAGAAGACGTTGAGGTCGTCCACGAGGCGCTGCAGGCCCCGATGGGGTTCGTGCTCGAGCAATTCCCACTGCAGGTCGCCCCACACATTCCATTCGGAACGCTGGCCAAATTCCATCCCCATGAAGATGGTTTTCTTGCCCGGATGGGTCCACATGTAGGCGAGTAGGGCACGCACGTTGGCGAACTTCTGCCAGTCGTCGCCTGGCATCTTGTGCAGCAAATGGCTCTTGCCATGCACCACTTCATCGTGGCTGAGGGCCAGCATGAAGTTCTCGGTGTAGTTGTACCAGATCGAGAAGGTGAGGTTGTTCTGGTGGAATTGGCGGAACCAGTGATCCAGCTCGAAGTAATCGAGCATGTCGTGCATCCACCCCATGTTCCATTTGAGGTTGAAGCCCAAGCCGCCCATGCTGGTGGGTTGGGTCACCATCGGCCAGGTGGTGGATTCCTCAGCGATGGAGAGGGCCCCGGGGAAGCGCTCAAACAGCACATGGTTGGCCTGCTGCAGGAACAGCACCGCCTCGGTGTTCTCGCGGCCGCCCTGGTCATTGGCCAGCCACTCACCGTCGGGGCGCAGGTAATCGCGATACAGCATCGAGGCCACCGCGTCGACGCGGATGCCATCGATGTGGAATTGCTCGAACCAGTAAACCAAATTGGCTACTAGGAAGTTGCGAACTTCATTGCGGCTGTAGTTGAAAATCAGGGTGCCCCATTCCTTGTGCTCGCCGATGCGGGGATCGGCATGCTCATAGACATGGGCCCCATCGAAGAAGGCCAAGCCATGGCTGTCCTTGGGGAAATGGCCCGGCACCCAATCGAGGATCACGCCGATGCCCTCGGCGTGGCAACGATCCACAAAAGCCCGGAATTCATCGGGGGTGCCGAAGCGGCTGGTGGGGGCATACCAGCCCGTCACCTGGTAGCCCCAGGAGCCATCGAAGGGATGCTCCGAAATCGGCATCAGCTCGATGTGGGTGAAGCCCCGGGCCTTCACATAGGGGATCAGCCGATCGGCCAGTTCCGGATAGGTGAGCAGGCGGGCGCCGGGCTTGAGGTCGGCGGCGGCCACGGGGGCCCGGGCACTGCCGTCGGCTTCGATGTAGGGCTGGTCGGCGCTGGCATGCATCCAGCTGCCCAGGTGCATCTCGTACACCGAGATCGGCTGATCGAGGGGATTGGCGCTATCCCGCTCGGCCATCCAGCTGGCGTCGCTCCAGCGGAAGCTGTCGAGTTCGGCCACCACCGAGCCGGTTTGGGGCCTGATCTCATGGCGGAAGCCGTAGGGATCGGCCTTCTGGTAGCAATGCCCTTCGGGGCTGCGCACCTCGTATTTGTAGATCTGGCCTGGCTGAAGGCCGGGGATAAACAGCTCCCAGCTGCCCCCCACCCGGGACTGCATCGGATGGTGGCGCCCATCCCAGCTGTTGAAGTCGCCCAGCACCGAAACGCTGCGGGCATTGGGGGCCCAGAGGCAGAACTGCACCCCGGCGATGCCGTTGTGTTCCGTGGCGTGGGCGCCCATGCGCCGCCAAATGTGGTGGTGGTTGCCTTCGGCAAACAGCAGCCGGTCCAGTTCGCCCATCCACTCGTGGCGGAAGGACCAGGGATCGTGCTGCACGTGCTCGATGCCGCCGCGCCGGACGCGCACCTGGTAGGCGCTACCTGGATCGCTCTCGGTGGCCGCCTCGAACACCCAGGGGTGGTTTGGCGTGGCCATGGCCTGGGTCTGGCCGGCGATCAGCAGGTCCACCTGCTCCGCCTCCGGCATCCAGATCCGCACCACCCAGCCGCCGCCCTCGAGGGGCTGGGGACCCAGGATGGCCAGGGGGTGGTCATGGCGGCATTCCGCCAGCCTGTGGGCATCGTCCACCATCCAATCGAGACGGACCGGCACAGGCATCAGGGCAGCAACGTGGCAGGGAGCTTAGGCGCCGCGGTCATGGCCCTTGGCCGAATTCAGCGGGCCGCCGCAGGTTTGACCGGTTCGTTCGGGAAATCCACACCGGTGATCTCGTTTTTGTCGTTGAGGACCACGAACAGGCTGTCGGTCAGGCGCTGGAAATCCATGCTCACAATCACCAGCTTCTGATCGGGAGCGCTGTCGGCCAGCAACAGGTGGCGCACCTTGATGGCATCGCCGGTAACCCGTTGCAGCCCCTGCCATTTGGTCTGCAAAACCGAAGGGGTGAGTTCGTCCTGCATCGCCAAGCTGAGGAAGCTGCGGGCCGTGACGAACTGGCCATTGATCAGGGCCAAGACAAAGCGGTTGACCACATCGGTCGAAAGCTGGTCGGCGTTGTCGTTCTGGAAACCGGCCAGCTGGCCAGCCTTGTTGAGCACTAACACCACGTCCCGGGAGCCGGCCGTGGTGTTGAGCGTGGCCTCCACCATCGAATTGCTCAGGCCAGGAAGCACCCGCAAAATCCGGTAGCTGAGCACCTTGGGCTGGGTCTTCATGGTGTTGGCCACCATGGCGGGGCTGCTGGTGCGCTTCAGGGCATCGGCAAACAGGGCGTAGCGGGCATTGGCATCGCCGCTGCGCAGGGCGTCCAGCACCCGAGTGGCCGCCTTGGTGATCTCAGCTCCGGAGGGGGGGCTGGCCTGGGCCGGGCCCTGGGCCAGGGCACCAGTCAGGTCGGCGGCCTGGAGCGCAGGGGAGATCGAGCCACCGAGGGCAGTGGCCATGGCCAGACCCAGCAGGGCAGAGTGCAGCTTCACGGGCACGGACAAACCTGTAACGAGGGGAATGGAGCATCCAGTCTGGCCCAAACCCCCTCAGGCGCCGCTATCCCTAGCGCTCGGTTTCACCCAGACTTGGGCCATGGCCTTAGAGCGGCGCCAAGGGGAGCGCCCCCAGCAACCGGTTCCGATCCCATCAAGCGGGGCCCACCAAGGGGGCCAGCCGCAATTGGGCCTGATCGAGGTGAAGCGCCAGGGTGATCACCCGGTGGTCCGGCCCCGCCGGCCCCCAGGGGATGGCACCCGTACCCGGGTTAACGGCGATCTGGGGCCAGGCTGCCGCCCCGATCGACAGGCGCAGGCGCTCGCCCGGCTGCAGGGTCACCAGCAAGGGCTGGAGGCTGAGGCGGCGGCGTCCCAGGTCCTGGCAGGAGTCCCCCAACCAGCGGCCCACGCCGGTGCTGAGCTGGAGCACCCGGCCATCGGCCTTCACCACAGAGAGGGCCGCGCAGAGGTCAAAACCCGGCTGGTCGGACCGGGCATCGAGCTCCAGCACAGGGCGCCCCAACAGCTCCAAGGGGGCCTCCATCGGCGCGCTGCTGAAGCAGGCCACGTCGCTGCGTTGGTCGAGATCGCCCCGCTCCACCAGACCGGCATCGAGGCCCAGGTGGCCGCCCCGGCCCGGCAGGGGACGCCAGGGGTCGTGGACCAGCAGCACTGGCGACGGCGGGGGAGCGGCCCCGGCCCCTGGCCCGGATTCAGCCACGGGCAGCAGGCGGCCCTCCTGGGCATCGATGGCGGCCAGGCCCTGGCTGTGTAGCCGCCAGAGCTGGCCGCTCCCAGAGCGGGGCGAACGGGCCAGCCAGAGCCCCGTAGCCAGGTCGGCCATCAGCACGGTGGGTTGGCGGCCGGGCTGGCCGACCGCCGGTTCCCCCGGCCCCTGGAGGCGTTCCAGGGAGCGGTGGCCAGCGGATCGCCCCCCTTGGGCCTGGACCCGGCCTGCTGCCTCGATCAAGCGGCTCCGCAATCGCCTCCATTGGTGTTGGATCTGGGCCCAGGGGCTGGCGCCGCGGCGGCTGGGCCCAGGGGGCTGTCCCCGGGCAGGCCCTGGCAGCCTGGCCGGGGCTGGACTGGGGCCTGGGGATTGGGCTGGGGCCGAGTCCCTAGCCGCAGGCTTGAGGTGACGATCAAAGAAGGCCAGTTGCAAGCGATCGAGGCCACCGCCCCAGTGGAGATGGGTCCAGGGTCCGATCCGCAGCAGGGGCTGGCCCCCGGCCGCATCGGCCTGGCACCAGAGGTCGAGCACGCCATTGAGGTAGGGGTCGTACCAGCCGCCGATCAACAGCAGGGGCTGGCGCAACAGCGCGGGGGGCGGCTGATGGCAGGTCCAGCCGGAGCCGCCAGCGGGGTCGCGCCGCAGCCAGGCCAGACCCATGGAGCCGGGGTCGTGGCGCTCGAGCAGGGCCGGCCCCTCACCCAGGAAGCGGCCGGACTCGAGGCTGGCGCGGATCTCCTGCCAAGCCTGATCATCCTGGCGGCGGCGGCAGCCCAGGGCCGCCAATTGCAGGGCCCAGGCCAGCTGCAGAGCCCACCAATGGGCGCCGCCCTCCGTAGCCCAGTGCAGCCGTTCATCCAGGCCAGCCATGGCTGGCGCCAGCGCATCAAAGCGGGGTCCGGGATCCTCCAGCAACAGCTGGGTGAGGCCCTGGTAAGAAAACCCGTAGCTCCCCACCTGGCCGTTGCACCAGCTCTGGCGACGCAGCCAGGCCAGGGTCGCCGTGCCGTCGGCGGCCTCCGGGCCAAACCCGGCTGCTGCGCCAGCGGAGTCGCCCCAACCGCGACAGTCCTGCACCACCACGGCATAGCCATGGCTCGCATACCAGTGGGGATGGGCATAGGTGACCGTGGAGGCGATCGCCCGGCCGTAGGGCTGGCGCATCAGCAGGGCCGGCCAGGGACCGGGCCCGGGGGGCAACCAGATGCGGCAGGCCAGGCGCACGCCGTCAGCGGCCGTCACCCAGTCGTCGAACGGGGATACGCCGATGGGGGCCAAGGGGCTAGGGCCCTGTTCCTCTGCTGGACTCGGGACCATCAACCCACTATCAATCCACTGGCCACTATCCAACAACTGGCAAGAATCATGGGGGCACCAGTACGGCCATGCCCCCCTAACGAGCTAGTAACAACAACCCAAGCCGGGCGCCAAGACTCCAGCCTGCTTGCTCGCTCCAGCGGCGGCAGTCAAGAGAACAGTCGAGCAACCGAACTATTTAGCGGAACTGGGGAAGCTTGTGCTGATCAAAGCTGCGGCGCAAGGCTTCGCCGATGCTCAATCCAACCGGAAGATCGCCGCCGAAGGAGCTCCCCGTCACGCGCCTGAAGAGCTTTGACTCCACTAGTCGATAGGTACTAGCAGGCAGGGGAATGGAGCCTGCACCTTGGGCCAGCCCCATGCCATTGGCCACTGTCATTGTGACAAAATTACGAAGTGCCTTATTAGCGGTCAACTGCTTGTCGTTGATGTATAAAAAGAGCGGCCTGGAAAGGGGCACATAGGTGCCCTCTTGAACATTGGCAATCGTGGGAGCAACCGGCCCGCTGGCTCCGACAATCGCCAGGGCGCTTAGGCGGTCCCGATTGGCGTTGTAGTAACCAAAGCCAAAGTAGCCAAGGGCGTTGACATTGCCGGCGACACAACGCACCAGGACCGCATCATCTTCGCTGGCCGTGTAGTCACTCCTTGAATTATCGTCTTTACCGTTTACGGACTTGTTGAAATAATCGTATGTTCCAGAATCCTTCCCCGGCCCGCAAAGGCTGAGGGCACGGTCGGGCCAATTGTTATTTACCTCCTTCCAGCGATCAACCTTACCTTGGGCATCGCTGGCCCAAATCTGAGCTAGCTCCTTGATGCTAATCTGCTTAGCCCAAGTGTTCTTGGGATTGACCACGACCGTAATGGCGTCAAAGGCAATCGGCAACTCAATGAAGGAAACACCATTCAAGGAACAAAGCTTTAATTCCTTGCTATTAATGGGGCGAGAGGCGTTGGCAATGGCAATCTTGCCGGCGCAGAATTGACGGAACCCAGCCGAGGTACCGCTTTCAAAGAGTTCCACCTTGGGCGTGGGCCAGCGGGCCTGGAATTTCTTAACGGCCAACGCCATCAGCGGAAAGACGGTGCTAGATCCGCCGATTTTGAATGCTTGCGGGTCTGAAACCCCTGCAGCCTTCGCCCCAACAAAGGGAGTTGCCAGCAGTAGCGGGGCAGGAGCAATCGCCAAAGAGAGCGAAAGCAGCAAGGATTTACGGAGACCCATAGGAAGCAACTATTCCCCAGCAAACCTAGCCAATCAAAACAGTCGATGCGTTATCGTATAAAACATTAACATTTTGGCAATTCCAATCGCCTAAAGCACTGCCAAGACCACAGCAAGGCAACCCAGAACACATCATCCCTGTAAGGCAGATCACACCTAGTCCCTTTCCTAACCGCAGGGTTTGGCCTGGGTCCATGGACCAGGCCTTGGACCACCTTGATCGTCAGCATGGTGGCTCCACAATTGCCAACTCCGATCAAGGGGCACCACGCAAGCAATACTTCCTAGAAAACAAGGGTTGCTCATCATGAGCAGCAAAGCCGCAATCCACTTTCCTGACAACCACAAAGGTGACAGAACGGTACGAGAACAAAACAAAAGCAATCCTTGTTGCTCAATTAATAACAAGCGGCAAACGCTCTTGTTTAACAGCATTAATTTTTCGAAGCTCAAGCTGAATAGCTGGCAACAACTTAAAACGGCGCCACTGATCACTGGCGATAATTTGCAGCGCAGCGGCCTCACCAAGACGTTGGCCAGCCTCCACATCGCTCGGGTAGTGCACACCACAAAGGGTTCGACTGCTGCCACCGCTTAGGCCAACGGCAAGCAAGCGTTCGCGACGTTCTGGCAGTAAGTCGACAAGTAATTCGGCTGCCGCGCGGTAAAATGTAGAATGGCCCGATGGAAACGACCAGCCCGATTCCCTCGGCAAACAAGGCTGGATACTAGTATTAGCGCTATAGGGGCGGGGGCGCTTATAGATATCCTTAATAGTGTCTTTTGCACCATCTACCAAGGCTAGGAAGGGGGCCAATCCCCGCAGTAACTCAGGTGTTGTTTTTGCCATATCCACACCAACTGCCAGGTCAAAATTGCTGAGATTGCGATCGAGCAACAGCCAACTATTGGCAATCAGTTGGGGGCTGCGGTGACTTTGCAACCATAGAAGAATGCTGAGATCGCTAACAGCCTTTGCCTGTCCCATCTCAGGCGGTCTCCCGGTTTTTGCCAGGAGGGCAGGCAGATCAAGTTGAAGACCAGAGCTTGGCGGCTCGATGGCCGTAGCCTCTTGGGCGGATTGGCGTATTTGGCTGCAGGGTCGCGTCAACAATTCCTTTTGGCTGAATAGCTGGACCTGCGGAGGTGCTGATGCTGATGGCCAGGTCAAAACAACCAATTGATCGTAGTCATCAGCTGCGATGGGTGCCATCGCTCCCCAGCCCAGCCCCTTGGCGAAGTCCGGCAAATTGCGATGCTCCCATATAAAAACCGCCCTAGCGCCAGCAAACGACTTGGTATGGAGAACCCGCTGGCCCGCCGCAAGCGAATTGGCTCGGGAACCGCGAATCATCTCAATATTCAATCCTGTGCTAACAGCCAAGGGGACGGCAGTTTGATAGCTACGTGCATTCTTAGCGAATGCCGGATCGAACTCATAAACGCCGATGGAAGTGGGCGCCCCAAAGCAGGCTGGAATCATCCGGCCAAGTTGGATGGAACGCTCAAAACCCTTCGGCGATAAATTGTAATCACCTCGCTCACTATCCTTATCGCCGTGGCGCAATAATAGAACCTGGGCTGGGGTTGCCATGGCCTTTGCCGAGAGCAGCCAAGTGGCCACTAGTAGTAAGGGGAGCATTCCGCGCATCATGTCGTCGTTGAGAGCATGGTCAGTCGTGGCTTAGGAGTGGGAGCTGGGGGAAACAGCCCCAAACCCTGGGTATGGAGATCAAAGGACCTGCAAGCCGAAACCATTCAGCCAATCCCAGCCTGCCATACCCCATTCAAGACCCGAACCCCCTCCCGATTGCGGCCAAGTTGGCCGACCTCTATGCCGAACAGGGGCAAGATTGGGCCGTTGCGAGGTGACCCGATCTTGACTGACGGAAGGGACGCGATCGCCAAGGGGGGCGAGCCGAGGCCAGGAGCAGCTCCAACCAATATCATCAAGAACGGGGAAAAACAAAAGAGATTAGCGACAGAAATCCAGGGGAATCGCCAAGACCATTGGCGCCACGTTCCAAGATCATTGCCAGGAAGGATCAATCCAGGCAGCATCAAGCCAGTCAGGAGAATAAGCGACGAATTTTTGTATGTCCCCTGCCTATGACACGGTCTAGGCAACCGTCTACGCCACTGATCGCCTAGTTCAGCGCACGTCAGGGCAATGCAAACCCACCACGTAGGTGGTGAGAATCTCGGCGTCGGTGGGGTTAAGCCCCTGCATCGCGGCAATGCGGTTGACCGCCTGGGGGGTGGTGGAGGCGATGCCCTGGGCATTGAGGCTGCGCAATTCCGCGCAGATCGCCCCAGCCACCTTGGGGTTCTGCTTGACCCGTTCCAGCAGGGCCGAACCAGCCAGGGCCGGCGCCTGGACGGCCACCAGCAGCGCTACTCCCAGGAGCCAGGCTCCGCCAACACCCAGGGCTGGTGGACGCCAGAGGGCGGCTCCGCCGAGCTGGCCAGCGCGCCCAAACCGCTGGCAAACCGCTAGCAGCAAGCCAGGCTGGCTGGCGGCGTTGGGAGCAATGGGCAGGGCTAGGGGTAGGGGCAGGAGGGCCACGTCGAACCTCCGAGGGTTCGTTCATTCTCAGCGCCGATGCGACCCGCTGTGGGCCGGTACGGGGTCAGTTCGGCGGGCGGGCGGCCGCCTGGCGGGCCTGGCGGATCCAGCGCTGCAGGGTCACACCATCCACCCGGGGCGGCGCCATCCCCGTGAGCGAGCGCTCGAGCCGGCCCAATTGGACCAGCAACTGGTGGTGGGATGCCTCGGCCAGGCCCTGGGTGCTGGCGATGCCGGCATAGAGCAATAGGGCCGCCTCCTCGGGCTCCAGCCCTACCTGCACCACCAAGCGCGCCTGGCCGCGCAACTTGATCAACCGTTGTTCCGAGGCCCGACCGCTGCTGGCCAACCGGCGCAGATCGCCATCGGTAAGGGCCGCCAGATCAGGCCAGGTCTCGATGGCGGCGGCCTGGAGCACGGCCGCTTCGGCCTTGAAATGGCTCGCCAGGCGCAACATCTAAACGGCTCCCCTGCCGACGTTTGGCCTCGGACTCGCCAACCGGATACCGCCCAGCGGAGCCGGGCCTAACTGGGCATCGCCTAACTGGGCCAAGCCCAACGGCTGCCGGCCCAACCAACCACCAGCCCGCCAAGGCCGCCTCAAGGCAGCACCGTCACACCCTCGCCGTGGAGGCCCACGGTGGCCTCGGCTAGCACCACCGGCCGGCTGAGGCCAGGCTCCACGGAATCAACCCGCCGCAGGCGCACATGCACGAGGCCATCGGGACTGGTGCGGCCGCTGCCCTTGAGGTTGGAGGCCACCTGCTCCACGCTGGGGCGGTAGGCCTCCGGGGGCAGATCGGCAGGAGCGGCGGCAATCACCAGGTCGGTGCCGTTGTCAAACACCACCGGCACCGACACGGCGCCGGCCACCTGGGTGCGGGGCGAATAGCTGATCGCAAAGGCCAGGCAAGAAATCGCCAGCAGGCCGGTGAAGCTGGTCACCCCCACCAGGCGAAAGCGGGTTCCCCAGCCGGCCACGAAGCCCACCACGGTGGCCAGCAGCAACAGGCCCGTGGCCACCCCCAGCCAAAGGCCGGCCTTCAACAGCAGGGGATCGGCGGGCATGGCGGACGCTCTGGAGAAGGCCTTTATATTGCGCCAACCTCAGACGGTGACAGCCACAGGCCGATGGGGTTGCCGCCGCAGGACTCAGCACGGGCCCAGGCCCCAGTTGCCCGCAAGCGGCAGGGACTGGCAAGTCGGCAGGACTGGCTTGGCCGGTTGGCCCTGGTGGCGGGCCTGGGCGTCGGTGCTTTCGCCCTGGCCGATCGGCTGGCGGGGGCCCTCTATGGCCAGATGCAGTGGCGCCTGGCCTACCAGCTGTCGCGGGTGATGGGCCATCCCCTGGAGCTGGGTGCCTACCGGGGGCTGCGGCCCTGGGGTCTCGAGGTGGGCGCGAGCCGGTTTCGCCCGGGTCTGGACAATCCCTCCACCCTGGCCGCGGAACGGATCTCGGTGAGCCTCAATCCGCTCGCCAGCCTGCGCGAATGGGCGCCGGTGCTGCAGTTACACATTTGGGGCGCCCGGGCCCGGCTGCGGCCCAACAGCCAGGGCGCCCTCTGGCAACTGGGGCACCTGGCCGCAGGCAGCAAGCCCCCCAGGCTGGGACTGGAGATCCACCTGGGCGATCCCGCCCACGTGCGGCTTGAGCCATCGGGGCTTGCGCTTCAGCTTCAAGGGCACACCAACATCTGGCTGCAACGCCGGGACCTCGATCTCGCCGTTCGGGGGCGGCTGCTCGATCCGGTCCCCATGGGGCCCCGAGGCGGCACCAGGCCTCGGCCGCCGGGCGGCCGGGCCAAACCCGCCGGCCCCGGCCACTGGGCCTTGGTGGCCACTGGCAACTGGAACCGCCAGCAGTGGGCCGGCCAGCTGGACCTACGCCAGATCCCGATCGCCCCCCTGCTGCCCCTGTTGCCGCGGCCCAGCCATGGGCTCCTCGTCGACCGGTTGAGTGGCCAGCTGGGAGGCCACCTGGGCTTCAGCAGCCAGGGGGGTCGAGATCCCCTTCCCGGCAAGGCGACTGTTGCGGCATCCGGTGGGGTGCCACTAGCAGGGGCTCGCTGCCAAGGGGGTCTCACCCTCAGCGATCTGCGCTGGCGGCCCCCCCTGCTCCCGGCGCCCCTCACCAGCGAGCAGCTGCAACTCCACTGCGGAGCCGGAGATCGGGGCTTCGACCGCCAGCAGGGCGGCAAACGCAACCCAGGTCAGCGGCTGGTGCTCGCCCCTAGCAGCGTGGTTCTGGCCGGCTGGCGCGGCCAGATTCAGGGGGACCTGGCCCTGGCGGCAGCCCGCCGCGGCCAGCTGAATCTGCGCCTGGCGGCCCGCGATGCCGGCCGCCAGCAGGCCCTCCAGGCCCACCTGATGGGGCCCTGGCGCCACCCCACGCTCACCCTGGCCGGCAGCCTGCCCCTGCCTGGTCAGCCGCCGCCAGCAAAACCCCAACCTGGCCAGGGCGCTGGGGCGGCGCCGCCCCTGACCTTTCGCGGCCGCTTGAACCTCGATGGCCGCCGGGGCGGCTTTCGCCTCGGCCTACCCGAGCTGGAGCTCACAAGCGGCCGCAGTGGGCTAGTCCTACGGGGCCAGCTCTGGCCCCGGCTTGCCCTCACCAGCCAGCGGCTCCGGCTCGGATCCGAACTGACCCAGGCCTGGCCCACCCTCAAGCCCGTTCTGGGGGCCGCGCCCCAGGTGATCGGCCAGCTGACGGCCCGAGGCACGCCGGCCCAACCGGAGATCGCCCTGGAGTTAGCCCAGGCCCACAACCCCCTGCTGGGTTCGGTGCAGACCCAGCTCAGCTGGGCCCACCAGCTCCTCAAGCTGGAGAGCCTGCGGGCCCCCGGCCTCACCGCCTCGGGCGCCCTGCCCATGCGCCTTGCGGCCGGCGGCCGGCCCGTCCTGGGCGCCCTGGATCTGGGCCTGGATCTGAGCCACTACCCCGTGAAGCGGCTGACCCCCCTAGTAGGGGCCCGCCTGGGGGGACACCTCACAGCGAACGGCCGGATTCGTGGCCCCCTAAAGGCCCTCAGGCCCGAGCTGGTCCTCGAGATGGAGCACCCCGGCGCCGGCCCGCTGGACCTGGAGGAAACCTGGTCCGGCCGCTTCGGCCCCAAGGGGGACCTGCGCCTGCGGGCCAGGGGCGACGCCATGGCCGGAGAACTGGTGGCCCGGATCAATCGGCGCTGGCTGCCCGAGCAGGTGCGCCTCAGCCGCGGCGGCGGCCAGCTAACCCTGAGCGGCAGCCCCCGCCGTTACCACTGGACGGCCCAAGCCCTGCCCCTTGATGGCCTCAACCTGAGGCTCCAACAAGCCCAGGCCCCCCTGCCCCTGCGGGGCAGCCTGAGCGGCCAGGGCGCCCTGGATCTCCAACCCCTGGCCATGGTCAGCGATGTGGTGCTGCGCGATCCGGGCCTGCCGGGCCTAAGCGGACGCCAACTTCAGGCCCGGGTCCGCTACCGCGGCGGCGAGCTCAGCCTCAAGGGCGAGTGGCTGGCCAAGCCCCAGGGCCAGGTGGCCTTCCAGCTGCGCCGCCGCCCGGATGGGGCCCTCTGGAGCCGGCTGGAGGGCCGCAGCCTGAGCTCCGACCTCCTACAAAACCTGCGCCTGGCCTGGCCCCTCTGGCAGCAGGCCAAGCCCCTCAAGGGCGGCACCGCCTTGGACCTGGGCAGCCTGGCGATCGACACCCTTGGCACCAGCCTCAGCGACCAACTGGCCGCCCTGGCCGTGGCCAAGCAACGCCTGAACAGCCTGGTGCTACCCGGGGCCCGCAACCGCCAGGACCTAGCCCTGGCCGACCTGCAGGCCCTAATCGATGCCGACCTCACCTTGAGCGGCCCCAGCCCCGCCCGCCTCACGATCGACCTGGAGACCCGGGGCCACCTCTGGCTGCGGGACCAGACCATGGACCGGGCCCTGGGCGAGGAGCCCTTCATCGCCCGGCTCCAGGGGCCGCTCCAGGAGGGCCAAGGCCGCTTCAGCTTCAGCCAGCTACCCCTGGCCCTGCTGGCCCTAGCCGGGCCCCTGCCGGCCCCGCTCAGGGGCGGGCTGGCCGCCTCCGGGAGCTACCGGCTGGGCGGTCCCAGGCCCGGGCTCTGGAGCGAACTGCAGCTGGAGAACGGCCGCCTGGGCGACCAGCCCCTGGCCCTAGAGCGGGGCTCCCTGGAGCTCAAGAACCAGGCCGTCGCCCTCGACCTCTCCCTGCGCAGCCAGGGCGCCACTAACAACGTTGATCTCAAGGGGAGCATCCCCCTAGAGGCGAGCCGCGACGGGCTGGAACTGCGCCTGGCCAGCCGCGGCGATGGCCTGCGTTTCCTCACGGGCCTGGCCGGCAGCGGCCTGAGCTGGACCTCCGGCAGCACGGACCTGCAGCTGCTGGTGCGGGGCAGCGTGGCCGAGCCGATCGCCAATGGCTTCCTGCGCTGTCGCGATGGATCCTTCACCGTGGCCGGCCAGGCGATTCGCGATCTCCAGGCCATGGTGCTGTTTGATTTCCAGAACCTGGAGCTCCAGCAACTCACGGCCCGGGTGGGCAGCAGCGGCCAACTCACGGGCAGTGGCCAGTTGCCCCTGTTTGAAGCCGCAGAGGTGCAACGGCCCTTAAAGCTGGTGCTCCGCAAGGCGCCCTTCTCGGTGCCGCTCTTGGCCGGCGTCGGGGATGGGGAGATCGAGCTGGGCGGCAGCCTGCGCCGGCCGGAACTGGGCGGTGAGCTGGCGATCAGCCAGGGCGCCTTCACGGTGAAGCTCAGCAGCCTGGCCAGCGGAGCCAAACCTGGCCAGGCGGTCACGGTGCCCCAACTAGTGGAACAGGGCTGGGATTTCCAGCGCCCCCTGCAGGTGTTCAGCTCGGATCAGGAGAGCAGCAGCGGCCGCTCCCTGCGGGCAGCGCTTCCGAACCTGCCGATGCTGGGGCTGAGCAAGCTGCGCCTGCGCTTCGGCCCGAATCTGCGGGTGGTGGTGCCCACGGTGGCCAACTTCAGCCCCACGAACTTCACCATCAATGGCCTGCTCACCCTCAATGGCCGCCTCGATTCCAGCCTCCAGGCCAGCGGCGTGGTGCGGCTGCTGAGCGGCCGACTCAGCCTGTTCACCACCACCTTCAACCTCGATCCCGATTCCCCCAACGTGGCGGTGTTCACCCCATCCCTGGGGCTGGTGCCCTACCTGGATATCGCCCTGCGCACCCGGGTTTCCGACAGCCGCAGCAGCAACCAGGGCGATCGCAGCTCCATCTATGAATGGGCCCAGGCCGGAACCCCGGGCAGCTTCGACCAGCTCAACCTGGTCAAGGTGGTGGTGAAGGTGAGTGGTCCGGCCGACCAGCTCGCCGACTCGCTCCAGCTCAGCAGCACGCCCCCGATGAGCAAGGAGCGCCTGCTGGGCCTGATCGGCGCCAACTCCCTGGCGGGCCTGAGCGACGGCAACGCTGGCGCGGCCCTGGCCACGGTGCTAGGCCAGACCTTGCTCTCACCCCTGGTGAGCTCCCTCTCCGACGTGATGGGCCAGCGGGTCAGCTTTGCCCTCTATCCCACCTACGTGGTGCCGTCCGCCCAAACCCCCACGGAGGGCTCAAGCGGCAGCCAACGCATCCCGTCCCAGCTGGTGCTGGGCTCCGAAATCGGCATCGATCTGAGCGAACGGTTCAATGCCTCGGTGCTCGCCGCCCCCAACCGCAGCGACATCCCGCCCCAGATCACCCTGCGGTACCAAGCCAGTGATCGGCTTGGGGTGCAGGGATCCTTCGATAGCCAAGGCCGCTGGCAAACCCAGCTGCAACTCTTTTACCGGTTCTGAGCTGGGTCGTCTGAGCTCGGCTTTGCGGACGGGGCTGTCCAGACTGGCTGCTGTGACGGGGCCCTATCCCTCTGGCTCCCGTGGGCGAAGGTGATCGGGCTGGGCGCGACTGAGGCTGCGAACTGCGTTAAAGCCCAGCCCTAGCCTGGGCGGCTTGCGTAGGGCAGATCACCATGGGCCAGTTGATCGGCGTCGACCTCGGCGGCACGGCGATCAAGCTGGGGCGCTTCGATCGCCAGGGCCAGCTGCTGGCCGAGGCCCAGGTGGCCACGCCCCAACCGGCCATGCCCGGGGCCGTGACCGTGGCGATCAGCGAGGCCATCGACCAGCTCGATCCCGACCATCTGGCCGATTTGGTGGGGATTGGCCTGCCGGGGCCCATGGATGGCAGCGGCCGCCTCTCCCGCATCGCCATCAACCTGGCCGGCTGGCAAGACGTGCCCCTGGCCGACTGGCTCGAACCCCGGCTGAAGCGGCGCGTCACCCTGGCCAATGACGCCAACTGCGCCCTGGTGGGTGAGGCCTGGACGGG
>Ga0310098_1000120_pt1 | contig 18227 bp, 16 predicted proteins | sample LakMicMIDCLREDC7_FD_194453 | JGI IMG/M metagenome (GOLD analysis project Ga0310098, IMG submission 194453) | Enriched freshwater cyanobacterial communities from Lake Michigan, Michigan, United States - MI23.DCL.RED.C7 | ecosystem: Environmental > Aquatic > Freshwater > Lake | place: USA...
GTTGCGCACCATGGCCGCTGAGCCGGCCCTGTTGGTGCCGGATCTGCAGCGCCAACCCGCCAGCCCCTACCGCTGTGCCGTGGTGGTGAGCAACAAGGTGAGCAAGAAATCGGTGCGGCGCAATGCCTTGCGGCGCCTGCTCCACCCCCATCTGGTTCGCTGCGGGGCCCAGCTCAAGCCTGGGGCGCAGCCGCTTTGGGTGCTGCTCTCCCTCAAGCCGGGCAGCGCCGAGGTGACCGAGGCGGTGTTGCTGGAAGAATGCTCACAGCTTTTCGAGAAGGCGGGACTGCGCTGATGCCCCAAGCCAAGCCTGAACCTGAAACGGCACCAGCTGCCTCCAGCCCCGTTGCCAAACCGGCAAAAGCGGCCCCCGGCGCGGTGATCCAGGAGGACGTCTTCTATGAGGGCGGCCCGGCCTGGGGTGACCTGGTCACCAACCTGCTCTTTGGCCTCACCCTGATCGGCATCCCCTTCGCCGTGGGGGCGATCGTGCGGGCCCTCTGGCTGCGCTTCCGCATCACCAGCCGTCGCGTCACCGTCTCCGGTGGCTGGCTGGGCCGGGACCGCAGCCAGGTGGTGTACAGCCAGATCAAGGAGGTGCGCAGTGTTGCCCGCGGCCTCGGGTTTTGGGGCGACATGGTGCTGGTGCTCAGCGACGGCGCCAAGCTGGAGATGCGCGCCATGCCCCGCTACCGCGAGGTGGAGAGCTACATCAACGAGCGGATTGTCGCCCGCTCCGGCGGCGGCAAGGGCCCGGCCCCCAGTGGCTTCGCCGTTGACAAGGCCGCCTGAAGCCCAGCCCATCAGGCCAGCCCAACAGCCCTGTGCCTTGAAGCCCTGACGGCCCCGGGCCGCGCCGACGGCCCCTGCTCGGGCACACTGGCCCTATCGACTCCCCGACCCCCACCGCACCCACGCCGTGATCGGCTACATCTCCGACAACCTGCTCCTGCCAATCCTCGACTTCTTTTATGGGTTGGTGCCGAGCTACGGCTTGGCGATCATTGCCCTGACGGTCGTGATCCGCCTGGCCCTGTTCCCGTTGAGCGCCGGCTCGATCCGCAGCGCCCGGCGCATGCGCATCGCCCAGCCGGTGATGCAGAAGCGCCAGGCCGAGATCAAGGCCAAATACGCCAGCAATCCCCAGAAGCAGCAAGAAGAGCTGGGCAAGCTGATGAAGGAGTTCGGCAGCCCCCTGGCGGGCTGCCTGCCCCTGGTCGTGCAGATGCCGATCCTGTTCGCCCTGTTCGCCACCCTGCGGGGATCCCCCTTCGCCGACCTGCCCTACACCTTGAACCTCAAGGTGCTGCCGGCCGACCAGATCGCGGCTGTGGAGCCCAAGACCTTCAACAGCCCCAGCCATTCGATCTTCGTGACGGCGACCAGCCATGTGCCGGTGATCGCCACCCTGGAGAAGGGCACCAAGCTGGGCGTGGGCGACACCGAGACGGTGGACCTGCACACCAAGGAGGGCAGCAGCTTCGCCTCGGTGCTCAACGGCGTTGAGAACGGTGATGCCTATACCCCCAGCTGGAGCGTCACCAAGGGCGAAGGCATCGTGAGAGTCGATGCCGACGGCACGATCCACGCCCTGGCCCCTGGCGATGCGGTGGTGGAGGCCAAGATCCCTGGCCTGGCTGCCCGCAGCGGCTTCCTGTTCATCAAGGCCCTCGGCCAGGTGGGCTTCTACACCGATGGGGCGATCAACTGGGACATCGCGATTCTGGTGGCGGCCTTTGGGGCCAGCCTGTTCGTGTCCCAGATCCTCTCCGGGATGGGCATGCCGGCCAACCCCCAGCAGTCCACGGCCAACAAGATCACGCCGGTGATGATCACGGGCATGTTCCTGTTCTTCCCCCTGCCGGCGGGCGTGCTGCTCTACATGGTGGTGGCCAACATCTTCCAGGCTGGCCAGACCTACCTGCTGGGCAAGGAAGCCCTGCCCGACAACCTGCAGGCGATCCTCGACCAGCAGGCCAGCCAGCAGACCGTGACCGCCATGGCCAGCTCCGGCGAACGCCTGCCCTTTGAACCCAAGGGCGGCAAGAAGTAGGCCGCTTGCCAACCCTGCTAGCCCCCTTGAGACCCGACGCCTGCTTGCCGGTTCCGTCCATGGCCGATGACCTCAGCGCGATTCCGATCCAGGAGCTCAAGGCGCTTCCGGAGGGCCGCGACTGGCAGATCGACCAGCACCTCGAGGGCTTGCCCAGCCTCACCCCGGTGCGGGGCAGGGTCCGGGCCATCCATCGCAGCAACGTGCTCGAAGTGGAGGGCGAGGCCAGCACGATCGTCACCCTCTGCTGTGACCGTTGCCTGCAGGACTTCAACCAGGCCCTCAGTGCTCGCAACCGGGAACTGATCTGGTTGGGGGAAGCCTCCCGCGCCGATGGGGTGGACGAGGACGTGGTGCTCGAGTCGGCGGCCCAGCTGCTCGACTTGGAGGCCGATGCCTTCACCGAAAGCCTCGATCCAGCCGGCGACTTCGATCCAGCCCACTGGATCTTTGAGCAACTGCACCTGCTGCTGCCGGTGGTCAATCACTGCGGCGAGCTCTGCCCCGGTCCCAACCTGGCGGGCTCTGGCAATCCAGGAGCTGGTGAGGCCGCCCCTGAAGGCGACGCAGTGGTGCCTGATCCGATCGATCCCCGCTGGGCGGCGCTCAAAAAGCTGGCCCCATGAGTCAGGCCTGGGCCGACCAGCTGGATTTACTGATCCGCGCCCGCACGCCGATCCTCTGGATCCGCAGCGGCGAGGAGGAGCGCACCATCACCCTGCTGGAGGGGGCCGCCCGGCGCCTGGGCAACCGCAGCCTGCTGGTGTGGGATTTCATCACGGGCCTGGGCGGCCTGCCCGGCCGCCAGGGGGAGGCCAGCCGCAATCCCCTCGGAGCCCTCGATGGTCTCAACGCCCTGGCGCCGGAGGCCGCCGGCATTCTGGTACTGAAGGATTTCCATCGCTACTGCGAGGACGCCAGCATCTGCCGCCGCCTGCGCAACCTGGCCGGCGACCTGCGCCAGGTGCCCCGCACCCTGGTGATCACGGCCAGCCAATGGCAGGTGCCCACCGACCTCCAGGACTGCATCACCCAGCTGGAGTTGCCCCTACCGGAGGCTGCGGAGATCCGGGCCTTGCTGGCCAGCATCGCCGAGGCCTGCGGCCAGCGCTTGGAGGAGACCGTGCTCGACGAGCTCAGCCAGGGCTGCTGCGGCCTCAGCGAGCAACGCATTCGCCAGGTGGCCGCCCGGGGCCTGGCCCGCCGCGGCCAACTCGGCGCCGACGACCTGGCCGAGGTTCTCGAGGAGAAGCGCCAGGCCATCGCCCGCAGCGAGCTGCTCGAGTATTGCCCCAGTGGCGCCAGCCCGGCCGACATCGGCGGCCATGGCGCCCTCAAGCAATGGCTGGCGCAACGGCACCAGGCCTTCAGTGAGGGCGCGCGCCGCTATGGCCTGCCCCTGCCCCGGGGGGTGCTGCTGGTGGGCCCCCAGGGCACGGGCAAGTCGCTCACGGCCAAGGCGATCGCCCACGGCTGGGCCATGCCCCTGCTGCGCCTCGATGTGGGCCGCCTGTTCAGCGGCCTGGTGGGGGCCAGTGAGGCCCGCAGCCGCGAGATGATCCAGCTGGCCGAGGCCATGGCTCCCTGCGTGCTCTGGATCGATGAGATCGACAAGGGCTTCAGCGCCGCTTTAAGCGGCGATGGCCGCAGCGACGGTGGCACCAGCCAGCGGGTGCTGGCCAGCCTGCTCACCTGGATGGCCGAAAAGACCAGCGCCGTGTTCGTGGTGGCCACGGCCAACGGGGTAGAGCGCCTGCCGGCCGAACTGCTGCGCAAGGGCCGCTTCGATGAGATCTTCCTGCTGGCCCTGCCCGATGCCAGCGAGCGTCGCGCCATCCTCGATCTGCAACTGAAACGGCGCCGCCCCGAGCACGGCCTGCCTTTGGAGGTGGTGGTGGATCGCACCGCCGGCTTCTCGGGCGCCGAGCTGGAGCAGGTGGTGATCGAGGCCATGCACGAGGCCTTCGCCGAGGGCCGGGAGTTTGGCGAAACCGACCTGATTGGTGCGGCCGCCCAGCTGGTGCCCCTCTCGCGCACGGCCCGGGAACAATTGGAGGCCCTGGAGCAATGGGCCAGCACTGGCCGGGCCCGGCCGGCCGCGAGCCGGTCTGAAGATTACGGCGAGTAACGAACACCAACGCCAGGTAACGAAGCCGCGCCTGCAGCAAGACTGCGGAGCCAACCATCCTTAACTTCGGTTCATTCGTGGACCCCTAAGTGAACAGCCGCCCCTCGATCGTGACCCAGCTGGCCGTGGCCTGTATCGGGGCAGGTGTGATCACGACCTTTGCCGTGGCCCAGGGCCAGAATCCGATCACCGCCCTAGGGATCACCCTGTTCTCTGCGGTAGCGGCCGTGGGCCTTGGCCAGGTGCTTTGAGGTTGGAGTTGTAAGGTCTGACCCAATTTGCTTGGACTGCCCTGACGATGGCGGCCCAAGGTGGCCTGGCAAAAAATGCAGATTTTCATCATAGTTCGCCCCCTGGGAATCTTCTTTCTTCCCTTCGGACGACTTCGTAGGTTCTGCATGAGCGCATGGGTGCCCCGGGTTGCCATGGTTGCTGAAGTCCGCTGAACGAACTCAGCTGCTAGCGCCAAGGCTCTGTTCGTTGAAGACTTGAAGGGATTGCCCACTTAAAGTCTCGCAAAAGTGTCAATATTAACACCAGGAATAAGAGTGTTAGTGCCCATATTGCCTGCGGTGGTGCCATGCTTGCCGGCCGATTCTTTTTATGAATGTATTGCGGAATGCACAATACGCAGCCTTGGCGGGGTAGGATTAAGAAAATTGTAGCTATCCATGGATACGCCCATTGCAAATAGAGCGAAGACATGGAGGCTGGTTGTCATCATCGTCAGAATATCGATAGCATCTGCTGGCTTCGTACTGCTTAGGGCGCTTGTCCATCAACTAGGACTTGATATCCTGGAATTGAGTCCACTCCTGTCGTCTTTAGTCGCAGCAACCGTATTCCTGCTGGGCTTTCTCCTTAATGGCGTCCTTAGCGATTACAAGGAGAGTGAAAAGTTGCCTGGCGAGCTTTCAACGTCACTGTTTTTGCTTGCCAAGGAAATCAAGGCCATACCCGTTCACACTCCTGGCGCTCCGGTCAAGCAAGACGTTGAGGCGGTTTACTATCTTTGCGTTAGCATTATTCGCTGGATCAAAGGGGAAATAAACACCGATCAGGTCATGGCTGTCTATAGTTTGACCCATGATCACTCGGTTCAGGCTAGCTCTTGGCTCAAAGACTCGACACTCAAGGGGCGTCTCATGGCCGAAATGGGGGTGATTTTGCGGGCTATCAATCGTATTGAAGTGATCCGCGAAACCGACTTTGCCACCATTGTGTATCTACTAGCCTATGCAGCGTCAGGAATTCTCTGCGCAGGACTGACGTTGATCAAGAGTGATTCAACGTCGTATTACAACAACGGTTTTTTCTTATTCTGTCTTTCGTGGATACTGATTTTCATCCTTCATCTGATCAGCGACCTCGATAATCCCTTTGGGTTTAGCGATGATTCTTCTGCTGAAGATGTCGATTTGGCAATTCTGGAGACCACACAGTCAAGGCTTAAGGTGTTGTGCTTTGATGAGCCCTAGCTAAGCATCTCAAGCCAAGCATTACTAATGGGTTCATCTCGTCCGTCATTTTATCTTGCTGGGCCCCATTGATCTATTTTATCCGACCCATCAATCCGGATCGAATCCTGGGATGAGATCAATTTAGGTGTTGCTTATGGCATCCCGGAATTCTTGGTGACCAGCGGAGCAAGCGTGGGTTAACTCATCGGGCGTAGTCATGCCATCGCGGCCCGTGTAATTTCCAGGCCACCAAGTTAATGCTTGTATTGCACGCTAAATGTAATCATAAATTTGTAAGCCACAACCCAAGCCATCCCCAGCCCTTCCCCTATCCCTCCAAGACCAAACACAAACCACCACGGCTCCTGGCGGATGCTGCTCAACACCTGTTTTAGGTAACTGCCCTTGCAGCTGGTGGGGTGCTCCGCCACCGTTTCAGGAGCCTCTACGAAGTCTTATTGGGCCATGAGCTACTATATCAATACCTACAGGAAACCAATCACACCAAAGAGGTATTTGACGAATCTCTACTTGCCTTGATCCGGTTCTTTAACTTACGGCAGTAGACCAAGGCTGCGGGAATTCCGAGGATTGGAAGTGGTGCTGGTACAGGTGTAGAGGGCGAGAAGTTGATGTTGGTTAAATATGCTTGATCAACTCCTGCGCTAAAGTCGTTGACATATGCGTAATTGTTAATTTTTCCCCCGAACCTGCTATTGCTGCTATTAAAAATAAAATCATAGCCAACAACATTGCCGGAGGTAACAGTGATGAATCCAGTTGTACTCCCCAAGCTAGACCACGTTAGTGGAACTGTTAAGACATTTCCAGAAGTTGAGCTGGTCATGGTTGCGGTAATGCCAGCTTTGCTCCCTAAGTCATTAGAGCCTTCATCTAAGCCTGTGATTGTTCCCGAAGTGGTGCCGCCGGTCCCTGTAGGGGAGCCTAATTCGTTTGAAAAGGACCAATTAAAGGTAAGTGCATTGGCAGAGGAGGAGCCAAAAACCACAGAAGCACTCAGCATCAGATAGGCCGATGCCTTCAGGAGCATGGACATACTTCGCATTGAGACAAGAGTAATAATGTTTTTAATGTATCAGATCTGCTGCGATCTGCATCGCCGTAAGGTTTACTACGTACATTGTTCTGAAACGCCCACCAAGCCACCACCCAAGTCACTCTCGCTCCTTGGCCAAATCCCCTAAGACCACCCTCAGCCCGCCAAGACCTCTGGCAAATACCGCTCGAGCGCCTGCTTAGAGCCCGGCCCATGCCGCTGGTGGAATGCTCCGCCACCGCCTCAGGCGTTCCTGCCACCAAGATCTTGCCGTCTTTGTGTCCTTGGTCGATCACAAAGCCGCAAGAGAAGACTCTTGATCACCAGAGTCAAAGGACTCAGATTTGAGGCACCTAAGGAAATTCTTAGAATTTTACAGGTTCTTGTGGGGCAGTGATACCCAAGCAATCAAATCGCAATCAAACTAAAGCAGCGCCTGAAGCCTCCCTACGGGCCTTAATCCGTTTCTTTAAATTACGGCTGTAGAGCAAGACTGCGGGAATGCCGAGAATTGGAAGTGGTCCTGGGACTGCTTGGGCCGCAGACACATCGAAATTACTGACGGTGGTAGATGCGCTGCCATCAATTGAATCAACGCTATTCTGCCTGAAGCCAAACACATCTCCGGAGTTCACAGAAAAAGATGTTGAACCAGACTGGTAATGGATAAGGCCATCCGTGAGATTATTGAACGCTCCATTTAACAAATAACCAAAGGGATCCCAGACCGCCGGATAAACAGTGTTGTTAATATAATTCCAATCGAAGCTCACGGTTCCCGCAGAGAGTGCTGTGATGGTGAAATCGGTGTTTTGATTGCCACCACTGTCGTTGGCGCCAGTTAATACAATGCTGGCTGGGGCGCCGCCTATGTTGATCGAGCCATCGCCCTGAATGCTTTGGGTCCAGTTGCTCGGGGCGTATTGACCACTACAACGTTGTCAAGGCCTTGGCTGGGTTGGCCACCAGGCCAATTGATGCTAAGGCCATGCCAGCTGTCACCAGCCAAGAAGCTTCGCTTTTTGGCTGGGCAAAATAAGCACAGTCACAAGAGCATTAATTCTAATAAGCATACCAGATCTGCAGCAATCTGCATAGCCGCAAGGTTCACTGCGAACAATGCCCTGAAGCAACCCCCAAGTTACTGCCCAAGCCACTCTCACTCCTACACCAAACCCCCTAAGACCACCCCACCCCGCCAAGACCTCTGGAGGATGCCGCTCCAGCACTTGCTTTAGGGACTTGCCCATGCCGCTGGTGGGATGCACCGCCACCCCCTCAAGCGTTCCTGCCACCACGATCTTGCCGCCAGCCTGATCGCGGCCTTCGGATCCCAGGTCGATCACCCAGGCACTGCCGCAGCTTTGTAAGGCCGCCCATGGGGGTAGGCCCTGTGATTTCTAGGATCAAGGCTTGCCACGCGACGGCTCTGGATCCCCTTCTACCCATCGCCTTGAGCCCCACCCCACTCGCGAGACCACAGATGGGACAAGCGCTGTTGCGGGACCTGATGCCCGCCTTGGCCAATAAGACCTACTTCAACAATCCCGCCCTACCATTCTGTACGGCTGAGAAGCGCTGCACCCCATGGGTTTTGGGCACTGAAGAGTCAGGGTATTAGTTACGCCATTAGCTTCAGGCCGGTTTCGATCTCCAAGGCTGAGCTTCTCAAAACGACACGTTCTAGATGTGTGATTGATTTTGCTGCTGTTCCCTTAGTAGTGATCCAAGGGCTGCTCCTTGGTGGAGCCTACGGGCTTCGGTGGTTGCTGAGCTGAACCATGCCAACAAGACCTACTAGGCCTAGTGCTCGAGCAGGCCTAAGGACACCGAGAGAGGCCCTAGAAAACTGGTTCTGAGCAAGGCCACCCCCACCCCCAACAAGAACCAGATAGAGGCCCCGGCACGGGGGGAAGCAGGGCCCACGATAGGCGAATAGGGGGCTTTGGAAATTTGCGGCCCAAGTCCAAGATTCTTGCGTAAGTGCCGCTACAGGCAGATAGATACCGTTTAGAGATCCTCCTCCTGGTTCGAGGGTGGTGCTGTAGCAGCATCCACCTGGGATGATGGCGGTTTGTGGGTGGCCTTGGAGGGGCTGGGGAAGGGCTCCGAGTGGCTTCGGTGGCAGCTTTTTGGTGGACAGCCTTCGAAGTGGCACTTGCGTTGGTGCAGATTGCTTCGTTGATGGCAGTTTCAAATTTTGAATAACTAGTGAAAGTCCCTATTTTCCTTCTGAAATCAGCGGTCTGCGCGACGATAGGCGCTTCTGTGATTTTTGGCTGTTCGACTGCCAATGCGCTTACGACTTATAACTTGAACTATTCAAGTAGCGGTAGAAGCACTTTGTCTGGCAGTCTTACCATCGACCAAAGTCAAGCAAGCGTAGACGCTTTTGGTGCTTCACCAATACCATCATGGGTAACAAGTCTTGCACTCATAGAAACAATCTCAGGAACTCCCACCACTTACTCGCTTTCGGACTACGACGTGCTTTTCTGGCAGCCTATATCAACTTCATCGATTAATTATAGCTCAAACTTGGTTCCCCAATTTCAGGCGTTAACTTTTGACAGAAGTTTTTCTGGTAATGCTCCCGTTGGGTCAGGTAACTTTAAATTCACTTCTATTTCAAGCTTTGATGAATATACATTGACGTCAGCAACTCTAGCGTCAGTCCCAAGTCCACTTCCAATTCTAGGTATTCCATCAGTTTTGCTCTTTACCCGTAAGTTAAAGGCACGTATTAGGGCGCGTAGGGAGGCCTCAAGTACTGCTTTGGTTTGATTGGCTTTTGATTGGATTCTTGTGGGCAATGGGTCTCGTTTTCCCCATATGTTCTCCTAGGAATCCCCACAATTCCACCAATTAGTTGAACCTGTGCCCTGGTGCTCTAGACCTCAGTGTCTGCAAGGGTTTTTGGATGCGTTTATCAAGCTTTGACAAACGGCCAGGCAAACGGCCTCGAAGGCCGCAACGGGACAGATCTGTAATGAACTGAAATGAGTATTTGAGCCTGCCGAGTCCCTTTGGCTTGGTCTGTTCGGCCTTGGCGTTTATCTAAGACGTTTACCTAAGACGTTTATCAATAGACGCTCTGCCGATCCGGCCCCTGTTGAGGCAATTGAGTTGAGCTTTGAATGGCTTTTGGCTAGTGAAAGCTAGGTGTCACTGCAACCAGCGGAGGCAGCTGGATCAACACCGGAACCTCCGAGGCCAACCCCACCCAGGAGGCACCTGATCGGGACCCCCGGTATGGGGGTAACAGGGGAGGCAGGCGTTAGGCGATAGGGGCTTGGAAATTTGTCTGGAAATCTTTTATCACCAGAGTGTTCCCATTGGCTCCTAACCATTTCTTCTGCCAGAGGACTGCCTCATGGGGACCCTTTGGGTTTGAAACCGTGGAGATCAGACCGCTGCCCCTACCTCCTCCCGCTTGCGCCTCAACGCAATCCGCTGCTTCAACTTGCGCGAAAAGGCGGTGGCGGCGCCGAGCCCTAGGAGGGGGAGGGGGGCTGGGACGGCTGTGAAGACTGGAACCGATCCATTATCGCTAATTGCGGTAGAACCAAACCCACTAGCAAGTTGATCAAAGTAGTATCCCCCATAGAAGCCGTTGGGTTTTTCAAGTTGCAATATCTTGAATCCGTCTCCGCTCGTAAAATAAAGCTGCAATCCATTAGTATCAACGACTCCTGCGGTTACTCGAATACCATTCCCTCCGGGCGGAGACGTACTAGTGTTAAGAGTCATCTGCGACGGCGCTCCAGCGATACTAAATGGATTGCTAGTCACCGTAGCCGTCATGCCTGGGTTGTTAGAAATATTATTTAGACTATTATCAATCAGGCCGTCAATGGTTCCGCTAACAGGGCCGATGAAATTCCCGGCATTAGAAGTGAATGTCCAATTGAATGACAACGCCCGAGCAGGGGAGGGACAGAGAACTGCGAAGGCAATCGCCGCAACAGAAGCCCCAGCGAAGCTAAATCTTTTTATCATGATAACTTTGCATACATTTATTATTTTAACAATACCTTGCATGCATAACTCTGCAGCAGCGCAGCAACCACTTTGGCGATTGTCACCCTCTCCTGGAGGTTAAGCCACAACCCAAGCAACTCCCACTGCTTCCCCGACCCCTCCAAGACCGCCCACAAACCACCACATCTCCTGGCGGAAACTGCTTCAGCACTTGCTTGAGCTATCTGTTCGTATGGCTCGTGGGATGCCCCGCAACCGTTTCAGGAGCCTCTACGTCTTATTGGGCCATGAGCACCAATATCAATCCCTACAAAAAACCTATCAAAAAGCAATCACACCAAAGAGGTATTTGAGGCCTCTCTACGTGCCTTAATCCGCTTCTTTAAATTGCGGCTGTAGAGCAGGACTGCGGGAATTCCGAGGATTGGCAGTGGGCCTGGGACCGCTGTTGTTCCGACGTTTAATGTGATTGTGTCATTGTTTGACAAGGTGTTGATATAGGTGCCTGGTGTCATCCCAAGACTCGCGAAGGACTGCCCTGTAAAAGTAACTGAACCAGCCAAGGTAGTGCCGGATGAATATGAGGACGGGACGTATATGTCATTGCCGTAATATCCAAGTGAAAATATATCGCCTGTGCTATTGTTTTCGGCATAAAATGGGCCGGCCCCGAAAGGCACAGCAAAGGAATTAGCATTATCGTCGTACTCATCATAAAATCCTCCGGCGCCGTTGCCCCAGAAATAACCTTTGCTAGAATCTACTTCAGATGTGCTGGAGCTACTAAATTTCCCCCTATAGGTTAAGCCGGTTGTATTCAGAGTTCCACTATAAGAGAACACAACACCGCCACCGCTTTCGGTGGCATTGAGGATCATCACGGCATCAGCAGGTTTGGAATACACAACCGCAGAAATACCAAACAGCAGACGGGCTGATGACTTTAGGAGGGTGGACGGAATTCGCACTGTCACAATAAAATTAATACTTATGATGTCACCATGACCGAAGCTATTTGCAGAACTGCAAGGTGCACTTCATTAATTGTCCTGAAACGAACAGCAATGCACCACCCAATCCACGCTCACTCCTTCACCACCCCCCCCTAAGACCACCCTCAGCCTGCCAAGACCTCTGGCGGTTGCCGCTCCAGATCATGCTTTAGGGTTTTGCCCATGCTGCTGGTGGAATGCTCCGCCAGCGGCATGGGCGTTCCTGCCACCCTGATCGCGGCCTTCGGGTCCCAGGTCGATCACCCAGGCACTGCCGCAGCTTTGTAAGGCCGCCCATGGGGGTAGGCCCTGTGATTTCTAGGATCAAGGCTTGCCACGCGACGGCTCTGGATCCCCTTCTACCCATCGCCTTGAGCCCCACCCCACTCGCGAGACCACAGATGGGACAAGCGCTGTTGCGGGACCTGATGCCCGCCCTGGCCAATAAGACCTACTTCAACTACGGCGGCCAGGGGCCCCTGCCCGAGCCCTCCCTGGAGGCGATCATCGCCAGTTGGCGCACGATCCAGGAGTTGGGACCGTTCACCTCGGCGGTGTGGCCCTTCGTTGAGGCCCAGGTGGCGGCGGTTCGTAGCCGGTTGGCGGCGGCCTGTGGTGTGGGGCCCCATCGCATCGCCCTCACTGAAAATGTCACCAGTGGCTGCGTGTTGCCCCTCTGGGGGCTGCAGTGGCAAGCCGGCGATGAGCTGCTGATCAGCGACTGCGAACACCCGGGCGTGGTGGCGGCCTGCCAGGAATTGGCCCGCCGGGAAGGCTTGAGTCTGGCGGTGTTGCCGGTGCATGCCATTAGTGCCCAAACGGGCGCCCACCAGCTGGAGGCCGCGGTCCTCACCAGCCTGGAGCAGGCCCTCACCCCCCGCACCCGCATGGTGGTGCTTTCCCACCTGCTCTGGAACACGGGCGCGGTGATGCCCATCGCCCAGGTGGCCGAACGGCTGCAGGGCCATGGCCGCCAGCCCTGGCTCTTGGTGGATGCGGCCCAATCGATGGGCAGCATCCCCGTGGCCGAGGCCGCCGCGGCTGCCGATATCTATGCCTTCACGGGTCACAAGTGGCTGTGTGGCCCGGAAGGTCTGGGCGGCGTGGCCCTCTCCGAGCGCCTCCTTGAGCAGGCCCAACCGACCCTGATTGGCTGGCGCAGCCTGCGCCATGAGGGCAGCGCCGGCAGCTCCTGGCACGGTGATGCCCGCCGCTTTGAGGTGGCCACCAGCTGCGTGCCGCTGCTGGCTGGGCTGGCGAGCTCGATGGATTTACTCGCCGCCGCAGGCAGCTCAGAGACGCGGCTGGCCCGGATCCGCGAGGGCAGCGCCCAGCTTTGGCAAGGCCTCCAGGAGATCCCCGGTCTGGAAACCTTGTTGCAGGAGCCGCCGCCGGCCGGCTTGGTCAGTTTCAGGCTCAGCGGCCATGGCGCCCCCAGCCCAGAGGCGCTGGTGGCCCAGTTGGGCGAGCAGGCCATCTGGCTGCGCAGCCTGGACGATCCCCATTGCCTGCGCGCCTGCACCCACATCACCACGACGGCGGCGGAGGTTGGGCTGTTGCTGGGGGCGCTGCGGGCATTGGCTTAGACAAGGATCTTGCTGGGATCAAACGCCTAATCAAGGGCTATCGGTTGCGCTGGGCCCAAGGGGTTGAAGGGGCTAATTAGGGCTGATTTACGGTTCGGGTAAACCAGCTAGGTGCGCTTGGCAATTTCATTGTGATTCGACCCTATTGCGATCAATCATGAGCAAGGCAAAGTGATGGCTTGGCCGTCGTTATCGCCTCACCACGGGGATCCGATCAATTCGACACCTGCCCAGAAATAGGGATTCTGGAGGCCATCCTTGACGCGCCGCTGCTGCTCCTTGGTGAGATTCCTGAGGAGTATGGATCCATTGGGTCCGAGCAGGCGATCTCCCTCAAGATGCACGAATCCCCGTAAAAATGCCTGGCGTGTCAGTTGGAGCGCTTCGGCCTTCGGCACGCCTTGATCCAGGTAACGATACATCTGTTGGAAATAGGCTGATGAGGCCACATCATCCACATACCAAAGGGTGCCAGCGGCACTACGCGCTCCGGCTTGCACCGCTAATCCGGCAAAGCCCAGCTCACTATTGGGATCACCGAGGGCGGTGCGACAAGCGCTAAACGTGATCAGATCCAAAGGCGCCCCTTTGCGCTGTAAGCGCAGGCGATTAAAGGCTGTGAGCGGGATGGGACCCACGCCGGAGTACAGGTAAGAACTGCTTGGACCGCCCGGCAGGAATTCGGCATGGGTCGCGATATGGATCCGGCTATAGCGGGGATCGGCAGCCTTTTCCAGAAGCACGTCTGGGGTGAAGTCCCGATTGAGGAAGATCGAGGCGGTCGATTTAGCGCCAATCTCCTGCAGCTCTTGGGGCACGAGGGGGAGGGGGGCTAGCCCATCAAACATGGACGCCCCAGCCAGCAGTAGGACCTTATCGACTGCTTCGGGGGGGCTGAGATTGGTTAAGGCTAGGGAGGGGGTAATTGAGAAGCTATAACGATCGCCAAAGTACTGGCTGCCATCATGGAGTGCCGCAAACGGAATCGCCTGCAGTCCGCGATCGGCGGCGATTAGGAGGGTCGTTACCCCCTTGGCCTGCAGTTGGGGGATGATTGGGCCGATCAACTGATTGAACAGTTGGCGGGCTGCAGCCTTTGGATTGGCAGGATCAAGCGATTCTTGGCGAGACAGGCGGCCATACAGATCACGCAACTGTTCTAAAAAGAGCTTTTTCGATACCTCCACACGGCGCCCCTCCACGGGGCCAGCAAGGGGGATCAGGGTGATATCAAGAAAGGCGTCAGTGCCCTTGCTCCGGGCTGCTGGGGAAGGGGTGGGACGCTCCTCCGAGAAGCGGAGATGAATAACGGCAGGCTGGTAGGACGAGCGCTGGAAGCTGGGCAGGGCCGGGCCTGCGGCGAGCAGGGTCGTCGAGGCAATCCAGCTGGACTGATCACCGCGCTGACTACGCAGCTGACCGGACGGGAATCCACCCACCCCAGAGCGAATCTGTTGGACTTGGCGTTGCATCTCCATTTGGAGTTGCTGGGGCGTGGGGGTTGAAGGAATGCCTCCAGCCAACCGTTCTGGTGCCAGGCTTTGCAGGGCCGACAGGGTGGCTTGGTTGTCAGAACGGCTAAGCGCCACGCCAACCTCCTGGGATCCCAGGGCACTCACCACAGGCTCTGGCGACCCTTGGGATAGACCTGCCGCCCCAGGACCCGACGGCGCACTCGTCGGCGCTTGTTCTCCGCTGTCGGCTATAGAAAAGGAATCATTCACGGCCAAGTCGATGTCTAGGCCGGGGGCGAGTAGGGATCCTTCGCCACTGGCCATATCAAAGGAACTGTCCCCATCCATGGCCATGGCATCAACGTTGTCCGAATCGGCATCATCGATTTCGAAACCCAGCTCGCCATCGTCATAGCTTTCGTAGTCCGCATACCAATCTTCATCGGAGCCAAGGGCGCTGCATCGGTTGGAGTCGCCCCCACTCGAGCAACTCGCTGTTCCTGGAACCGGCCCATTCACTTCTAGGTAACCCCCAAGCACATTGGTGGGGCCGGTGTAGGAATTATTGAGACTGTTAAAAGTGAGGGTGCCGTCGCCTAGCTTGGATACGCCGCCGTCCCCAAGGATGATCGCTCCGTTGACAGTTGCGTCAGCCGCTGGGGCAATATCAAACAGCAGATTGTAGGCGTCATTTATCGCCCCCCAATTGTTGGCGGGGATGTTATTGGTATAGTTGGCGGTAATAGCAGCATTGGTATTGGGGGCATCATTGATTTGGAGGGAGCCGGTTTGGACCTCAATGCGACCCGGCCCAAAGAGCTCGATCCCCCCGGCCACGGTGTGATCGCCAGAGCTGCTCACCAGCTTGGCAAATGAGAGGGCATTAGTCGTTTCCCAGCCATAGAGACTGACCAGGCCCTGCAGCGTGATCGCCCCGTTGCCGGTGGCTTGAAGCTTGAATTCAGATCCGGGTTTTACCGCCACCGGAGCGTCCCAATTGAGGGCGCCTGCGCCAGATGTTGCAATCAAGCTGGCGGTGGTCCAGGCGTTGTTGCTCCATTCCCCCAGGTTAAATGCCCCAACAATGTTACCCGTAGTGGCGAGTCCCAGGGTGACCTGACCCTTCACTTGGACGGGCGCTAGGGTCTCTGGGGATTGGGGAATGGCATTAGGCACTAATTCGGCAACCATGAGTGCCTTATCGACTACGAGGGTGACCGCGCCGCCCGTCTGGCCATCCAAGATGATTTTGCCGCCCACGTTGGCAAGGGACGTTAGGCCTGTTAATTGGGGGTTGGGAGAGCCGTCGGGATACCCTTTGGTTGGCGATGGTGTGGTGGGCACAACCTCAAAGCTGCTGGCGGTGGTTGTGTTTGTGGTGAAATCGAGCATGTTGGCCGTTGTGATGGCAACTTTTTCCAACGGAGAGATGGATCCAACCGCCGAGCCAAAGCCAAAGCCTGCTGCTCCTGACATGACGATGCCGTAGGGCGACAAGAACAGTAAATTGGCGGATTGGGATAGCACGATGGGCACCGATATCAGCGAACCTGTCGTTGCTGAAACGCCAACAATAAGATTCTGGATTGTGGAGCTATTTGCCAGGTCAAAAAGCACGCGGCTGAGCTGGTCCTGGCTGCGGGTTGTGTCAAATTGCGAGAAGCGATGGTATAGATTGCCGCCCGATTGGAGGCCGTTGCTGATCACGGCCACGCTGGGATTTTGGGGATCAAGTGTAATAGTTGTGGTGGTGTTATTTGGAGTTTCTGCCACAATGCCGGCAGGCACTATTTGCCCATAGGCGACCCCGGATCCCAATACCACAGTCGTTAGGCCTAGGGATGCCAGCCTTGAGCGGCGCCAGGTCCGGGTCGCAAGGGGCTGGAGTAAGGCCATGGGGGCTGAATTAAAAGTCGGCATCCCGTCGAATCTCTGCCTGGGGGCTGCGCGTGGGCAGGCCCTTGGCAGGGAGAGCCGGGAGGCAATTTGGTCCGAACTTTAAGCCAGGTGCCGCAAGTTAGGGGCGGATCTGGGCCATCAGTCTTTGCCGATGCAATCTTGCCCTGCTCGCCTGAGAGCTCCGCTTTCGGCTGGCTTGGTGGCTTGGCCTTGGCGTTCACCCTTACGCCAAGCCCTAGCTCGGGGCCATCGCCCAACCTCCGTACTGGCGCCATTGATGGGGGATGGGTCCCTTGTCCTGCTCCAAGTTGATTAACCCTCTTGAAAATGATCAGCAACCCAGCGCTCCAGAAGCCCAAGCCCATCCCGCTAGCCCCATCCTGTCTCGGCCTGGGCCCCATCCAAGGGATTGGTTAGGGGCTCGGGCGTTCAGGGATTGGGCCCCTTCTTCTCGCTGCGCCCAGTGCCATTTCCTGCTTTGAAGACAAAGCGGCACCCGGGCGCGTAACGCTGCAGGTTGATGGATAATGGCGCCAATAATGTTCATATTCACGGCATCGGTGCCCCTCCCTGCTCTCCTGTTGGCCCAGCTCGTGGCCCCACCCCTTCAGCAGGGACCAGCGAGGCTGCCGGAGGAGGCGCCCTTGGACCGGCGGCCAACCCCTCGTCAGGAGCGGGACCCGGTCTTGCTCGACCCCTCCCCCAGTAAGGGTGGCCCGCCATCGCCTGGTGCCACTACAACCGTGGCACCATCGCTAGAACCAGGCCAGGCGATGCCATTGATCCAAGGAAGCACGCCCTATGGCCCATCCCAACTGCGCTTGATTTTTGGCAATTGCTTGGCGGGCAAGACCCCAAGAACCGACGGCCAGGATGGGCTCAAGGCCTGCGCTGCAGCGTTGACGTCCCGCCTCATTGCCGATGGCTATATCAATAGTCGTGTTTATATCGCGGCAAGCTCGAAAGGCGACACACTCGAGGTTGTCCAAGGCCGCATCGCCGAGATTCGGGTCCGCTCCGCTGACCCCAAGCTGGCGGCGATGGCCCAGGGCAAAATCCGTTCGCTGGTCGGCAGTGTTCTGTACTTGCCCACGTTGCAGCGTCAGCTCCTGCTACTGAAGGGACTGACCGGGGTGGGCCAGGTGCAGGGCAACCTCGGCAAGGTCGGTAGTGACCCCACTCAGGCCGTACTGACCCTCACCCTGGTGGCTCAAAGACCCCGCTGGCAGGGACTGGTGGAAGTTCGCAATGACGGAGATGGTGGAACGGGCCAATGGCGATCGGTGGCCACCCTTCTCAAGCATGACTTGGCGTTGAGGGGCGATACGTTCCTGGTCTATGGCGAAGTGGATGGCACAACCACGCCTGAACTGGGATCGAGTATTGGTTCCATAAGCTATAGCTTGCCAATCAGTGGCAAGCTACGATTTACCGATTCCATTGGTATAAGTCGGCGCCAAGTGATCGAGGCGAGTGGCGCTCTCCGCAATCTCTCCTATCGCCAAATCCAAAATCTTGCCCAGTTGGAATGGGTTTTTAAGGACAGTCTTACGACTCGTTTGTACGGCTTCGTTGGTGTCAGCGCGAACCGCAATGATGGCTTTCTCAATGGCCAGA
>Ga0310098_1000122_pt1 | contig 18044 bp, 14 predicted proteins | sample LakMicMIDCLREDC7_FD_194453 | JGI IMG/M metagenome (GOLD analysis project Ga0310098, IMG submission 194453) | Enriched freshwater cyanobacterial communities from Lake Michigan, Michigan, United States - MI23.DCL.RED.C7 | ecosystem: Environmental > Aquatic > Freshwater > Lake | place: USA...
GGTACATAGCTGCGGGTTTGCTCGTCGAGAAACTGAACGCCAGGGGCCGAATAGAGGAAATTCGCAACCGAGAGAAAATCGACGCTATAGGGCTTATTCATGCCAGCTCGAATTTCATCAGCTGTCCAACCGGAGAGATGGATGCCATCGAGTAAGCCCCGATCGGTAATCTCCCCTGTGGCCAAGAATGTGGTGATCGGCTGCTGATGGGTCGACCAAACGGCCCCGCCCGTGTTCCAACGGATCGGCCGCTCGGCGGCCTGGGCCCCAGGAGTGGACAGGATGACGCCAGCAACACTTGCTCCAAGAAGCAGCATGGCAGGAACGGTGGAGCGTTTCATGGTCCGACAATGGATCGCCCTACTAACTTATTGATTCCAGCAATTATTAGGCATTAAGTTCACATTTAAGCCAGATCAACCGCAGCACTGCAGCAGGATTCACCTGCTTCCAGCAACCAATCTCCACACAAGCAAAGCCACGGGTGTGATGGCAACGCTGCCAACACCTCCGACTAGATGCACCAGCTGCAGATCGAGCTGGTCCATGCAAGACAGCAATGGCTTTAGGAGGAAAGCCCATCGATCTGGGACAGAGGAGGTGAAGATCCTTTCCTATACAAAGAAACCTTTAATCACAAACCATTAATCTGAAGTCTGGCGACCACAGGCCAGGCCGTTTTCCAATCAGCTTTGACTGGCAATTCACCCGTAAGCAGTCAGACCTCGCTGGCTGCTTGCTCAAATATTCACAATAACGACAAGGATAAATTGCCTTTAAATAGTAAGTAATCGGCTTCAAATCGGCCTTTCCAAATGACTCTTTCATGCCCAACCTCTACCTTAGACAAGGGAAGCACATGGCAACAGCTCAGGGTGTGTGCTGGGCCAAGAGTTCTCCAGCCTGGAGCAGAAGTGCTTCACCGGGCACCATGGGAAGCCAGCTTTCATTCGTCGTCAGCGGTTCGGTACTAATAATCGTGACCACATCGCGATCGGTAGTGACCTGGGAAAAATCCACGGTGAGATCCTCATCGGCAAGCGTTGCGGTCGTGAAGGGAGCCCGGCGGGTAAGACGATGCAACTTGGTGCTGGCATAGGCGAACAGCCAGGAGCCATTACTGATCAAGCAATTGAAGATGCCCATGGTCGCCAGTTGGTTGGAGCGAGCCAACAGGGCATCAAACAGAGCATTGGGGTTGAGGTGATCGATGCGATCACGTTCGAGCCCATTGAGAATCCAGCAAAAGGCGGCCTCACTGTCAGTACTGCCATAGGCTTGGAATAATCCCAACGGATCGAGCTCGCCCTTGATGTCGCCGTTATGGGCGAACGCCCATTCCTGGCCCTGCCAATGGCGATGGAAGGGATGGCAATTCTCAAGCGCAATCACCCCCTGGGTGGCCTTGCGGATGTGGGCGATCGAACAATGGGCTTTCAGAGCCAGATCGGCCACTTCAGCTGCCACTTTTGAAAAGGCCGCGGGAGTCTCTTCCCGATAGATCGTCACTCCCTGGCCAGCGGGATCAAACGTTGCTAGTCCCCAACCATCGCCGTGTTCACCGGTGGCTCCTCCACGGCGGGCCAGGCCGCGGAAGGAAAAGGTCATGTCGGTGGGGGTATTGGCGCTGAGGGCCAGCAATTCACACATGCTTGCAATTCAGGCGTGAACCAGCCCGATCCGATCAACGTGGCGAGCAGGGTTGCCAGGGCGGGCTTATTGTCTCAGTTTACAGCCAGCAGCTCGGCAAAACTGGCTGAAGTAAAGCCCCAGAACCAAGCCGGGCTCGACTACTAAAAAGCCCAGACCTCTAGGCCTGGGCAAGGGAGCTGGTGCTTCAAGCCTTGGTTAGGGCACCTCGGGGCCAAGCCGAGGGGACAGATCAGCGACTCTTGGCGAAGATTTGATCCCAGAGACCTGCTTTACCAAAGAACTTCTTGTTGACATTGGCCCAGCCGCCGAAATCAGCCACTGTGAAGGTCTTTAGTTTCTGGAATTTGCCCTTAGCGGAAATCTTACCCTCGGCTGTCACAGGACGGAAACCATTGGCCACAAAAACCTTCTGGGCAAATGGGGTGTAGAGAAACTTGGCTAAGGCTTCAGCTACCTTGCGCGTGCCGTGCTTGTCAACGTTCTTGTCCACCACCGCAATGGGACCCTCGATCAAGATATTCGGAGTGGGAAGCTTGTAGGGCACGGTCCACTCGCCAGTTTTACGGGCCAGGATCGCCTCATTCTCATAGTTCAATAGCACATCGCCCTTGCGGCGCTTGACAAAGGTATCGCTGGCCTCCCGGGCATCCTTGGGCAAAACATCAACATTTTTGTAGACCGTAGTGACGTATTTACGGGCCTCACCTTCACTGCCGCCCGCCTGCGTAACAGAGCCATAAAGGCCTAGGAAGTTCCAGCGAGCACCACCCGAAGTCTTGGGATTACCTGAGACCACATCTACATCCTTGTTATCTAGGTCTTTCCAGGTGGTGATCTTCTTTGGGTTGCCTGGACGCACTAAGAAGGCCACTACCGAATTGGTAATAATCGAGTTATTGGGATTCTCCCGTTCCCAACCGGGTTGGATCAGGCCAGCCTCCTGGATCTTGAGTACATCCCCACTGAGGGCGAGGCCGACCACATCGGCCTCCAAGCCATCAATCACAGCCCGGGCTTGGGAGCCGGAGCCGCCATAGCTCGTTTTGATTTGGACCCTCTGGCCTGTTTTCTTCTTCCAATCGGCTTCGAACTTGGGGATGATCTGGTCATAGGCCGCTTTGGTCACGGCGTAGCTGACCAGCAGGATCGTTTGCGGAGCAGCAGCCGAGCCCTTCTTGCTTGCTGCCAAGGCGGCGGGACTGGCCAAACCAACGAGACCAAGGGAGGCCAAGGCCGCGCTAGCGACACCGGCACCCAGCCGACGGGACAGGGGGGAGGATGGGTAAACCACTTAAAGCCGACGCATGACTCGTGGAATTAAAGCAGATGGCGACGACGCGCCTGGTACGCCATCGCACATCCATGCTTAGGGCCTGGGCCTAAGTCACTTGCCCTTTCCCAGGCAGGAGCCTTGCTGCCACAATCCGACCATCCCCTACCGGTCTGCTACCCCGTGGCCTTCAGTTCCAAGACGGAGTACGGACTGGTGGCCCTGATCGAGCTGGCCAGCATCTATTCCAGTGGGGGCGTGCTGCAGGTGGCCGAGATCGCTCTCCGCCAGGGGATTCCGGATCGCTACCTAGAACAGATGCTCACCAGCCTGCGCCGGGGCGGCATCCTGCGCAGTATCCGCGGCCCGCGCGGGGGGTATCAGCTGCTGCGGCCGCCAGCCGAAGTGGCGGTGGCCGATGTGGTGCAATGCCTAGAGGGCGATCCGGGAAGCCGGGATGGCGTCCCCGAAACGCCGGAATATCAAGTCCTGCACTCCCTAGCCAGCCAGCTGGAGCAGGCCCGGTTGAAGCTGGTGCAATCCACAAGCCTGCAAGACCTCCTCGATCGCCGCGATGGCCTGCTGCAGGCCCACACGATGTACTTCATCTAACCTCCCAACAAAAGACCACTAGCCCGAGCGGGAAATCGTGCTATGGTTCGCCGATCCCCGGGAGAGACCGATGGGTTGTTGTCGCCGAATGCTCCTGGCCGGTTGGATGCCGGCCACGCCCAACGCCCTGACCATTCTTTTGTCTTCTCGCCATGACTATTGACATAGCCCCTTCCCTGGCCCATCCACCGCTCCGCCTCACGCTCCTACCCAATGACGTGCTGCCGGAACGGCTGAATTGGCGCATCCAGGAGGGCTATATCCGCACTGCCGCCTGGGACGACGACGGGGACACCATCACCCTGGGGGTGTGGGGACCCGGTGATTGGATCACCTCGACCTACTCCGCCCCACGCCCGGTGGACATCCAATGCCTCACCACCGTGGTGGTGGAACAGTTCAGCCCCGGGGCCGCCGACATCCAGCAGCTGCTCCTCAGGCAGATTCAAAACCTTGAAGAACTCTTCCAGATCAACCGCATCCGGGCCGCTGACGAGCGCCTGCTGGGCCTACTCACCTGGATCGGCCGCCGCTTTGGCCAGGTGAGCAGCCGCGGCTATCGCCTCTCTCTAAAGGACATGAATCTCACCCATAAGGCCCTGGCCGATCTCTGCGGCCTAACCCGGGTGACGGTCACAAAAATGCTGAACCGTTACAAGAGTGACGGCGTGCTGCAACAGGTCAGCAAGGACGATCTGTTCATTCCCGCGATAGCCCTGGGGACTGCAACAGCCTGAATCGTTCGGCGGGCCAGCCATCGCCATGCTCTTGCGTTGAAACGAGATCGATCAGCAGTACGAAGGTTCAAGCCCTACCCAGTTTTCTAGCGTTCCATCCAACTGCACTCCAACCATTCACCATGGCAAACCAAACAGCCACGATCTCCAGGACAAGACCCTCTATTCCCAGCCTTATGTACACACTTCAGTTTAAAAACGGCCAGATACTGAAGCATCAGGACCCCCTTGCCCTGCGCCAATTTCGATCCGACGGCAGGCTCGCAAGCGTTCTCCGGGAAACTGGTTCAGAGCGAACTGAAGCGCTGCAAAGGCAGGAGCGTGGTAACTCCTAAGGGATCACCGCATTAAAATTTCAAGGTGTTGAGGTTGGTACAAAGCCAACCTTAACACCGTTTGGGTGATTAACCCAGCCTATCGACTGAGGGCGGGTCTCAACGAAACTGCAGCGGGCTAAATCATGTAATCCGGTTCAAAGCTGCGCACCTGGCGACTGACAATATGGAGCCCATCGCCGGGCTTGATCGACTGATAATCGATTTGCTCCCGGGGAAACTGGGCCATCAGCACCTCTCCATCGGCCAGCACCAATTCGGCCTGGAGATCGCGGCCCATGTGGCGCAGGCGCCGCAATTGGGCCGGCACACTACCGGCCTGGGGTGAGGTGTAAACCTGCACATCGTGGGGCCGAATGAACACCGGTTCGGGCTCCGTCTCGCTCTGGCGACTAGGGGTTGGCTTGGTCTGGCCCGAGCCTTGGGCGAGGAGGGCGGAACGGGGCACCACATTGACGGCGCCGACAAAGCTCATCACAAAGGGTGTCGCCGGCTGGTCGTAGATCTCGGCCGGACTGCCGATCTGCTCGATCCGGCCTTCATTCATCACCACGATCCGATCGGCCACCTCCATGGCCTCCTCCTGATCGTGGGTGACGATCACGGTGGTGACGTGCATTTCATCGTGGAGGTTGCGCAGCCAGGCGCGCAGTTCCTTGCGCACCTTGGCATCGAGGGCGCTGAAGGGTTCATCCAGCAGCAAGACACGCGGCTGCACGGCAAGGGCCCGGGCTAGGGCCACCCGTTGACGCTGGCCGCCGGAGAGCTGGGAGGGGAAGCGGCTGCCATAGCCCTTGAGCTGAACAAGATCGAGAAGTTCATCGACGCGGCGTTTAATGGCGTCCCGCTTCCAGCGGCGCAGCTCCAGGCCGAAGGCCACGTTCTGGCGCACGGTGCGGTGCTTGAACAGGGCAAAGTGCTGGAAGACAAACCCCACCTGGCGGTCCTGGACGGAGCGTTCGGTGGCCTCTTCGCCGGTAATCCAGATGCGGCCGCTGTCGCTGCCCTCCAAGCCGGCGATCAGCCGCAGCAAGGTGCTTTTGCCGGAGCCCGAGGGCCCCAGCAACGCCACGAGGGAGCCGGTTTCCACATCCAAGCTGACGTTGTCTACGGCCCTGAACTCTCCGAAATGCTTGCTGACCTGCTCAACCCGGATGCCCATGGCGGCGATTCGTTTGGCCTAATGGGCCAATCATTGCCGATCGCTCAGCCCCAAGCCAAGCCAGCCAGCCAGTTCGATTGGCGCCTATCCCGAGCGACTTTAGGGGCATTTACCCGCTGCGGGTGATACGTTGCTTGGGTTGGCCCTTACAAGCCCATGGCACCAGCGTGGCTACGCCCCGGAACCCTGCCGAACCTGAAGCTACCCAGCTGGCCCTGGCGGATCACCTGGCTCTACTTGGGGTTGGTGTTGTTTCTGCCCCTTGGCGCCATCACCCTGAAGGCGGCCGGAGTTGGTCCAGCGGGGTTTTGGGAGCTGGCTACCACACCTGAAGCGATTGCCTCCTACCAGATCAGTTTTGGTCTGGCCTTGGCGGCGAGCCTGATCAATGGCGTGTTCGGTCTGGTGATTGCCTGGGCGCTGGTGCGCTGCCGTTTTCCAGGTCAACGCCTGCTCGATTCCCTGATCGACCTGCCCTTTGCCCTGCCAACGGCCGTGGCGGGCCTGGCCCTCGCCGCCGTCTATAGCAGTGAGAACGGCTGGCTTGGCGAACCGCTCTATCGACTGTTTGGCATCAAGGTGGCCTTCAGCGCCATCGGTGTTGCTGTAGCGATGGTGTTCATCTCCCTGCCTTTTGTGGTGCGCACGGTGGAGCCGGTGCTGCGTTCCCTCGAAAAAGAGCAGGAAGAGGCCTCCTGGTGCCTGGGAGCCTCCCAAGCCCAGACCTTTTTCCGGGTGGTCTTCCCCCAATTACTGCCCGCCATCCTCGGCGGAATCGCCCAAGGCTTCAGCCGCGCCGTGGGCGAATATGGATCGGTGGTGATGATCTCTAGCAACATCCCCTTTGTGGATTTGATTACACCAACTTTAATCATTCAGAAACTCGAAGAATATGATATTGATGGCGCCACAGTGGTTGGCTCTGTGATGTTGCTTTTCTCCCTAGCCAGCCTACTCGTCATCAATTTAATTCAGGTGTGGGGCCAGCGTTATCAGGCCACTAGCACGGCCGTGGGTTAAACAATACGCCATCCCGTTCAATTCTACGCACAACGCCCTTATTCATTAATCCCATGAGCTTCGTTGTTCCTGATCTCGAGATTTACGAGCCACCCAAGCCGGCCAGGGGCGGAGCCAATCCAAGCCCAGGCAAGACGGTAATAGCGGCAATGATTCCGCTGATCGCCTGTCTCTACGTGGGCCTGGTGATCCTGGCACCGGCCCTAAGCGTTGTCGCCCAGGCCTTTGCAAAGGGGATTGCGCCCTTTCTTGAAAACCTGAGTTCGCCAGAGCTGCTATCGGCCGTAAAGTTGACCTTAATTACGGCAGCCATAGCCGTGCCCGCCAATACGATTTTTGGCCTGGCCGCCGCCACTGCCATTGCTCGTAAGAAATTTCGAGGCAAAGCCCTGCTGTTGAGCATCATCGATTTGCCGTTTTCAATTTCACCGGTGGTGGTGGGACTGATGCTTGTGTTGCTTTATAGCCCCAGCAATGGGGTGTTTGGCGGGATCGTCAATAGCTTGGGCTGGAAAATCATCTTCTCCTGGCCCGGCATTGTCATGGCAACGATCATCGTGACATTTCCCTTTATGGCCCGCGAGGTGATCCCCTTGCTGGAAGAGGAAGGCTGGGAGCAGGAGGAGGCCGCCAAAACCCTTGGTGCCAATGATTGGCAGGTGTTTTGGAAAGTCACCCTGCCTTCGGTGCGCTGGGCCGCCCTCTATGGACTGATCCTGACGACGGCCCGGGCCCTGGGAGAATTCGGCGCCGTTTCGGTGGTGAGCGGCAACATCCGCGGCGAAACGCAAACCTTGCCCTTATTTGTGGAGGATGCCTACAAGCAATACCAAACAGAACTCGCCTTTGGAGCCGCTGCGGTCTTAGGCGGGGTCGCCTTGGTGTCGTTGCTGTTGAAGCTTGGGGTTGAATTTCTATTGGAACAGGACAAGAAAGCCCATCAAATCAAGCCCGACGCCTAATCCCCCGTTCCTGGCGATCCCAGGGCTGGCAGTCCTCTAGATCCCAGGATGCAGCTTGGAAGCAGCAGGGCAACGACCTGGCCCGTGGCATCGAAGCCAAACCAACCGATCGCCCATCTCCATTGGTCGCGTGGCCTTAATAGGGCGGACAACGGAGTTGGCGCGAACCCATCCCGGGCAACCGTCAAAATTGGCTGCGCCTAGGCAGGATTGGGCCATGGTTACCTTTTTGCGGCGCCTCCCCCCCCTGGGGCAACTGCTGTTGGCGGGGCTGCTGGTGCGCGGCCTGCTCGCCCTGGTCCTGCCACCGGGCTACGACGAGGCCTACTACCTCTTTTATGGGCGCCATCCCAACCTCAGCTACCTGGACCATCCGGTGGGGGTGGGAGTTTGGTCCCTGGTCGGGAACGCCCTAGGCGGTTCGATTTTTGCCCTGAGGGTGCCCTCGCTGCTCTCCTACACGGCCGCCCTGGCCCTGCTGGCTTCGGCGACGGGTTGGTGGTTTGGACCCAGGGCAGGCCTGTGGTCTGTGGCCGTGGGCAGTCTCTCGCCCCTGCTATTTGCCTGTGGTGGCCTGTTGTTGCTGCCCGATAGTCCCCTGTTGTTGGTGTTGGCGGCCCTGATGTGGTGGCTGTCGCGCCATCCCCTGGCGGTACCGAGCAACGCCAGGGAGGCCGCTGGCCTGGGACTCCTGCTGGGGCTGATGAGCCTGTGTAAATACCACTCCCTGCTGGTGTTGCTGGCGCTGCTTGCCTGGTGCCTGGCCACGGCCGAGCGCCGGGCCGCCCTGGCCAGGCCCTGGCCCTGGTTAGGGCTGCTGGTGTGGGCAGGGGTTTCTAGCCCCCTTTGGATCTGGAACCTCCAGCACCACTGGGCCTCCTTCCTGTTCCATGGCGGCCGAACCCTGGCCGAGCAGGCCTACAACTTCTCCGGTCCGCCCCTGTTCCTGCTGACCCAGCTGCTGCTGCTCTTCCCAACGATCGGCCTGATGCTGTGGGCGTCCCTCGGGCCCCAGGAGCGGACGGCGGCCAACCCGGAAGCCCGCCAGCTGCTGCGAACCCTGGCCCTGCCGATCCTCGTCACCTTCACGTTGTTATCAGGGCGCATGCAGGTGCTCTCCAGCTGGCTGGTGCCTGCCTGGTGGTTCCTGCTGCCCCTGGCCGGTGACTGGCTGGCCCGCCGGCCCACGCCCTGGCCCCCCGCTCTGGCCTGGAGCCGAATCATCACGCTGGGAGTGCTGCCCCCCCTGCTTGCCCTGGCAGCATTGCAAGTGCGCTTTGGCGTGCTGGATCGGGTTCTGCCGCCGGGGGTCGATACCTCCAATCAATTGATGCCAGCGGCCAGCCTGACGGAGGCCCTAAAAAGCAATCCCCGCGTTTGGTCCGCCCTGGGCTCGGCCGATGTGATCGCCAGCCGCCGCTACGAACTCCCCGGCTTTTTGGCCCTGGCCCTGCAAGAGCACAGTCGGGCGGCCTACACCAGCTTCAGTGGCGATCCCCGGGGCTTCACCTATTGGCTACCCGCCCATGGCTACCAGGGAGCCCGGGGTGTGATTTTTGCCCTCGAGGATCCCCACCATCCGGAAGATCGGATCGAATGGCCAAAGGAGGTGGGTCCCCTAACGCCCCTGGGCTCGGTTCAGTTGAAGCGAGGCGGGCGCCGATCCGTGCGGCTGCAGTTCGTTGGTTTTGGTCCCCTAGCCCAGCCCCTGCCAGGTCCTCCCAGCCCCTAAGCGCCCCAGCCCTGGCCCCATCGAGTGCGCTGGCTAACACGCAACAGGTCTTGGTCAAGACAACCGTGGCGAGAGCTTTGGCCCGATGGTTGGAACCCGTTGGGCCAATGCCATGGGGACCGGTTTACCAGGCTGGTCTGGCGCAGTGGGATCCTGCCTAGCCATCCAGGCTTCCATTCTGATGATGGGGTCTTTGCTGGGGATTAGCCAACGCTTCGAGGCCAGGGGAAGGTTGACCGACACGGGCCAGCAGCCGGAACTCCAGGGGGCCCCGCTCCTGTTTCGCAAAGTCCAAGCCAAGCAAGGCAGCCCCTTGGGAGCTCTCGGCAAGGACAAGAGCCGAACGATGGCAGCCGAGCTTGCCCCATCCATAACCGGACCTTAATCCCGCGATTTGATTCGGGGCCCAGAGTGACACCAGGGCTGGAGCTGACGAGCCGGGCTCTACCAAACCCTTGAGGTGAGCGACATGCCAGGCGGTTCCAGTGCCGGCGCTTACGCGACGGGCCTGCTTGTAGAGCACCTCAAGGCGATCGTCTCCCTTCAAGCCGGAGTTCTGAAGGACCAGGACCCCGAACCCTTGCACCAACTACGGGTGCGCTTCCGGCGGTTGGGCACCCTGCTAGTGCAATTTGGGCCTGCCTTGCAGTTACCCGAGCGGGTGACAGAGCAAAACTTGGCCAAAACCGGTCGCCGCCTGGGGCTGGTGCGCGATCTTGACGTGTTAAGTGGGCACCTCCAACACCAGCTTGGCCTCTCGCTGCCTGCTGAAGAGCTGAGTCGCTTGAAACCGGTTCTGAAAACCCTGGTCCGCAGCCGCAAGCTGGCCTTTGCGGAGATGGTGGAGGAGCTGCGGAGCCGTCGTTACCTGCGCTTACTGGCAAAGCTTCAGGCCTGGTTGCGCCAGCCGACCTGGACGGCCCTTGGCGAAGAGGACGCCAGGGACTGGCTGGTCGAATGGAAGACCCCCGTTCTGGCTGGTTTGCTGAGTCAACCCGGCTGGCGCGCCAGCGATCCGGATCGCGATCGGGCCTGCTTGCACGACCTGCGCAAAAAAATCAAACGGGCCCGCTATGGCTTGGCCAATCTCAAGGAGCTGGCAGGGGACTCCCTAGGGATCTGGTTGGAGCGCTTTAAAGCCCAGCAAGACACCCTTGGTGGCCTTAACGACCTGCAGGTGCTGGAGCAGGCGATTGAAGAGCAGTTGCTCGGCGACCTCGCCCAGGCCCTGCCGGAGCTCAGCTTGCGGCTGCAGCAACAAAAGCGCGTGCACTGGCAGCAGTGGCAAGGGCAGGCCAGCTCGATGGTGGGGGAACCGGGGCGCCGCGAGCTGCACGGCCTGCTCTGCAGGGGCTGGATTTGCCCGAATCCGCCGCCCAACCCCGGCAACGCTTGACTTCAGAGCAAAGCGAAATCTGGCCCTGGATCGTTCCAGTAGGGCTGAAGATGCAGCGGCAACCTAGGCAGCAAAACCAGCCCTGATCCGGCATAGGACGGCTTAGGAGCAGATTTGAAGCAGTCTTAAGCAGGCCATAACGACAAATGCAGGAAAGTAAGGGTAAACATATGGAGCTCACAAAAGGCCGATCCCATGACCTTCGCGAAGAAGGCCCTGACCCTGACAGCTCTGGCTGCCGTCGCCGGCGGCGGTGTCGCCACTGCTCAATCCACCAACCTCAATGGCGCGGGAGCCACCTTCCCAGCACCCATTTACCAGCGCTGGTTCGCTGATCTGGCCGCCAGCGGTGGCCCCAAAACCAACTATCAAAGTGTGGGTTCCGGCGCTGGCATCCGTCAATTCGTTGCTGGCACCGTTGATTTCGGAGCCACCGACGAACCGATCACCCCGGCCCAAGCCGCCAAAGTGAAGCGTGGTGTGGTGCAGTTCCCCGCCGTGGGTGGCACGATCGCCATCGCTTACAACAAGCCTGGCTGCGACCTGAAGCTCACCCAGAAGCAGGCTGCCGATATTTTCCTCGGCACCATTAATGACTGGAAGCAACTGAAGTGCGGCAGCGGCAAAATCACGGTGGCCCACCGTTCTGACGGTTCCGGTACCACCTTTGCCTTCACCAATTCCCTCGCTGCTTTCTCCCCCACCTTCAAAACAAAGGTTGGAGTTGGCAAATCGGTGAATTGGCCCGTGGGCGTGGGCGGCAAGGGTAACGAAGGCGTTGCCGGTGTGTTGAGCACCACCCCAGGCTCGATCGGTTATGTGAACCAGTCCTTTGTCAGGGGTGTGCTCAAGGCAGCTGCCGTTCAAAACAAAGCTGGCAACTTCGTCAAGCCTGATTTCAAGAGTGGTAGCGCTGCCCTGAACGGAATCACCCTTGATAAAGACCTGGCTGGAGAAGATCCCAATCCTGCCGGAGCCCAGAGCTACCCGATCAGCACCCTCACCTGGATCCTGGCCTACAAAACCGGCAACGGCGCTAAGGCTGGTGATCTCCGCGAGGCGTTCGCATTCATGCTCAACAACAAGTCCCAGGGGCTGGCTGACAACCTCGGTTACGTGCCCCTGCGCGGTGACATCCTCAAGAAGGCCAAGGCTGCCATCGGCAACGTTGGTTCCTGATCTCCTTACTACCCTGGCTGTCTACAACGCCAGTTATGGCTTTGAAGACAGCCAGGCAAATGGGGTTAAATTGGTTGCGTTTAAGCAAATAGATCTAATTTGCCACAAAGTAAGGAGCCACCTCGGCTCCTTTTTTTGTGCATGGGCAAGGCTTGGAAAAAGACGCAGCGCTAACCAGAACTTAACCAGGCTGACACCAGGGCTTTGCTCAGATCAAGGTGTTGCTCCATACAGTATTGCTATCCCAATGACAGGATGCGCCATGGTGTTCACGCCACCCCGTGACCCCAGCCGCCAAGACAAGCTGCGTGTTCTCCTCGAGGACACCTATCACAAACGCAATCTTGTGCACCTCTCGGCTGGAAGCGCGGTGCCCCTGCTACGCAACACCCTCTGGCTAGTCGTGCGGGGTATGGTGAAACTGGGCGCCATTTCCATCCATGGCGACGAACTGCTCCTGGGCCTCGCCGGACCGAATGAACCCTTCGGTGAACCGATGAGCAATGTGGAGGCCTATGAAGCCACCACGCTGGCCGACAGCGATCTGCTCTGCTTCAGCCTCGATGAGATCGAACAAACCCCCGACTTGGCCATGGCCCTGCTTCGGGCTACCACCAGTCGCATGCGTCAATCCGAAGCCCTGATCGGCCTCCTGGGATTACGCCGAGTGGAAGAGCGCCTGCGCGGTTTTCTTGAATTGCTCGCGGCCGATTATGGCCAACCCTGCGATGAAGGCTTAAAGCTGAATCTGCGCCTCACCCACCAGGATCTGGCTAGCGCCTTGAGCACCACCCGGGTCACCGTGACCCGGGTGCTTGGCCAGCTGCGCGAGGAAGGCTGGTTGCAAATTGATAGCCAGCGCCATCTGGTGGTGGCCAATTTGCCAAAACGATGGCTGGGCTGATTCACGCCTCAGCGCCTTCAAGACGTGGATCCGCAGGGTAGCGATACCCTGCTTTTTATTGGATTGAAGGATAGCAAGCTCGGTGTTCTGAGATCCGTCACTGGGTTGCGCAAACCACGGCCTAGATGCTCAGATTGGTTGGTCCAAGCCCTGCTCCTGGGTCTTGCGGAGACCCAACCGCCGAGCCAACCGTTCGGCAAGCACATAGGACACGGGAGTGATGTAGAGCGTGACGAGCTGGGAGAGGATCAAGCCCCCCACCACCACTAGACCAAGGGAGCGGCGGGTCTCGGCGCCGGCTCCCCAACCGATCGCAATCGGCAGGGTGCCCACAATCGCCGCCAGGGTGGTCATCGTGATTGGCCGAAAGCGCAGCATCGAAGCGCTATGAATCGCCAGCTTGAGGCCAGCCCCTTGGCGCCGTTTGCTGATGGCAGCATCAACCATCATGATCCCGTTTTTCTTAACGATGCCAATCAACAAAACCAGACCGATGGTGCTGTAGAGATTTAATTCTGAGCCAAATAGAATTAAAGTAGCAAGCCCGCCCACGGCCGCAGAAGGGAGACTGGTCAGAATCGTCAGGGGATGGATCAGGTCTTCGTAGAGAATGCCCAGCACCAGATAGATCACCAACACGGCGGCGAGCAGCAACCAGCCCAGGCCCGAGACGGACTGTTCAAACACCTTGGCCGACCCGACAAAGGCGCCCGTGGTTCCAACGGGCAACAACTGCTCGGCTAGGGCTCGAATCTCGGCAGTCACCGTGTCGAGGGAGACTCCCGGATTGATATTGAAGGAGAAGGTGACCGAGGGCAACTGGTCGGTGTGGTTGACCGTGAGGGCCGTGGTCGTGCGCCGACTACTAGCCAGGGTTGAGAGGGGAATCAATTGGCCCTGGGCGTTGCGCACCGTCAGCAGATCCAGGTCGGCTGGACTGTTCTGGGCGTCCAAATCAACACCCAAAATCACAGAAAATTGGCCATCGGAGCGGTAGATGGTGGACACCTGCTGTTCGCCATAGGCACTGCGCAGGGCCGTTTGCACGGCGCTGGCATCAACCCCCAAGCTGGAGGCCCTGTCACGGTCAACCGTGATCTCGAGCTGGGGGTTGTGGGATTGGAGGTCGCTACTGACATCACTAAGGCCTGGGAGCCTACGCAGGCGCTGCTCAAATTCGGGAGAGGCTTCGAGCAGGGCGTCTTGATCGATCGCCTGCAGGCTGTATTGGTATTGGGCACGGCTTTGCACGGCCCCCACGTTCACCGCCGCCGGCACTCTGACAAAGCCGCGCAGGCCCGGAACGCTATTCACCACCCGGCGCAGGCTGCGGGCCAGCGCTGCCGCTGACTCGTTGCGTTCGGAGCGGGGCTTCAATTTAAGAAAAAGCCGGCCGTTATTTGCCGTGGAATTGGGTCCACCGGAACCCACCGTGTTGTTGACCCCAGCGATCGCTGGATTGGCCTGAAGCTTGCGGGCCAGGATGGTCTGCATGGCAGCCATGTCCTCAAAGGAGGTGCCCTCGGCCGCCTGGGTGTTAACCGTGAGCTGGCCGGTGTCGGCATCGGGGATAAACCCCTTTGGCACTAGCAGGAACAGCACGATGGTCAGTAACAGCAGGCCGGCTGAGACCATCTGCACAAGCCGGGGCCGGCGCAGGGCAGTCGCCAGGCTGAGGCCATAGCCGCGGCTGAGCTGGTCGAATAGGTGATCGAACTTTTGCAGCAAGGGGTTGCCGCGCAGAGCAACGCCGGGTTCGGGCAGAAGCCGGGCCGCCAGCATCGGCGTGAGGCTGAGGGCGACAACGCCAGAGAGCAGAATCGCCAGGCTGAGGGTGACGGCAAATTCCCGGAATAGGCGGCCCAGCAAGCCACCGAGAAACAGGATCGGAATAAAGACCGCCACCAGGGAGAGCGTCATCGACAGGATCGTGGGGCCGATCTCCCGGGCGCCGTTCAGGGCCGCCTGCCAACGGCTCTCGCCCTCCTCCTGGCGCCGCACAATCGCCTCCACCATCACGATCGCGTCATCCACCACAAAGCCAACGCTGAGGGTGAGGGCCATCAGGGACAGGTTGTCGAGGGAATAGCCCAACAGGGCCATCCCCCCAAAGGTGCCGACCAGGGAGACGGCAATCGCCAGGGCCGGTAGGGCGGTGGTGATGCCTGTGCCAAGAAAGAGGGCGACGACGCCCACCACCAGGGCAACCGTCACCACCAAGGTGAGCTCCACATCGTGGATCGCCTCGCGGATCCCTTCGGAACGGTCAAACAAGACCTGCAGATCAATGGCGCCGGGTAATTCGGCACGCAAGCTGGGCAGCAGGGCATGCACGGCATCGGCAATCGCCACGGTATTACTGCCGCTCTGGCGTTGCACCGCCACCACAATCGAGCGGCTGCCGTTATACCAACTGGCGCTGCGATCACTATTGACGCTATCGAGCACCTCGGCCACCTCGCCGAGCTGCACCGGCGAACCGTTGCGATAGGCCACCACAAGCTGGCGGTAGGCGGCCGCATTATTGAGCTGGCCGTTGTCCTGGACGCTGACGGTCTGGCGTTTGCCGAAGAGGTTGCCGGTGGGTTGGTTGGAATTGCCGGCCCGCACCGCCGCATTGACCTGGTCGAGGCCAATGCCTTTGGCGCTCAAGGCCTGGGGATCGACGCGAATGCGCACGGCGTATTTCTGGGCGCCAAAGAGCTGCACCTGGGAGACCCCATCGAGGGTCGAGAGCCGTTGGGCAATCCGCACCTGGGCCACCTGGGTGACCTCGGAGAGGGGCAACAGATCGGAAGTGAGCACCAAATAAAGAATCGGTTGCTCAGCCGGATTCACCTTGCGGATCGAGGGCGGCGACGGTAAATCTGCCGGCAACTGGCGCGCGGCCTGGCTAACGGCCGTTTGGACATCCTGGGCGGCCGCATCGATATCGCGATCCAGATTGAACTGAAGGGTGATCTGGCTACTGCCCTGGCCGCTACTGGAGCTCATCTCGGTAATGCCGGCGATGCTGGAGAACTGCTGCTCGAGAGGGGTGGCCACGGAGGTGGCCATGGTGATGGGACTGGCCCCAGGCAGGGACACATTCACCTGCAAGGTGGGGAAATCGATGCTGGGCAGGTCGCTGATCGGCAGGCGGGCATAGCCCACCACCCCAAAGATCACCAGGGCGACCATCAACAGGATCGTGGTGACCGGACGGCGAATTAAGCGCTCACTGAACGAGCCCATCACTTCGAACCGTTTCCAGCCTGTTGTTTGGGCAGGCGAATCGCTGCCCCTGGGCTGAGGGCGAACTGGCCCTTCACGACCACCATCTCCCCCGGGCGCAGGCCAGCGCTGACCACGACCTGGTCGCCACTGGCCGGACCGAGCTGGAGCTGGCGGGGCATGGCAACCAGTCCTTGGTCCCCTTTGCCTTGGGATCTGTTGCCTTGGAATCCGTTGCCTTTGGCTTCATTGCTTTGGGTCTTGGAGCCAATGGCCACATAGACAAACGGACCCTTTTGGCCGGTCTGAATAGCGGTCTGGGGAATCAAAACCACCTGAAGGAGGCGCTCCAGCTGAAGGGATCCCTTCACATAGGCACCGGGCACCAGATGCTGGGAGCGGTTGGCAAAGGTGGCTTTCACGGCCGTAGTGCCCGTGCTCGGGTCAACGGCGTTATCGATCGAGCTCACCTGGCCCCAATCACCGGCGGACAACTTCACCTTGAGCCCCAGCTCCAAGCGAGGGATCAGGCGTTGGGGCACGGCAAATTGCACCGTGATCGGCCGAAACTGGTTGACCACCAGTAAGGGCCGGTCCTCGGCCTCCCGCACCAGGTTGCCGGCGGTTAGCCGCAACTGGCCGGTTCGGCCCCGGATGGGCGAGCGGATTGTGGTGCGTTCCAGGTTGAGCCGGGCGTTGGCTTCGGCGGCGCGGGCAGCCGCCAGGTCGGCCCGGGTACTTTCCACCTCGCTTTCGCGGCTCTTGACCGTGGCTTCCAGGGAGAGGGCCTGGCTACGGAACTGCTCAGCCAAATCAACACTGACCGCCCCCTGGGTGCCAAGGGAGCCATAGCGGTTGGCCCGTTGGCGGGCGAGGCGGGCTTCCGAGCGGCTGCGCTGCACTTCGGCCCTGGCTACCCGTTCCTTGGCGATCGCCTTGTTGCGGTTGGCGATGGCCTGGTTGAGGGCCGCCTGCCAGGGGCTGGGGTCAATGCCGATTAGGGGTTGGCCGGCCTCCACCTCTTGGCCCTCACGGAAATAGACCCGCTGCACCACACCCGACACCTGGGAGCGAATCGCCGCCGAAGCCAGGGACTTGACCTCGCCCGTGATCGGGAAGGTTTCATCGAAGTCACCCAGGCTCACCGGCGCCAGAGACACCAAAACCGCCGGCTTGCGTTTGGACTCGTCCCCCTGGGGCCAGCAGCCCCGGGTGAGCAGCAACAGCACCACAAGCCCCCCCCCAAGGAGAGCAAGGCTGCGGGGTCGGATCGGGATAGTCACCCAGCAACCCTAGGGAGCGAAAGGGCTGGCTCCAGGTACGGACGGACACCCCTAGTCGCACAAAAAAGGCCAGCCAGGTCAGGACCCAGCTGGCACGAGGAAGGACTGGGTCTTAGTCGAACAGCCCTGCAGAAGTGGTTCTGTCCTTGGGAGCGCTGGGGAGGGTCAGATGCCGGTACAGCCCTGGACAGAGATGCGGTAGCTGAAGCCCAGGGCGCCGGGATCATCACTGTTCCCCACCTTGAAGTTCATCTGGCTGGCCTGCTTGCCGGGGATGGCGGGGAAGGGGCCAAACATGCGACCCGTGCCGATCGGCGGGTTCATCGTTTCATTGATGACCTGCAGGTTGCTGCCATCGCTGAACTTCATGAAGCCAGAAACGGGGTACTGGGCACCAGGATCAGCCGAATTAGCGGTAAAGAAGAATTTGAAGCTGGTGTAGGGCTGGTCAACGATGAAATCGGTGTTCCAGTTGGGACGACCAATCAGCTTGCCGCGGCTCACCGATTTGGCCACGATCGGGGTGACGCCGTTGCCGCCAATGGGCTGCAGAAACTGGCACTTAGGGGCGGCTTGGGCAGCCGCG
>Ga0310098_1000124_pt1 | contig 17917 bp, 17 predicted proteins | sample LakMicMIDCLREDC7_FD_194453 | JGI IMG/M metagenome (GOLD analysis project Ga0310098, IMG submission 194453) | Enriched freshwater cyanobacterial communities from Lake Michigan, Michigan, United States - MI23.DCL.RED.C7 | ecosystem: Environmental > Aquatic > Freshwater > Lake | place: USA...
GACCCCGCCAACCCCGATGAGAAGATCCAACCCGTTCGGATTGGCCTTGCCGGGCGCCATGGGGTCGCTCGCCAGCCGTTGGCCGGTGGCGGTTCTGATGATTCCGGCTGTGGGGTTTGCGGGGCCTGGCGCCCTCGGGGCTGAACCCGCCGCGCCTCCCCAGCACCTGCCAATCGAAGCCCGCTGGTGTCCTGCCGGCGCAATCAAAGCCCCAGGCGGAGCGGTGGCACCGCCCGCAACACCAGGACACTGCGTAGTCCTGGAGGTGCCCCGCACCTGGCACCAGTACACCCTGGGCCTTCAGCTGCGCCCCCCGCTCCCGGCCGGCCGGGGCATGTGGTTTGCCTACCGCCCCGCCCAGGTGGCCCGCTTCTGGATGCACCGCACCCCCGAGCCCCTCGACATGGTGTTCGTGCGCAACGCTCGGGTGATCGCCATCGAGCCCGCCGCGGCCCCCTGCATGCGGCTGCCCTGCCCCAGCTACGGGCCCGATGAGCCGGTGGATGGGGTGCTCGAGCTGGCGGCCGGCCAGGCCTCCCAACGCGGCCTGAAGGTGGGCTCCCCCCTGCGGGTGGAGCTGCTCAGATCCTTCGGCCCGAAAGCACCAGCACCGGATTGAGGGGTGCCAGGCGGGTGCCGCCCCCCAGGGGAGCCCCACGCCACACCTGCAGCTGACGGATCGCCACCTGGAGGCCTGCGGCATCCAGAACCGGCCGCAGCTCTGCCAAGGCTTCGACGGTGGCCAGGGGCACCACCACCGTCCCACCCGGCCGGAGCCGCTGCAGAACCGCCTCCAGCACGGCGCGGCGCTCCCGGCCGCCACCACCGATCAGCACCCGATCCGGATCCGGGAGTTGCTCCAGGATCGCGGGGGCGACACCCTCGATCAGGCCGGCGGGAACCACCGCCAGCCGTTCCGCATTGGCCGCCAGCAGGGCCGCGGCCCCGGCCCGGCGCTCGACCGACCAGAGGCGCAGGCCCGGCCGCAGCCGCAGGGCCTCCAGCCCGACAGTTCCCACCCCGGCGCCGATGTCCCAGAGCACCCCCTCGGCGGGAAGATCGAGATCGGCGAGGAGCTGGATGCGTACCTCCCGTTTGGTCATCAGGCCTGGTTGGTCGTGGTGCTGCAACCAGAGGCCATCGTCGATGCCGAACAGGGGCAGGCTGGCCGGATCCGGGGCGGGCGGCTCAACGGCCAGGAGCACCACGAGGTGGAGCGGATCAAGATCCTCCGGCAGCGGATCGCCGGATGCCAGCAGCAGCAGGCGCTCCCCGGGATGGCCCAGCCGTTCGGCCAGCCACAGACCGTAGGCCTCCTCCAGCCCCGAGGCCCGCAGGATGCGGCGCACCTCCTCGGCCCCCCCCCGGGCCGGGTCCGTGAGCACCACCAGGGCGGGGGGGCGCTGCTGCAGCCGGGCCGCCAGCGGCTCTGGATCACGACCGTGCAGGCTGACCCAGGAGGCGTCCTGCCAGGGGCGCCCGAGCCGGGCGAAGGCCAGCTGCAGGGAGGTGGGAGCCGGGTGAAAACGGATCCGCTCGGCGGGAAGGTGCTGCAGCAGCAGCCGGCCAATGCCGAACCAGAGCGGATCACCGCTGGCCAGCCAAAGCACCCGCCGCCCGCCGTCCAGGGCCGCCAGCACCTGCGGCATCACCTCCAGGGGCCGGTCACTGGCCAGCCGCTCGGGGAGCTGGGGATCAGGGTTCGATCGCGCGAGATCCACCAGCAGCCGCCGCGGAGCCACCACCAGATCGGCCAGCAGGATCGCCTCCTGCCATTGGCGGGAGAGACCCTCCACCCCGGCGGCATCGGTGCCCAGCACCTCCAGCAGCGATCCCTCCAGACCGGCCCCCTCACCTCTGCTAGCCATGATGCTCCCGGAAGACGCCCAGCCCCCGTCCCCTTCCCGATGACCGATCGTCGCCAGCGGATTCACGCCCTGGTCCTGGCCCTGCTAGCTCGGCAGGAAGAACTCGAACTGCTGGACGACGACCGTGCCGTACCAAGAGGTGGGTCCCTGGGGGCAGGAGGGGACCCGGGCAGCTGGCTGGAGCGCAATCGGCGGGTGGTGCGCCGATACCAGGGCCTGGTCCGGACCGCCGTGACCCTCGATGCCCTGATCGAACAGGAGCTGGGCAGCGATCAACTCGCGGGCGACGGCGACGCAAGAAAGGCCTTGAACCTCGGATAGAGCAGCCAAGCGCCGGCATTGGTGAGGTGATTGCTGTCGCTGAAGAGCAGGTTGTGACCCAGGTGGGAGGAGCACGGGCCGGCGGCTGGGGGGCAGACGCTGTCAAAGGGATCGAACAGGGCCGTACCCGGCACGTCAGCGACCAGCCGCTGGAGAAACGACCTCACCGGTTCGGTGGCGGCGAGCTGGTCGGCCCGGGGCTGCTGGACCGGACGGCACTGCGGAGCCTGGGACCAGGAGGGACGGAACCATTCCGGCTGGCAGAGGGTGAGCGGCCCGCTGAGCTTGGCCTGCGGCACGGTGGGCAAGGGCGCGAAGATCACCAGCTCCGCTCTCCGGCTGGCCACGGCGGCGCCGAGACGACGGATGGCGGTGGCATAGGAGGCCTCGGCCCGCTCCCGGTCAGGTCCCTGCAGGTTGGAGAGATACCCCGCCAGGTTGGACACCAGCACGATCCGGTCCGCCGGGCGGAGGCGGTTGAGCAGCATCTGCTCCAGATGGTCGGTGGAGGGCCTGCAGAGACGGAAGCGATCTGGAATGGCTGCACCGTCCTCCCAGCGTGAGAAGGCGGGTAACGGGCAGCCCCCTCGGGCCAGGAAGGCCACGTTGTAGCGGCCGCTCGACAGCAGCTTCCCACCCAGCGGAATGAGCATGTGGGTGTGGCTGTCGCCGACGAAAAAGAGGGTGGAGAGGCCGGGGGAAACATCCGCGCTGCAGGCCCGCAGGACATCCTCCTTGGGAATCGGGTCGGTGGGCTCTTGAAAGCAGTGCACCGTGTCCACGGTGGTGCCATCGATGCGCTTCATGTTGAGCGAACCGCCGACCGCATGGCTCCTCTGGCCGGCGTACAGCCGTCCCATCAAGGGTCCCTGCAGCCCAAGACTCACGACACTGGCCAGCACGGTCATGGCCGGATAGAGCACCCAGGGGCGATCAAGGCCGGTGGGTCGGCCGTAGCGGAACAGCCCTTCCAACCGATAGGACACCATGGTGCAGAGCGCGATCAAAGCCAGCACCGGCAGCAGGGTGAGGGCCGTCAGGCCAATGGTCCAGCGGGCCAGCACGATCACAGGCCAGTGCCAGAGGTAGAGCGAGTAGGACACCGCCCCCAGCGTCAGGCTGACGGGGTGGCAGAGGAGCCGCCCGATGCCGCTGGTGGGCTGCACCAGGATGAGCAGAAGGGCCGTGATCGCCGCCACCGCCAGGGTGGTGGCCAGGCGCCAGGACTCCGGCAGCAACAGCAGCCCCACCATGGCCAAAAGCAGCACCAGGCTCAGGGGGCCCCGCAGCCCAGGCAAAGCCAACTTGCGGCCCAGATCCCTGGCGCTGCCGCCACCACGGTGGAGGAGATAAGCCCCGCAGCCCGCCGCCAGCTCCCAGAAACGGGCAGGGGTGAGGAAGAAGGCCCGCTCGGACTGCCCCTTGAGGCTCAAGCCCACGAACAACACCAGCGACCCCACCACCAGCAGCAGAGTCACGATCTTTAAGCGGCGCAGGCCTGCGGCAGCCCCGGCCACACCCAGCCCACAAAGCAGCAGGATGGCCGGCCAGACCAGATAGAACTGTTCCTCCACACCCAGGGACCAGGTGTGCATAAAAACGTTGAAGTGATTATCGCCAGCGAAGTAACTGGTTCCCTGCTTGAGCAGATAAAGATTAGAGACGCCGAAGATGGCCGCTGCTCCGGTCCGCATAATCGGCGCATAAAAATCATCGAGCGGCGATGCAAACAGGGAAAAAAGAATCGATACAATCGCAATATTGACCACCAGGGCCGGCAGCAGACGACGCACGCGGCGCCCATAGAAGCGGGCCAGGAACTGCCAGCGACTGCCATCCTCACGGGCTAGCAACGAGGATGTCACCACATAGCCTGAAATCACAAAAAAGATATCCACCCCCAGGAATCCACCGGGCAACCAGCGCTCATTCAGATGGTTGATCAGCACGGCGACCACCGCCACAGCCCGCAGGCCATCGATCTCTGGCCGATAGGCCGAGGATCGCTTCGGAACTGCTAAGAAACGATTGGGAATGTGAAATAAATTATTCACGGAGGCGAAACTATTGCGCTGAGATTAACAGTGATCATCCCAAGCCAGCCGCCCCTATCCAGGGACGGCGCCGGGGCACCTGCCAGCCTCTGACAAGCTGGGGCGAACGTCTTGATCACGATGCCGCCGTTCGGCCTCTCCGCCCTCCGGAATCTGGGCCGAAGCGGCCCCGAAGCCTTGGGCACCCCTCCAGCCAGCTGGCAGCGGTCCTTCGGCCTCGGCTGGGAGCGGCCCTACACGGTGCGCTACGCCAGCAACCTTGACGACGGACCCAACCATGGAGCGCCCCTGGGGGGCTTCGGAGCCGGCTGCATCGGCCGCGGCCCCGATGGTGCCTTCAACCTCTGGCACCTCGATGGCGGTGAGCACTGGTTCGGCAGCCTGCCCGACTGCCAGTTCGCCCTGTTTGAGCAGGACGGCACGGCCAGCCACGCCCACGCCCTGGCCACCGCTCCAGAGCGGGATGACTCCCGCCCCGATGCCCTCCAGCCGCCCCTGGAGTCCTGGAGTTGGTATCCCGCCAGCACCCCGGAGCGCAGCAGCGGCATCTACAGCGCCCGCTACCCCTGCAGCACGTTCCACTACGAGAACACCTTTGCTGCCCGGGTGAGCTGTGAGGCCTTCAGCCCGATCCTGCCGGGAGATTACGAGCGCACCAGCTACCCGGTGGCGGTGTTCCGCTGGAGCTTCAGCAACCCCACCGCCGCCCCCCTCGATCTCTCGCTGCTGCTGAGCTGGCGCAACAGCCTCGGCTGGTTCACCAACACCGATCCCGCCGCGGCCGTGCACTTTCGCGACGACGGCAGCCCCGAACACAACTACGTTCCGGCGATCGGCCGGACCCGCGGGCAGCGCAACCGCACGCTGGATGCGCCGGGGCTGAAGGGTCTGCTTCTGGAAGGCGAGTGCAGCGAACCGCTGGCGGAAGGCCAGGGTCAGTGGTGCCTGGCGGTGCCGGATGAAGCAACCCTGGCCCATACGGGGCTGGAAATCATGCGCTGCAGCCGCTGGAACCCGGCCGGCGATGGCGCCGAAATCTGGAACTCCTTCGCCCGCGATGGCGCCATCCCCGAAAGTCACAACGACCGCCGCAGTGGCGATAACGACCCAGCCAGCGCCGCCCTGGCGGTGCGCTTCCGGCTCGAGCCAGGCCAGAGCCTGGAGCTGCCGGTGGTGATCAGCTGGGACCTACCGGTCACCAGCTTCGCCAGCGGCACCCGTGCCCTACGCCGCTACACCGATGTCTTCGGCAGCGGCGGCGACAATGCCGCGGCCATCGCGGCCGAAGCCCTGCGGGACTGGCGCTCCTGGCGCACGGCGATCGACACCTGGCAGGCCCCCGTGGTGGGTCGCGCCGACCTGCCGGATTCGCTGCGCATGGCCCTGCTCAATGAGCTCTACGACCTCGCCAGTGGCGGCAGCCTCTGGACCGCCGCCACCCCGCAGGATCCCGTGGGCCGCTTCGGCGTGCTCGAATGCCTGGATTACGCCTGGTACGAGAGCCTCGATGTGCGGCTCTACGGCTCCTTTGCCCTGCTGCAGCTCTGGCCCGAGCTCGACAAGGCGGTGCTGCGGGATTTCGCCCGGGCCATCCCTGCCTCCGACCCCACCCCCCGGCCGATCGGCTGGTATTTCACCCAGGGGCGGGGCCGGGTGGAGGCGCCCCGCAAGGTGGCCGGCGCCACCCCCCACGACCTCGGCGCCCCCAACGAGCGGCCCTTCGACGCCACCAACTACACCGCCTACCAGGACTGCAACCTCTGGAAGGACCTGGCCAGCGATTTTGTGCTGCAGGTGTGGCGAACCTTCCGCCTGGCCCCCAGCGGCGAAGACCTGCGCTTCCTGGCCGACTGCTGGCCCGCTGCCGTGACGGCCCTGCGCTACCTCAAGCAATTCGACGCCAACAACGACGGCCTGCCCGACAACGGCGGCGCCCCCGACCAGACCTTCGATGATTGGCCCCTGCAGGGGGTGAGCGCCTACTGCGGCGCCCTCTGGATCGCCGCCCTGGAGGCCGCCCTGGCCATGGGCCAGCGGCTGCAGCTCGAACTCGGGCTCGACACCTCGGCCGAGCAGCGGGTGTTTGGCGGTTGGTTGGAGCAGAGCCGAGCCAACTTTGATGCCCTGCTCTGGAACGGCGAGTACTACAAGATCGATGCCGAGAGCGGCACCCCGGTGGTGATGGCCGACCAGCTCTGCGGCGACTTCTACGCCCGCCTGCTGGGGCTGCCCCCCGTGGTGGCGGACGATCGCGCCCGCTCCTCGCTCCAGGCCGTGAAGGAGGCCTGCTTCGAGAGCTTCCAGGGCGGCCGGCTTGGGGTGGCCAACGGCCTGCGCCGCGACGGCACCCCCCTTGACCCCAACGGCACCCACCCCCTGGAGGTGTGGACCGGCATCAACTTCGGCCTGGCCGCCTACTACCGCCTCATGGGCGACACCGACACGGCCCTGGCCATCTGCAGCGCCGTGGTGGGCCAGGTGTACGGCGGCGGCTTGCAGTTCCGCACCCCCGAGGCGATCACGGGGGTGAACACCTTCCGCGCCTGCCATTACCTGCGGGCGATGGCGATCTGGGCTCTTTGGGCCACCCACACCGGCTGGCAAACCATTCCCGGGGCAGAGCGTCAGCCCCGGGGCAGCGGGCTACAGCCATGAGGCCTTGGCAGCAGTCCTTGGCAAGCGGTTGGGCAGCCTTCGCTGGGAGGTGGGGTCGCCGTCTCCTTGTTGTGGTGGCGATCACGCTCGTGGGCCTACTCCCCGCCCTGCTGGGCCCCGGCCCCGCCTGGGCCCTGATCCACGCCCACCCGGATGAGACCACCTCCACCGGGGTGGTGCGCAGCCTCGAGAGCCTGCGCGACCTCGACTATCAGAGCTGGCAGGTGGTGGCCTACCGGGAAGGGCCTCCCCGGCCGGAGGCTCCGATCACCCTGCGGATCGTGGGCTATCCCGGTCGGGTCAGACTCGACCATCCCACCCCCCTGCTGGTGAGCAGCGGGAGGCGCCACTGGGAGCTGGCCGACACCACCTTGAGCAGCCCGAAACTGGCCGGCGACGGACGCGCGGCCGCTGCTGAGTTCGACCTCGCCCCCCTGCTCTCCGACCTGGAAACGAACCGCCCGTTGCGACTGGTGCTCCCCGGGGTGTTCACCGAGCTGCCGGTGCCGCCCTACGTGGTGGAGGAATGGCGCAGCCTCCCCCTCTGGAACAAGGCGGAGGGCAGGGGGTGACCGTTCCGGGCCCCGCCGGCCGCGCACCCTGGCTGCCCTGGATGCGGCGGGCCCTGGCCCTGGCCGCCCTTGGTGAGGGCCACACCAGCCCCAACCCCCTGGTGGGGGCTGTGGTGCTCGATGCCGCAGGCCAGCTGGTGGGGGAGGGTTTCCACGCCCGCGCCGGAGACCCCCATGCCGAAGTGGGAGCCCTGGCGCAGGCCGGCGCCAGGGCCCGCGGCGGCACCGTGGTGGTCAGCCTGGAGCCCTGCTGCCACCACGGCCGCACCCCTCCTTGCACGGAGGCGGTGATCAACGCCGGCATCTCCCGGGTGGTGGTGGCCATGGCGGACCCCGACCCGCGGGTGGCCGGCGGCGGCATCGCCCGCCTGCGGGCGGCCGGGCTGGAGGTGATTGAGGCGGTGGCGGTGGCGGAAGCGCTTTGGCTCAACCGGGCCTTCGTGCATCGGGTTCGTACCGGGCGACCCCTGGGGATCCTGAAGTGGGCCATGAGCCTCGACGGACGCACGGCCCTCCCCAACGGCCAGAGCCAGTGGATCAGTGGACCGCCCGCCCGAGACTGGGTGCATCGCCTGCGCGCGGGCTGCGATGCCGTGATCGTGGGGGGAGGCACGCTGCGGGCCGATGACCCCCTGCTCACCAGCCGCGGCCGGCGCCACCCCGAACCGCTGCGGGTGGTGTTGAGCCGCAGCCTCGATCTGCCGGAGGCGGCCCGGTTGTGGGACACCACCGTGGCTCCCACCCTTGTGGCCCATGGCCCCGAGGCGCCGCAGGAGAGACGGGTGCCGTTCGATCGCCTGGCCGCGGCTGCTGGGGATGCTGAGCACCCCCATGCCGCAGGGGCCAAACCAGGCGCACCCGACACCCCTGCCGACGGCCTGCAGCGGCTGGAGCTGGCCGCCAGTGAACCGGCCGCCCTGCTGGAGGCCCTGGCGGGAAAGGGCTGCAACCGGGTGCTGTGGGAATGCGGTCCGGAGCTGGCGGCGGCCGCCCTGCGCCAGGGGTGCGTGCAGGAACTGGCCGTCGTGATCGCCCCGAAGCTCCTGGGCGGCCAGGCGGCCCGCACGCCCCTAGGGGATCTCAGGATTGAGGAGCTTGACCAGGCGCCGGCATACCAGCCACTAGGCGTCGAGAGCCTGGGGAGGGACTGGCTCCACCAGGGTCTGATTCAGACCATCGATGGGTCGTAAGTCGCAACGGGACGTTGGAGCGGGGCGGAGCGATCCGACCGCTTGAGAATCGAATCGCTGGGAGAGCCGGTTTCAGACGAGCTCGGGATGCAGGGGATCCCCCTTGAAGGGCCCGATCAGATCGGTGCTGATCCAGCCGCCGTAAAAGCCACCAGGCTGGGGCTGCACCGCTTCGCCGTCCAACCAACAGCCATCGACCAAACCCGGATAGAGAGAAATCCAGCCCGCCAAGTCCCGGAACGGCTCCGTAGGTTCGGGGTACTGCCACACCGCCCGCCGCCGCCGCTGCTCCAAGGCAGTACCCGGCTGATCGACCAAATCGAAATAACGAGCCACCCCCTTCCACTCGCAGAAACTGCGGCCTGGGGCCGGTTGGAGAAGGCTGAGATCGATCGACTCCAAGGGCAGGTAGTAACAAGGGGGATGGAAGGTTTCCAACACCCGCAGCGATCGGTGCGTGTCACAGAGGACCCGGCCGAACACCTTCACCCGGATGTGTCGTTGGCAAGCCACCAGGGCCGGTGGACGCGGGTAATCGGCAACCCGTTCGGCAGGGATCGGCACGGTTCAACCTGGAATGAAGTGGCGCAACCGGCGCGCCTCCTCGCCGGCCCGGCGCTGGAGCTCGGCATCACTGAGGGTCTCCTCGGCCCGGATCTGGGCGGCGATCACATCCGCCTCCTCCACTGCAAAACCGGCTTGGCGGGCCAGGGCCAGAAAGGCCTCCAGATCGAGCGGGTTGGCGTGGTCGTGGAGCTGGCGCGCCAGCTCGGGATTCCCATCGGCATGGGCCAGGAAGGCATCGAGTTGCTGCAGGCTCATCACGGTTCTGCCGGTCGCTCCTGTCCTAGCGAGCCGGAGGCCCGCCCAGCTTCACCGCCTCCCATGCGGCCGGATCCCAGGGGCCCATCAGGGGCTCGAGGGCCCGCAGACCCGGTCCATCGGTGGCCTCAAGCCAGGCCTCCTCCAGGCCATCGGGGATCACCACCGGCATGCGGTCGTGGACGCGGCGGAGCAGGTCGTTGGGGGCTGTGGTGAGCACCACGCAGCTCTCAAGTTCACCGCCATCAGGGCCGCACCAGCGGTCCCAAAGACCCCCGAGCCAGAAGGGAGCGCCATCACGGCGGCGGAACAGCCAGGGTTGCTTCCAGGCCTTTCCCGTGGCCGGATCGATGCGCTGTTGCCACTCGTAGAAGCCATCGGCCGGAAGCAGGGCACGCCGATGGCGCCAGGGCCCGCGGAAGAAGGGCTTCTCCACCACCGTCTCGCAGCGGGCGTTGATCGGCCGGCTCCGGCCCAGCGGATCCTTGCTCCATTCCGGCACCAGGCCCCAGAGGGCCAACCCCACCGCCAGGCGGCCGTGCTCCTGGCGCTGCAGCAGCAGCGGCTCCCCCGGCCGCACCTGGATCCGGGGGGCGTAATGCTCCGCCAGGCCGTCCGGCAGGGGCCCCCTGAGCCGGGGCAGGAGGGCATCAAGGGAGGTGGTGAGCGAAAAACGACCGCACATCGGAGCGGGGTGGAGGGGAGGTGAGGGAGGTGACCAGTGACGAATCGGGAGCTGCGGCGACGGCGCGAGCCAGCTCCCATTCGGTTCTCCCACCCGACAGGCGATCCGGCGGGTGGCACACGCGCCTAGCCTGACGCCACCTTGCCCCCTATGCAGCATGGCCATCCGCCAGGACGACAACCGCCCCAGCCGGCGCTTCGGCCTGATCAACCTGCTCCTGATCGGCTTCGGCGTGCTGTTACTGGCCAGCAACTTCTTGCCCAACCCGGCGATGCAGGTGCCGCGGGTGCCCTATTCGCTGTTCATCGACCAGGTGAACGCCGACAACGTGAAGCGGGCCTACATCACCTCCGACCAGATCCGCTACGAGTTGATCAAGCCACCCGAGGAGGGAGCCCCCACGGTGCTGGCCACCACGCCGATCTTTGACATGGAGCTGCCCCAACGGCTCGAGCAGCACGGCGTGGAGTTCGCCGCCGCCCCGCCCCGCAAGCCGAGCTTCATCACCACCCTGCTGAGCTGGGTGGTGCCGCCGCTGATCTTCATCGGGGTACTCCAGTTCTTTGCACGCCGCAGCGGCATGGGCGGCGCCCAGGGGGCCCTGAGCTTCACCAAGAGCAAGGCCAAGGTGTACGTGCCCGATGAGGAATCGCGGGTCACCTTTGCCGATGTGGCTGGGGTCGATGAGGCCAAGACGGAGCTCACCGAGATCGTTGATTTCCTCAAAACCCCCGAGCGCTACGCCGCCATCGGTGCCCGCATCCCCAAGGGCGTGCTGCTGGTGGGCCCCCCCGGCACGGGTAAAACCCTGCTCTCCAAAGCGGTGGCGGGCGAAGCGGGCGTGCCCTTCTTCATCATCAGCGGCTCGGAATTCGTGGAGCTGTTTGTCGGCGCCGGCGCAGCCCGGGTGCGGGATCTGTTCGAAGAAGCCAAGAAAAAAGCCCCCTGCATCATCTTTATCGACGAACTCGATGCCATCGGCAAGAGCCGTGCCGGCTCGATGGGGATGATGGGCGGCAACGACGAACGGGAGCAGACCCTCAACCAGTTGCTCACCGAGATGGATGGCTTCGCCTCCAAGGACAAGCCGGTGATCGTGCTGGCGGCCACCAACCAGCCCGAGGTGCTCGATGCGGCCCTGCTGCGGCCCGGCCGCTTCGATCGCCAGGTATTGGTGGATCGCCCCGACCTCTCCGGCCGCCGCACCATCCTTGGCATCTATGCCAACAAGGTGAAGCTGTCCGAATCGGTCAATCTCGACAAAATTGCCCAGGCCACCAGCGGCTTCGCTGGTGCCGATCTGGCCAACCTGGTGAACGAGGCCGCCCTGCTGGCCGCCCGTGCCAAACGCACCAGCGTCGAGCAAGGCGACCTCAATGAGGCCATTGAGCGCGTGGTGGCAGGCCTGGAGAAGAAGAGCCGGGTGCTCCAAGCCGATGAAAAGAAGGTGGTTGCTTTCCACGAGGTGGGCCACGCGATCGTGGGGCACCTGATGCCGGGCGGCAGCAAGGTGGCCAAGATTTCGATCGTGCCCCGCGGCATGAGCGCCCTGGGCTACACCCTTCAGCTGCCCACCGAAGAGCGCTTCCTCAACTCCAAGGAAGACCTCGAGGGCCAGATCGCCACCCTGCTGGGGGGCCGCAGCGCCGAGGAGATCGTGTTCGGCGAGGTCACCACCGGCGCCGCCAACGATCTGCAGCGCGCCACCGATATCGCCGAGCAGATGGTGGGCACCTACGGCATGAGCGACACCCTCGGCCCCCTCGCCTACGACAAGCAGGGCGGCGGCCGCTTCCTGGGGGGCGGCAACAATCCCCGCCGCTCGGTGAGCGATGCCACCGCCCAGGCCATCGACCGGGAAGTGCGGGGCCTGGTGGACAGAGCCCACGATCGGGCGCTTTCGATCCTGCGCCACAACCGGGAGCTGCTTGATTCCATCTCCCAGAAGATCCTCGAAAAAGAGGTGATCGAAGGGGATGAACTCAAGGATCTGCTGGCCAGCAGCATCCTGCCCGCCGAGGCGGCCCTGCAGCCGGTGGCGGCCTGATGCTGCGCTGGCGTGGAGCGGCAGCCTCGCTTCGGGACACAAATCCTCCTCCCCCCCTTGACGGAGGGCACGCCGATCCCGGATAAGGGTTCTTTGAGATGGGCCCATGCCCGCCACGCCCTCCAACGCTTCGGCAACCGATGCCCAGGCCCCCCTGGTGGGCCTGGCCGGTGGGGATCTCCTCTCCTCCGCCGACCTAAGCCCTGGCCAGACCAGCGCCCTGCTGGAGTTGGCGGCCGCCCTCAAGGCTGGTCGGCGCAGCCTCAACCTGGGCGGGAAGGTGCTGGGCCTGATCTTCAGCAAGGCTTCCACCCGCACCCGGGTGAGCTTCACCGTGGCCATGGCCCGCCTGGGCGGCCAAACCATCGACCTGCTGCCCATCGTGACCCAGGTGGGCCGGGGCGAACCGGTGGCCGATACGGCCCGGGTGCTAAGCCGCTACTGCGACGCCCTGGCGATCCGCACCTTCGCCCAGACCGACCTGGAGGCCTATGCCCACTGGGCCTCGATCCCGGTGATCAATGCCCTCACCGACCTGGAGCACCCCTGCCAGGCCCTGGCCGATTACCTCACCGTGCAGGAGGCCTTCGGCAGCACCCCGGCCGACCTGGCCGGCCTGACCCTCGCCTACGTGGGTGATGGCAACAACGTGGCCCACTCGCTGATGCTGTGCGGCGCCCTGCTGGGGGTGAATGTGCGCATTGGTTGCCCCGAAGGCTTTGCCCCCGATCCCGCCGTGCTGGAGCGGGCCCAGGACCTAGCAACGGGTGGGGCCCGGATCAGCGTGGTGCACGATCCGCTGGAGGCCATACGGGGTGCCCAAGCGCTCTACACCGATGTCTGGGCCTCCATGGGCCAGGAGGAGGAGCAGGCCCAGCGGGAACGGGCCTTCTCCGGCTGGTGCCTCGATGAAGCCCTGCTGAGCGAAGCCGATCCGCGCGCGATCGTGCTCCACTGCCTGCCGGCCCACCGGGGCGAGGAAATCAGCGCCGGCGTGATTGAAGGCCGCGCCAGCCGGGTCTTCGACCAGGCGGAAAACCGTCTGCACGCCCAGCAAGCCTTGCTGGCGACTCTGCTGGGCGGCCTCTAGGTCGGGTTCAAGGCCCCTCCTTGGGCGCTATCTCACCAAGCCCGAAGCCCCTCAGGCCCACCTTTCGGCGGCAAACCCATGGACTCGGCACGCAAGAAGCCTGGACAAAAGCGCAGCAAACTGGCAGAACAGGGATGGTTCATCCGTACTGCTCGTGTTCGCCCCGTCGTCCGGCACCAGCCCCGAGTCCCTCACCAGCGCCCAGCAGGAGCTCTACGACTGGCTTAACGACTACATCCACCAACATCGCCACAGCCCCTCGATCCGCCAGATGATGGAGGCCATGGGGCTGCGGTCGCCGGCTCCCATCCAAAGCCGGCTGCGGCACCTGCAGCAAAAGGGCTGGATCACCTGGCAGGAGGGTCAGGCCCGCACCCTGCAACTGCTGGGGGGCAAGGCCAGCGGCATCCCGGTGCTCGGGGCCGTGGCCGCAGGCGGCCTGATCGAAACCTTCGACGACGTGCAGGAGCACCTGGACCTGGCGCCGGTGCTCGACACCCGCGGGCTCTTCGCCCTCACCGTGAATGGTGACTCGATGGTGGAGGCCCACATTGCCGATGGTGATGTGGTGCTGATGGAACCGGTGGCCGACCCCGCCCGGCTGCGCAACGGCACCATCGTTTCCGCCCTTGTGGCTGGCAGTGGCACCACCCTCAAACACTTCCACCGCAGCGGTGGCGAAGTCCGCCTGGAGGCCGCCAACCCGGCCTATGCCCCAATCGTGCTGCCCGCCCAGGAGGTGATGGTGCAGGGCCGCCTGGTGGCGGTCTGGCGCCAGGTCTGACAGCGCCACGATCACCGGGAACTCCCCCGACCGGCCGCGTTGTAAGCTCAGCAAGCGCCAGGCAAGGCCTTCGGGTCGGCCGGAATGGCGGGTTACCTACGGGCTACCCCACCAGCATTCCGGAAGCCGCACGCATCCCACGGGGCCATAGCTCAGCTGGTAGAGCACCTGCATGGCATGCAGGGGGTCAGCGGTTCGAATCCGCTTGGCTCCATTCTTCGTCAACCTTCTCTGCCTGGCCGCTAAGCCAGGCAATTTTTTTTGTGGAGCGGGCGCCTCCGCACGGGCAACCGCCTCAGAAGCCCGCCACCCGGGACAGCCCCATCGACAAGGCCTTGAGCACCACCTGGGCACGGGTGCTCACCCCCAGCTTCTTGCGCAACGTGCTGCCATAGCTGCGCACGGTCGCATAGCTCACATCCAGCCGATCGGCCACCTCCCGATCCCCCAGCCCTTCCACCCAGAGATCAATCAGCTGCTGTTCACGGGGAGTCAACTCCGGTGGCGGGTTTCGCCAGCCCTGCTCCTCTTCATCCAGACAAGCTTTCACCGCTGGAGAGCGGTAACGCTGGCCCAGAGAGAGGGCGATGATCATCGTGCGGCCTTGTTGATCGGCGCCAAAGAACTCCTGCTCCGTGATAACCGCATCGACGTCGGAACGCCCTGCCGCCAACAGATCGTCGTGATCCAGATCACAGACCACGATCGTGCGGATGTCGGGCACCACGGAGCGAGCCTGTTTCGCCAGGGCCAGTCCGTCGCCCTGCTCGAGTTTTGGGGTGAGGATCAACAGCCCGGGTTTGTGGTGGTTGAGCCCCTCCATCGCTTCAGCTGCGGTAGTGACCATGAAGGTCGTCCGCCGGCGGTTGTGAGCCGATTGATAAATGCCAAAGAGAAGCAGCCGGCGGGAGGAGGCAAAACCGGCGCTGAGGCGGATCTCACTGCTCAACAGCCAGCCCATGGTGGGTGCCAACAGCCCCTTGAGCCTGACCACGTCGCTGAGCAGATTCATGGGGGAGGCTGTAGCAAGCGCGTTAAGAAGTCTGGCCAGGCTGGCAATGGCGGGACCGTGCTGCCGCGGCCTTCTGCGGCTGGGCTCAGGGCACTCAAGCGAGTACCCCAGCATCCACCCGGAACCGGCGGGCGCAAGCAACCTGCCACTTGCTGCGACTTTACCTGACGTTGGACGCCAATGTTCCTCTCATGGGAAAGATCGACCAGCTGGAATTTCAATGCCGATGCAATAATTGCCGCTAGCAACCCAACGCTCGGCCTCCTCACCACGAGAGTGATCACAGCCCCCCATGCAATGCAGGGCCTGGATGGTGACACTCCCATGGCCAAGGCTTAGCTACGATCCGCTTCAGATTCTGTGATTTCAGGCTTCCGGGCCCCATACCCACCATGGCGGAACAAACCCCCACCCTCGCTGCACTTCAAAACAGCGAAGCCCCCTTTGTTCTGGCCGATCACAAAGGGGTGGTTCTCGCCATCAATCCGGCCTTTGAACTGGTCTACGGCTGGAGCGAATCGGAACTGGTGGGCACCCCCCTGGGTCGGATCCTCCCCGAGGCCTTTCTGATGTCCCACGAACTGGGCTTCAGCCGTTTCCGCGCCAGCGGTACCTCCAGCGTCCTTGGCCACCCCCTGCGCCTGAGCACCCGCTGCTCGGACGGCTCCGAAATCGTCTCGGAACATTTCATCCTTGCCGAACAGCGAGAAGGTGCCTGGGTGTTCGGCGCCAGCCTCACCCCCCTGCCGGAGGGCACACCTCCAGACCAGTCCTCGCCGCATGAATGATGGGCCCGCTGGGCGCGGCCCGATCCTGGGGGAGCAAGCGTTCCGCTCCAGCAAGGTCGAGAACGTTGCCGTAGTGGAAGCCCTGGGCCCAGGCACATCCCAGGGCGACCAGGTGGGAATCCTGCAGTGCCGTCTCCACCCCTTCGGCCACCACCGTGATCCCGAGGGCATTGGCCAGGCCGATCACCGCATTCACGATGGTTTCATCCTCCCCATCGGTGCCTAGCCCAGCCACGAAGGAGCGATCGATCTTGAGAATGGCGATCGGGAAACGACGCAGATAGCGCAGGGATGAGTAGCCGGTGCCAAAATCATCCACGGCCAAGCGCAGGCCAAGTTGGCCCAGACCCTTCACTGTGTGCTTGGTGACATCAATATCGTCAACCAGCACTGTTTCAGTAATTTCGAGATAAAGATTATTCACGGGCATCCCCGTTTTTGCCAACACTTCGCCGACCCGATTGGCGAGATTGGGGTCTTGAAAACTTCGCCCTGAAACATTCACGGAAAGGTGCAGCTCATCAAAACCGCGCCTGATCCAGCCCGCCATCAGGCCACAGGCCTTCTCCAACACCAGGGCATCGATTGCCACGATCAGACCCGATTCCTCCGCCAGGGGCACAAACTCATGGAGCGGCACGGTTCCATGCACGGGATGGTGCCAGCGGGCCAGGGCCTCGAACCCCACCAGGGGACGGCCCGGCTGGAGGCTCACGATCGGTTGCAGATGGCAGGCGATCTCGCCGTTGGCGATCGCGAGATGGAGGTCCGCCTCCAGGCTGGCCCGATGCTGGGCGTCGCGGCGCATGCCCGCGTCGTACAGGCAATAGCGGCCCCTGCCCTGCTGCTTGGCCCGGTACATGGCCATGTCGGCATTCTCGATCAGCCGTTCCGCGGTCTCACCGGGCGCGAAGGTGGCGATACCCACCGAGGCCCCACTGAGCAGGGTTTTGCCCTGAACCACCAGGGGCTCCATCAGCTGGGCGATCAGACGCTGCGACAGCTGTTCCACAGCGGCCGGATCGGCCGCCGTCGTCACCACCACGAACTCATCACCCCCAATCCGTCCCACCAGATGGTCGGGCTGCACCAACTGCCGCAGCCTTCCCGAGAGGGCGATCAGCAGATGATCGCCCACCGCATGACCATGGGCGTCGTTGATGTTCTTAAACCGATCGAGATCAATGAAGAGCACCGAACAGGCGGCCGGTTCCTCCTCACGGAGCAGTCGCTCCAGATGGCAGATCACCTGGGCTCGGTTGGGCAGACCGGTCAGGGCATCGTGGATGGCCTGCTCCTCCGCCTCCCGCCGCGCCGTCCGCTCAGCCGCCATGGACCGCAGGACCTGCAGGCTCATGGCAAGGCTGCGGGCCATGGCCCGCAGCAGGGATCGCTCCTCCAGATCAAAGGCCTGGGCCAGCCGCCCCACCACCAGCTGTTCGGATCCCTCGATCGGTGACCACTGGCACTGCAACACGCTGGAGGTGAGCTGAAGCTCCTGGGGCTGCTGGTCGCTCGCCGCCATCAGCAGGGCCATATCCTGCTCCCCCAGCCCGATGCCATCAATCAGACGCCCCGGGGCCATCAGGGCCACCACCTCGGCATCCACGGCCTCGCCAACGCGATGGATCACATTGCGTAGGGTGTCGGGATCCTCAGGGTTAAAGGCCGAGAGGAGTCCCGCAAGCAGATGCAGCGACCAGGAGGGTTCTGCCATCAAGACAAGGGGTAGGCGAAGATATAGCTCATATCGGTTTGTTGTACATCAAATATTCAAGATCCCTGGCGGATCGGCGGTTCACCATTTTCACGATCAAGCCTCCCGCATCCTGCCGATCCACCTTAAGCAAGAATCGCATTGGCTCAGAGATGCTGCGTTTTCCTACGGATCGATGAGCTAAAGACCCGGAAGTGAAGGAGTCCCCAAGCTGACATCGCCGAAGATCGCAGGGACGGGCTCATCATCGAAGCGGCAGCTCCTGGGAACGACCGTCACCGTCGCGGCTAACCGGGAGCCTGCAACGGTTCA
>Ga0310098_1000125_pt1 | contig 17736 bp, 8 predicted proteins | sample LakMicMIDCLREDC7_FD_194453 | JGI IMG/M metagenome (GOLD analysis project Ga0310098, IMG submission 194453) | Enriched freshwater cyanobacterial communities from Lake Michigan, Michigan, United States - MI23.DCL.RED.C7 | ecosystem: Environmental > Aquatic > Freshwater > Lake | place: USA: Michigan...
GTGTGGTGGCCCAAAATGGTGTGGCGGGCAGTTATGGAAGCTTTTCGATCGATGGCAGTGGCCAGTGGAGCTACGCGACAAATGGAGCACAAAATCAACTGAATGCCGGTCAGGTTGACACTGATGTTTTCGCTGTGGCAACAACGGATGGCGGCAGAGCGGCGGTAACGATCACGATCACAGGTAGTAATGATAGTCCGTCTTTTGGCGGTGGACTGTTGCAAGCAACTGTCACGGAGCTGAAGCAGGATGATCCTCTGGCGAATACCTTTGACCATGGGCGGACCGGCTCTATCGCTTTCAATGATGCCGACCTAGGCGATCTTCATTCCGTTGAGATTGGGCCCGCCGCTGGGAACTATCGGGGCAATTTTTCGGCCTCGATTCCGGTTGAGGCGAAGGGCAAGGACGGCAGTGTGGTCTGGAGCCATACCGTGGCCGATGCCGATCTCGGCAGCTTGGATGCCGGCCAGGTCATTCGTCAGACCTACCAACTCACCCTCAGGGACCAGGCCGGGGCCGTGGCCGAGACCCGGCTCGTCACCATTACGTTGATCGGCTCCAGTGATGTGCCCGTGGCGGCCCGGCTCGAGGGTCGCCAGGGGGATGCTTTTAATACCCCTTTGCCAGCCTCCTTGTTCACGGCCAATGGCGGCAATGGCGCCCTCGCCTACAGCCTGGAGCCGTTCACCTTGGCCGGGGTCACCTACCCCGTGCCGTCCTGGTTGTCCATCAATAGCAGCACAGGCCGGCTCACCGGCGTGCCTGGAGCAGGGGCCATCGGCGATAACACCCTGGCCGTCGTGGCGAGCGATCGGGCCGGTGGCCGCAGCCTGGCCTATCTCACGATTGGGATTGCCAATATCAACGATGCCCCCGGGGTGACGCTTCTGGCTAAATCGTCCCTCAATGCGATCCAGGACAGTCCTACCAATTTGGATGTCAGCGGTTGGTTTGCTGATGCCGACCGTCCCTTCCTGGATGCAACCGGTAGCCCCCTAGACAGCCTCACCTATGCGGTAAAGGAAGCCAATCCCTCCCGCGAAGCAACACCTCCTTGGTTCAGCATTGATGCGAACACTGGCCTGCTGAGGTTGGCGCCCACTAACGCTGAGGTGGGTCAACGGTCGCTGCAGATTCAGGCCACCGACGGCAGTGGCGCGAGCGCCGTTGTCACCACGACTGTCACGGTCACCAATATCAACGACCGACCGGCGTTGAACCCCACGGTGGCCGCCGGCTTTGGCCGCAGGAGTTTGCCGGAAGACAGCCCATTTCGGATCGTGATTCCTGCGGATCTCTTCAGCGATCCTGACCAGGCCATCACCCCCGCCGAGCGACTCCAATTCAGCGTGGTTCAGGCCGATGGTCAGGCCTTGCCCTTGGGTTGGCAGTTTGACCCTGGCACGCGGGCGATTACCGGCAGCACGGTGGGTTTGCTCACCACCAACCTGAAGATTCAGGCCTGGGACATGGCCGGGACCAGCGCCGCCAGCCCCCACCTGCTGACCCTGGCGGTGGATCGGCAGTCCACCGCCCCGCAGATCACCCTGCTGACCAGCACGCCCCAGGCCCTGGAGGGGGGACTGGTGCGTCTGAGTGACGCGCTGGTTGTGACCAATGCGGATCCCGATTCCGAACAACTCCGTTTCCTTTTGGAGGCCACCGGCTCGGACGATTTGGAGCTGGTGGAGCTAGATGGCTCCGGCATCTCTGGGACAGTGATCCAGCCCACAGGCGCTAGGCAGTGGACGCTGGACAGCCTGGAGGGGCTGGCCTGGCGCACGACCAATCCTTACTTCTCCGGCAGTGCCAACTTCACGCTGACGGCCACCAGCACCGAACCCCTGGGGGTGGCCAGTGGTTCCGGCAGTGCCAGTAGCCCCGCCGCCACCCTGCAGGCCAGCTTTATTGCTGTTGCCAATGCCCCCCAGTGGCAACTCGGCAACCCTGGTGCCAATGATCCCCTGGCCCGCACCACGCTGGGCGGCGCCCTAGCGGCCGACCTCCTGGATCCAGACGGATCCGAAACCATCAGCTATCGGTTGACCTGGGCAGACCAGGCCAGCCAAGTCAGCGTCACCAATGCCAGTGGCACGGCCCTGGGGGTTTCCAGCAGCCAGGGCGTTGTCCTCAGCGCCGCCGAATGGGGTGAGGCGATCCTGGTGGAGCAGGGGGGCCGTGGCACGCCGCTGGACCTGACGGTGGTGGCGATTGCCACGGAAGCCGCCAATGGCGATAGCAGGGAGAGCGCAGCCCAGCAATTCGCTTGGGCGGCCACGCCCCAGCTGAGCCCTGAATCCTTCGCCATCGAGCCAGCGACGACCCAGATCAACCGCTACGACGGCGGCACCGCCACCAGCGGCCAACGGGCCGCCCTGACTGTGGACCTGCAGATCCCGGCTGGGGCCAGGACCGTGCAGCTGGAGTTCAGCCTGCCTGCCGGCAGCTTTGTGCTCGATGGCGACCAGCGACTGCCCGGGAGCCAGGCCCTGGACGGCAGCACCAAGGTGCTCCTCACCTATGACGTGGCGACCTTCTCGGGCCAGGTCAAGCCCTGGGAGCAGCTGGGCGTGGTGGCCCCTGAGGGGTTTAAGGGGCTCTGGCAGGGCAGCGTCCGCCTGCTCAGTTCTGCCCGGGCCAGCTCCTCCGACCCGTTTGGCAGCGCTACCTTCGCCAGCGATCAAGCCGGGCGCCTCGCGGTTGTCAGTGACCCCGTCACCCTGAACCTGGCGGTGTTGGCCCAGGCGCGCCAACCCAGCCTGGTGGCCAGTTACGACCCGACGACCCAAGGCCTGCAGATCACCCTGCAACGGGGCCATTCCCTAGCCAATGCCTTTGATGGTGAGGAGGCCCTGGCCCTAGTGGTGCGCGGGGTGCCCGATGGGTTGGTGCTGGTGGATGCCAACAACCGGCCGGTGGGGGCCACCGATGCCTACGGCACCACCGTGTTGATCAACCGGGCTGCGGTGGCGCCATCCCTGGCCAGCCAGGCGGAAACCCTCAACCTGGCCCTGATCCGCCGCCCGGGCAGCCTGGCGAGTGGCACCCTCTCCGGCTCCCTCAGCCTGGCGCTCACCGCCCTCCTGCCCGGGGAAGCCCAGGGCGGGGACAGTCGCTCGACTCCGGTGGAACGGCAGCTGGATCTGACTGGGGCCAGTCCGATCCGAGAGCTGGACAACATCGATCCCCTGATGCTGGACCTGGGCGGCGATGGCCTGGCCTTGGTGGATTTGGCGGCCAGCCCGGTTCGCTTCGACACCCTGGCGTTGGGCTTGCCCTTCCCCACCGCCTGGCTGCAGACCACGGCCCAGGCCACCCCCACCAATGACGCCTTTGTCGTGGTCGATCGCAATGGCGATGGCCAGATCACCTCGATCAGCGAGCTGTTGTCGGAATACTTCGGCAGCAGCGATGGCCGCCGCACCGCCACCAGCGGCCTGGACGCTTTAGCCCAATTCGATAGCAATCAGGACGGCCAGATTGATGCGTCTGATAACGCTTGGACCAGCCTAAAGTTGTGGTTTGACCATGGCAACGGTCTCGTCGAGTCGGGCGAATTGGTGCCCCTGGCCAGTCGCCTGAGCAGCATCAACCTCTCCCTGGCTAGCCCCCTCAGCCAGCTGGCCAGCGGCCAGCCCGCCTGGGCGGCCGGCAACCAGATTCTCCGCTCCACCGTTGCGACAGCGGCCAACCCCGGTGATCCCAGGCCCACCCTCTACGACGTGGGCCTGGGCGTTGCCCTGGCGCCCACCGTGGCCCAAGCCGCCTCCCTCACGATCGAGCCTGGCGTGTCCATGGCGGAAGACAGCTATGGCACCAGCCTGACGATTGGCAGCACGGCGATTGAGGCGGCGATCAACAGCCAAAGCATCGCTGCGGATTCGGTGCTGGTGCGGCTGATGGGATTGCCGGAGGCGGTGGTCCCCAACCTGGGGGTGAAGGATCAACGGGGGGACTGGCTGTTCACCTGGAAGGACCTGCAGCAGCAGGCCAACCGGCTGGTGCTCGCCAGCACCAACCAATGGAGTGGCAGCAGCACCCTGCAGCTGATGGCCTCCCAGATCCGCGCCGATGGCAGCGTGGTGGGCTCCACCCTGGCCACCAGCCTCTTCACCGTGACCCCGGTGGCGGATACCCCGCTGCTCCGGTTGCAAAGCGGCCGCGTCGAGGAAGACGGTTCGATCCTGCTCAGCCAGTTGGTGCGCCAGGCGAGCCTGCGGGACCAGGACGGCTCCGAGCGTCTGTCCTTCCAGCTCACGGCCGATGACCGCTTCAGCCTCTGGAACGGCAGCAGCCAGGCCAGGGCAGCTGGTGGCTACTACCAAATCGACCAGTTGGACGCTTGGAGCCTGCGGCCCCTGAGTCAGGTCTCCGGCCAGGTGGAGATCACCCTCACAGCGATCGCCACGGAAAGGGCCAGCAGCGACCCTTCTGTTGCCAGCGCCAGCGTGAGCCTCAGCACCAACCTGCAGGTCCTGGCCGTGGCCGACCAGCCCAGCTTGAGCCTGGAGACCAGGCCCCTGACCCTGCTGGAAAGCGGGGTCCTGCCGCTCGCCACCCTGGGCAACACCCTCAAGCTCCAGATCAGCAGCCCCGATCGCGATGGCTCCGAGCAGCTGCTGCTGCGGTTGGGCCACCTGAACGCCAGCCTGATCCTTGAAACGATCGATCCCAGCGACAGCCGCCGGATCACGGCCAGCCGCAACAGCGACGGCAGCCGCGATCTGGTGATTGATGCGGCCGACCTGCCCTACCTGCAGCTCCGCGATGCCCTGGGCACCTGCCCGGACCAGTTCTCGATTGAGCTCAGCGCCATCGCCCGGGAACGCAGCAACGGTGATGAAGCCAGCGGCCAGGTCAGCACGGTGCCGGTCGATCTGCTGCGCTACGCCCGCCCGGCTTCGGTCCTGATCCAGAGCCCAGCGCCCCAGCTGGAGGCCGCTGAGCCCCGCTGGACTTTGACCGATCTCCTGGCGGTGACCCCCGCCAGTGCCACCGACAGGCTGGTCTTTGTCTTGAGTGGTTTGTCCAGCGACCTAAGTCTGCGCAGCGGCGATGGATCGCTCCTAACCCCAGACAGCCTGGGCCAGGTGCGGCTCCGCTCCCTGGAGGGCCTTCAGCTGGAAAGACCCGCCGATTTCAGTGGCAGCCTCAGCCTTGCCCTTGAGGTGCTCAGCACCGCCTCTTGGGGGGGACCCCAGTCCACCAGTGGCAGGCAGAGCCTGAAACTCCAGGTGCTGGCTACTCCCACCAGCCCGATTCCCCAGGAATGGAGCCTGATCACGGGCAGCGGCCTCAGCCGCAGCCTGGAGGGATTGTTTAGCCCTGGGAGTTTGGGGGATCCCCTCCACTACGGCGCCAGCGTCAACCGGCTGCAGCAACAGAGTGATGGCACCTGGCAGGAGCAGGGCCAGCCCCTCGCGGCCCCCTGGCTCAGCATCGCCAGCGATGCCACCACCGCAGCCACCCTCACCCTCAATCCAGGCCGGGAGGAAGCCGGCCGCTATCGGCTGAACCTCCAGGCCACGGACGGCCAGGGGGCCACCAACCGCCAGGTCATCGATTTGGAGGTGATCGCCGCCAATGCGGAGCCCCAAGTGACCCGCCAGCTCGGGGCGATCGCCAGCGACGACAACAGCCTGGTGACCCTCAACCTGGCCGAGCTGTTTGGCGATCTCGATCTCAGCCAGCCAGTGGCAAGCCCATTTGCGGTTGCCGCTAGCGATCGCCTTAGCTTCAGCTATGCCCTGATCGGCGGTGACCAGGCCTGGGTTGACACCACCCTGGCGGGCGTTGAGCGGCCGATCGCGGCGATCCAAATGCGCGATAGCAGCAGCAGCGATGCCTGGACGCGGGATCTGCTGACCCTCAACCTGCCTGGGGTGGATCGGACCCTGCAGACCACCCTGCGCCTGTTTGCCACCGACATCAGCGGCAGTCAGGCCAGCCAGGATGTGTCGCTCACGATCACGCCCAGGGCCCAGGTGCCCTTGCTGGCGGCGCCCACGGCCTCGAGTTCGGTGGGCCAAGGGGAGAGCGTCCGCCTCGGCCAACTGCTCATCGAGCTGCCCCAGTTGGCAGACCCCGAGGGCGATGTGCTCAGCCTATGGATCCGCACCCTGCCCGGGGTGGGCATCACCCTGCCCGAGGGCTACCTGGGCGAGTTGGAACCCCTGCCAGGCACCACCAGCTTGGAACTGGTCGATGGTCGCCAGGTCCAGGTCCAGACCTGGAGGCTCCAGATCAGCAGCAGCGACCCTGGCCATGATCTGGCCCTCCTGCAGGAGGTGAGCCTGCAGCTCTCGGGCGATACCGGCCTGCTGCAGCCCGGCACGGGAGCGGGCACGGGTCATGCGGCGGTGATTGCCCTGCCGGTGGACCTGGCCCTGGAGGCCTCGGTGCGGGGGGGCGCTGAGGCCTCTGGACAGGCGACGCCGCCCAGCGCGGTCGGCAGCACCCAGCTGGCCTGGATTCCGATCCAGAACCAGGCCCCCCAATTCGACTGGGGCGGCCCCAGCCGCTTCGTACGCGCCGACGTTGGCAGCCAGCCCCAAGGGATGCTGGCGGACCTCACCAGCCTCTTCCTGGATCCGGATCTGGGGGGCGGCCCGACGGGGCCCGGGGACCTGCTATGGGAGCTGGACCTGCCCAGCCGCCTGGAGGGGTTGATCGACCTCGATCCGGCCACGGGCACCCTGGTCTGGCAGGCCGGGGCCAGCCTCGACGCTGATTTGGCCGGCTCCTATCGAATCCTGGTGTCCGCCTTCGACAGCCACTACGCCCTGGGGGACAGCCGCGCCATCGCCCGAGGGGTGGTGCAGTTGTTTGTGAAGGCGCCAGGGGCCCCGGCCAGTGCCATGGAGGACCTGGTCACCCGTCTCCAAAACTTGCCGTTGATCAATGGCGCCCGCAGCTGGAGTGTGTTCCAGTCCACCGATGCCAGCCTCAGCGCCAAAAATATGGTGGCGACCAGTGAGTCGCTCAGCGCCGACATCGGTTTCCTCTCGCCCGACCAGGCCATTGCCGCCCTGCCCAGCGGCCTCACCCTGGCCAGCAACTTGTCCCAAGCTGGCCTGGATCCGATGACCTACAGCCTGGCCACCGACCAACCCGGAGGTTGGTACAGCTTGGTGGATTTTGCGATCAGCGAGCAATCCGCCGATGGCCTGGTGGTGATGAAGGGCTATGACGCCGACCACTCCACCCTCACGACGGAACTGGCCTATCGGCAGTACCACAGTCGATTTGTGAGCTTCGATCAAAACGCCAAACTCGCCTACGGCGCTGATTCGGCAGGCCTAGGCCGCTGGCTGCGGGATCAACAGTTCTCGATCAGCACCTATCTCTCACCAGCGGCCCTGCTGCAGGTGAGCGAAGCCCAGCTGCAGGATTCCTCGGCTGCGGCCGCCCTGGCCAATCTTTTGCCCACGGAGCAGGGCCCCGGGGGCGATCGCATCGCCGCCGATGGCTCCGCCCTGCTGATCGATAGCAATGGCGATGGCAAGGTGGATTATCTCCGCTTGCTGCTGATTGATAACGGTCTGTTTGATCTCGATCCGACCCAGGGGCAGGTGAGTGATCCGATGGCCCTGCTGCCGGTGGCTCTGCAGGAGTCCGGCTCCCCGTTGCGTGATGCCAATCTGTTTGCCCAGATTGCCTGGACCCTGAAGCAGCAGCGGGAGTCCACAACGACAAGCGTCTCCAGGTGGGACCTAACGGGAAGCGGTGAGGGCCTCGGTGGCCTGTCCGCTGGACAGGCGCTACCTGATCAGGGGCCAAACGAATGGGCTGGGATCGAGCTGGGCGACGATGATCGCAAGGGGGAGGATCCATCAATCAAGGGCCTGGACGCTCCCAAGATCAAGGTGGACACGGTGGATGATTTGTTGACTGTTGAGGTCCAAGATGTCCTGGAGAGCACCAAGGAGACCCTGGAAAATGTGACTGATTCGATTAAGGAAACATTTTCTAAGTTGCTGGGCAATAAAGATGTGCTGTCCTCGCGACTTTTGGCCGGGCTTTTGTTGCCCGCCGGTGGTGGTTCGATCGCCGAACAGTTGCTGGGCAAGATTTCCCCTGGCGGCAGCCACCGCCTCGCCCAGCGGGATCGCAACCTGCGGGGCCGTTGGCGCCTGGGCCAGGGCCCCAGGGTGCTGACCCTGGCCGATGGCCGCGTGCGCTTGACCCGCCAGGACGACCCCATCGCCACCGCTGAGCTTGAGGGGTTCCCCCCCGGGGATGATCCCCGGCTGGTGCGGCTGGAGAGCAGCCGTCTGCTGGAGCTGGTGCGCCGGAGTCCCGTGCCTGGGCCGGCCCTCGCCCTGATCCAGGGGCAGCTGCGCAGCCTGTTGATCGGCACCATGCCGGTGACTTGGTCAACCTGGCTGCAGGCGCTTCCCGCTGCCCTGGCCTATCCCAGCCGCCTGCAGGCCTGGCGGGCCCGGACCAGCCTCAAGCATCTCCAGAATGAGCTGGCCCATCTCGGCAGCATCGATCCGGCCCTAATGGACGTGTTAATGGCCGCGGAATTGGCCGCCTGTCTTGAGGCCTTTGAGATCGATTGTCTACCGGAAACTGACATCGCTGCTACCCCATTAACTGTGGAAAGGAGCGCTACTATGGCTTCTACATTATGATCCAGTCTGCTACCATGTTGTCGGTTCTCCGTCCGCCATGTTGAGGGCATTGCAAGCGGCAACAGCGCCAGAGTTAATCGCCCTTTTGCTGAGATTTGAGCTGGCCGAACCGCTCCTTTTGGCGTTGAAGGAACAGGAGCTTGTCAGCTCTAGGACGGACGTAAGTCAGCCTTCCGCCAACCAAGATGGGAGCCCGGCGACCAGGACTGATGTGCCGCTGCAGCCAGCCCAGCCAGCCAATCAATCTAGGACCCTTGAGCAAGGGCCCATTGATTCCGCCATCGCCTCCTATTGCAAGCATCACCAATTGGCCAGCGAAGAGGCCCTCAATCAATGGTGCTTCCGCCATGCCCTCAGTCCAGCGGAGCTGCTGGCCGAGGCCCAGCATCTTCACAATCGCCAGGCCCTAACCGCTGATTCAATTCCCGGATCGGAAGAGAGCCTGTTCTTGCGCTTCAAGGATCGACTTGATCGGGTTCTTTATGGCCTGATTCGGGTGGATAATGGGGCCCTGGCCCGGGATCTGTTCTTTGCCATTGAGGCCGGTGAGTTGCGTTTTGGTGAGGCGGCCCGACTCCATTCCTGTGGTCCCGAAGCGCGCACGGAAGGGATTGTCGGCCCTGTCGATCTGACCACGCCCCATCCTGAAATCAGCAGTCGCCTCAGGATGGCCTCACCTGGAGAGCTGATCTTGCCTTTCAAGCTTGAACAATGGCATATAATTTTGCGACTTGATTATCGATTCGAAGCCAGCTTGGATCAGGATACCCGCCAATTTTTACGGGACCTGTCCTTACGCAGCCAGGCCCGTGAAGCCATTGAGCCCGAGCTGGTTGCCCTTGCCGCCTGGGCTCAAGAAGTCGGTCAAGGTTCGGCTCGATGAAACTCAGCGCGGCGGAATGCGCAGCCTTGAGGCTGTTGATCCAGCAGGTCTCCCCCACCGATACCGCTGGCCCAGGCCAAGATGCAGGCCCAGGCCAAGATCCATCCCCAGGCCAAACCTCATTCCCAGGGTCTTCCCCCAGCGCCGTGGCCCAGGGGGAAGCCATCGGCCAGGGCAGCGACGCCGGCCGACTGGTGCTGGTGATCGAGGGCAGCGGCCGCTTCCTCGATCCGGGCAAGACCTTTGGCCAGTACACGATTGAGTGCCTGGAGGCCCCGTTCCTCGTGGGGGCGCTCCAGCTCCTGGCCGGAGATCAGCCGCTGGCCAGTGACCTGCGCGAAACCTGTATCGCCGCCAGGGAATGCCAGGTGCTCGATCTGGGATCCGCTCCCCTGGCCGAGCCCCTAGGGGCCCATCTGCGCGAGCTGTTGGCCGATCGCATTTGTAGTCAGGAGTATCCCCTTCTCTCCCGCTTGGCGGCTGCGGCCGAAGCCCCCAGTGATGGGGCGGCGGCAGAGGCTCCGCGGCCATCACCTGGCCTGGAGCGCACGATTGCTGAATGGCGGATTGTGGCTCCAGACACCCTCAACCAGCAGGGCCTGCTGATCCATGCCGACCAGCCTCTCTGGGGACAGGTTTATGGCGATCGGGTCGACCCCCAGGACCTGCAGGACTTGCCGGAAGGGGCCCCCTTCCCGCGCTTGCTGGGTTTGCAATCCCGCGGGCGCTTGCCCCAGTCGGCGGCGCCGGCGTTGCGAGACCGTCCCGTGAGCCGGCGCCAGGGCCAGGGGGCCGATGGCGCCACCAGCCAGCGGGTGATCGAAGGGGCCCATGCCCTTGAGCGGGCCGAGGGGCTTACCCCAGAACCGCGCCAGCATGGCTTCCGTTGGTTTCGGCCCAATAGCCGCCAGGGCCCCTATGCCTGCCTGTTGCTGTCGCTGATCGACCATTTCGAGATCCCGATTCGGCGCGACATCGTGCGGCAGGCGGGCGATTCCCTTGACCGGCTGTCCGTCAACGGCCTGGAAACGCGGCTGCTCAAGGTCGCAGACCAGCTGGGCCTCAATGCCTTTGTGGTGTCCGTGGGCCGGCCCAGTGAGATTGCCCGCTTGCCCCTGCCCTGCGTCTGGTGGGGCGAGGAGAACCGGCCCCTGCTGCTCATCGCTGCTAGCGGCAAGACGGTGGATCTGCTCGATCCCGGCCGTGGCATCCAGCGGGTCCCCCTGGCGGAGGCCCAGGAGTGGATCCTGCAGAAGCCCCGCTTTGTGCATCTGGGGATCGGCCGCCATACCCCGCGCCAAACCTTCGGCCTCGCCTGGTTACTGCCCTACCTCTCCCGCTACCGGCTGCAACTGTTTGAGGTGTTCCTGGCCAGCTTCCTGGCCCAGTTGTTTGCCCTGGCCAGTCCCCTGCTGTTTCAACAGATCATCGATCGGGTGATCGGCCAGAGCTCCGATGGGGCCCTGATGGGCCTGACGGTGCTGATGGTGCTGTTCATGGTGTTGGAGATCACCTTCAGCAGCCTGCGCACCTTCCAGTTTGCGGAAATCTCAAACCGGGTCGATATCAGCCTGGGCTCGGCGATTGTTTCGCGCCTGCTGCGCTTGAATATGCGCTTTTTGCAAAAGCATTCAGTAGGGGAGCTGTCTAGCCGGCTCAATGAGCTGGATAATGTGCGCCGCTTTATAACTGGAACGGCCCTAACAGTGGTGCTGGACGCCCTGTTTGCCCTGCTCTATTTTGGGGTAATGTTTGTCTATAGTGCCACCCTTGCCGGCATTATTCTAGGCAGTGTGCCCTTGCTCATCGGCGCCATCTTTGGCCTGGCTCCGCTCACCGAAAAACTGTTACGCCAAAAAGCTGAAGCCCAAACCCGTACCCAGTCGCTCACCGTTGAGATTCTCAATGGGCTTGAAACGATCAAGGTGCAAAGCTCCGAGGTGGCGGCTAAGCAGCGCTGGGAAGAGCGCCACCTGGAAACGATTAATAAGGGCTTCCAAACCACCGTGGCCGGCACGGCCGGATCGGGCGTGATCCAACTGGTGAACAAGGCAACCGGCATCCTGGTGATCACCGTGGGGGCCACGTTGGTGCTCAAGAATGAAATGACCCTCGGCCAGCTGATCGCCTTCCGCATCATCAGTGGCTATGTGACCCAGCCGATCATTCGCCTAGCGGCCTCATGGCAGAGCTTCCAGGAGGCCTCCCTCTCGATGGAGCATCTCTCCGAGGTGGTCAATCAGCCGCTTGAAACTAAGGATGATGAAGTCAATAATATTCCCATGCCCCTGTTGCGCGGTGAGATTGCCTTTGAGGAGGTGAGTTTCCGCTATGGCTCGGGCCCGCCCCAGCTCTCGGCGATCTCCTTGGAGATTGCGGCCGGAAGCTTCCTTGGCCTGGTGGGGCAAAGCGGCTGCGGCAAAAGCACCCTGCTCAAGTTAATTGCCCGCCTTTATAATCCAGTCTCCGGTCGCGTGTTGATCGATGGACTGGATATTGAAAAGGTGGAGCTCCATTCACTCAGGCGCCAAATTGGCTATGTGCCGCAGGAATGCTTGCTGTTTGAGGGCTCGATCTTCTCGAATATTGCCGCGGCAGATCCCGATGCCGACAGCCATGAGGTGATCCATGCCGCCCGGCTGGCCTGCGCCCACGATTTCATCATGGCGATGGATGATGGCTACACCTCGATGATTGGCGAAAAGGGGGCCGGACTCTCCGGTGGCCAGCGCCAGCGCATTGCCCTAGCCCGCATGCTGTTGCAAAAACCGCGCCTGATTATTCTTGACGAAGCCACCAGTGCCCTGGATGTGGATACGGAAATCCAGGTGCTCAATAACCTGCTCGAATCGGCCCGGGACTCCACGATCTTGATGACGACCCATCGCCTTTCATCCCTGAGCCAGGCAGATCGCATCGTGATGCTTCACAACGGCAGTATCGATTCCCAGGGTAACCATCAAGAACTGATGGATCTGCATGGCCGCTATTACGCCCTCTACCAGCAGCAATTCGCCGGTTAAACCATGACGGACCTAGGCCCCGATCCCAAGCCCCTAGGGCAAGCTCGAGGTGGAGACCGGCCTGCTGTTGAGCCGCCCGCCTATGCCTCCCAGGGGGTGCTGCTCCAGCCACCACCGATGTGGACGCGCATCCTGATCTGGACCCTGGGGATGGGTACGGTGATGCTGCTCGTTTGGTCCTGGTTTACCCGCATCGATGAAACCGTGAGCATGGATGGGGCGATTGAAACGGCCTCACCGGAAGCCAAGGTGACCAGTGCCAATGAGGGCCAAATTGAGGCGGTGCTGATCCATCCAGATCAGGTTGTGCGCAAGGGCGACCTTCTCTTCCGCCTCTCGACCCAGGACGTGGATGTGACCATCTCGGGCCTCAGGGCCAAGCTCGTGGAGTTGGAGCACCAACGGGAGGTGGAGCGCAACCTCTTTGGGGCCCGCGTTGGCCAATTGGAGATTCAGGCCAAGTTGCATCGAACGGTTTTGGAACGCTTGACCCAGCTGGCCAGGACCGGCGCGGCCCAGGAGGTGCAGGTGATTGAGCGCCAGAGCACGTTGCAGGAAACCCTCAATGCAATGGAGGTGGCCAAAAAAGAACTTGCAAAGGCAGACAATATCTTGTTGATTCAGGAGTTAGAAACTAACAATGCGATTCGGGAGTTGCTCGGTAAACGCTCCGAAAATAGGGTGCTTGCCCCCGTTAGTGGCACGGTTCACACGATGCGGTTCAATGCCGCCGGGGAGCGGGTCAATGCCGGGGATGAGATGGCTGCGATCGTGCCTAACTTGCAATTGCTTGCGGCGGTTTCCGTGCCTTCCCGCGTGTCGGCACCCGTGAAGAAAGGCAGCAGCGCCAAGATCAGTGTGGATGCCTTTCCCTCTAACGACTTTGGTGAACTCAGTGGCAAGATTGTTTCGATTTCACCCAATACCAGTATTAGCCAGGAAGCTGGAAAGGATAGCAATTATCGGGCCATGATTGCCATTGATCGTGCCCTAGTTACCTCCCGCTTCCCGATTGACCAGCTCAGGCCCGGCATGGGCGTGAAGGCCAAGGTGAAGCTGCGGGAAAGGGCTGTGATCACCCTGGTGTTCGACTTTCTTGATAAGGCGATTGCGCCCCTGACCCAGAGCAAGTAAGGGCCCTGGGGCCTAGTGATCAGAGTAGAAAGATCCTAAGAACTTGATCCTGCTAAATTGACTGTCCGATAGGAGCAAAAGGGCAGCCAAATTCCTTCTCAAGCCATGGCTTGAAGGCGGGTAGGCTGCAGCTGCTTTAGGATATGGGCTTGGGATGGCTGGGGTGAGGTGTTAATTGTAAAGTTCTCTGATCGATATGATGTCGAATGTAGCGCCACCACAGGCCTTCTGTCCCAGCTTCGCCCTCATTCTTGATCGAGTTGGCTTCCTCCTTCCTGCTTTCACCTTCCTTCACTCCCTAATGGAGCAACTAGGGTCATGAGCGTGCAGCCCCGTTGTTGGCTGCATCTTCAACGAGGCTGGTGATATATCAGCCAACAATCGCTCTCAGGCCCCTGTGGCTTCCCTGATAATCGCCCTGGTGCTGGCCTACACCTGGCGGGCAACTTCTGCCAGCTCAGGGTCGCTGGAAAGGGCGCTCAGCATCGCTGCGGGGCGAATCATGCCGATGCGGGTCGTCCCGCCCTGGGTATAAACGGAGATGCGGCAGGGCAACGCCATGTTGAGGGCCATGTCGGCCTGGAGCACGGTGGCGGCCTGCTGGGGATTGCAGACCTCAAACACGCGGCATTGTTCGGGAAACTCAATTCCCTTCGAGCGCAAGGTTGCCGCCAGATCGTGCACCGCTAGTACCCCGAAGCCATGGGCAGGCACGGCAAGCTGGAGCGCTGAACAGGCCTCTTCAAACGAACGGGCTGTTTCGAGCAGGAAAAAGGGATTCATGGCTTACTTCGGGTGATGGGCCGATAGGGATTGCAAGGAGAGAGGTGGTCTTTGGGATGCCTGTTGTTGGCTGGATGTTGGCCTGGTGGGCTCCTGGCGTCGCCAGGCTTCGGCGCCGCTGAGCAGGGCCGAGCCGATCAGCAGGGCGGCAAAGCCGCGGCGCAGCTGGCGATCGGGCAGGTGGGGGGCCAGGCGCTGGCCGACCAGGGCACCGATAAAGCCGCCGCCCACCAGGGGCAGCATCAGGGGCAGGCTGGCGGCGGGCCAGTGGCCCAGGGCCGCCAGGGCCACCAGGCTGTTGACGGCGATCAGCAGCAGGCTGGTGCCACTGGCCAGGGGCATGGGCAGCCCCGCCATTAACACCAGGGCTGGCACGATCGCAAAGCCTCCCCCAACCCCGGCGATGCCGGTGAGCAGACCCACGAGCAACCCCTGAAAGGCCAGGGCCAGGGGAGGGCCGCTGCGTCCCTGCTCGGCTGCGGTGCTCATCGTGCTGCGGCGGGTCAGCAGCCAGGAGGCCAGGAGGGCCGCGGCGGCAAAGAGGCCCAGTTGCACCGGTTCGGCCACAAAGCCGGCCTTGACCAGGCTGCCGCCGATCCAGCTGCCAGCTAGGGCCGGTACCCCCAGGATCAGGGCCGGTTTGGGCGCCACCTGGCGGCGCCGCAGGTAGGGGCCCAGGTTGCCCAGGGCCATCAGGGTCACCACCAAAAGAGACAGGGGCACGGCCTCCCGGGTGGGGAGGGCGGCGCCACTGATGAGCAACGGCAGCAGCAGAATTCCGCCCCCGGCCCCCAACACGGCGAGCAGAAAACCGATCAGGCCGCCGCCGCCCAGTAACAGCAGCAGAACGCTGGTGGTCACACCGCCACCCGGTTCCAGGGCAGCAGGGCGAGCAGGCGGGCCATGCCACAGAAGCCTGAGATGCCGGCAAACATCAGCCCAGCGCCAACGAAGCCACTCAGCCAGATCCAGCCGGGGGCCTCGGTTTGGCTGAGCACCACACCGATAAGTACCAGGGCACCGGCGCTGATCTGCACCTGGCGCATCAGCGGCAGAGGAGCCCCCTTGCGCTTCTCCAGGGGCAGGGCGGCCGCCTGCCAGGCGAGGAGGCCGCCCTCCAGATCGGCCAGGCCGCCGTGCTGGCCGCGGTTGCGCAGGCTGGCCAAGCCCCGCTCGCTGCGGGCACCGCTTTGGCAGACCAGCACCAATGGGCCTTCCGGTAGGGCCACCTTGCCGACCTGGGCCAGGGGAATGTTGCGGCTGCCGGGGATATGGCCGCCGACAAATTCCATCGGCTCACGCACATCAATGATCGTGACCCGGCCGCTTTGCTGTTGCTCGGCCAGTTCGTGGGGGCTGAGGCGGAGGGCTTTTGTCATGGGAAGACCGTTGGTTAGGGAGAACGGAACGTCAGTGGACCGACTGGGGTGGAGCGGTTGGGCCTGGGCTTAGTCGTAGTGCTCCGTTACCCGCTCGATCGGGAAGCCTTCCGCTTCCCATGCCCGCAGGCCGCCGTGGAGGTTGGCCACTTGGGCCAGGCCGGCTTTTTGGAGTTGCAGGGTGCCCAGGGCCGAGCGGCTGCCGGAATGGCAGACCACCACCACGGGCCGGCCTGGGGGGAGCTCCTGGAGGCGGGCCTCCAGCTCCGGCAGGGGAATCAAGAGGCTGCCGGGCATGTGGCCATCGGGGCCGTGGAATTCCTCGTCCGTGCGCACATCGAGCAGGGTGAGCTCCGGGCGGTGCTCCGCCACCCAGGCGGGGCGCAGCTCGGGCAGGCCGGCATAGCTGCGTTGCACCGGCGCCCAACTCGGCTGCGCCGTTGCTCCAGCCTGGCCTTCCCGGGGCTTGCCGGAGCGCAGGTTGGCGGGCAGGGCCTCGGCGAGGCGGCCGGGGTGGGGCAGTTTCATGGACTCCATAAAGATCACGAAGTCGCGCTCATTGGCGCCACCGCCGAGGCGGGCATTGAAGGCCTTCTCCTCGGCCACCGAGCTCACTGAGCGGCCCACGTAGTCGTGGCCGGGGTAGAGCAGGCAGCTGTCCGGTAGGGAGAGGATCTGCTCGGTGATCGAGCGATAGAGGGCGTGGGCATTGCCCTGCTGGAAGTCACAGCGGCCGCAGCCCCGCACTAAGAGGGCGTCTCCGGTGAAGGCCGCCGAGTGGTCGTCAAGCACAAAGGTGAGGCAGCCATCGGTGTGACCGGGGGTGGGGCGCACCTCCAGCTCCCGGCTGCCGAAGCGGATCCGATCGCCACCGACCAGGGGGCGGGTCACATTGTTCGCCCGGGCGGCAGCCGCCAGGCCAATGGCGCAGCCCGTGGCCTGGTGCATCAGCCAGCTGCCGGTCACGTGGTCGGCGTGGGCATGGGTGTCGAGGCTGGCCACCAGATCAATGCCCAGTTCCCGGACCAGGGCCAGGTCGCGGTTGTGCTGCTCGAACACCGGATCGATTAGCACCCCCTCGCCCGTGCCCCCATCGGCCAGCAGATAGGTGAAGGTGCCGGTGTCGGCATCAAAGAGCTGGCGGAGCAGCAGGGAGGCCCCGCCGGCGGCGGCCCTGAGCAGGGGCATGGCCAGCGGGGTCGGGGTGGAAGAGGCCGGGGTGGAAGGGGCGACAGCCATGGGAAATGCCTTTGTAGCTGCTATGAGCGTACACGCATAAAGGCGATCAAGCAAGGCCCCTGCTGCTGGATGGGCTGGGGCGTTTCAGCGTCAGGTCGCCAGCTCAGGCCTGCGGGTCGGCTGGGCTGTTCAGCTCGCCAGGGCAGCTCGGGCATGCCGGATTTGGCCTGGCAGGCGGCTGGCTGCATAATGGCTTGACCGTCATAACCGTGTTTCCATGGCTGCCCCTGGCTCCATGCCCAGCCCCCAGTTACTGGAGGAGTACAGCCAGTTCTTCCGCCTGCTCAGTGAGCCCGCCCGGCTGCAACTTCTTTGCCTGCTAGCCCAGGGGCCCCTTGATGGGGCCTCCCTGATTGAGGCCACGGGGTTTAGCCAGTCCCATGTCAGCCGCCAGCTGGGCCAGCTGCAACGGGCCGGCCTGGTGAGCTGCGTGCGCGAGGGCGTGCGCATGATCTACAGCGCCGACAACGACCTGGTGAACGAGCTCTGTTCCCTGGTGCAGAACCGGCTGCGGCAGCGCTTGGAAGCCCAGCTCAAGCAGCTCCAGGCTGTTTGAGGGCTTGGGGAAACCCTCAAGGCATGGAGGGTATGGATGGCAACGGTGGTGAGGCCCTAAAGGAGGTGTTCAAGCAAGGAGCTCCCCAACCCGTCCCCAC
>Ga0310098_1000132_pt1 | contig 17502 bp, 12 predicted proteins | sample LakMicMIDCLREDC7_FD_194453 | JGI IMG/M metagenome (GOLD analysis project Ga0310098, IMG submission 194453) | Enriched freshwater cyanobacterial communities from Lake Michigan, Michigan, United States - MI23.DCL.RED.C7 | ecosystem: Environmental > Aquatic > Freshwater > Lake | place: USA...
ACGTCGAAGGCTGTGCAGAAGTCAAAGCGGTTGCCTTCACAGGGGATTGGCTGTGTGGCAAGATTTGCACAAAGAATGTTGCTGGCAAGATCCTCGCGGACATCCAAACCGAGGAATTCCTCCGCCCCGAAGGGGTTACGAGGTCTATCTCCACAACCTAGATCAAGACTGGATGTGCCACTCTTGTTTGACCCGAATATGGTCATCGAGGCCAACAGATCTTCGAGGCAAGAAAGCGTTGGTGAGTTTTGTTTAATGATGTTCTGATGCTCAATCAGAGATGGGGTCAACTCTGCCAGTTGCAGAAGTGGGCCTGACTGTCTAGCTAGTTCGGTTAAATGTGGCAGCGCTGTTACCGCCTTTGCAACTGTCAGCAATCGGCGGGCGAAGCCCTTGATACGAGCAAGCCCCATGGCATGATGTTGTCATCTCTTGGTAGTTTAACCGCTGATGAAAGCCTTGGCGCCGAACTCTTGGCTTTGTCGAGCCAGTTAGAGGTTATAGATGTTATTGACAGTTCTCAAGGCGCTCCCAGAACGGATGCGCTCACGTTATTACCGAATTGACTACTACCTCAGCGCTCTATATGAGTACATACGCCACTTGCTTCAAGGCGGCAACATCAGTAATCGTCTCCATCGGTATTTCGGGAGCTCTTCAGCTATCGCAGTGGTCTGTGATCCAGCACGATTGGCGCTGTTCGTCGCGTTCCATCCAGGCCGTGAGGTGCCGCAGTCAAACTTGAACTATCTTGATGCGTTGCAAAAGTGTGGATTCCGAATTGTCTATATTCATAATGGACCCTTGGCAATTGATGTTGTCGATTCGCTTTCTGCCTACTGCGAGCGGGTGTTCTGCAGGCAAAATATTGGCCAAGACTTCGGCGCGTGGAAGGATGGCTATCTCTATTTGCGTCAGGATGGCTTACTCGATAACATTGAGTGGCTGTTAATGTGTAATGACAGCAATTTTTTCCTTGGTGGCATCAATGGCGAACGATTTGTTGCTGATTTTTCTGATGAGCTCCGCAGAAAGCAGGTCGACTTAATTGCTTTGTCCAAAAACTATGAGCTTTGGCAGCATTACCAATCATTTTTTCTCTGTTACGGAAGGCGGATATTTGCTAGTGACAAATTCGCAGACTTTTGGCATCGCTACAAGCCTCTTAGTCATCGTTATCATGCGATTAATAATGGGGAAATAGCGCTCACTCGTGATGTGCTTGCAGATGCTCGTCCGTGGATTCTATACCGTTCTTCCGACGTGATGGAGTGTGTCGCTCGCATTATTGAGGATCCGGCATTCTTCTATTGCTGTTTGCCGCAGAGTGCTATGTACTTGGCGCCACGCGGCATGAAATGTCGATCAATTGATATCCTGCAACTGCAGCGAATAACTGCTCTCCTAGACTATCATAATCCAAGTAGAGTATACGCACTGCTGTTCGTGGCTTACCTCCAGTCCCCTTTCTTGAAAAAGGATCTTTTCCGTAGTGGTGTCTTCGCGCTGTCCCAAATTAACTCTGTGCTTTCATCGTTAGGGATCGATAGTGATTCCGACACTCTATTGCGAGAAATTCTCTGTCATCATGAATCTGGTGGCTCTAATATTGGCTATATTCATTATCCGAAGTCTGCATTCCGTCACGGGATTAGTTGCGTTGCTAATGTTTACACTGGTCATGGAGAAGCGTTGGAGGGCCTCGGAGTCAGCCGCCTTAAATCGTAGGCTATAACTTCGGCGGCGGCTGCTTGACGAGTAAAGTAAGCAAGCATATCACCGGCGTGAAAATGTCGTTTCCGACATGAATCGCATGTTGCAAAGAGAACTCGGTTTTAGCGCACCTTGAGTAAATTTTTGAGGCATCTTTGCTTCCATCATTCTAGTTCTATATGGCTAAGTGCCGCGGCTCAGAAATGTGCCTTTTGCGCGGAAAAGCTTCTCAGCTTCGGCAAGAGCCGCAGGAATAATATTCGGCGAGCACACCTCTCTTTGGTGTCTCTTGCTTGCAAACACATCCACCTTCGGCGTCTGATGGTGGCGCTGAATCATGTAGATGTGTATTGAAAACCAGCGGTTACACCTTTTAGTGCTCGCTCAATGGGCTTGGTGCGGTAATCAGAGGGAATTCCCTTCATGTTGATCATATTGCGAAACTCCTGATGGTGAACCTCTCTTTCGGTTGGATCAATATCAGATTGGCATAGAATCTCATTGAATAGGAGAAGTGCCTTACCGGTGCTGAAGGAGCCTGCTAGGCATATATCTTTTTTGATCAGCGGGCACATGAGATAAAACGAATAGAGAAATGCGGCTACATGACTGGGATTGGAGCATTCAATCAGTTCTGATAGATAGTGCTCGCTCATGTCATCGATCGGCTTTCGCTCAAGTGCAGCGGCCGACAGTTGATCAAGGGCATAGATGCTTTTCTTGTTCTGCTTTGTTCGTGCAATCGAAGGCATTATGCCGAGGATCTGGTCCAACGTAATAGAAGGGTGTGGCCCTGCTTTTCTTAGAGCTGCCAAAAGTGCGTCCGTAGTGTAGAGCACTTTTGCTTTGTCAATATGATTGTAAACGCTTTCCGATAGTCTGAGTTCGCCCTTGTGAATGCAGTGCTCTCGGTGTGATAGTGGCCTATATTTCGCCCAGAAGTCGTGAAACCTATGTGAGTGGATGATGTCTCTATCAACCACCTGAAAGTATGACTGGTAGTGCTTGGTGACTTGGTGGCTTACGTGACTGAACAGTGCACCTGTGCCCTCATTAATGAATTCGGCGATGCGCTCGCTAAAGTCATCTCCATTTCTGCCAGGGATAAACTGCATTGAATCATTTGCCATGCAGAGGAATCTGCACTGCTGCAAAACACCTTCTTCATATAGCATCATTAGGGCATCCTTGTATGCTCCGATGTCTCTGCCGATGTTGCGTCGATTGTAAATCTTCCAGCATATAGGCTTCAGGCTGGCCATGAATTCATTGGACGTATTTGTGTTGTTTATGGCTATTATTGATAAGCCCGCATTGGCCAGTGCTTGCAGGTAGGAAAGTGTTGATCTCGAGACCCCCGACCCGTAAATCACGAATACGCAAATATTTTTCAGATCCTCTGTTGCTGCTGCAACTTCGCGATCTCTTTCCCACACTGGATCGCCAAGTCTATGCCGATGTGTGTTGATGCCCCTAAGTCTGTCCCATGCGTCGGATGCGTTGGCCTGGATCAGTGCAGCGCTTATGATCGAGCGGCTGGTAACGCGTTGTGCTTTTGATCGGAGTCCCAGCATGTCTGAAAAGCTTTTGTCTCATTCTATCGCAATTGAGAGCTTGCAACCCTATGGTCTTGTTTCCAGCGGGGTGAGCGGTTGTGACGTGCTCTCTTCGTGCCTAAACTTTTTGAGCAAGCTGGTTCGTTCGCTTGGTCAACGATTCAAGCAGTGCACAAGCTTCCTTCCTTAATTTCTGGGGAACGTGCCAAGTCCTTTTGCTGAGAGCGAAGGCTGCTTCAGCTTGGATTGTCTGCTGGACTTCTGCTGTTTTCATATTGTTCGTTGCGGCTGTCGACGCGTCTGTTTCTTCCCTGTTGATTGCTTACATGATTGCGTCGTAGAATGACAGGAGTGCACCGGCGATGGCTGCGCTGAGCTTCGACCGTGTCAGCCAATGCCCCAGGGAACAACGTCCAGCTTCCTCGCCGGTCTCAACGACGCCCAGCGCAAGGCGGTTGACCATCACCAAGGGCCCCTTCTCGTGGTTGCCGGTGCCGGCAGCGGAAAGACTCGGGCGCTCACCCATCGGATCGCTCACCTGATCGGCCATCACGGTGTGGATCCGGCAGAGCTACTCGCCGTGACCTTCACGAACAAGGCCGCTCGCGAGATGAAGGAGCGCCTGGAGCTGCTTTTGGCCCAGAAGCTGGCCCAAAGCCAGTTCGGTCAGCCCTGGAGCACCCTGCCGCCTGTGGAGCAGCGCCAGCTGCGCTCGCGCATTTACCGGGAGGTTATCAAGGAGCTCTGGATTGGCACCTTTCACGCTCTGTTTGCGCGCCTGTTGCGCTTCGACATTGACAAGTTCAAGGACCCTGAGGGCCTGAGCTGGACGCGTCAGTTCTCCATCTACGACGAAGGCGACACCCAGAGCCTCGTCAAGGAGATCGTGACCCAGGAGCTGGGGCTGGATCCCAAGCGTTTTGAACCCAAAAAGGTGCGCTGGGCGATCAGTAATGCCAAGAACCAGGGCTGGATCCCAGAAGAGCTGGAGGCCGATGCCGGTGGCCAGCGCGGCAAGCTGATGGCGGAGACGTATCGGCGCTATCGGCGTGCTCTTGCCGCTAATAACGCGCTCGATTTCGATGATCTTCTGCTGCTGCCCGTGCAATTGCTGCGCCAGAACGAGCAGATCCGCAACTACTGGCACCGGCGCTTTCGTCATGTGCTTGTCGACGAGTATCAGGACACCAACCGCACCCAGTACGACCTGATCAAGTTGCTGGTCACCGACGGCCGCGACCCAGAGACCTTTGACGACTGGAGTGGCCGTTCGGTGTTTGTTGTCGGCGATGCCGACCAGAGCATCTACAGCTTCCGCGCCGCCGATTTCACAATCCTGATGGGCTTTCAGGACGACTTCGGCGATGGTGCGCCAGACGATGCCACCCGCACGATGGTGAAGCTGGAGGAAAACTATCGCTCCACTGCCACGATCCTGGAGGCGGCGAACGCGCTGATCGCCAACAACAGCGAACGCATCGACAAGGTGTTGCGCCCCACCCGTGGTGAGGGCGAGCTCATCAGCCTCACCCGCTGCGACGATGAGATGGCTGAGGCTGAGGCCGTTGTGCATCGCATGCGCATGCTCGATGCCGCCCACCCCGATCTGCGCTGGGGCGACATGGCCGTGCTGTATCGCACGAATGCCCAGAGCCGAGCCATGGAGGAATCCTTGGTGCGCTGGGGCATTCCTTACATCGTGGTGGGCGGCCTGCGCTTCTACGACCGGCGCGAGATCAAGGATGTGCTCGCCTACCTCAAGCTGCTGGTGAACCCTGCCGATACGGTGAGCCTGTTGCGCGTTCTGAATACCCCCAAGCGCGGCATTGGTAAGACCACGATCGAGCGGCTCACCGACGCGGCCAACCAGCTGGGCATTCCGCTTTGGGAGGTGGTGAGCGATGCCGAGGCGGTGCGCTCTCTGGGCGGTCGCTCCGCCAAGGGGCTGCTGCAGTTCTGTGAGCTGATCAACGACCTGCAGGCGCGTGCCGCTGAGGCCCCTCCATCAGAGCTGGTGCAGCGGGTGATGGAGCAGAGCGGCTACCTGGCGGAGCTGATCGCCACCGGCACCGATGAAGCCGAAGATCGCCGACGCAACCTCAACGAGCTGGTGAACGCCGCTCTGCAGTACCAGGAGGAGAACGAGGAGGGCTCCCTCGACGATTTCCTGGCCTCCGCCGCCCTCGCCAGCGATGCCGACAGCAAGGACGCCGAGCAGGACCGGGTGACGCTGATGACCCTGCATGCCAGCAAGGGTCTCGAGTTTCCGGTCGTGTTCCTGGTGGGGCTAGAGCAGGGGTTGTTTCCCAGCTTCCGTTCCCTTGAGGATCCGGCGGCACTGGAGGAGGAACGGCGCCTCTGTTACGTGGGCATCACCCGAGCCAAGGAGCGGTTGTTCCTCTCCCACGCCAGTGAGCGGCGCCTCTGGGGAGGCATGCGCGAGCCCGCCATCCCCAGCGTGTTTCTTTCCGAGCTGCCGGAGGCGCTGGTGCAGGGCGATATCCCCCGCAGCGGCGGTGCCGCTATCCGCCGCGAGAACCGGCTGGAGAGGCTCACCCGGGTGGATCGCGACGACAGCCGTCAGGTGGCCAACGGTGGTTCCTCCGGCCAGCCGGCCAATGCGGTTCGGCGGCGTGCGGCGGGGCCAGGTGCCGGCAAGGTGTGGGCTGTGGGTGATCGGCTGCTGCACAGCTCCTTCGGTGAGGGTCGCGTCACCCATCTGTTCGGCAGCGGCGAGAAGATCTCGATCGCCGTCAAGTTCGAGGGGATGGGTCCGAAAATCCTGGATCCACGCCTGGCGCCGATCGAGCCCCTCCCTGTCGACTATGCGTAATCAGCAAACTCTTTGGCATGCTTCCGCTGCTGGTATGCATGATTCAGCGCCCTCAGTAACGGCTGTAGTGCCTGTGCGCAATCGCTGCGCCATTACGCTGCGATGCCTCGATGCTTTGGCCCGTCAGACCTACACGTCGCTTCGTGTTGTGGTGGTTGATTCCCATTCCACTGATGACACTGTCTCGTCCGTGCGTAGCGCTTTCCCTGCGGTTCGGGTCTTGCATGCGACCGATCGCGATTTCTGGGCAGGTGCCACCAATATCGGAGTCCGCCATGCTCTTGACAGCGGTAGCGACTGGATTCTGACGATCAATGACGACGCCTTGATTGAGACTAATTATGTTGAACGCTTATTGCAAATTGCCTGCCGCTTCGACTGCCTGATTCTCGGCAGTCAGATTAACTATCTTGGGGATCCACGGCGTATTTGGGCTCTTGGCTCATTCACCGATTGGGGTACCGCTGAGATGTTGCGGCTTGGTCTCCATGGTGAGCAGAGTGGTGGCCTTGTCGATAGCTTTCGTCAAGACGAAATTGTGCGGGTTGATGCGTTGGCGGGTAATGGAGTTCTATTGCACCACAGCGTATTTAGGCGAATCGGGATCTACAACGCCTGCATGCTTCCTCACTATCATGCTGATTCGGAGTTGGTGATGCGTGCTGTTGCTGCTGGAATTTCTGCCTGGGTCACGCCTCGCGTGGTGGTGCTTAATGATTTTTCGCCCAATCAGAAACGATTGCCCCTGTCAACATTCTCTGGTCTCGTCTGGTCCCTTGGAAGCGCAAAGTCCCATCTGTATCTTCCTGCACTGCTGTACATATTCTGCCGTTACTGTCCGTTTCGCCTGAAGATTGTTACTGCGATTTCCCTGCTGAGGCGATTCCTCGAGATGGATCGGTGAAGCTGGTTCGAGGGTGAATTAGTCGGCGATCGCCTTTGATTTGCCGCCATCTCCAGTTCAAATAGTCAATTAGGCCAGCCCAACGTCCTCGTGCTTGTGTTCCGTCGTAATGTAGGTATGTGATTGGTCGAAGGCAAAAGTAGATGAGATTGAGGAGCAGAGCCAGGGGTGTGGCGTGCTTGTCCAGCACGTAGAGTTTGCTGAAAGTTGCGTGACGGTATTTGGCTAGAGGGGCCCTTCCGGTCACGGATGAGATGGCATGTTCGACAAGAATGTCCTTGGTCACCCGAGCAGGATGGCCTTGTTGCCGCAGTCGGAGGCACAGTTCGGCGTCCTCATAGTCGAGGAAGATCTGAGGGTCGAAGCGAGCAGGCTCGATTAGGCGTTGAAGGTGCAGCACGAGGCTGCAGCCTGACAGCCAGTCGCTAGGTTCGCTCAGTGTTGTCTCTGTGCACGCTGCTGCAGCACTAGGTGCCGGACGATGTAGTAGTCGGCCGAACCAAGGGTCAAAGCGCCCTCGATCGAACCAGATCTGACCCTCAAGATCCTGGATACGAGTGCCAAGAACTCCGTAGGCATTGTTTTCGCTGAGAGCTCTACGAACTTTCTCCTTGGCGCCCGGGAGTAGCCGGGCATCAGGATTGAGTAGCCAGACGATAGATGCCGGATGCTTTTCTTCGGCATAGGCCAGTCCGAGATTGCAGCCCGCCCCAAAGCCCAGGTTGCTGCTGGCACTCAGTATCGTTATATTGGGGTGGCAATAAAGCTGTTTCAATCCCGCATCATTAGGGGAATTGTCCACAATGATCATGCGAATGTCTGGATCATCCGTTGACAGGGTGTTCACAGCCAGCCCTTCTATAAGCCTGCTGCAGTTGTAGTTAACTGTGAGAATTAGCAGCATCGGCCTGGATTGGTTTGCCACTGATCGACCCGTCTCCGTCATCGTCTGATTGATGTGATGAGTATGGCTGATGGTCTGGTGCCGATAAATCGCGCATCGCGGTGGGCAGATGGTGTCAAGACGGCATAAAACCATTCCGAAACTGGGCCAGATGTGGTGCCCGGGCATGAACCGGCTAGTGCGTCTGCCGATGCCGGCCGGCATGCTGGGGCGAGCCGATGGCGGGAGGACCTCGATGGAGGGCCTGGCGTTGCAGGACCTGCCGATCCCGGCGTTCATCCGGGAGCCGCTGCGCCGGGCCAGCGAGGGCTTGCGCGTGGCGCTCGTGGGCGGCGCCGTGCGTGATCTCATGCTGCACCACGTGCATCGCGATCCGCTCAGCGGCCTGCCCGATCTGGATCTGCTGGTGGAGCCGCCCGGTGCCGAGGTGCTGGCGGAACGTCTGGGAGCGGCCTTAGCCGCTGCGGGACGTCCGCTGACCTTCTGCCGGCCGCACCCTGCCTACGGCACGGTGGAGCTGGGCTGCGGTGATCTGCTGCTGGATCTGGCCACCGCTCGCCTCGAGCACTACCCCGAACCAGGCGGCAACCCGCAGGTGATGCCAGGCACGCTCGACACCGACCTGGCCCGACGCGATCTGAGTGTCAACGCCATGGCCCTGCTGCTGGAGGGTGATCAGGTGCGCCTGATCGATCCCCATGGCGGCCTGGCCGATCTGCAGCGGCGGCAGCTGCGCTTTTTGCACCCCCACAGCCTGCGCGACGATCCCACGCGGGTGATCCGGGCCGCCCGTTACGGGGCCCGCCTGGGCTTCGAGCTCGAGGCCGGCAGTGAGGCCCAGCTGCGCAGCACCCTAGCGGCCTGGCCATGGCCGCGCCTCTTGGCCCCGGCCCTGGGCACCCGTCTGCGCATGGAGCTGGAGTTGTTGCTGGAGCGCGAGCCCTGGCCCCTGGCCCTGGAGCTGCTGCAGGCCTGGGGCGCACTGCCGCTGCTCGATGCCGAGATGCAGCGCGATCCGGCCCTGATCCGCCGCATCCGCTGGGGGCAGCGGCTGGGGTTGACCCGGCTCACGACTCTGGTGGCGGGTGCAGCCGATCCTCTGGCCCTGTCTGAACGGCTGCAACTGCCCCACAGAGAGCACCGGCTCCTGGAGCAGGCGCAGCGGCTGCAGGAGCGGCTGCAGGAGCTCGCTGCTGGTACGGCTCTCACGCGGAGTTCGGAACGGGCTCCGGCGGATGCACCCGGCTGGGCCGCGCTGCTGGAGCAGCACGGCTGGAGCGCCGAGGCGGTGGCTGTGCGCCTCGCCTGCGGCAAGGGCCCACGCCGGCCGTTGCTGCGCTGGTGGGCGCGCTGGCGCCATCTGCAGCCGGCCTCCAACGCCCAGCAGCTGCTGGAGGCGGGCATGCACCCAGGCCCAGCCCTCGGCCAGCGCTTGCGGGAGTTGCGCGCCGAGCGCCTGCGGGGTGAGCGCGTTTAGCTGGCGTACCCGTTGGGGTTTGCCTGCTGCCAGGCCCAGCCATCGCGGCACATCTCCGCCAGGCCCCTGGTTGTGCGCCAACCCAGCCGTTCGGCGGCCAGGGAGGGATCAGCCACGGTCTCGGCGGCATCGCCGGCGCGACGCTCCACAACGTCATGGGGGATGGCCCGGCCACTGGCCTCCTGGAAGGCTGCGATCACCTCCAGCACGGAATGGCCACGGCCGCTGCCGAGGTTGAGGGTGAGCAGCTGGTCGCCGCCGTTCAGCAGCACCTGCAGGGCTGCCAGATGGCCTTCTGCCAGGTCCATCACGTGGATGTAATCGCGTACACCGCTGCCATCGGCTGTGGGCCAGTCGCCGCCGAACACCTGCAGCCGCTCGCGGCGGCCCACGGCCACCTGGGTGATGAAGGGGAACAGGTTGTTGGGAATCCCGCTCGGGTCTTCGCCGATGCGCCCGCTGGGGTGCGCCCCTACAGGGTTGAAGTAGCGCAGGCTGGCGATGCGCCAGCCCGCCTCGCTGGCCGCGACGTCCTGAAGCATCCGTTCCACGGCGGCCTTGGTGTGGCCATAGGGATTGATCGGCTGCACCGGGGCGCTTTCCCGGATCGGCACCTGTTCGGGATAGCCGTAGAGGGTGGCGCTGCTGCTGAACACCAGGGTGCGGCAGTGGTGGGCGGCCATGGCCGCCAGCAGGCAACGGCTGCCGGCCACATTCACATCCCAGTAGCGCAGCGGCTCGGCCACGGATTCACCTACCGCCTTGAGGCCTGCGAAGTGCACCACCCCCTCAATTGGTCCTGCGGCGAAGGCGCGATTGAGATCCTCAACGGATCGGATGTCGCCCTCCACCGCGCGCAGCCGGGTTGTTGCCTCCGGCCCGACTAACTCTCCCAGCCGCCGCAGGCTCTCCGGAGAGCTGTTGGCGAAGTTGTCGAGAACCACCAGATGGTGGCCTGCTTCAAGCAGCACCAAGCAGGTGTGGCTGCCGATGAACCCGGCGCCGCCGGTGATCAGAAGCTGTGCCACGGGTTGATTGCGTGCTCCCTCGCAGGGTAAACCGGCGGTCTGGAGGAGTTGCCGGGAATGCAGCGCGTGCTTGTGCGGTCGCCACAGAGCCGTTCAGGTCAGCCGGAGCCATGGATGTCGTTCCTGCAGGGTGCGTCGCAGAGGCGGCCAGCTGCTGTTGGTCACGGTTGCGCTCATGGAGTTGGTGTGGCTCCGGTACGTCGCTAGAACCATCGGGCATTGAACTCCATGGAATCCATGGGCAATCAGCTTGCACCAGAAGTCGTAGTCTTCCCAGCCGCCTTCGATATGGCTGTAACCACCGACGCTCGTCCAGGCGGAGCGGCGGACAAGCGCCATCGCGTCGACCGCATTGCCCTGAGCCAGAACCTCCTGCTGCCAGGACGCTGTCGCCACCAGGCTGCGATGTTCATCCACCATGCTGGGATCGGCTTCAACCGCGATGATCGGATGAACCACAGCCAGAGCATCTGCTCCTGATTCGGCTATTGCCAGGCAGGCGGATAGCGCATCCGGATAGAGAATGTTGTCGGCATCCAACACAAAACACCAGTCGGCTTCAGCAAGCTTGAAGCCAGTGTTGCGTGCCGTTGCTAGCCCGGCATTATGAGCGTGGCGCACCAACTGCAGGCTGGCGAATGAGAGCTGGGGTGCAGCGATCTGCTCCTGCATCCATGAGGCCACGCGTTCCGCGCCGTCGTCGCATGACGCGTCATCTACAACGATCAGCTCCAGCTGGTGCTGCCGTTGCTGGGCAACGCTGTTCAGGGCATCAAGAACCCAGTCGCTATAGTTGAACAGCGACACGATCACCGCAGCTCTAGACGGTTCCTCTGAACGCCATTCGACCAGTGTTTGCGTATGGGGTGATGGTCGATCTTCAGCCAAGGCCTGTGCTGGCCTCGGTGTCAGCCGAGCTCGAAGCTTGGTTGGAGTGAGGGGTGGTTGTTCCAGTAGCAGCTGTGCGATGGCATCCGCCTGCAGGAGGGGGATCGACTCCTCCGCAGCGGCCTGAATCCAGATCAGGGCGTAGGCCTTCCCGGCTGCGGCAGTCAACCAGCCGGCTTGTGCGAGGGCTGCGTTCAGCGTGGTGGTGACGAGTGAGAACCAGCCTGGCCGGTAGTCGATGCTGAACGGTCGCAGCCGCGAGGCTGCATGCGGGCTGGTTGCTTCTGCCGACTCCTTGGCAAGGGCTTTGTCCCAATCCACACCGGCGTGCCCCAGCACGATCAGTGCTCCTTCCGTTGGCGGTGCCAGGCCGAGCTGTGCGCTCCAGGAGGAGGGAGCGATGGCTACTGGCTGAGAAAGCCAGCCATTCGCTGCAACGTCTGGATCCAGCCAGTGGGCTGGCAATCCCAAGGCCCGCATCAGGCAAACCCGAGGCGGATCTGGATCCCAGATCGCCTGTTCTCCGCGTAGTTGCTCCAGCCATTGCTGGACCTGGTCCGGCGGGGGGAACTCCAGATTGATCGTGATACGCGCCAGCCCATCCGGAGGGATGGTGCCCAGCGGTGTTGCCAGAAGGAGCTCGTCAGTCCCTTCTGGGTTGTTCAGGATCTGACTGGCAGCGATGTTGGAAATCGGTAGGCGCTGCAGCCACAGGTGAGCGGCTGGTTGCGTGAATGCCATGCCGTTCAGCTTGATGCGGGCCCGGGATGCGAGCGAGGACTGGCCAGCCAGGCGAGGTGCAGGGTGGTGCTGCCACTGCTCCAACCAGGCTGGCCAGCACTTCGAATGGGTGGCCAGCTGTCGTGGCGGCGGTGGTTGATCATCGCGGCGGTTCAGCTGCCCGGGCGGATCCGCCGCCGGCCAGGGTCCTTCCCACTCCGGTCGACGCAGCAGCTGGTGCAGCCTGCGCACCCGGCGCAGCACGCCTGGGGTTGTACGACCATCGATCCGATTGTGGCGATGGTCCGGACGGATCCTCTGCAATGCTGAACTGCATTGCTCGGAGCTGGGGGCAATCCCGGGCAGAACGGCTAGCAGGCGTTGCAGCTGCTGCTCTGGCTGCTCGAACCAGTCGTCATAGTTGATCCGGGTGATCGCCAGATTCGCCGGAGCCGCCTGCAGCGGTTCGAGTGTGAACCGCCACCAGAGCGCCTGGGCACGCCGGGCATCCATCCCAGTGATCGGCCCATCCCGTTTCACCAGCGAGTTCATCACCTCTGCAGGATCACGGACCGCCAGGAGCAGCTGCAGAGGGATATGGAGTTCTTCGGCAACCTGCAGCCACATCGGCAGCAGCCTGCTGGTGCGCGGATCCTTGATGGCCCAGCAGGGTGCCTCAAGATGAGGCAGGGTGGATTGAAGGATGCAGCGCAGCTTTGCGGCGGCAGCACGGGTGGCGGCATGATCGAGCCAGCCGGGTGGCATGGGCAGGCTTCCTTGCGCAGATGGCCACCAGCGATTCAGATCAATCAGCAGGCGCTCCTGCAGCGCCATGATTTGCTGCCATTCAAAGTACCCCTGCGGATTGTGGTGATCGGCGTTCACCAGTTGTCCGGGGAGTTCAACCCCAAGGTGTTGCAGCAGGTCGGCGAGCAGCGAGGTCCCGCTGCGATGCATGCCCACCACAAGGATCAGAGGAGGGGGCTGTTGCAAGGCAAACGGAAATTACGAAAGAACCCTCCAGGAGCAGACGTGCTGATCCTGGAGGGTGGGATTTGGATAGATCCAAGGCATCCACATGGGAGTGGATGAATGAAGTTCAACCGATGAAGTTGATGTCGGAAGCCCGGATCACTGTGCCACCACTCTGTACCGACACTGTGCCGCGACCGGCAGCCGAGAAGGTGATGGTGTTGGTGCCAAGACCGGAGATGTTGGCGGTGGATGCAACAACGGAACGATCGAAGGAGATCTTGTCTGTGCCGGTTGCGAAATCTACGAACCGATCGGTGTCGGTGCCGGTGTTCGGGAACTGATCGGCTGTGTAATACAGAGTGTCAGCACCGCTACCACCGAAAACGCTGTCGCTGCCTGTGCCACCGCGCAGGAGGTCGTTGCCGCCGAAGCCATTGATGGTGTCGTTGCCGGCGCCACCGCGGATGAAGTCCGAAAGGTTGGAGCCTTCGATGGAATCGTTGCCGAAGCCGCCGTGGGCGTAGTAGGCGAATGGTCCACCCTGACCACCGGAAACTGTGCCGATGGAGACATTGGAAGTGGTTGCCGCCCCAGTTGTGGGGTTGATTACCACAGTGCTGACTGTGGCTGTGCTGCTAACTGCAACACCGTTGTAAGGAGTTGTGTTGTCACCCAGGGAGATGGTTTTGGGTGCTGTGTCGTTAGGCGACTGGATCGATTCCACGACGGAACCGCCACCGATGGCCTGAACCTTGGCTGCACCGGTGTTCACGTTCAGGCGAGTGCCACCACCGGATACAACCACTTGAGCAACTTGCCCGGTGGGCGCTGCAGCGGTGGTGTAGGCCACGGTATTGGTAGCTGTAGTGCTTCCAACAGTGCCGTTGTTGGTGCCAGATACAGTGCCACCACCGAGCTGGACTGGGGCTGCCGTGGCATTAACACTGTTTGAGTTGGTGCCGGCAGGGGCAAAGGCTACCGCTGTCGGGTTAGTGAACACCGGTGATGTATCGGTGATGACAAAGGACACGTTTTGGTTGTTCTCGTGTCGTCTAATGATACTAGCTAAGGGCGGCTAATCTCTGGATCTGGATGTAGATGCTGTGACAGATGAATGCCTGTCCATCGCTTTGGGCCTTCTCGTGCGGAGCGTGCATCTCAGAGGGATCGCCATAGTTCCGTTTCGGCTTCCAGGGAGGCCCGGAGTCGTAGGCAGAGATCTGCCGGCAGCTCGGCGTGGGCTGCTGGGGCTGCATTCAGCATCGGGAAGGCGCCCGGGGCCGCTGGGGGGCTGGCTTCGGTGTTGATCTGCAAAAAATCGCTGATGCGCCGCCAGGTCTCTCGCGGTTCCCGGATCGTGCGTTCCATCTGCAGCACGAGGATCTGGTGGTCGGGAAAGCAGCTCCGCCATCGGGCCAGCTGTGAGCCGTAGAGGCTGCCTGTGAGGCCGTTGCAGGGGTGCCAGGCCCCATCTGATCGCCACGGTTGTCCGCCGCAGGCCTCCAGTTGGCTCATCTCCGCCTGCAACAGTTCCGCCGGTGTTTGGCCGACGCCCTCCTGCCGGATGATGTGCTGACACCAGCTGATCGCACGCTGCAGCGGTTCGCGCAGCATGACGATCAAGCGTGCATGGGGCATCAGGGCGCGCACCCGTTCCGGCACCTCACCAAGCTGGAGATAGTTGGGCGTGGCCTCCAGTCGCGTCACGCAGGGTCCATCAGGGCGGAAACGCGGGAACTGGCAGCGGTACCAGTCAGCGCCCCAGTGCCAGCGGTTGTCGAAGAAATGCAGTTCCTTGCGGGGATGCACGTAGATCTGGGGGTGGCTGCTCAGCCAACCGGCCAGAGAGGTGGTGCCTGATTTGGGAGCGCCGATGATCAGTGCCTCCGGCAGGTCGGGAGGGTTGAGTCGATCAAGCCAGGGCCTCTGCGCCTCGCTCACGGCAAGCTGGGCGGCGCGGTAGCTCAGGATGCAGCTGCGATCACCTTCCCCCAGCTGCTGTTGCCAGTCGGCCAGCAGTTGCAGGGCCAGAGGCTGGACCGCTGCGTCGCAAAGCGCAGCGGCCTGAAACGGCTCGATCAGTTCCTTGCGTTCCGCATCGGAGAGGCGCGTGAACTGGAGGGCGTGCACGCTCTGCAGAGCAGCGCCATCCAGCCTGAAGGCATCGATGAAGGCTCGGCCCGCTTCGGCGAACCGTCCCTGCTCCCGCAACAGCAGGCCCCAGGTGTGCATGAGGAGGGCCAGCCGACGGGGATCGCGCGCTCTGCTGGCTTCAATCCGCTCCGGGCCGATCCTGCTGAGCTGGTCGATAGCCCTGCCATGGTGGCCCTGCCGACGCAACAGCTCTGCCTGCAGGAGCGCGCACTCCAGCTCGTCGCCCTGCTCAGCACCGAACTGTTGGATCAGCTCAGGCAGAGCCTCATCAGCCGTGTTGTTGATGAGCTTCTGCCACAGGTTGGAGAACGGGTCCAGCATCAGGCCTCAGTTGGCTTTGGCCACCATCAGCCGCCAGTGGGGAGTGCTGATGAGCTGCTGATGCTCAGGCAGATCCAGATCGATGCGGCTGTCCAGGAGGAGCCCACCGGCAGAGCAAAGAAGATCGCCCAAGATCAGCGGGCAGCTGCTGCTGTCGGTTGGGGCCAGGATGGTCAGAGCAGGATCCGGCTGCAGCCCCCGCAGGCGATAACGGGGCAGATTCCTCTCCAGAACGGTGATCGCCTCCTCGAGGGGTGGATCAGAGCAATCCGCATCGGGATCGGCGAACACCTGAACCATGAAGTGGGCCGGCAGGATGCCCTCCGCGGCCAGCCAGGGGATGATCCGGTGCGCCCCTGGTCCCACGCAGCGGATCAGTGGTGGACCTGCCGCCAGAAGTCGTTGCAACAACAATTTCTGCTCCAATTCCACGCCAACGAAGGCACCGGCGGCGGCCAGGCCATGGCTGGGTTCCTCGACTGTGCGCAGCCCGAAGGGCAGCTGCCCGAGCTCGTGGAGGTGACGCAGACTGCGATGGGCCTGCAGATCCTCGAGGGCCCGCTGGCGCAGTTTCAGGCCCCAGGGATGAGCGGGGTGCAGCCCCAGTCCGATCGCCGCGGCCTCAAGGGCTTCATCGCTGGCCCGCTGCTCTAACAGGCAGGCCGCCAGGGCCAGCCAAGGTTGTACTTGCGTTCCTTCCTGAACCAGGCTGGTGCGATACCACCGCTCGGCTTCCCAGGGGTCGCCGATAGCGGAGTGGAGCATTGCGGCTCGGTTGCAGAGCTGTGGGTTGAGTTGGCTGTCGTGGCTGAGCCGGGTGAGGCGGGCGCAGGCTGTACGAAGCTCGCCGCCATCGATCAAGGCCTGGATGGCCGTGAGTTCGTCTGCCATGACGGCCTCCTTGCGCTCGGAGAGCGATGGACCCGCAGCCGGAGTCTGCGGGTCTGCCGCCCCAAGGCGCTGGCGCCAGCGCAGCACCGCCGGACGCCAGACCTCCTCGGCGGGGGGCAGCAGGCCCCAGCTGTGGCACAGCGCAGCCTCGGCCGCCATGCCGAGGCCCATGAAGGTCTGCGCCAAGGCGAGGAAATCAGGATCGTCGCTGCCGATGCAGCATTCGATCCGCGCAAGCCCATTCGGGATGGCGTTCGCGGGGCGCGGGGGTGTGGTCATCGGTCGAGCTGGAGCCGGTGGCTCCGTTCTGGAGGGTCCGGTTGGCAGGGAGGTAGCGCCGAAATCCTCACAACAGCGAGCGGATCGCAGCTGCAACGCGCAGCGGATCGAGGAGGATCGGTTCGGTCGCCGGGCTCTCGAACAGCAGATCCCGGTAGAGGGCCGGTGGTCGTGCGCTCTGAGCCTGGCTCAAATAGCGAAACCCACGCGCTGGCACTAGCCACTGATAGTAGGGAGGGCGGTAGTCAGGGTGATGTAGCTCAACCACTGTCGCCGATGGTGCGGCGAACACCAGGTTCGCCATGGCTCCACCATGGGGGCTGATCACCAGCCCGGCTTCCGCAACGAGCGCCGCCTGCTCAGCGACGGGGAGCCTGCCACAGTCCACGGCTTGCACCCCGAGGGGAGCAAGGAGCTCGAGAACCTCGTCCTCGCCGAACACGGGGCGCCGGGCCGCGCTGCCGCGCCGAAGCCAGATCGCTGAGCCAGACGCCTTTGGATCCAGGTGGGATTGTGGCAGCAGGGTTCGCCGCAGCCAGTCCTGGGCGGCGCTGGAGGGGTTCCCGAAGGGGAGCGGGCTTATGGCCACAAGCCGTTCAGCCTGGATCCACGGCAGGGTGCGGGCGTCGAGCAGACGCTCCGGGCCGATGCCGAAGCAACGCTGCAGCGTTTCCTCTACGTGAGCCGATGTGCCGCCGTTGTGCCAGATCCTCACCTCCCTCCCGAGCAAGTGTGGGTGGTGGTGCTGCAGCCAGCCCAGGCCGGGGAGCACCTCCAGTAGCCAGTGGTAATAGGTCTCGGCGCTGAGCCCCAGCAGGGCGATCACTGTGCCCCTCAGCTGCAGGGGGAGCAGTGGAGG
>Ga0310098_1000137_pt1 | contig 17250 bp, 21 predicted proteins | sample LakMicMIDCLREDC7_FD_194453 | JGI IMG/M metagenome (GOLD analysis project Ga0310098, IMG submission 194453) | Enriched freshwater cyanobacterial communities from Lake Michigan, Michigan, United States - MI23.DCL.RED.C7 | ecosystem: Environmental > Aquatic > Freshwater > Lake | place: USA...
AACCGGACTAACCGAGAAGAAGCATTCCGGCACGAAAAGTACATGATATATGTGCTCGGCAGAAAAGACCTGGGCACCGGTATCCTGTGGAACTTCACGGACGGTGGAGAAGGAAGCTCTGGGCGCGTAACTACCGAGGAAACCAAAGAAAAGTTATCCAGGGTGATGAAAGGCAAAAAGCAGACGCCCGAGCATGTGGGCAATAGGAGAAAGTCTCGTCCTGACTCCCCCTTCAAGGGCAAGAAACACAGCGAGGAGACCAAGAAAAGGATATCTGAGAGCTCTTTGAATCACAACAAAGGGCGAAAGTGGTACCACGACGGAAAGGGTAACACCACCACTTCCCGAGAGCACCCAGGGGAAGGGTGGACCCCTGGCAGGGGGCCCGTTAAAGAAAGTACCAAGGTAAAACTGTCTGAGTCTATCACCAACTATTACAAAAACAAGAAAAATGGCTGAAAAATTGTTTAGCGTCTTTCAGATCCAAGGCGGTTTGGGGAAGCACATCGCAGCGACGGCTGTGGCTCAGGCCATCAAGAATAATCACCCTGACCGCGAACTGATCGTGGTCGCAGCCTGGCCAGAGTTGTGGGCAAATCTTCCCTTCGTATATCGTGTGTTCCCGCTTGGCAACACTTCGTACTTCTACGATGAGTATATCGATGGTAAAGACTCGCTGATTTTCGGTAACGAGCCTTACTTTACGACCACACACATCAATAAAACCCTTCCTCTTGTCGAGAGCTGGTGCAACCTGTACCAGATCAAGTACAACGGCGAGCAGCCGATGGTGCGCATCAATCCCGAGCAAAAGAAAGCGATTCGGGCGTTCTACGAGCCGAAGTTCGAGGAAAAACCCTTCCTTCTAATCCACACCAATGGCGGTCTCTTCACGAACGAACGTCCCTTCTCCTGGGCGCGTGACATGCCTTTTGATGTGGCTACCAAAGTAGCGAAACACTTCAAGAAGTCGCATTTTGTTATGCAAGTGACTCGGCCCAGTTCCCCTCAAATAGATGGTGTGTTTGTTCGCCATGAGCAGCTGTCTAACACCGAGCTGATCGGTTTGCTCGAACTGACTGACAAGCGGCTGCTGATTGACTCCTCACTTCAGCATGGAGCTGCTGCTTTCGGTCTGCCTTCAACAGTGCTGTGGAATGCAACTTCGTCCGTTATTTTCGGGCACAAACTCCACACAAACATCCAGGCTAAAGCCAAACCTCAGAAGCCGCTGCCAGGTTCCTACCTTTTCGACTATCAGTTCGATGGTAATGAAAACGAGTTCCCATACGAGGAAGACGACCTCAAGGACCTCTACGATGTGGACCGCATCATCGCTTCGCTCGAAGCACAGACAAACGAACCGAAGAAAGGCTTCGGCTAATTGCTATTGGGGACCGCAAGGTCCTCTTTGTTTTGTCTAGCAAAACGGGGTAAAACCAGTCAACGCAACATAGCACAATATGGCACTCGTTTTTCCTGCCAGCCCCACGGTCGGCCAACGCTACCCAGCGAACCCTGGCACAGCTGGCACTTCCCAGTATGTCTGGACAGGAACTCGCTGGGACGCCGTACTCTCCACAGTCTCCCTCGGTCCCACGAACCAGGACGCTTTCAACGCCTACGAGTGGCCCAACACCGACGGTCCTGCCGGTTACCAACTTGCCACCGACGGTACTGGCAATCTGAGTTGGACGGTGGCTGCGGCCTCCACACTGACACTGCTTGATGACATCTCATCGCAGTTTGACGGTACTCTCACTATTTTCGGCCTGACTGTGGGCGGTACTGCCTTCACACCCACACCGGTTGGCAACATCCTGGTGTTCCTTGGTGGTGTGCCCCAGATCCCTGGTTCGGCGTACACTATCACAGGGGCCACGATCCAGTTCCTGGGTGCGCCGCTGGCAGGCACAACTTTCTACGCTATCTCTAGCACCATACTCTGATTTGTCCTTTGGACAAACACCACAAGGGTAAAAACCAGTATACGTGATTTGCGGGAATCATTTTGGCCTTAACAAGAGCACAATTATTGATGGGAGACGCCGGTCAGGGCGTCGTCCTCACAGGACAAGTAAGGGGGGTTAAGCCAGGCCCCGGCATCGCCATCGGCACCGATGGCACCATTGCGGTGGACTCACAGTCCATCCAGGGTGTGATGAAGTTGGGACAGACCCCGGCTTCGGCACTGGCCGCCTACAATGGCTACACCTGGCCTACGACCCCTGGTTCGGCCGGTCAGCAGATGACGACCGACGGCGCTGGCAACCTCACCTGGGGTGACTCCGACGGCATTCCTTGGACCGCCAAGGGTCAGCTCATCGTTGGAACCGGCGTAGGCACCGACACCTTGCTAAATGTGGGTGGTAGCACAGCCTTCCTTGTCGCCGACAGTTTGACGACCTCTGGCCTGAGATGGTCCGACAGCTCCACCAGCGCAGCGCAGATGCCTGCGGGAGCCACCGGCGCTCGTCCTTCTCCTGCCGCAGCAGGTCAGATTCGTTTCAATACCACAACCAATAAATTTGAATTTTACACCGGCGGCAGCTGGGAAGAAGTTGCTTCGGGCGATCCCACCGTCAGCACCTTTGTCAAGCAAACCGTTCCCTCGGCTCCCGCTGGCGCTACCGGCAACGCGGTGATTCCCGCTGGTACCACATTGCAGCGGCAGACCGCTCCTGCAGTTACCGTTGGCCAGTTGCGCTACAATACCACTGACAACGAGTTTGAAGGTTACGGCGGTAGCCCCGCTGCTTGGGGTCCCCTGGGTGGTGTGCCGACGGGTGCTGGCGGCGATAAGATTTTCTTCCTTAACAGCCAAGTTATCACTGCAGATTATACTCTGCCCACAGCACCGCTATCCAAAAACTCGGTAACTGCAGGCCCCATTACTATTAATACAGGCGTCACTGTCACAGTGCCAACTGGCCAATCCTGGTCGATTGTTTGATTCCCTTCGCATTTCCTGACTGAACATGGCTACCTTACAAGTTACAAATTTACAGAACACGGCGGCGACGGTTACCAACGTATCGCTCCTTGCTGATGGGACGACGACCCTGGTTTTGAACGCGACCGGAACCAACCGCACTGGCGGACTTCGCTATAACGCTGGCAACCTTGAGGTTTACACCAGTGGTGGTGTCTGGGTTGCTGCTGGGGGTGGCTCCGGTACCGTTACCGGCGTAACTGGCACTCTGCCCATTACGGTTGCTACCGGAACCTCTACGCCGGTTATCGCAATTAACGCTGCCACTAACGCTGCCGCAGGCAGCATCGAGATTGCCACTCTGGCCGAAGCAGCCACTGGTACCGACGCCACTCGGGCTTCAACCCCTGAGACTTCGGTGCCGAAAGACGCCTCTGGTATGACGGGTGCGGCTTTGATTCCTACCGGGACGACTCTTCAGCGTCCGACACCCGTGGCTGGCATGCTGCGGATGAATACGACGCTCAATCCGGATTCGCTGGAGGTTTATGATGGTACAGCAGCAGCGTGGAAGCAACTGGCTTATGAAACCACTACTCCTGCTCCCCCCAGCTTAAACATAACCTCTAACACCTCTCTTTCTTCCGGAACTTACGAAAACGTTACCATAGCTGTAGGCGTAACTGTTTCAGTTATAGGAAGTGTTAAATTAACCGTTTTAGGCAATTTTACAAACAACGGGACTATTCAAGGAAATGGTAAGGGTTTTGCAGCTGGATCCATTGGGGGAAGCCAATCCGGAACTAATTACGTTGCCTGGTTTGGGCAACCCGGTCAGGGGCCAGGAGGAGGTCCGGTTAGTCCGATAGCTTCACCTCCTGTGCTTATATCCCCCTCTCTGAATGCCGGGTCGGGTGGGTCTTCGGGCGTAGTTCAAACTTTTAGCCCCGACGGTGGCGGGCAGGCTTCTGGTGGGGCCGGGGGTGCTACCTTTGCTGTAGAGTGCGCCGGAACCATAACGCTGTCCTCCACCTCTGTAATTTCAATGAGCGGGGCAAACGGCTCTGGTACTGGGACCGGAGCTAGCCAAACAATTTCTGCAGGGGGCGGCGGATCGGGCGGTACCGTTTATTTGTCCGCCAACACATTTAATGGTCAAGGGACAATTACTGCTACAGGCGGCAATGGTGGAACTTCTGACAATAGAGGTGGAGGAGGTGGAGGAGGGTATATCATCATAAACGGCAATACTATCACAGACACTTCCACAAAAGACGTGTCCGGGGGCGCTTTTGGAGGCGGTGCAACTGCATCATCAGGTGCGGGGGCAAGCAACGGGGGAGCAGGGGGATATTCGTCAACTGCCGCTACAAGCGGGCAAATTTTAACAAACGTTTATCTGTGATCTCATGGCTGACAAACTTTTTATCCAAACTTCTTTTCAGAAATTAGTCTTAGACCTTTATCCGGATTCGGTAACGGCCCAAGAAGCTGCAGAGAACCTAGGCGTCACCGACCCCGCACTCTACCAAGAGTTTGCCGAGTCTGATTTTGACTCAGCCTGCTATTCTTTCCCTGGCGCCTTCACTCTGGTTGCTGGCGTGGTCGGTTTTGATCTGGCCAAGGCCAAGCAACTTGCTGAACTGACTGTAAACAACCAAAGCAACGAAGCAGCCAAAGCAACTCTTGCTGGCCTCAGCTACGACGTTTATGTAGCCCAGGCCTCCCTTCCTGCCGAGCAACGCATTGCTAAGTACCAGGCGGCCATCGATGCCAACAATGCTAACGCTCTCGAAACCGAGCAACGCGAACAAGCAATCTATGCTGCGACAACTATCGACCAAGTATACGCAATCGTGTACCCTGCGCAGGCATAGTTTGCCTATGTTTCGCGCAGCGAAACGGGGTAAAACCTTGTCAACGGACCAATTACGCGAATAACATGAGCACGCTCAATGTAACCTCGATTCAGAACCCGGCAGCGCCTCAGGCAAACCTGTCGCTGAATGCCGACGGCACGGTGACTTTGCCAGTTTTTACTGGCCCTTCCGCACCGTTGCTTTTCCAAGCTGGCACCCTCTGGTTTGACACTGCGGGGCCAACCCTGCTCGTTCGCAACCCTGGGAACACCGCTTGGGTCTCCGCCGGAGGCGGAGGTGGCGGTACTGTTACCGGCGTAACTGCCACAGCACCTTTGGTCTCAAGTGGCGGAGCCGCTCCGAACCTGACAATTAACGCTGCTACAACCGGTGCTCTGGGCGCTGTTCAAATCGGCACCAACCTGCAAGTTACTGGTGGCACCATTAGCATTTTCGATGCTTCGGACACACAGAAAGGTGTGGTTGAGATGGCTACCGCTGCTGAGGCTGCGGCAGGAACTAGCGTCACACTGGCTGCACCTGTTGCGTTCTCGGTGCCCAAAGACGCCGCCAACATGACCGGCGCTGCGATTTTGCCGTCTGGGACCAATGCTCAGCGTGTGGCCATCGCAACTCCGGTAGTTGGCATGACTCGGTTTAATACCGACAGCGGCTACGAAGAGGTTTATACCGGAGCAACAGGTGGGTGGAAACAATTTAACTTTGTGCCACGGTCCGGTGTAGCTCCGACCGATTTAACCATCTCCGCAAACACGACTTTGAGTGGCGTGGTTTCGGTCAATAATCTAACTATTGACTCAGGCGTGACCGTCACCGTTGGCTCTCAAGCTCTGCAGTTTGTTTGCGAGGGCACAGCAACAATCAACGGGTCGATTGTGGCCGATGCCACAGGTCCTGCGGGTGGCCCATCGTCGGGCGCAACTAATGGTATTCAACTTGCAGGTAATTCAGGATTTGGTGTTGGGCCCGGACTGGGGACACTTATCCCGACTGAGAGTAACCCGTACCCGGTATTGGTTTCCCTGACAGGTTCAGGGGGTGCCAGTGGCGCTTCCTACACAAGCGGCTCCGGCGATGTCGGCCGAGGTGGTAGTGGAGGTATCGGCGGCGGCGCCGTGATAATCACTGCCTCAGGCGCTATTACTTTGGGGGCAACTGCGTCCATATCCGCCAAAGGCGGGATCGGAGGTAATGCCTCTGGATCTGGTTCCTTTAACGCGGGAGGTGGCGGTGGCGGGTCCGGTGGGTCCATCGTTCTGCAGTCTAACGTGAGTCTTGTAACCGCTGGAACCCTAAACGTCAGCGGTGGCAATGGTGGCAATGCGAGTCTAACGGTTTTGCCAGGCGCCGGTGGTGGTGGTGGTGGTGCAGGCGGTGTAATTATCTTGCAGTCCCCCGCACTCACCAATGGGTCAACCAACACGGTAAGCGGTGGTACGGCTGGAGTCGATGCGGGTACCGGAGGAGCCGGTGGCAAGTACGGCGGGTCTGGCGGATCCTTCGGAGAAAAAGGCGGAACTGCCTCCACAACTCCCGCCGCAGCTGGTGCCGCAGGCTATGTTGCGTTTGCCGGTAGCCCCGTTTAAGAGTTGTGAAACAGGTTTGTTTAGTCCAATTGTTTAACTTCGCATGAACTACGTTTTAGTTACTTACTCGGGTTACCAGATTTGCCCCATTTACCCGGGTACTACGGCCACTTCCATTGCTGAAAGCTATGGTGTCACCGACCCTGCCCTCTACCAAGAGTTTGCAGAGTCTGACTTTGACTCTGCCTGTTATTCCTTTCCTGGCGCCTTCACCCTAACCAGCGATGTGGTCGGTTTTGACCTGGCCAAGGCTAAGCAACTTGCTGAGAGCGTTGTAAACGCTCAGAGCAACGAGGCAGCCAAGGCAACACTCTCTGGGCTAAGCTACGACGTTTACGTCGCCCAAGCTTCCCTTCCTGCCGAGCAACGCATTGCCAAATACCAAGCTGCTATTGACGCTAACAACGCCAACGCTCTCGAAACCGAGCAACGCGAACAAGCAATCTACGCAGCAACAACCATCGACCAAGTATACGCAATCGTGTACCCTGCGCAGGCATAGTTTGCCTATGTTTCGCGCAGCGAAACGGGGTAAAACCCTACCAATGGTCCAAATCTAAATATTCGCAATGAGCACTCTCTCCGTCTCCTCCATTCAGAATACGGCCTCTCCAACGACCAACATCGTTGTTAATGCTGATGGGTCGGTGACTCTCGGTCTGTATCGGACCCCCAGCGTGGCACCGACGCCGGTCCAAATTGGTACCTTATGGTATGACATTGGTGGAGCTGGCCTGGTAATTTGGAATGGTTCCAGCTGGGCTGGTGTTGGTGGCGGCGGCGGCGGTACGGTGACGGGTGTTACCGCAACCCTTCCCATGGTATCCACAGGCGGCACAGCCCCTGTTATCAGCATCGGGCTTGGCCTTGGCACTGTCGTCAACGGTTCGAACATTGCTGTCAGCATTCCTGTTGCTTCTACCCCGCCTGGTATCGGTACCGGTGCCACTCAGGGTTTGAATGGTTCGATGTACTGGGATGATACTCTCGGTCAGCTATTCATTCGTTACGCCAACGGTGCTTCCCCTGTGTGGGTTGCTGCGGCGCCTCCTGCTGGTGGTGGCGGTGCTGGTACGGTGACTACCGTCACTGGTACAGCCCCCATCGCTGTTGCGACCGGTTCGACAACCCCCGTCGTGTCAATCACACCTGGCACAGCTCGTCAGTTGATGCAGACGAATGCTGGTGGTACTGCTGCCGAGTTTGCTAGCAATATCGATGTTCCGGGCACGCTTGATGTTACGGGTGTTGGTACTTTTGACGGTGACCTTAAGTTTAACTCGGGGTATGGTTCAGCAGTTACGGCATACGGTTGCCGTGCGTGGGTGAATTTTAATGGTGTTTCAGGGGTTATTCGGTCCAGCGGCAATGTGAGCAGTGTTACAGTAATCAGCACAGGAAACTACACGATAAGCTTTACGATACCCCTGCCAGACACAAATTATTCAGCAATCTTAACTGTAGATCAGGCTGATCCAGGTGGTGAGTTGATTACTGCCAATACTGCCGATTATACTACCCCCCGAACCACCTCCTCTTTGAGGGTCGCCTGTGCTCAACCTACGGTCGGTGTGAAAAATACGTTAATCTTTCAGGCGGCGATATTCCGTTGATTCCTATTTTGTAACTCTCTAACCCCATACAGTAATGGTTCAACACTTCATCTACCAAAACACCAACGGCAACATCTCAGTCGGCACCCCCACTGACGAGGCCCTCCAAACCCAAACCATCGAGCAAATCGCTGCTAAAGACACCCCTGCTGGTACAACCTACTATATTGTAGACTCTAACTCTCTTCCGGTCGACACCGCATTCTTCAACTCTTGGGTATTTTCCGTAGCCCCTGAAGTAGTTGTTGATTTGGATAAAGCCAAGGTGCAATTTAAGAGTGCAGAAGACGCTGCCGCAGCTTCTCTGAGCACTCCGCTGACCCAAGAGTACATGCGTTTGACTGCCATTGGCGGAGACACCACGGCGGTTCAGGCCCAACTTCAAGCAATTAACGCCGCTGCCGAAGAGACCGCCTATCTCGATGCGACCACAGTTCCTGAGTTGGTAGCATGCTGGCCTCCAGAACTAGGCCCTAATCCTTTCCTTCCCTCCGCAGAAGCAGCCTAAGTTTCGCTCGGCGAAACGGGGTAAAACCCTTTCATAACCGGTAGTTCACATAACGCAAAATGGCACTCGTTTTTCCATCTTCCCCCACCCCGGGGCAGACCTACGCAGCACCCAACGGCATTACCTATACTTGGGATAACACCCTGGGGGTTTGGACTGCCTCTGCCAACTCTTTAGCAGCGGCGAGCCTCGCGGAAGCTGCTACCGGCACTATCAATACGAAGTTCTCCTCACCGCAAACGGCAGTGCCGAAGGATGCGAGTGGGATGACTGGGGCTGCGATTCTGCCTTCAGGTACAGACGCTCAGCGTGCTGCGATTGCTACACTTGTTGTGGGCATGACTCGGTTTAACACAACCAGCAACTACGAGGAGGTTTATACCGGGGTAACGAGCGGCTGGCAGAAGTTGGCTTTCGTTCCCTCCACGGTTACTCCCCCGGCTGACCTTACTATTTCAGCTAACACGACTCTTTCCGATGGAGTTTATTACGTAAATAATCTGACCATTAACTCAGGGGTCACAGTTACTTCCGGTAACCAAACTTTGGTTTTCATCTGCTCAGGGTCTGCAGTCATTAACGGAACGATCCTATGTAACGGAGCCGGGGGCAGAGGGGCATCAGCTCAAATATGGTCTGGAGCGGGACTTAACTCAGCCTTTGGCGTTGGTTTTGGAAGCGGAAATAACCCTTATTCGACATTCGCTTCCACGGTGGGCACTGGGGGACCTAACTGCAATATTATTTCATCCACATCTGGAACAACTGCAGGAGGCGGTAATGCTGGCGGATGCATCGGTGTCAAAGCAACAGGGGGGATTACTGTTGGTGCCGCCGCTGTTTTGTCAGCTAGCGGTTCAACCGGTGGCGCTGTAACTTCAATCAGTGGTCCTCCCACCATCGCTGCCGGAAGCGGCGGGGGAAGCGGTGGTTCTATCATCTTGGACTCTCTGTCTACCATAACATTGCAAGCCGGGTCTTCTTTGACAGCTAACGGTGGTTCTGGTGGTGCCGCAGCAGCATCTGGAACAATTGGTGGCTTTACTGAAGGTGAAGGTGGTAAAGGTGGTGGTGGTGGAATTATAATTCTTCAGTCTCAAGGAACACTGAGCGACTCATCTACCAAAGCTGTTGCAGGGGGAGCCGCAGGAGCTAATGCAGGCACGCCTGGTACCTTGTATACTGCAGCAGCTGGTGCCGCTTTTGGCGGTAGTTCAGGTTCTACTGGAGTCATTCTTTATTCTGGTAGCCCTCTCTAGGTTTTTGCAACCTTTCGCTTGGCGAAAGCGGGTAAAACCACTCATATCGGGCGATAGATAGCAACGTGGCACTTCTCACCTTCCCACCCTCACCTCTCAACGGCGATTTATATCCCACTACTCCACTCCCGGGTCAGTCGCAGTACCAGTGGTCTGCTGCTGACTCAGTTTGGCGGCTGGAGGGTGTGGCCACGGGGGTTGTCATCGGCACTTACGGCGATGCCAACAATGTTGGTCAGTTCACAGTTGATGCACAAGGCAGACTGACGTCTGCGGCGAACGTTCCGATTACTTTCCCAACCACACTCACCTTTGTCACAGCGCCGGCTGCGTCGACAGACGCCGGAGCCAGTGGCGAGGTTGCCGTCGATGGTACCTACCTTTACGTTTACACTGGCACGCAGTGGGAGCGAGTTGCCTGGAATACGACTCCCTGGTGATTGCGTTGCAATCAAAAATCCAACGACAAATCTTCTGGGTCTTCTGCTTTGAACGACCCGTATAACTCCACTGGCGTCTCGTATCCCGAGGCGCCTTTGCTTCTATTTGCCGATGCGCAGACGAGAGCATACCTCGCGTTCGCCATGTGAAAGTGCACCCACTCGCCCCATAACTGCTTATTCTTGAATGACTTGCCGGTTGGTGGACCCATCAGTGGGATGTCACAGTAGGTGAGTCCTTTCAAAGCGACAAACCTGTCGGCAATCTCCGAGAATGACATGCCACAGTGGTCGATGTCCGTCTTTTGACCTTTTCGGATCTGTTTCCCAGTGATCGAGCAGACGCAGGGGAGATTGACTGCGTCTCGGAATGCTTTGAGCTGGTAGTGGATGGCATTGCGCATCGCACCTTTCACGGCATTGAAATGTTTCTCTTCGGGAGTTGCAGTCGTTGAGATCTTTTTTGCAGGGTAGAGTGCGTCCACCAGTTTGCTTTTGGACACTGGTTGCTTCGTGCCGGTTCTCTCGAGCGAAAGCATCTTCACCTTGCGTCCTCCAGCTATATCAACATTCCTGAGATAGACTTCGGTCTCAGGGTCACCTGCCAGTTTCAGCCACTGGTCTGAGAGGCGACAGGACCTCAGTACGAACTCTTTCGGTTCTCCTACGAGTTTGCTATTTGCCCTGTGGTTAGTGATGACTCTGCCGAGTTTTTCCGTGTACTCGCCTTTATTGAGGTCGAAAGTGTCTTTGCCGATTGCCATGTCGTAGTTTGACTTGTTAGGGTGGTTTTACCCGGGGGAGTTTACGTGTCCTCCCCACAGAGTATAATGACGTCAGCAACGGAGCTCGTGATGTGAGAGATACGGTGATTCGCCGCCGAGACGACCTGAGACTCCTCGAGGGTTCACTGGTCGAAGTGAGCGGACGAGTCAAGGAGTTTCGCAAACATGAGAGGCGACGCGACCTGGACACTATCCTCCTGGTGAATCTCATCGTGACTCCGACCCCTATCGGTGAGTCAGTCTTTCTCTCTCATCTCTGGTTTCTCCGGAGAGAGTTCAAGAAGATCGGACGGATACCCGAACAGGGCGAGCGGATCAAGTTCCTCGGCGAGGTCTACAGTTACCGTCGCCTAGGGGGCAAGTCAATCGACAGAGGAATCTTTAACACAACCGACTATGGAGTGAAACCGGTAGCGTACCATGCGGATTGAAATACACGACCACCACACAAACGACAAAACCTTCTACTACTGGGAGTTATACGATGGACCCGAGGAAATCGACGAGGTCAAAGGTTTCGCCACCGACCTTATTGAGGTCTTCAGCAAGATCGTCGAATGGCGAGAGCGAATCGGCAAAGACTATGCAGACAACACAACCAACAATGAAACCCTCACCTGACGAACTGACCGAGATCAAAGCGAAAGCAAGCGAGTGGGCAGCAGAGCGCCTCACTGACCCTAAAACTGTGATCTTAGACCTGGAGACTACAGGTCTTCTGTCTAGGGACCCGAACACCGAAATTTGCCAGGTCGCTATTACTGACACTAGGGGTCGCCCTTTGTTTTCTATGCTGGTCAAGCCTGCCCGCCCCATGAGCGACGAAGTGATTGGCATCCACGGTATCACAAATGAGCAAGTTCAGGGGCAGCCTATCTTCCCCCAGATCGCCAAGTTCCTTTCGTTTGTTCTAGAGGGCAAGCAGGTGGTTGCTTATAACGCAGACTTTGACTGGAAGCTTATGGTCCACATGTACAAGAAGTACGAGCAGGAGATGCCGAAGATCGCGGGGGTTTCCTGCGCTATGGACCGGTACAGCGAGTGGTGCGGCGAATGGAATGAGAAAAAGCAGGGGTGGAAGTGGCAAAAACTGCCCCAACTCTCGGGGATGCCGTCGCATGACGCATTTGCTGACTGCATCTCCACCCTCAAGGTTATGGAGCTGATGGCCAAAAATGCTGACAAGATGGACATCACTGCTGACGAAATTTCACTCGATTTTTAGTCGTTTACCAATGACCCACAGCTACTACAATACCACTGAAAACCTTACTGGAACCATGAAAGAGTTCGGGAAGTACACCCTAAAGTACGTGCCGCCTGGTGAAACACCTGAAGACCACTCGGTGGAGATGACCATCTCATCAGAGGCAAACCTCTCCCAAATGCTGGAGTTTTTCAGTTCGTTCCTGCGAGCAGCGGGATACGAGTTTGACGGCAAGGAACTGTGCCTGGAGCGAACAGCACCTGACTTCGGGGATACTCTGGAGAAGTGTAGCACGGCAGCAAGTCCGTCTTTGTGGGGTCCAGTGGACTGGCACCGGCACCGGCAGCATCAGAGTCAAGGAGTAGAATGAATAACACAAATCCTTGGGTGATCGACGGTTCCTCTCGTGCCCGAATGGTGTGGGTGACCCCTGACGCTGAAGAGCACATTGCCTACATCGCTCGCGTTAGCAACCCAAAGAACCAAGACAACGAGAAGTTTGAAGGTCTGCTGAAGTACTGCATCAAGCACGGCCATGTCAGTGTGTTCGAGCAAGCCTCGATGTGTGTCGAGGTCATCACCCCACTGGCAATCGCCACGCAGATGCTTCGTCACCGCTCGTTCTGCTTCCAACAGTTCTCGCTGCGGTACGCTAGTAATGAAGAGCTGAAGGAGATGTTAGGTGAGCACGGCGCTCTGTATTACCTGCCTGAAGAGGCCCGACTCCAAGACACCAAAAACCGTCAGAATAGCCTCTTCGCTGAGGACGCAGAACTGACAGACACAATGCAGAACACGATGCTTTCTGCTTATAACATTGCTGATCTCTGTTACAATGATCTCCTTAAGAACGGCATCGCGAAAGAGGTGGCACGCATGGTGCTCCCTCAGGGAGGGTTTACGCGCCTTTATGCTACTGGTTCTGTGCGCAGTTGGATGCACTACTTGGGTGTTCGCGATGAAGTGGGCGTTGTTCAGTACGAGCACGTTGAACTTGCCCGAGCAATCAAAACCATCTTCTCAACGCATTTCCCAACCGTCAACCGAGCCTTCTTTGACCGTGACCCCGACCCCCGCGACAAGCAAATAATCGAACTCGAAGCCGAACTCTCCACCCTTCAAGCCAAACTCAAAGGTACCAAATGACAACGCTGACCAAGATGCTTGTGAAAGCTAACTGGCACATTATCGAAGACTATCCACCTCGCGACGGTGATTACGTCGTTTGTTTTAAAACCAGTGACGGAAGCTACGGCGACCTCGACATCTGGACGTTCAACTTGAAAAGTGGGTGGGAGCCTCTGTTCGGTTACACGCCGGACGGTGAGCCTACTCACTGGTGTGACTTGCCGTTACCCCGATGACTGACAGACCCAAACTCGAGACTATCTTCAAGCTCGACAACAACCCAACGCCACTGACCGTAGTGGATTTTCATGTTTATCTCTGGGACGTTCTCCGCTGGTTTGAAGATAAGATCGAAGGGTCTTTCAACACCGAAGTTGAGGATAAACTGATCAAGGGAGCATGGGCGCTGAAGGTCAATCGCGGTCCTGACATGCTTCCCCGTCACACTTACCGCATCGTCGTAGTGGCAGACAGTCGTTTCCAGGATACTGGCAACTACTGGCGTGACCGCTACATGACCGAATCCACCGTCGTTCAACAAGCCTGGCAAGACTATGCTGAGAAAGAAAATAAAGTCCTTTCTGAGATCCCTACGAACTACAAGGGAACCCGGGGCGAAAAGACCGACAACTTTTGGCGAGTATTTGACATCGGATGGAAATACGTCCACGAGTACTTCCCCGTTTTCTCGCAGGAGGGGTTCGAGGCGGATGACATCGCTGGTGCTATCTATCGCATCTCTCGCGACGGCGGCCCTGACAGCATCGCTAAGAAAAGACAAATCTTCCTGAGCACGATCGACAGAGATTGGTCTCAGTTGGTGGACGAAGATCACAAGATCTACTTCGCCAACACTCGTCACTGCTTTCCTAACGAGAAGATTCAGGAGAGGCTAGCGGGGAACCAAGGTGTTATCGACCACACGAAACACAAGATGGGGTTCGACCTTGATCACCCGAAAAATCTGGCAGACTGGAAAGTTCTTCACGGGGATCTCGGGGATAATTTGCCACCTGGGTCACCAAAGTGCCTATTCGACCTGTGTGAGCCCCACACCGACTTTGTCATCGAGAAAGTGGCTCCCTGGTACGATGAGTTGGTGGAGTGTCTCGAGGAGAACAAACCCAACGACCGACCTGATCACTTTGACCAAACCCTGAGGCAGTTCTCCAAGATAATGCTTGAGGCACCAGTTAAAATATAGGGTAAAACCCTTGTAACGAAAGTGACGTTTGGATGGACAGTGCGTATTCCGCAAAATATCTGGCAGTCGCTAAGATGCTCTTGGACGCAAGTGGGGGAGACCCTGCTCGCGTTCCTTGGCATTATGCTGAGCATTTGCGTCACGAGTATAATGATGGCGACATCAGTCTGGCTTATCTACTCCCTAAGTTTGAGTCTGTAGACGCCCTCGAGGACTACGAGCTGGAAGAAGCCATTGAGATGCTGGGAAAGGTCAACCCAAACGACTGGCCCTACCCCGAAGATGTCGAGACTATCAATACCGAAGAGTTACTTCATATCTACGACGAAGACGCCAGCTTTTCGGACTTCGCAGAGACTCCCGGCACGACCAGTGAGAAGGCCGAGCTTGTGCTCAGGCACGCTATCGAGAGTGTTTTCGGCGACACTGTGGACAAGGTGCGCTCCACTTCTGGCAAATACCCTGACGAAAATAACGACTACCTGCAGCAGCCCGATGGCTCGTACAAAGGTATGTTTGAGTACGATGGCAAGAAGTTTGACTTTCAGCTCGAACCTGACGAGATGGGGTGGACGCTGCAGTATCGCATGACTGCTTCGGCATTCGACGGTCTGCCGCCAATCACGGACATGTCAGGCCAGACTGACGAAAGCAGTCGCAACAAGGGGTGGAAATAAATGGCTAGTTTTGCAGGTGGACCTATCCCCATGACCGGAATTCCTGTAATAGGTCCTGGTGGCAATGGTCAAGGGTTTGTGAATGTCGGCATGAGCCAGCAACTCGGAAGCAACCTCTCACAGCAGTCGGGCATCAACCTGTCCAGTGGTGTGAATGTGCTTCAGTCTCAACTCACTCCGCTTATCTCTGCTGGCTCCTCGGGTCAGTTGAACAATTCTGTACAGAATACTCTTGGCTCTCTCGGTGGCGCTAGCCCTCTGACGAGCCTCCTGCCCGCTGCTGGTTTCCTGGGCGGTGGTGGACTCATGGGTGGGGGCGGCTTTGGAATCGGCAATATCCTTGGTGGTGGTGGCTTCGGCGGCGGAGCTTTACTTGGCGGTGCTGGTTTTGGAGGCGGTGAGCTGCTGGCTGGGGCTGGCCTCGGTGGCGGCGACCTGCTCGCTGGTGCCGGTGCTGGCGTCGGTAGTTTGCTGGCTGGCCTGGGCAGTGGCCTTGGTGGGCTGCTGGGTGGTATGGGTGGTGGTGGTGGCGGAGCTAACAACAAAATATGGCCAGGTGGTGGTGGCAACGGACCGTCGGACTACGGCGGGTTCATGCACAACCTGGGTCAGAATGGCCCTGACGTGGTCTTCTCCATCGTTCCCGCCAACAACGGACCTCAGACTGCCGGGTTGGACTCAGCACTGAGCAACCCTGTCGTTGGGACAGAACTACCGCTGAAAAGCTACACTACCAACGTGCCGAACAGTGCTATCCCGGGGTACTCTGCTGTGTCTGACTTTAAATATACGGCCTCTACCTTTACGGGTAGCGGCATAGTTCCCGGTGCTGTCGCAGGGTTTCCTGCAGGAGGACGCTAATGGCTTACGAAAATAACACACCTGGTTTCAATGTGGTCTCGGCATACGCCAACTCTGCTGGCTGGAGCCCAACTTCCTTCCCTTCCCCCAAGGTGCAAGATCTCGCTGCGAACTTCACCCCGAGCGCAGGACCAGCAGCTTCCTACCTGAACAACGCACCCTCGGCAACCACGCAACCTTGGAACTTCACTGTCGCACCTGAGGACATTTCTTGGGGAGTGAACGCTGCTGTAGACCGAGTCCCCATCTTCGGAACTAACGCTCCTCCGGTCACGTCCGGGACCAGGGGTATGCGTGACCTGGCCCTCACGAATTGCCTGCTTGAGGGTTTCTCTCGTGGTGTAGCAGTTGAGGACCAGGTGATTGCCTTGGAGTCATTGCTGAACTACAGTCTGAACACCTCGAAAGGTTTCATCAACATTCCTGTCTACCACCTGAAAGCAAACAACAAATTCTACGGAGACGCTAACGGAAACGACGGCGGGTTTTACGTCATCAAGGACATCAAAGTAAAAGAGTCGATGCGTGACCTGAGCGGTAACTCCACCAGGGTAAACGTAGATGTTAGCTTCACGCAAGTGCCACAGTACCAGGTTGACTCGGGTCGAGATCAAGCGAGTCAAGCAGTAACTGGATCGAAGGCGGCATTCCCTGAGCAACAAGCTGATCAGGGCTTAGGAAGTACCAAAGCCAAATCGGGAGCAAACAGTGCCTCGACTACTGTTACCAAATCAACCAACAAACGAGGTGTCACTACCACTAAGACTGTGACACGTAACTCGGACGGCAGCACAACCACGATCGTGAAAGGAGCAGATGGAAAAGTAATTTCTGAGTCAAAGTCAACACCAGGGGGCAGGTAACAAATGGCAGACGATAGAATTTTTACTTTAGTTGGCAAGTTCGACGATAAGATCACGCCGTCGCTTGCCAAACTCAGCAAGTCCATCACCGGGCTCACAAGGGACTTTGATAAACTCAAGCGGAATTTACGCCCAATCGCCAAAGACATGGCGATTATGGCGGAAGGTGCGAATCGCATTGGAGACGGGTTCAAGAACCAGCGCGGTGCCATCGACACGGCTGTTCGAGGGCTGACCGAATACCGCAGGGAGATGGGGAAGGTAATATCTTCCCAGGAAAAACTCAGTAAACGCGTTAAACTTCCCT
>Ga0310098_1000144_pt1 | contig 16713 bp, 14 predicted proteins | sample LakMicMIDCLREDC7_FD_194453 | JGI IMG/M metagenome (GOLD analysis project Ga0310098, IMG submission 194453) | Enriched freshwater cyanobacterial communities from Lake Michigan, Michigan, United States - MI23.DCL.RED.C7 | ecosystem: Environmental > Aquatic > Freshwater > Lake | place: USA...
ATCTATGGCCCCCTGGCCAACCGCCTCGGCATCGGCCGTCTGAAGTGGGAACTCGAGGATCTGGCCTTCAAGATCCTCGAACCGGAAGCCTTCCGCGAGATCCAGCAGCAGGTTGCTTCCAAGCGCAGCGATCGCGAGCAGCGCCTCGGCGTCACGGTGCAGTTGCTGCGTGATCGCCTCGTGGCGGCGGGCCTAGCCAATTGCGAGGTGAGCGGCCGGCCCAAACATCTCTATGGCATCTGGAGCAAGATGGAGCGCCAACAAAAGGCGTTCCACGAGATCTATGACGTGGCGGCCCTGCGGATCCTCACGCCCAATATCGAAAGTTGTTATCGCGCCTTGGCCGTGGTGCATGACACCTTCCGGCCGATTCCGGGGCGCTTCAAGGATTACATCGGCCTGCCCAAGCCCAACGGCTACCAATCCCTGCACACGGCCGTGATTGGCCGCCACCGGCCGATTGAAGTGCAGATCCGCACGGCCGAGATGCACCAGGTGGCCGAATACGGCATCGCCGCCCATTGGAAATACAAGGAAGGCGGTTCTCCCGCTGCCTCCGGTAGCGACGCCGAGCGCTTCAACTGGCTGCGGCAGCTGGTGGATTGGCAAAAGGATGGGGTGGGCGAAGACAGCAGCGATTTCCTCGCTTCGATCAAGGAAGATCTGTTCGATGAGGAGGTATTTGTCTTCACCCCCAATGGCGATGTGGTGGGTTTGCGTAAGGGCTCAACCGCCGTAGATTTTGCCTATCGCATCCACTCTGAAATTGGCAATCACTGCCAGGGGGTGCGCATCAACGATCGTCTGTGCCCCCTGGCCACGCCCCTGCAAAACGGCGACTTTGTGCAGGTGATTACCGCCAAGACGGCCCATCCCAGCCTCGATTGGCTCAATTTCGTGGCCACGCCCACGGCCCGCAATCGCATTCGCCATTGGTATAAACGCAGCCACCGTGATGAGAACATCCAGCGCGGCACGGCCATGCTGGAGCGGGAGCTGGGCCGCGATGGCTTCGATGCCCTGCTCCATGGCGATGCCATGGCCCGGGTGGCGCGCCGCTGCAACCTGGTCAGCACCGAAGATCTGCTGGCTTCGATTGGGTTTGGCGGCGTCACCCTGCAGCAGGCCCTCAACCGGCTGCGCGAGGAAATCCGACTCGTCACAGCCGCAGCCACCCCGGTGCTCAGCAACGAGGACCTGGCCCGCAACCTCAGCGCCCAACGGGAGCAAGCCGCCCCCGTGGCGCCGGCCGAGCACGGCCACGCCAGTCCGATCCTGGGCCTGGAGGGCTTGGAGTATCGGCTGGGTGGTTGTTGTAGCCCCCTGCCCGGCGAAGGGATTGTGGGCAGCGTGGCCCTTGGCAACCACGGGATCACGATCCACCGCACCGACTGCGCCAACGTGGCCCAGATTCCGCTGGAGCGCCGCCTGCCGGTGCGCTGGAATCACCTCGCCGACCATGGTGGTCGCCGCTACCCTGTCCAGCTGCGCATCGAGGTGCTCGATCGGGTTGGCGTGCTCAAGGACATCCTCACCCGCCTTTCCGATAGCCGCATCAACGTCAGCGACGCCCGCGTGCGCACCGCCGCCGGTAAGCCGGCCCGCATCGACCTGCGCGTCGAATTGGCCAGCGCCTCCCAGCTCACAACCACGATTAACCAAATACGGACGATGGCGGATGTGCTCAACCTGTGCCGCACGGGGATTGGCTGAGGGGGCTGGTGGGCCTCCCCAACACCAGCCCAGGGGCTACGCCCTAGCTGTGATTGGCTCGTTCAATAAAATCTAGTTCTGTGCCTTGATGGCCTTGGTTCCTGAGTTGCTTGTTCTGGTCGGGCCCTGGCTTGCCGTTGGCCTTGCTGTTGGGTATGCCAGGTTGGTCGAGCCCCGTTGGCTGAAGACCACAACCCGTTCCCTCGCCCTGTTGCCGCTAACGGCAGGGGCTGACGGGATCACGATCCTGCATTTGTCTGATTTGCACCATTCCGATGCGGTCTCCCTGCGTTATTTGCGGCGCTCGCTGGAGAGGGCGGTGCAGACCCAGCCCGATCTCATCTTGCTCACGGGTGATTACATCACAACCAGGATCGACGATGAACGTTTTCTGGAGATCTTGAAGCTGCTGCCCCAGGCGGCCCCCACCTTCGCCTGCCCCGGCAACCATGACGGCGGCCCCTGGGCCCAGGCCATGGCTGGGTACGCCACGACAGGGCCGATTAAGCGTTTGCTGGAGGAAGCTGGTATCAGGTACTTAGGGAATGACTGGACCCTGATCAACGTCAAGGGTGTGGCCATTGCCATTGGCGGCATGGGCGATTTGTGGGCTAGGCAGTGTGAGCCGGAGGCCATTGAGGTGCCCTACAACACGGCCCAGGCTGATCTCAAGCTCCTGCTCTCCCATAATCCCGATTCCAAGGCCAAGCTTGGAGCCTTGAATTGGGATTTAATGCTGTCTGGCCATACCCATGGCGGCCAATTTAGGCTGCCACTCCTGGGGGCGCCCTTTGCGCCAATCAAAGATAAGGCGTTTCTTGTGGGTTTGTGCGCCTATGGCAATCGTTGGATTCATGTGACAGCCGGCCTTGGTAATGTGCATGGATTGCGCTTTAATTGCCGGCCGGAGATTTCTGTGATTCAGTTGGTCAAGCGTGGCCAGGGTGAATCCCCTGGCGGGGAGATGTCTTTCCCCCTAGTCTGTAACCATGAAAGGCGATGATGTTCGCTGGCGCCAGCGCGCAAGCAATGTCCGCCGCACCCTGGCACTTTGATCTCTTGTTGAAAGTGTTGCAGCAGCACTCGAGCTGATCGAGCCCATCTAGTGGGTGGGACAACTGTTCAGCTCGCCAACCTCACGGCAACGTGAATCCAGTCGTATTGAGGTGCTTGAGATCCAACATCACGATGCCCAACCAGCCCAGCAGGGCCAGGCCGCCCACCACACCGAGGGCCACCAGCACGCTGACCAGGACGGGTCGCGCCGAGCCGTTGTTGTTCGCCACGCGTCCATGGGTCAGGGAGCTTGATCTTGCCACGACCCAACCGGCGCTGCCGGGCTGCCAGGCCACCGGCCCGCTGATCGGTTGCTGTCCCGGTAGGGGCTGGACCTGGGCGCGGGCGCGGGCCGGCTCGCTAGGTGGGGCCAGCCAGGGCCAGCAGGCTCTCCCTAGGGTCACGGGGTTCTGGGGTGCTGCAGCCCCGTTGCTGGTTTCCGGGGCCCCTACCCGCCCGATGTCTGCTGCCGATTTCGCCGCTAACCCCTTGCTGGCGTTGCCGTTTGAGCCCTCGATCGAAGGGCTGGGCGAGGCCTATTGGGATGGGGTGGAAGCGGCAGCCTTTCCCCAGTGCCGATTGCGGTTTCGCAACGACGCCCTGCTGGGGCAGTTGGGGTTAGATCCCTCCACAGTGTCGGATCGGGATTTCGAGGCGGCCTATGGCCGCTTCGAGGCGCGCCAGCCCCTGCTGGCCCTGCGATACCACGGCACCCAGTTCGGCACCTACAACCCCTTTCTCGGCGACGGACGCGGCTTCCTCTATGGCCAGGTGCGCGATCTTCAGGGCGATCTCCAGGACCTGGGCACCAAGGGCAGCGGCACCACCCCCTGGAGCCGGGGCGGAGATGGCCGCCTCACCCTCAAGGGGGGTGTGCGCGAAATCATCGCTGGTGAAGCCTTGCACCGGTTGGGAGTCAGCACCAGTCGCACCCTCAGCCTGGTGGAAACCGGCGAAGACCTCTGGCGTGGCGATGAACCCTCACCCACCCGCAGTTCGGTGATGGTGCGTCTGGCCCGCACCCACCTGCGTTTTGGCAGCTGCGAACGGCTGCTGCATCAGCGCGAGCCCCAGCAACTGGAGCGCCTGTGGCGCCATGTGCAGGCCACCTATTACCCCGATCTCGATCGGCTCGAAGGGGAGGATCGGGGCCTGGCCCTCTATGGCGAACTGGTGGAGCGGGTGGCTCGCTTAGCGGCCGAATGGATGGTGGCCGGGTTCGCCCATGGGGTGCTCAACACCGACAACATGTCGTTGGTTGGTGAGAGCTTCGATTACGGCCCGTTTGCCTTTTTGGATCGCTGGGATCCGGGCTTCACCGCCGCCTATTTCGACCAAACCTCCCTCTACGCCTACGGCCAGCAGCCGCGCATCTGTCACCACAACCTGCGCCTGCTCCAGGAGCCCCTGGCCATGCTCTGGCCGCGCCAGGAGTTGGAGCAACGCCTAGGGCGCTTCGGTTCCGTCTACACCGCCCATTACCGCTCCCGCCTGATGCGCCGGCTCGGCTTTGACGCTGCGTTGCTTGAACCAGGTGGCAAGGATTGGCTGGCCAGCGATGCGCTGCCGGATCTGCTCCTGCTGACGTTGCAATTGCTGGTGGATTGGCCGGTGGCCTACGGCTCCTTTTTTGCCTGCCTGGAGCGCCATGTCGCCCTGGCTGGCTTACCAGCCGAAGCCGATGCCCTGGCGCCGTTTGTGCCCGGGGCGCCGGACCCGCCCCGGGCCACCTGGTTGGCCTGGCGGGTTGCCTGGTGGGCCTGGAGCCAGACCTGGCCCAAACCCGACACCATCGCCCCCACCCTGGCCCGCTGGAACCTGCCGGTTACCCCAGTGCGCGCTGAGATTGAGCGGATCTGGGAGGCGATTGATCAGCGCGATGACTGGAGCCTGCTGGAGGATTGGCTGGAGCAGACCCGGGGCTGAGTCTGATTTTTAAGGCCTTTGGGTTGGGTAGTTGCCCTCAACCTGGGTTGGTTGAATTGCCCTGATGAAAGTAAGGCGTGCAGCCGCCGAATGCTTTGTTTCGCCTTGGCAAGCCTGCCCCCTTTGCTACGGTTGCCTGCGTTGCTCTAAAGCTAATTAGTGCCTAATCAATCAACAGTGAAGTCGACTTGCCTGAGGTTGGTCTTCGCCGGTGCAACCGTTGGTGTTGGTCTTTTTCAAGGGGCGCTTGCTTCAGGCGATTATCCTTTTGTTGTCAAAAACACAACGGACGCCACCATCTGCAAATTGCAGGCTGGTCCAGGCATTGTGGCCGACACGGCCGCCGCTTTCCAGGAGGCCTTTGCCGCTGCCAATAAGGGAAATCCGGATGCCCTGGTCGACAAGTATGACCTGGTGAGTTGTAAAACACCTGTTATTCCAGCGGGCTACAACGGTCGCTATCAGCAAATTTGGCACTTCAACCTGGGATCCGGCATCAAGCCTGGCCAGCAGGCGGCCTTCACTTGGAAAGGAAAAACGGGCAGTAACGACTATTGCAAGCTGGACGTGATTATGACGATCCAGAGCGCGGACGTCACGGGGATTACAACAACAGCCGTTTATATGAAAAATGAGGACTTCTGTGCTGGCTCGCCCCATCTGGTGGTGCCGACGGCCAAGAATGCTTCCTATTTGCCAAGCCCTTAGGGACTGGTCCTCCATAGGGCATTGACAGCTTCTTGATGAATCAATGAAAACGCGTGAAATCTAAATAATTGTTTATAGGAGTATCTCTACTGACTTTGATTCGTTTTTTAAGCTTATGGCTGTATGCCAACATTGCTGGAATATCTAAAAGTCGAAGAGAGGTTGGGGCTGTGGTTAATGATGAAGAGGTAATCGTTGCGGTAATTTTCAACATCGAATCTTAGTGGCGAACACTTGTTTGCAGCGACCTCCTTTGAAGGCATCACCCAGGCCAGTCCCAGGCTTTTACCTGCCTGTTCAGGGCCTGCGACTTTCTCTGGCGGATGTAGATCATCAGCACCGGCGTGGCCGGCCTGCCCTTCGGCGAGCTGTTCACCTCTCCCACCAGCATCCGTTTCCCGGCCGCAACAATCGCCCCAGCCCTGCTCCCTTCGCGTCAGGGACTAGCCACAGGGCCAACCTCCCGTACCCATCGCTACAACCCGCCAGCAGGGGCGTTCCTACAACTCGCCTACTTCGCTGCTTGGCCGATGACCTCCGAACAAGCTGCCCAGCTGATCGACGACACCCTCGACCTGGTGCACCAGCGGCTCCAGGAGTTGGAGGCGGCCCAGCACCAGCACGACCAGAAGGCTTTGGCCGCTGAGTTCCGCGAGTGGCGCCAGCCCTTGGGGGGGCACATCGATTTGATGGTGTGCCCGGGGTTTCCGGCGGTTTGAGCCGGTAGGGTTGAGCGGGGCCTGCGTGGGCCCCAGGCCAGGGCCTAGCTCGGAGGCTCCAGTCTGGCGCTCGCGTCCGAGACTGGTGGCATGTTCAAGCCTTCCGGCCCCTGTGGGGCTAGCCCTGTCCTTGCCTGATCCCCGTGCTGATGTGGCCGATCTAGCGGACACGATTGCCGCCATTGCCACGGCGGTGGCGCCGGGCCAGGGCAGCGTGGCGATCGTGCGGCTATCGGGGCCGGCTGCCCTGGCGATTGGGCGCCGGCTGTTTCGGGCGCCGGGGAGCCAGGTGTGGGACAGCCACCGGATCCTCTATGGCCACGTGGTGGATCCGGCCTCGGGCGAGCGGATCGATGAGGCCCTGTTGCTGCTGATGCAGGCGCCCCGCAGTTTCACTGGCGAAGACGTGGTGGAGCTCCACTGCCACGGCGGCCTGATCTGCGTGCAGCGGGTGCATGAGCTGGTGCTGGCCTCGGGCGCCCGCCGTGCCCAGGCCGGCGAATTCAGCCAGCGGGCCTTCCTGAATGGCCGCCTCGACCTCACCCGGGCCGAGGCGGTGAGCGACCTGGTCACAGCCCGCAGCCGCCGCGCCGCCCAGCTGGCGATCGCCGGCCTCGATGGCGGCCTGCAGCGGCGTATCTCCGGCCTGCGCGAGCGCCTGCTCGACCAGCTGGCCGAACTCGAGGCCCGGGTGGATTTTGAGGAGGATTTGCCCTTGCTTGATGGCGCTGCGGTGGCGGCCGAATTGGCGGCGGTTCGGTCTGAATTGGAGGAGCTGGTGGCAGGCGCGGGCCAGGGGCAACTGTTGCGGGAGGGCCTGCGGGTTGCGATCGTGGGCCGCCCCAACGTGGGCAAATCGAGCCTGCTCAACCGGCTCAGCCGTAGCGAGCGGGCGATTGTGACCGACCTGCCGGGCACCACCCGCGACTTGGTCGAAAGCGAGCTGGTGCTCCAGGGCGTGCCCCTCACCCTGCTCGACACCGCCGGCATCCGCGCCACCGACGACCGCATCGAGCAACTCGGCATCGAGCGCAGCCGCTCTGCCCTGGCTTCGGCCGACCTGGTGCTGTTGCTGTTCGACCTGAGCGCCGGTTGGACCGGCGAGGACCAGGCCCTGCGGGCCCTGGTGCCGGAGGGGGTGGCCTGCCTGGTGGTGGGCAACAAGCTGGACCAGGGGCCCCAGGGGTTGGGCCCCAGCCCGGAGCACCGGTCTGGGCAGCCAGAGCCGGCGGCTGGACGTCCCCAGGCTGGGGACCCTGTCTCAGGAGAGCGGATGGCTCCAGGGGACCCGGCTCCAGAGGGCCCGGTTCAAGCGGATCCGGCGGAAGTCCGCATCAGCGCTGCCACCGGTGCTGGCATCGACCAACTGGTGGGCACCCTGTTGGCCCGTTGCGGCTCCAGCGGCGACCAGGGCATTGCCGTGGCCCTCAACCGCCGCCAGGCGGACCTGGCCGCCAGCGCCGCATCCAGCCTGGAGCGCAGCCTCGAGGCCGCCGAGCAGCAGCTGCCCTGGGATTTCTGGACGATCGACCTGCGCGCCGCCGCCCTCTGCCTCGGCGAGATCACCGGCGAGGAGGTGAGTGAGGCGGTGCTGGATCGGATTTTCTCGCGCTTTTGTATTGGGAAATAGGGAAAGGTCTGCCGCGGGCCACCCCAGCTGCGGCGACACTGCCCCTAGTCCCTGGTTACCGCTCGGTGCCCTCCCCCCTGCTGTCGATCACCCCAGAACTGGAGGCCCAGCTCGCCGCCTGGCTGGCTGAAGACCTGGGGCGGGGCGACCTCACAGCCCCGGCCCTGACCGGCCGCCAAGCCCGGGCCCATTGGATCGCCAAGCAGGCCGGTGTCTTCTGCGGGGGCGTGCTGGTGGAGCCGTTGTTTCGGCTGCTCGATCGGCAGGTGCAGGTGCGGTTGTTGGTGGCCGAGGGCGAGCAAGTGCAGCCGGGCCAGCGCCTGGTGGAGCTCGACGGGGCGGCTACTGCCCTGGTGGCGGGCGAACGCACCGCCTTGAACCTGGCCATGGGCCTCTCCGGCGTCGCCACCGCCACCGCCACCCTCGTGGCCAAGCTGGCGGGCACGGGCGTGGGCCTGGCCGACACCCGCAAGACCACGCCCGGGCTGCGGCTGCTGCAGAAATACGCGGTGCGCTGCGGCGGTGGCCTCAACCATCGCCTCGGCCTCGATGACGCGGCCATGCTCAAGGAAAACCACCTGGCCTGGGCCGGGGGGGTTGAGGCGGCCGTTGCTGCGGTGCGCTCTGGGGCCCCCTGGCCGGCGCGGCTGATCGTGGAGGCGGAAACGGCGGTTGAGGCTGGGGCGGCGATCGATGCCGGGGCCGATGGCGTGCTGCTCGATGAATTCAGCCCCGCTGCCCTGGCTGAGCTGGTGCCGCTGCTGCGGGCCCAGGCCGCCGCCCGCGGCTCGGCGGTGGTGCTGGAAGCTTCGGGCGTGCAGCCCGAGCAGTTGGCCGCCTACGCCGCCACCGGCATCGACCTGATCTCCACCAGTGCCCCGGTGACCCGCAGCAGTTGGCTGGATCTGAGCATGCGGTTTGAGGCTTGAGGCCCAGCCGTCGGCCGGGGAGGGATGATCGAGGGATTGCCTGCCGCTCTGCCGCGGTTCACCGCCGTCCATGCTGACCGTTCTCCGCGCCCTTGAAGGCCAGCTGCGCGCCGCCACCGGGCGGGCCTTCCCCGAGGCGGCGGCGGCGGCCGAGGCCAGCGGCAAGCCCCTCGATCCCGCCCTGGGGCCCGCCAGCAAGCCCGAATTCGGCGACTTCCAGGCCAATGGCGCCCTGGCCCTGGCCAAGCCCCTGGGCCAGCCGCCCCGCAAAATCGCCGAGGCGATCGTGGCCGAGCTGGCCGCCGATCCGGCCTTCGCGGCGGAGTTTGAAGCCCCCCAGATTGCCGGCCCGGGCTTCATCAACCTCACGCTGCGGCCCGAGCGCCTGGCAGCCGAAGTGCAACGGCGCCTGGGGGATCCGCGCCTAGGGGTTCCGAGCGTGGCCGCGTCCCTTGACGACACCGATCAGGCCCCCGGTGAGCTTGCCGTGGCGCCGGTGATTGTGGATTTTTCCAGCCCCAACATCGCCAAGGAGATGCATGTGGGGCACCTGCGCTCCACGATCATTGGCGACTCCCTGGCGCGGGTGCTGGAGTTCCGCGGCCATCCGGTGCTGCGCCTTAACCACGTGGGCGATTGGGGCACCCAGTTCGGCATGTTGATCACCCACCTCAAGCAGGTGGCGCCCGAAGCCCTCGACACCGCCGATGCGGTGGACCTGGGCGACCTGGTGGCCTTCTACCGCCAGGCCAAGCAACGCTTCGATAGCGATGAGGCCTTCCAAACCACCTCCAGGGAAGAGGTGGTGAAGCTCCAGGGCGGCGATCCGATCAGCCGTAAGGCCTGGACCCTGCTCTGCGACCAATCGCGCCGCGAATTCCAGCTGCTCTACGACCGGCTCGATATTCGCCTGAGCGAACGGGGCGAATCCTTCTACAACCCCTATCTCGACTCGGTGGTGGCCGATCTCGAGGCCGCCGGCCTGCTGGTGGTAGATGACGGCGCCGGATGTGTGTTCCTCGATGGCCTGCAGGGCAAGGACGGCAAGCCCCTGCCGGTGATCGTGCAGAAGAGCGATGGTGGCTTCAACTACGCCACTACCGACCTGGCGGCGATTCGCTATCGCTTCCGGGCGGCCCCCGAGGGCGATGGCGCCCGCCGGGTGATTTACGTGACCGATGCCGGCCAGGCCAACCACTTCACCGGCGTGTTCCAGGTGGCGCGGCGGGCCGGCTGGATCCCCGCGGATGGCCGGCTCGAGCACGTGCCCTTCGGCCTGGTGCAGGGGGAGGACGGCAAAAAGCTCAAGACCCGCTCCGGCGACACCGTGCGCCTCAAGGACCTGCTCGATGAGGCCGTGGAGCGGGCCGAAGCCGACCTGCGCCGTCGCCTGCAGGAGGAAGGGCGCAGCGAAGACGACGCCTTCATTGCCCATGTGGCCACCACCGTGGGCCTGGCGGCGGTGAAATACGCCGACCTCAGCCAGAACCGGATCACCAATTACCAGTTCAGCTTCGATCGCATGTTGGCCCTCAGCGGCAACACCGCCCCCTACCTGCTCTATGCGGTGGTGCGCATCGCCGGCATCGCCCGCAAGGGCGGCGACCTCGACTCCGGCGGCGCCGACGACACGGCCGAGCTGCAATTCAGCGAACCCCAGGAGTGGGCCCTGGTGCGCCAGCTGCTCCAATTCGATGCGGTGATCGCCGAGGTGGAGGAAGAGCTGCTGCCCAACCGCCTATGCAGCTACCTGTTCGAACTCAGCCAGGTGTTCAACCGCTTCTACGACCAGGTGCCGGTGCTCAAGGCCGATGGACCTGCCCGCCGCTCGCGCCTTGCTCTCTGCCGCCTCAGTGCCGACACCCTCAAGCTTGGCCTTGGGCTGCTGGGGATTCCGAGCTTGGAGCGGATGTGAGTTGGAGGGGTTGGGCGAGGCGGGGCCTTGGCTTGCGACCGATCGAGGGCTGCAGAGCCCCAGACCTAGGCTGCACAAGGCAGTCGCACAGCTTCCATTTGAACCCCTTCCTCTGGCTTGATCCCAGTGGCAGTCAGCCTGGCGGGCAGGGGCAAGGCTTGGTGCGAGGGGGCAGCCTTGATGTTGGCTATGGCGAGTGGAGCGAGTGGGCCCTGTGACCGATCCGGCCCCTGGTGAGAACGCCGTTCCGTTGCCATTTCCCCAGGCGCGGCCTGAGGTGGAGTCGCTCACGGCCTACAGCGCGCCCTTGGAGGGGCGGCGGGGGTTGTTGCGGCTCGATTTCAACGAGAACACGGTGGGGCCCAGTCCCCAGGTGGTGGCGGCGATTCGGGCCATGCCGGCGGATCACTTCGCCATCTATCCCGAATACGACGGCTTGCGGGAGGCGGTGGTGGCCTCCCTGCTGGCGACCGCTGGCGTAGCGGCATCCCAGGACTCGAACGCAGGGGGCTTAAGCCCCGACCACATCGGCCTGTTCAACGGGGTGGATGCGGCGATCCATGCCGTGTTCCATGCCTATGGCGACCGGGGCGATCGGCTGCTCACCACCAGCCCCACCTTTGGCTACTACACGCCCTGCGCCCAGATGCAGGGAATGGCGATCGAGGCGATCCCCTACGCGCTGCCCGATTTCGCCTTCCCCCTGGACGCGCTCACGGCGGCCCTGCTGCGGCCCGGGGTGGCGCCGCCCAAGCTGCTGTTGATCTGCAACCCTAATAACCCCACCGGCACCCGCCTGGCCCCGGAAGCGATCCTGGCCCTGGCGGCGGCGGCGCCCCAGACCCTGGTGGTGGTGGATGAGCTCTATGAGGCCTTCACCGGCGACAGCCTGCTGCCGGGGCTTTTGGGCGGCGGCGATCCCTTTGCGGCCTACCCGAACCTGGTGGTGTTGCGCTCCCTGGCCAAAACGGCGGGCCTGGCGGGCCTGCGGATCGGTTTTGCGATTGGGGCTTCGGCCGTGGTCGATCGCATCAGCCGCGTCACCGGCCCCTATGACATCAACAGCCTGGCGGTGACGGCCGCCCTGGCTGCCCTGGCCGATCAGGCCTATGTGGATGCCTACGTGGCCGAGGTGCTGGGCGCCCGCGACTGGCTGGTGGCCCAGTTGCTCCAGGCCGGCGTGCGCCACCACAGCGCTGGCGGCAATTACCTGCTGATCTGGCCCCAGGCGGACCCCCGCGCCGTGGAGCAGGCCCTGCGTCAGGCGGGGATTTTGGTGCGTTCCATGGCGGGCAAGCCCCTGATCGATGGCTCCCTGCGGGTGAGCCTGGGCACCAAAGCGCAGATGGAGCAGTTCTGGCGGGCCTACGCGGCGATTGAGGGGCTGGCCTGAAGCTCCGCTGCGGCCCGTAGGCCCGAGAGGTAGGCGCCGTGGACGGTGCCAAACAGGTTGGGGTGACTGGCTTCGCCGGCGAAGAACAGGCGCTGGGCCAGGGGTTTGGCCAGCTCCTGCCGGTCGGCTGGCGTGCTGCCGAGGGCGTTGAAGGAATAGGCGCCGCCGCTGAAGGGATCGGCGTGCCAGCGGCTGATTTGCACGCCAATGGGCTCGGGAATCCCCGGCCCATAGAGGCGCCGCAGGCTGGCCATGGCGCTGGCCACCACGGCCGCGTCGTCGAGGGCTTCTAGGGCTACGGCCGAGGCGCCGGCGTGGAAGCCAATCAACACGGGCTGCTGGAGGGGCTTCGCCAGGCTCACCCATTCCATCCAGTCGCCCGGGCCCGGGTCGATCTGGCCGAGCCAGTCCACGTCCGTGGGCCAGAAGGCGCGTGCAAAACGCAGGCAGCACTTGTTGAGCGTGCCCATGCCCAGGCGCTGGATCGCAGCCTGTTTGGCGGCTGGCAAGGGCGGGTTGAACTGGATCGATCCGGCCTTGAGCACCCCCAGGGGCACGGTCACCACCAGCTTGTCAGCTTCGAAGCGGCGCGGTTCGCCTCCAGGTCCGGCCTGGCAGACCACGGTGACGCCACCTGATCCGCCAGCGGCCGCGCTGGGGCCGCCCCAAATCACCTCCTGCACCCGTTCGCCGCTGAGGATCGTCAGCCCCTGGGCCAGGCTCTCGACGATGGCGCTAAAGCCAGGCACCAGCAGGGCTTCGCCGCCGCCGTAGGCCCCATCCATGTCCAACCAGCGGCTAGACAGGGCTTGGGAGCTAGCCCCGTATTCCTGCTCGTAGCGGTTGTTGACTAAGTACCTGAGACGCTGGCGGTCGTCGTTACTCAGGCGGTCCCAGCCGAAGGTGCGGGCCACCAGGCCTTGCAGGGACAGGTCTGGGCCCTGCTGCTCCTGGGCCTGGGCGACGGCGGCCACCAGGCGCCGGTCGAGGCGATCGAGTTGCTGCTCTTGGCTGGGGCTGAGGGGTTTGCCATCGGCGCCATAGGTCTGGACGCTCTCCAGGCTGGTGTCCACCAACCGGGCGCCACTGCTGCGGGCCAGGGCCGTGATCGGGTTGCCGCTGGTCCCATGGATCCAGCCAGCCCCCAGGTCTAGGGGCAGGTCCGGCCAGGCCCGGCTGGTCCAGGTGCGCCCGCCCAGGCGATCGCGTCCCTCGAGCACGGTGACCCGATGGCCCTGCTGCTGCAGTTGGCGTGCCGCCGCCAGGCCGGCTAGGCCGGCGCCCACCACGATCACCCGCAAGCCCCGGCCGCTGGCGATGGTGCGGATGGCGGGGGCAACTAGGGCGGTGCCGAGCCCGGCTAGGCCCAGGGTTAGGAGTTGGCGGCGGCGAAGCATGGGGGGGGCTGGCGGCAGGATTGAAGCTTGGCGAAGGAGGGGTGGTGCCATCGAGTTGGCTTGATTGGGCCCCGTTGGGGGACCAGTGCAACCTCACCTCCGCGCCAACGTCCAATGAGCCCCATGGCAGCGGCCCTAGCGCAGCACCAGGATCTGGGTGCCATCGGAGAGCTTGGCGGGCAGGCTGATGCTTCGGCCGCCCCGCTTCACCGGGGTGCCAGCCATGGCCTTGAGGAAGGGTTCGATGCTGCCCTGGTCACAGTCTTTTGGCGTTTTGCCGCTCACGTATTGCACCGGGATCACCCGGCGGGGTGCCAGGCCCTTCACCACGGCTGCCGCCTCGGCGCCGTCGTAAACCTTGGCGCCGCCGCCGACACCGATGACCAGCACGTCGGGCCGGCCCAGCAGCACCCGGTCGGCGGGGAGCAGTTCGGCGGCGGTGCCGCCCAGGTGGGCAATCTCGAGGCCGCCCTGTTTCCAGCGCCAGATCGTGGCCTGGCCGAAGCGGCGGCCGCCGACCCGGTCGTGGGGAGCGGCGATGCCTTCGATCGAGAGGCCATTGATGCGATAGGACCCGGGGCTCACCAGGAAGCGGCTGCCGCCGCCGCCGGCCCCCTCATCGGCCAGGCGGCTGCTGGCCAGGATCACGGTGGCGGCGGGCCGCGGCGGCGTCAGGCCGGCGGCGCAGCCCACGGCCTTGAAGGGATTGAGCAGCACGCTGGAGCCCCCGCCCTGGACCAGCAGGGCGCTGTGGCCATAGCTGGTGATCGTGACCCCGGTGTCGGCCCGCGCGATCGGGGCGCCCAGGCCCAGCAGCAGGCTGCCGGCGGCCAGGCCGGCGGCCAGGCGAGCTGGGCCCAGGGCCAGGGTGCCCTGGCGGCTGGCCAGCTGGTGACGACCTAGGTCTGAGGGGCGGCGCCGAAAAGGGCCAGAAAGCAGGGCCATGGCGAAAGGGCGCCCAAAGCGAAGACGGTGGCGCGAACCTAGCAGTGCTGGCCAGGCAAGCCAGGCAGCCCAGCTAGCAAGGCTGCCTGGCTGGAGCCCAACGAGCCGATCAGGGAAGAGCCCAGGGATCAGCCGGGGATCAAACCAGGGATCAGCCCTGGGGCGACACCGCCGCTGGGGCGGGAGTGGCCGCCTGGCGCAGGAAGTTGGCCAGCAGCTGGTGGCCCGCCTGGGTGAGCACGCTTTCCGGGTGGAACTGCACCCCCTGCAGGTTGGGGTACTGCCGATGGCGCAGGCCCATGATCGTGCCGTCTTCGAGCCAGGCGGTGATTTCGAGGCAGGCCGGCAGGGAGCTGCGCTCGGCGATCAGGCTGTGGTAGCGGGTGGCGGTGAGGGGATTGGGCAGGTCTTGGAACACCCCCTGGCCGGCGTGCAGCACCGGTGAGGTCTTGCCATGCATGAGTTCGGCCGCCCGCACCACCTGGCCGCCGAACACCTGGGCCAGGCACTGGTGGCCCAGGCACACCCCCAGGATCGGCAGTTCCGGCCCCAGCTCCTTCAACACCTGCAGGCAGACACCGGCCTGGTCGGGATCGCCGGGCCCTGGGGAGATCAGGATCGCGTCCGGGGCCAGGGCCCGGATCTGCTCCACGCTGAGGGCGTCATTGCGCTCCACCCGCAGCTCGGCGGCAATCGGGTGGTCGGCCGCCAGCTCCCCCAGGTACTGCACCAGGTTGAAGGTGAAGCTGTCGTAGTTGTCGAGCACAAGCAGCATGGGGTCCCCTACGCCTCAGGGGCGCTCACCTGCACCCATTCAAAGGCCGAGCCGGTTCCCAGGCTTGGCCGGTTGAAAAAGCTGAGCGGGTCAAAGGGTGCGCAGGCTTAGAGGCCCAGCCGGGTGGCTAGGGGCGGAATTAGGAGGAGCAGGGCGATCAGCAGCGAGGAGAGGGAGGCCACCAGCACGGCGGCGGCGGCGCAGTCCTTGGCGATGCGGGCCAGGGGATGGAAGCGGCGGCCGATGGCCAGGTCCACCACCGCTTCGGTGGCGGTGTTGAGCAGTTCCAGCACCAGCACGGCCGCCACGGTGAGCACGAGCACGGCCAAGCGATCGGCGCTCAGCCCCAGCCAGAGGCCCAGGCCAAAGACGACAAAGCCCGTGCCGACGTGGATGCGGAAATTGCGCTGGCTGCTGAAGGCATAGACGAGGCCCTGGGCGGCGTAGCGAAAACTCACCCCCAGGTTGCCGGCCACGGTCCAGGCTCCAAGGCGATGGGGTCTGCGGCCTGCTGGAGATCGCCCGTCTGCCGGCGGTTCCGCCCCTGGGGTGGCGGCGTCGCGGGCGGGATCGGCGGCCTTGCTCCTTCCGGTGAGATAGGACACGGCACCTGGACGGGGATCCTGGGGAACAAGCATCGCCATAGGCGCCCATCGGTGTGCCGCTGGCCTGAACCTTATCGCCGCTAGCCCGGGGAGAAAGCTGTCTTTGGCACCGTTCCTTAGGGCTAGGGCCCCCAGAAGGGTTGGGAACGTGTTAAGTCGAAGGCTTGGTCTTGGTTCCCTCAAGCGCTAGGGGCAAGCGCGGGGGGCCAGCGGCGAGCAGTCGCTCCTGGCGGGCCAGCATGGCCGCCAGGCTGGCATCGTCGGGGTGGTCCCAGCCGACCAGGTGCAGCAGCCCGTGGCTGGCCAAGAACAGCAATTCCTGCTCCAGGCTGTGGCCGTGCTCCGGAGCCTGGCGGGCGGCCGTCTCGAGCGAAATCACGATGTCGCCGAGCTCCAGGGCCCCAAGGGCAGGGTCCCAGTCCCCCTCATCAGCTTCGTCGGTTTCATCGAGGTCGTCCCCTTCGGGATCATCTCCCCCGTCATCCCCCTCGTGATCGCTGTTCTCCTCCCCGTCCCGTTCCAGCTGGGGCGGTAGGGGCATGGGGAACGCCCCCTCCAGGTCGTCGTCCTGGGCGGCGAAGGCCAGCACGTCCGTGGGGCCGCTTTTGCCACGCCAGTCCTGGTTGAGGGCGGCGATGCTGGCGTCACTCACCAGCTGCAGGCCCAGGCAATAGGCCTCCGATTGCAGCGCCTCGGGCAGTTCGGCCTGCAGGGCGTTCAGCCAGCCGCTGAGGCGTTCATGCCAGAGATCCGCGCCAGCAACGGGGTCGGCGAGCGGGCCCGCCTGGTTCAGCAGGGCCTCGGCCAGGTCGTCGTCGCTGCTGAAGGCCAGATCGAGGTCGATGCCGGAGTCTTCGATGCCGGAGGCGCCGGGGGCGGCTGCCGGGGGTTCGCCGCTGGGGGGCCAGGCGCCTGGGCCAGTGGGGCTCATTGGGGCAGGGTCGGGCGGCCGCACCAGGCCACCAGCAGGATGAAGCCGATGAAGCCCACGGCGGTGCGGCC
>Ga0310098_1000145_pt1 | contig 16627 bp, 12 predicted proteins | sample LakMicMIDCLREDC7_FD_194453 | JGI IMG/M metagenome (GOLD analysis project Ga0310098, IMG submission 194453) | Enriched freshwater cyanobacterial communities from Lake Michigan, Michigan, United States - MI23.DCL.RED.C7 | ecosystem: Environmental > Aquatic > Freshwater > Lake | place: USA...
CGCGGAACTTGGCGCCGGCGATCAGGGCCCCCAGGTCGAGGGCGATCAACCGCTGGCCCTTGAGGGAATCGGGCACCTCACCGGCCACGATTCGCTGGGCCAGCAATTCGGCAATCGCCGTTTTGCCTACGCCGGGCTCCCCGATCAACACTGGATTGTTCTTGCCCCGGCGCGACAACACCTGGATCAGGCGGCGGATTTCCGTGTCGCGGCCAATCACCGGATCGAGCTCGCCGGCGCGGGCGGCGGCGGTGAGATCGCGGCCGTAGGCCTCGAGGGCGCCGGGTTCCTGCTCCAGGCGCAGGCCGCCCTGGCCCTCGCTTGGCTCCGGACCCGGCCCAGGGCCAGGGGCTTGGGAGCTGGCCCCACGACGGGATAGGGAAACGCCTGCCGAAGTGGCGACCGGCGAGCGGACCAGGGCTCCCCCATACGGCCGGCCAGCCGGCGGCGCCCCGCCCCCCTCTGGGGCATCAATCCAGTCATCGGCCGGCCGGCGACCCCGCTCCAGGCCAGGCCCGCCATCAGGGCGACGCCCCGGCTCCGGCGAGCGCGGTGGCACGGCCGGCTGGGGGAGTGATCGCGACACAGCAGTGTCCGGACCCCGGCGCTCGCTCGAACCACCGGCGCTGCGCAGCTGGCGCAGCAGCAGCTCCTCGGTCAGACCCTCGGCGGCCAGCAGGGAGGCGCCGCACCGGGGCTCATCGAGCAGGGCCAGCAAGATGTGGGGGCCATCCAGCCAGCGGGAGCCCCAGCTGGCCCGGCGTCGGTCGGCCGCTTCCAGCAGGTCCTCGAGGGCATCACCCACGAACAGCTGGGCGCCGGAGCTGCTGGGCTGGTCCGCGCAGAAGGCATCGAGCCGATCGAGCAGGCGCTCCGGCTGCAGCGGCAGAGGATCGATCCAGGCGCCATAGCGAGGATCACTGAACAACACCTGCATCAGGTGCTCCACATCCATCTGGCCATGGCGCCAACGCCGGGCCTGGTCCTGGCTGGCGAGCAGCAGCTCCCAGGCCGCCTCACTGAAGCGATCCGGCTCGGAGGTGAGGCTGCCGCGCCCCGAATCGGCGCCGGGGTTGCCGGGGTTGCCCGTGGAAGTCAGTCCTGAAGTCATTGGCCCTGCGATTGCTGAAGCCTTTGCCGTGCTGGAGCCCGTCCCGTAGCCAGGGGCCTAACCCCAACCGGGGCCAGGGTCCCGGCCACCCCTGGGGGCGCGCTGGGATCAGGTTGCATGGGCACGGGAGGCAAGCTGGATCAACTCCAGCTTGTAGCCATCGGGATCCTCCACGAAGGCGATCACCGTGCCCCCCTCGCTCATCGGCCCCGGATCGCGCACCACCTTGCCCCCCTTGGAGCGAATCGCCTCACAGGTGCCAAAGATGTCGTCCACCCCGATGGCGATGTGGCCGTAGGCGCTGCCGAGCTCGTAGCTGTCCGTATCCCAGTTGTGGGTGAGTTCCAGCACCGCCGTATCCGACTCCTTGCCATAGCCCACAAAGGCCAGGGTGAAACGGCCGCCGGGGTAATCGCGGCGGCGTAACAACTCCATGCCCATCACTTCGGTATAGAAGCTGAGGGATCGCTCCAGATCCGTGATCCGCAGCATCGTGTGGAGCAGACGCATGGGGCTGGCCAGTTCAGGTCCCCCCATTGTCTCTAGCCAGCTGCCTGCAGCCAGCGTGCCTTCCGTGCCAACCAGCACAAATGACCGGAGGGGGGCGGCCCATAGGATCGCCGAGATCCCTTTCCGCCTGTTGTGATCGACTCCCTCGACCTCGTCATCGATTCCATCGTGGCCCGGGAAGTTCTCGATTCCCGTGGCACCCCAACCGTCGAAGCGGAGGTGCTGCTGGAAGGGGGCGCCACGGGTCGGGCGATCGTGCCCAGCGGCGCCAGCACCGGCGCCCACGAGGCCCATGAGCTGCGCGATGGCGATGCCAAGCGCTACTTCGGCAAGGGGGTGCTCCAGGCCGTCAGCAATGTGGAAGAGAAGATCGCCCCGGCCCTGCTCGGCCTGAGCGCCCTCGACCAGGGCACGGTCGATGCCGCCATGCGGGAGCTCGATGGCAGCGACAACAAATCGGCCCTGGGCGCCAATGCCGTGCTGGCCGTAAGCATGGCCGTGGCTAGGGCCGCCGCCAACGGGGTGGGCCTGCCCCTCTACCGCTACCTGGGCGGCCCGATGGCCACCCTGCTGCCGGTGCCGTTGATGAACGTGATCAACGGCGGCGCCCACGCCTCCAACAACCTGGATTTCCAGGAATTCATGCTCGTGCCCCACGGCGCCAGCAGCTTCCGCGAGGCCCTGCGCATGGGCGCCGAGGTGTTCCACACCCTCAAGGGCCTGCTCTCGGCCCAGGGCCTCTCCACCGCCGTCGGCGATGAGGGCGGATTTGCGCCCGATCTGGCCGGCAACGATGCCGCTGGCGAGCTGCTGATCCAGGCCATCGAGAAGGCCGGCTACCGCCCCGGAGACCAGATCTCCCTGGCCCTTGATGTGGCCAGCACGGAGTTTTACAAGGATGGCCGCTACGCCTTCGGCGGCGGCAGCTACAGCAGCGCCGAGATGGTCGACCAGCTGGCCCAGCTGGTGAGCCGCTACCCGATCGTCTCGATCGAAGACGGCCTGGCCGAAGACGACTGGGAGGGCTGGAGCCTGCTCACCGAGCGCATCGGCAAAACCGTGCAACTGGTGGGCGACGATTTGTTTGTGACCAACAGCACCCGCCTGCAGCGCGGCATTGACCAGGGCATCGCCAACTCGATCCTGATCAAGGTCAACCAGATCGGCTCCCTCACCGAAACCCTGCAGGCGATCGACCTGGCCGGCCGGGCCGGTTACACCAGCGTGATCAGCCACCGCAGCGGCGAAACCGAAGACACCACCATCGCCGACCTGGCGGTGGCCACCCGGGCCGGCCAAATCAAAACCGGCTCCCTCAGCCGCAGCGACAGGGTCGCTAAGTACAACCAGTTGCTGCGCATCGAAGACGAACTGGGCAGCCAGGCCGTTTACGCCGGCGCAGAAGATCGGGGCCCCCGCGGCAAGGGCTGAGGCCACTGCTGATCTCCCGGCTTAACCCGGGAGATCAACTGCATTCCGGGACCGGCGATGGCGCCAGGCCCCCCATCAATCCCCAAAATCCAGCGGCCCTGAGCGGGCTGACCTGTCAACCCGCCGAAGAATCGGGGCCTGCGGGGGGCTGGGTCCCGGGCAGTTTTTCTAGGCGCAGATCGCGCTTAAGCCGCCCCTGCAGCTTCAGCCAGCCCAAGCCTACCGGCAGACCTGCCACCAGCGGAATAGCCGCCAAGGCTGGCCGGGGGCTGGCACCGAGCATCGCCGCCGCCACGGCCAGGGCGCCGAGCAGAAAGGATTGACCCGCCACCTGTTGGGCCACGGCAAGACGACGCAGCAGCCGGTCGGTTTCCCCGGCGCGGATCTGGACCTGCAGGTCGCCCTGCTCGATGCGGGCCAGGCTCTCTTCCAAGCGGCGGGGAATCCCGAGGGCGCGGCTGCCCACCTCGGCCGCCTGGCGGCCCAGCTGGTTGATCAGATCGTTGGGGCCACTGCCGCTTGCGGTCATCAGGGGAAGCAGGTAGGGGCGGGCGATGGCGACCAGGTTAAAGCCGGGATCGAGGCTGCGGCCCACCCCCTCGAAGGTGGAGAGGGCCCGCATCACGAAGATCAGTTCCGAGGGCAGGCGAAAGGGCTGGCCGTACACCAGGTCATAGAGGTCCCCCGACAACTTGGCCAGCACGTTGGAATCAAATGGGGGCGTGAGCGCATCGGTGAGCATCACCCGCACGAGCCGCCGCACCGGGCCCGGATCGATGCCCGAGGCGATCACGCCCGCCGCTTGCAACTCGGTCACCAGGCCACTGGCATCGCGGGCGGCGGCGGCGGTGACCATCCGTCCCAGGCGGCTGCGCAGCCGCTGGGAGATCTGGCCCATCATGCCGAAGTCGTAGTAAATCAGGGCCCCATCGCGGGCCACGGCCAGGTTGCCGGGATGGGGATCGGCGTGGAAGAAGCCGAAGCGCACCAGCTGTTGCAGATAACTGGCCGCCCCCTTTTCGGCCACGGCCGCCGGATCGATGCCGGCCTCGATCAGGGCCTGGCGGTCGGTGATCTTGATGCCAGGCACGTAATCGAGGCAGAGCACCCGCCGGGTGGTGAGCTCCCACACCACCCCGGGGATGCGGATGCCGCGATCCTCGAGAAATTGCTGGCGGAAGCGGGCCGCATGTTCGGCCTCCAGGCGGAAATCCAGCTCCCGCAGCAAAACCCGGCGGCATTCCTGGGCGATCGACACCCAGTCGCGGCCCTGGCCCCACCGGGGATGGCGCTGCAACACGGCGGCAATCTGCTGCAACACCTCCAGGTCGAGTCGGAACAGGCGCTCCAGGCCCGGCCGCTGGATCTTGAACACCACCTGGCGACCGCTGCGCAAGCTGGCGCGGTGCACCTGGGCCAGGCTGGCGGCCCCGAGGGGGCTCTCCTCCAGGTCCACCACCTCAACGCAGCGTTCACCCAGCTCCTGCTCCAGCAACTGCTGGGCCACGGCAAAGGGGAAGGCGGGCACCTGGTCCTGCAGCCGGGCCAGTTCCTCCACATAGCCGGCTGGCAACACATCGGGCCGGGCCGAGAGCAGTTGGCCGAGCTTGATGAAGGCCGATCCCAGGCCCAGCAACTCACCGGTGAGCCAATGGGCCCGCCGTTGCTGGCGGGCGGCCCGGCGCTCCGGGGTGACACCGCCGCGGTAGGTCCAATCGGCGCCATCGGCCCAGAGGCCGGCCAGCAGGCGCAGCATCGAGAGCCAGATGCGCAGGGAGCGCCGGACGCTACGCAGCCCCCCCAGCAGGCGCGCCATCAGGAGCGGTCCTCAAGCTGGCGCGCCAAGGCGGCCACCTGGGCCCGCAGCTGGTCGATCTGGTCCTGGGGATCGGCTAGGGGCTGGCTTGCCCTGGGGCTGGGAGCCCAGGTGTCAGCCTGGCCATCGGCTGACCAGGTTGGGGGCCCGGACGTTTGCGCAGCAGCTTCTCCGTGATCGAGGCGATCGGCCTCCAGCTCCACCTCCTCAACAAACAACTGCCATTCACGGCTTAGCCGTCCTGGGGTGTCCTGGGCCAAAAGGGACAGCTCGGCGGCCGCATCGGCCAGGCCGCTGGCGAGCCGCACCGCTAGGCGGTTGAGGGCTGCCTGAACTAAGGACTGGGGCGCAGGCATGGGGGCCGGCCAGGCGGGGGAAAAGGCTGCTGAAACTGTGGCAGATCAGGGCCGGCTGCCGGGGCTCGCAGGCGGAGCCGCTGGCAGCGAGGGGGCGCTGGGGGCCGTCGGCGCCGCAGGCAGGTCCGGTGCGCTCGGGGGCTCCTGGTCCGCCCCCGGGCCAGGCACAGGCTCCAGGGGAGCAAGGCCCCCATCCGGACTCACGAAAGCCTCCTTGGCCTCGGCCCCAGCCCTGGCGGCCTCCTCGTCCTGCAGGCGCTGCTGGTCAAGGGATTCCAGATCGGCCAGGATCGACTCGCTGCTGGAGCCGAACCGCAACCTCAGGCTCTCCAGGCTGGACCCCGGGAACGGCTGCACATCAAAATTGCGACCGAAACGCACCAGTTCGCCCACCTGCAGGTTGAACAGGCGCTGGCTCACCCCATAGCCCAGACCAAAGCAGACGCCCACCACCAGCGGCCCCACCCAGGGGCGAGGGCGACGCTGGGGCCCTGGTGCGGCCTTGGCCATCCCGTCCCTACCGATCAATCCGGGCATCCTGCCAGGGGTAGGGAGTGTTGCGTTGCCCAGCCCTGGACCGCCCGGCCCCGACAAGCCGCCAAACCGCCCCAATCCAGCGGTTGGGCCCTGGTCAAGCAGCCTGGATCAAGGCACTGCCCCAAGCAGCAAGTAACTGCACCCAACCCACCTTAAAGAGCCATCATTAAGGCTCTGAAGCCATTTCTTAAGTCGTGTAATCGGCGTTGATGCGGATGTATTGATCCGAGAGATCACAACCCCAAGCGCGACCCTGGCCGGGACCCGCGCCGACGTGAAGACGAATCAACACGGTGTCGTCTTGCAGATAGGCGGCGGCGGCCCGATCCCGGATGTAGGCGGAGGCGGCAGATCGATCGAAGGGCAAGGGTTGGCCGGCGGCCATCAGTTGGTGCTCCCCCAGCCAGAGAGCCACGGCACCGGGATCGAAAGCCACGCCGGAGCGGCCGGCCGCCGCCAGGATCCGGCCCCAGTTGGGGTCGCGGCCATGGACAGCGCATTTCACCAGGGACGAGCCACAGACGGTGCGGGCCACCGTGATCGCCTCGGCGTCGCTGGCCGTGCCCGCCACCTGCACCTCGATCAGGCAGGTGGCGCCTTCGCCGTCGCGGGCGATCGCCCGGCCCAGCCAACTCGCCACCGCCGTGAGGCCGGCCTCGAGGGCGTCAAAGTGCTCGGGGCCCAGGGGCTCGCCGGCTGCAAAGGCCAGGAAACAGTCGTTGGTGCTGGTGTCCCCGTCCACCGTGATCGCATTGAAGGAGCGATCCACCGCCCGCTTCACCATCGCCTGCCACACCTCTGCAGGCAGACCCGCGTCGCAGCTGAGCATGGCCAGCATCGTCGCCATGTTGGGGTGGATCATTCCCGACCCCTTGGCCATGCCGCCGATGCGCACCCGCCGGCCGCCCAGGGTGGCCTCAAGGGCCAGTTGTTTGTCGATCAGGTCGGTGGTGAGGATCGCCCGGGCGGCGGCGTCGCCGCCTTCGGGGCTGAGGGCGGCCACCAGGGGGTCCAGCCCCGCCAGCAGGATCTCCATCGGAATCGGCACACCAATGACCCCCGTGGAGCAAATCAGCACCTCCTCGGCAGCCAGGCCCAAGCGCTCCGCCACCGCGCCGGTGGCCCCGAGGCTGTCGATCAGGCCCCGCTCGCCCGTACAAGCATTGGCCTGGCCGGAGTTGGTGAGCACGGCCCGGGCCCGGCCGCCGCTAGCGGCCAGGCGCTCGGCGCAAAGATCAACGCAGGCCGCCCGCACAACGCTGGTGGTGAAGGTGCCGGCGCAAACCGCCCCGGGCGGTGCCAGCACGAGGGACAAATCGGGCTTGCCCGAGGCCTTCAGACCGGCTGTTATCCCGGCGGCCAGGAAACCCTGGGGGGCGGTGACGCCGCCATCGATTGGATGCCAGGGATGGGTCACGGGGCGCCTTTGCTGCGACCCTGAGCATCGGACAGACCCAGCCCCAGCGGCGACCCCCCATGGCTGACTCGCCCCGCTGGCAGGGCTCCCAACGGCGTATCGGCCTCACCGGCGGCATCGCCACGGGCAAAAGCAGCGCCGGCCACTGGCTGGCCGCCGTAGCAGGGCTCCCCGTACTCGATGCCGATCAGTACGCCCGCGAGGCCTTGGCCCCCGGCTCGCCAGGGGCCAAGGCCGTGCTGGAGCGCTATGGCGCGGCGGTGCTCGACCACCCAGGCGCGATCCCAGGCGCCGGCGTAGCCCCCCTTGCGGTGAAGCGCTCGGCCCTGGGACACATCGTCTTCAACGACCCCGCCGAGCGCCTCTGGCTGGAGCAGCTGGTCCATCCCCTGGTGCGTGCCCGCTTCGACCAGGAGCTGGCCGCCGGGGCCGATGCGCCGGTGCTGGTGCTGATGGTGCCCCTGTTGTTTGAAGCGGGCCTCACGGGCCTCTGCAGCGAGGTCTGGCTGGTGGACTGCGACGAAGACCAGCAGCTGCAACGGCTGATCGCCCGCGACCACTGCAGCGAAGCCGAAGCCCGGGCCCGCATCGCCGCCCAATGGCCCCTGGAACAAAAACGGCCTTTGGCCGATTGCCTACTCAATAACAGTGGCTCACCGGTTGAACTAGTGCGTCAGCTTGCAATCGCCCTAGCCATGCATTCTGACAAGACCGCTTGAAGCCGTCTCCAGGAAAATTTCGACATCACCAGTAACGACAGGGAACCCTGGTGGGCAAAGCCATGCTTAGATGAATTGAGATTAATTGTAAGGATGCAACTGTTTAGCACCTGGCCTGAGCGACAGGCCCGCCTGGTTCGATGGGTCCTTTTGCTGGGATGGCTTCTGCTAATTGGCTCCCTTTTCCTGCCCGATGGCCATGGCTGGCCGATCTTGCGTGATCCTTGCCCGAGCACAGGCTACTGCGGCCAGCTCCATAATCACAGCGGAAACCGGGTGTTCTGGGGCAGCATCGTTCCCCTAGGCATCCTGATCATCGTCGGCTTCAGCCATGAACTCTGGCGACGCATCTGCCCCTTAGCCTTCATCTCCCAACTGTTCCGAGCGATCGGACGTCAACGGACGCAGCTCGGCAAAGGTGGTAAGCGAGAAGTCGTGAAAGTTCGGGCGGACTCATGGCTTGGACGCCACCATCTTCAACTGCAATGGAGCCTGTTCATCGCAGGCCTCTGCCTAAGGCTACTGGTGGTCAATAGCAGCCCCATGGGGCTGGGCCTCTTTCTGAGCCTCACCGTAGTGGCCGCCCTCGTGGTGGGCTGGGCCTACGCCGGCAAGGCCTGGTGCCATTACGTCTGTCCAATGGGACCGGTGCAAACCGTGTTGATCGGACCCCGCAGCCTGGCTGGCGGTCCAGCCCACATCGGCACCAACGCCAAGATCACCCAGTCGATGTGCCGCACCATCGGCACCAACCAAAAGGAACAGAGCGCCTGTGTCGCGTGCCAATCCCCCTGTATCGATATTGATTCAGAGCGCCAATTTTGGCAAAACTTCAGCGGCACCCGCGGACTAGCTTGGGCCTGGTGGTCCTATCCAGGATTGGTACTGGCATTTTTTCTGCTCCTTGATCTGGTCGGTGATGGCGATCTGAACTACTTACGCAGCGGCCGTTGGGCCTATGACAGCGATCTAGTCGACAATCTCGGCAGCCCCCTAGGTGCACCCTTCCAACTGGCAGGCCTACCCAGACTGCTCAGCATTCCCCTGCTGCTAGTCGGTGGCGCTGCCATTTCAATCTGGCTGTTCAGCACCCTCGAACGGCGGGGCCTGGGCCAGCTGCGCAGCCGCCTGCTGGCCAGCTTTGTTGCCATCAATCTCTTCTTCTGGTTTGCAGACCCAAGCCTGGGCTTGCTCGGTCCCGGCTTCAGCCAGACAATCCGCTCCCTGGTACTGGTGATTTCGACGATGGCGTTGTATCGCCACTGGAACCGAGACAAGAGCTATTACAACCGCGAAAGCACCAGCAACAGCCTGCGCAAGCAACTCAGCAAGCAGTTGGCCGACCAGGAAACTTTGCTACCCGAATGGCTCGATGGCCGCTCCCTCGACCAACTCAGTCCTGACGAGGTCTTCACCCTCGCCAAGGTGCTGCCAGCCCATCGCCGTGAGGACAACCGCAAACTCTACAAAAATGTAGTGGAAGACCTCTATCGGAGTGGTCGACTGGAACGGGCAGCCTCCTTGTTGCAGCTTGAGGAATTGCGCAGCAGCCTCGGATTGGAAGAGCAAGATCACCATGGAATCGTGCACGAACTGGCCCTGGCCGAGCCCCAACTGCTAGCACTCGACGAGCGCCAAAGTCAGCGACGCAACCTGCGCGAAGAAGCCGCCAATGAAGCGATCACAGACTTCATGGAGATGGCGGGCCTGGTAGAGCTCGATCCAGACCGACTCTCGCCCAAGCAGGCCAGCCAACTGGAGACCATTCGTCGCAGTTGCGGCCTGGATGACATCCAGTGGCAGGCCACAGTGGCCCGGTTCAGCCCATCCTCTCCCTACCACCAGGAGCGGACTGCCGAAGAGTACGCCCAATTCCAAGCCAAAGCGGCTGCCCATCGGGGCCTGGTTGAAGCGTCCCGCGGGGAACCGCTCCTGCAACCGTTGCTTCCGGTGCTCAACCGTCAGCTGGAGGCGAACCGCTCTTGGCTGCTCGCGCTGGGCTGCCCGCCGAGCGAGATCCATGCCCTTGAGCAAGGCAACGGGGATGGGGGCAGCCAGGACGCCCAGCCCGCCCTTCAACTGCTGTGGCAAGACCCTGATCCAGATACCGCCGGCTGGGTTCTCTGGGTCCAGCGCCGCCTCAATCCTGACCATGCCGGACAGCTCCAGCGCCAGAGCCGACTTGGTCGGCCAACCTCGGCTTTTTTGGATGGGCTGCTGGCCGATGAACCCTGGCCCCAGGAGAAATTGCTGGAGCAGTTCATCGCCGTGCCGTTGCTCCTGCGCCTGGAACCCGCAAGCCTGCTCGAAGTGGCCCGGGTGGGGGAACCCCGCCACTGGGCCCCAGGCAAGGCCATTTATCAAGAAGGAGAAGGCGGCCAATCAGTGTTGATCTTGCTGACCGGGGATTGCCTCGTCGTCAAGCAAGCCCAGGCCGACGCCCAAGCCATGCCCAGGGTGCTCGCCACGATTACTGCCGGCGAAACCGTTGGCGAAATGGCCTTCTTTACCGGTGCCCGCCGCAGTGCCGATGTGCTGGCCGGCGATCACGGAGCGTCCGGCCTGTGGTTCAGCCAGGAGAGCTTTGAGCACCTGTTCAGCCACTCCTCCCAATTCAGCCGCGAGCTCCTGCGGGAATTGGCCCTGCGGCTCCAGGCCGCCAACCGAATGGTCTAGACCGTCGGCTAGTCCCAATGAACAGGAATCTGATATGCCCAAGGGGTGGGGCCTTCAGCCATCCTAACCATGGGGAACTCTATTTTTGAGGACTCCCCCGCCAGAGTCAAACTATCCGTTCCCAGCAGGCCCCGGGGCCGATTAACCCTTGAGCTTCTCGATCAAAATCTGATTGGCCAGCTTGGGATCCGCTTTGCCACCTGTTTGCTTCATCAGCTGGCCGACAAAGAAGCCCTGCAATTTGGTTTTGCCGCCCCGGAATGCTTCCACCTCAGCCGGGTGGGCCGCCAACAACCCTTCCACAATGGCGGTGATCGCCGCCGGATCGCTGATCATGCCGAGGCCCTGGGCCTCCACAATCGCCTTGGCAGAGCCGCCCTGGGCCAGCAACTCGGGCAACAGGTCTTTAGCGATTTTGCCGCTGATCACGCCCCCCTCGATCAGATGCACCAGCTCAGCCAGCTGATCAGGCTTGAGAGGCAATTCAGCGATCGATAGGCGATTGGCATTCACATAGGCCGCGATGTCGCCCGTCACCCAGTTGGACACGGCCTTGGCATCGGCGCCGGCGGCCACGGCCGCCTCGAAGTATTCGGCCATGGCCCGCTCGTCGGTTAGCACCCGGGCGTCATAGATCGAAAGGCCCAATTCTTCGGCGTAGCGATGGCGTTTGGCGGCAGGAAGTTCTGGCAACTCAGATCGCCAGCCCTCGCGCAGTTCGGCGCCCACCTCAATGGGGCCAAGATCGGGATCGGGGAAGTAGCGGTAATCGCTGGCCCCCTCCTTGCTGCGCATGCTTTTGGTGAGCTGCTTACCCTCATCCCAGAGCCGGGTTTCCTGCGCCACCCGTTCGCCGGCCTCATAGGCCTTGATCTGGCGCTGAATTTCGTAATCGCAGGCCTTTTGGATCGCCGAAAAGGAGTTCATATTCTTAATTTCCACCTTTGTGCCGAAGGGGGCATCGGGGCCGCGCCGCACCGAAATGTTGACATCACAGCGCAGGGAGCCCTCCTGCATATTGCCGTCGCTGACGCCTAAATAACGCATGATCCGGCGAATTTCAGAGGCATATTCCGCCGCTTCCCGGCCCGTGCGCAGGTCGGGCTTACTGACAATTTCGGCCAGGGCCACCCCGGCGCGGTTGTAATCCACCAGGGAATGGGTGCTGCCCGCCAGACGATCACTGCCGGCATGCACAAGCTTGCCAGCATCCTCTTCCATGTGCAGCCGCTCGATGCCGATGGTTTTGAGGTAGGTGTCCTTGCCCTTCTCAGCTACCTCCACCTCAATCCAGCCGTTTTCGGCAATCGGTTCGTCGTATTGGGAGATCTGGTAATTCTTCGGAAGATCGGGATAGAAATACTGCTTACGATCAAACTTGCTGTGCTCTGCGATCTGCAGGTTGAGGGCCATCGCCGCCTTCACCGCATATTCGAGCACCTTCTGGTTGAGCACCGGCAAGGTGCCTGGCAGCCCACACACCACCGGATCGATGTGGGTGTTGGGCTCATCGCCAAAGGCCGTGGAGGCGCTGGTGAAGATCTTGCTGTTAGTCCCCAGCTGCACGTGGGTCTCAAGCCCGATTACGGCTTCCCAGGGGAGCTGGTCGCTGCTGCTGGAGTCGATTTGAACCGCTGTGCTGGCCGAGGCCATAACCCTGCTCTCCCTGGTCCGGTGCTTGCAGCGATCCTATGGGTCCCGCCAACCAGTCCCAGGCCTGGGCCCCACCAAGGCCAGCCCAGCCAAACGGCCCCAATTGGATAGGTTGACCCCATGGCCGCCTCCCCTGAACCGATCCTGATCCTGGGTGGTGGCCTGATGGGATTAGCCATCGCCCACCAGCTGGCCCGCCGCGGACAGGCCGTGGTGCTCCTGAGCCGGCGCCGCAGTGAAGCGGCCGGCTTTGTGGCCGCCGGCATGCTCGCCCCCCATGCCGAGGGACTCTCAGGCGCCCTCCTGCAGCTAGGCCAGGCCAGCCTGGGCCGCGTCCCCGCCTGGGTGGCCCAGATCGAAGCAGACAGCGGCTTGAGCTGCGGACTGCGGACCTGCGGCATCGTCGTGCCCTTCCTCACACCAGAGGAACGGGACCGCTACCCAACGGCCGCCTGGGGCACAAACCTGGATCGCCAGGGCCTGGAGCGGGAAGTGCCCGGGATCGGCGCCATCTGGCGGGCCGGCCTGCTGTTCAGCCAGGACGGCCAGATCGACAACCGCCGCCAACTGATGCGGGCGCTGGAGCGGGCCTGCGCGCGCCTGGAGGTGCAGTTCCAGGAAGGCAGCGAGGTGCAGGAGCTGCTCAAAGGCGCCAAGGGCGAACTCCAGGGCGTCAAGCTGGTCACAGCCGAAGGGGACGACCTAACGCTGCCCTGCCGCCAGGCGGTGCTCGCAGGTGGGGCCTGGAGTGCCCAGCTGCTGCCTGAGCTGCCAGTCTTCCCGGTCAAGGGGCAGATGCTCTCCCTCCAAGCGCCGAAGGGGGCCCTGGAGCGGGTGGTGTTCGGACCTGGCACCTACCTGGTCCCCCGGGAAGACGGCCTGCTGGTCGTGGGAGCCACCAGTGAGCCGGAGGCGGGCTTTGGGGAGGGGCTGACCCCAGACGGGCAACGGACTCTGCAACAGGGCATTCACGCCCTCCTACCGGCCGCCAACCAGTGGCCACCCATGGAACGCTGGTGGGGCTTCCGGCCCTGCACCCCCGATGGGGGCCCTTTGCTAGGAACCAGCGCCATACCTGGACTTTGGCTGGCAACGGGACACCACCGCAACGGTGTTCTCCTAGCCGCGATCACAGCCGAGCTGCTCAGCCAACAAATCCTGGCGGATCAGTCGGACGATCCCCGGTCAAACCTAGCTGAGACAGGTCTGCTGGACCAGTTCCATTGGAGCCGGTTCCAGCAGGCCTGAACCCCTCGGTCGGCCCAGGCCATACCGAGGGAACTAGACCGACAACTCAGGCTTCGACGCGCCAGACCTGGTCGGCGGGCTGCCAGTCACTGAGTTCGGAGGCTTGGAACCACAAACCGATTTCAAAGGCCGCCGTCTCGGGGGCATCCGAGCCGTGGATCACGTTGCGGCCGATGTTGACCGCCAGATCACCGCGGATCGTTCCGGGCTCGGCTTCCAGGGGTTTGGTGGCGCCAATCAGCTTGCGGGCGCTGGCAATCACGCCTTCGCCTTCCCACACCATGGCCACCACGGGCCCACTGGTGATGAAGTCGACCAGACCCGCGAAGAAGGGGCGCTCCTTGTGGACGCCGTAATGGCTTTCCGCTAGGGCCCGGCTGGGGGTGAGCTGCTTGAGCCCTACCAGCTTGAAGCCCTTGCGCTCGAATCGCCCAAGGATCTCGCCCACCAAGCCGCGCTGGACCCCATCGGGCTTGATGGCAATAAAACTGCGTTCGACGGCCATGAAAAGGGCATCAATGTGGGCCCATCGTCTGTGGCAGCCCTGCCCCTTGGCAAGCAAGGGGAACCAGCCAACTGACAAGACCCCGTCGGCTCGAGCTGGAAAACCGCATGGAAAGGGGACGAGACGGGGCAAGTCCCTAGATTCCGAGCCATCGAGCTGCACCTCCATGGCCACTACCGATGCTGCTTCAACTTCGCCCGACCTGGCCGGAATGGGAACTGGCTGGACCGTGGCAGACAGTGCCTCTCTATACGGAGTGGACCAATGGGGCGACCCCTATTTCTCAGTCAACGAACAAGGGCACGTTCAGGTCCGTCCGCAAGGGGCCCGGGGCCCTGTCTTGGATCTGGTGGAGCTCGTCAAGGGCCTACAGGGGCGCAATTTATCCCTGCCCCTATTGATCCGATTCGACAACATTCTCGAGGACAGGCTCAAGCACCTGCACCAGGCCTTTGAGCAGGCAATCCACACTTACAGCTACCCAGGCCACTATCAAGGAGTTTTCCCGGTCAAGTGCAACCAGCAGCGCCATGTGGTGGAGCAGCTGATGGAAAGCGGCAGGCGTTGGCATTTTGGGCTAGAAGCAGGCAGCAAGGCCGAACTATTGATTGCCCTATCCCTACTCGATGACCCCAAGGCCTTACTAATCTGCAATGGTTACAAGGACCAACGCTATATCGAGACCGCAATCCTGGCTCGGCGTCTTGGTAGACAACCCGTTGTGGTGATTGAACAACCCGATGAGGTGGCGCGGATCATAGCGGCCAGCCAGGAATTGGGAGCCGCTCCATTAATAGGCATCCGAGCTAAACTCTCAGCCCGCAGTACGGGCCGCTGGGGTAGCTCAGTCGGTGACAAGGCCAAATTTGGATTGGCCATCCCTGATGTCCTGGCTACGGTAGAAGCCCTGCGTGAAGCAAACCTGCTCCCAGAATTAAAACTCCTGCACTTCCACGTCGGCAGCCAAATCAATGATATCGGGGTGCTAAAAGACGCCCTTCAGGAAGCCGGCCAGATCTACGCCTCCCTCAGTCAGCTTGGGGCACCCATGGGCTACCTCGATGTCGGTGGCGGCCTCGGCGTGGACTACGACGGCAGCCGAACGGCGACTGCGGCTTCAAAGAACTACTCGCTCCAAAATTATGCGAATGATGTGGTCGCAACCATCAAGGAGTGCTGTGAACCCCGGGGCATACCCGTACCGACGCTGGTTAGCGAAAGTGGTCGTGCCATCGCTAGCCATTTCAGCGTCCTAATCTTTGATGTGCTGGGAACGGGAACCGTACCCAGGAGCATACCAACGACGTCAGATGCAGAACCATTGACGGTACGCAATCTACGTGAAACATTGAACACCTTGATCAGCCTGGAAAAGCAAAGCAAAGAGCCATCAGAGCCATCCCTCACAACACAACGAAAACTAGAAAAACTACAAGAAGCCTGGAACGATGCCATCAAGTTTAAGGAGGACGCCCTAGCAGCATTCCGCCTGGGCTACCTCAATCTCACAGAAAGGGCCGTGGCAGAACAACTCACATGGGCCTGTGCCGAACGTATCGCGAAGCAATTACCCGAAACCGGCATTCCAGAAGAATTGAAAGCCCTGCGTTCTGCTCTTGCGAAAACCTATTACGCCAACCTGTCAATATTTAGGTCAGCGCCCGACACCTGGGCCATTGATCAACTCTTTCCGGTAATGCCAATCCATCGACTCGACGAAAAGCCTGATGAGCTTGGCAGCTTCGCTGATCTAACCTGCGATTCAGATGGGAAGTTGGAGCGCTTTATTGACAACGGCAAATCTAAGTCTTTACTGGAGTTGCATGCTTTCAAGGAAGATGAGCCCTACTGGATCGGGATGTTTTTAGCCGGGGCCTATCAAGAAGTGATGGGCAATTTGCACAACCTGTTTGGCAGCACAAATACCGTCAACATAAGCCTCAACGAAAACGGGGACTACCGCCTTGACCATGTCGTAAAAGGCGACACCAATGCCCAAGTTCTGAGAATAATGGAACACAACCCGGATGAATTGTTAGAGAGGCTACGCATCGCCAGTGAAACAGCCATACGCAATGGTCGACTCGAAATTAATGATGCGAGCCTGTTAATGGATCACCTAGAAAGTAGCCTTCGACAAACAACGTACCTAAACAATCAATAATTATACAAAAAGGAAAACTAATCAACAACTTGAGAGGCCAAGGGCCTGGGCGCAAAAATCATGGCGACGCCAGCCAGCAATTGCAACACTAGAATTTGCTCGAGTCCGCGTGATCCCAACCCCATAAAAGCAAAGGTGAAGGCTGGGTTGAAGATACCAACAGAATCAGCACAACCCAAGAACAACAAAGACGTTAAACCAGAACCAACAACAAAACCAGACAAGGGCCGTGCCTCAGGACAGATGCGCCCTTCATCGCTCCAGGCATGGATCAACCAGAACAAAACCAAGCTCATAACTAGTTCGACAAGGGTCGAGCGCATGCTGAACGGACCCGATGGGGGTGAAAAGGAACGCGCATGGAAACCAAGCCAAATACCGATTACTTGGGCAATTGCATAGCCGAAAAAAGCAACTAAATTGGACCAGAAAGCCTGGGGATTGAGGAGAGTATTCTGGCCAAAAAACATCAAACTTACAGAGG
>Ga0310098_1000151_pt1 | contig 16037 bp, 19 predicted proteins | sample LakMicMIDCLREDC7_FD_194453 | JGI IMG/M metagenome (GOLD analysis project Ga0310098, IMG submission 194453) | Enriched freshwater cyanobacterial communities from Lake Michigan, Michigan, United States - MI23.DCL.RED.C7 | ecosystem: Environmental > Aquatic > Freshwater > Lake | place: USA...
ATCCACTATGGCGCAGGGATCTCATTTGTACAGACTGCGTGGTGCGGCCCGCCCTATGTGACGCAGCATAGCAGTTTGGTGAAAGGATCAGTCGTCTCACGCTCTTATCAATATGCTGGTATAGAGAAGCCACCTGTTGCTCGCAACAAAGAAGAATATATAGATATCGTGAGATTTTACTTTGAACACCGCGACCAGCTCCAGCTACTGCGCGAAGAGATACAGGCAAAGTCGAAAGGAAGCATCTATAATAATCAATCATATATCACCAATTGCGAACAATTCTTCAAGAGTCTTGCCTTGTACGACTAGTTCAACCGGTGCCCAGAGGTTGCAAGAGTCTATCTACCTCAAGCTTCAACGATGATAGATCGATGTTTCTTGTTACTGACCTTGATGCCATAAATATCACCCTTGGCTCGCTGCTAGCCGGCCTTTGGAGCATTACAGACCTTGCCAGGCCCTGACGGCGGTGGCGGTTAATCTTCTTGCCCCTAGATCCGCTCCAGCGAGGCATGGGATTGGATGCCATGCCTTCAGCAGAGTGCAATCCACGGAGAAGTGCTCGTCGCTGAGCAGTTGCTTGACCATGGGAGCCCCCATCAGCTTCTCCAGGAAGCAGCCCATGTCATGCTCGTTCTGCAGACGCTCTCTGTTCTTGGTGAATGTACTCGAGTGCCAAATCGGATCAGGGGGGTGGGCTCACCAGCACAAACAAGCGGAACAGTAGGTTGTAGTTAAGCAGCTCCAACAATAATCGCTCCGCGAGATTACCGTAGAACGCCGACAGCAACGAGGTCACCAGCAACAACTGGCCTAGCGGCATCGAGGGCCAGCCTTCTGCGGCGTACAGCTCACAGAAGGTTGGATGGTGTCGATCGAGAACCTGATCTACCAGTTTCCGGATCCGCCGCAGCGTATGGCTGGCCGGAATCCGCTCCTCAATCGATACGAACGCGAACAGGGAGCTGCTGCACATACGGTGGCCTCGCATCTCGGGTGGGCAACTGAGCCATTACGCAGAGATGGTCTGGTTTTTCAGCGAACTCTTAGTTTATGACGGTACAATGTTCGCAGATTCGATCAGTTAAGCCAATGGTCAGCCAAAGCTGTCATGATGCCCCCTTACACATCATTCATTCTCACTTAAAGATTTCTTCCCGGCGCACTAGGGCAAACACTTTTGAGAAAGAGATGTTGTCATGTGAGGATGTTTACAGTAGCCCATTCGGCGCTATCGTTCCTTAAGTCTCAACGTATCGCAGCCTGCATGCCATGCAAGGCAATTGCCCGCAGACAAACCTCCCGATGAAATCTGAATCACCCATGATTAGCCGTTCCCACTTCGCAGAACTGGCCAATGCCTGTGGTACCGATAAGTGCGCAAACCATGGCTACCACCGCTTCTACCCCCTCGTATTGGCCCAGCTGAACCATTCTGAATCGTTCACCATCGTTGAGATCGGTTATGGAGAAGGTGCAAGTATCCCTTTTTGGAAAAGTCTCTTCCCTCATGCTTATCTCATCTGCGTCGACCGTGATGTGAGCGAAGAGGGCGATGGGTATGTAGTCATCCAAGCGGATCAAGACCAACCGGAGCAGTTGCAAGAAGCGTTGCAATGCGCACCTAGCCCAGTGAGACTGGTAATCGACGATGGTTCACACCTGCCGAGGCATCAGCTGAGTTCTTTCAGCATGATTTTCGACACAATCCTAGAAGCAGGTGGTTTCTACATCATTGAGGACATTGAAACATCTTACTGGCTTGCCGGAGATCTTTACGGCTATCCAATTCGTGCAGGAATTTTCTCAAGATGGTCAGCCATCGAAGCACTAAAGCTAGCTGCAGATTACATCAATAGATTCTGCCTGGACCAAGAGGATCGAAATCTTGTTGAGTATTCAATGCTAATGGCCGGCCTGGATCCGGCGGCAGCACTGCAGATCAGCACCATTACTTTTGGGCAGAACTGTGCGCTTATTGGGAAAAACCTGGAGGGCGATAGCGATTACCAAGAAAAACCATACCCATATTCAATATTCACATCAAGGCGCTGAATCATTGCCTATCCCGGCCTCATTAGAAATGCTAACAATCGCCACGTATGTAATTCACCGATGTCCAGTTCGCCAATCAGTGATCTTCAGATTGTGACCGAATGATCTGCTCAATCCCCGCAAATCGGATACTCGTTTCTCTTGACGTACGCGGGAAGCAAATTCATTATGTTTCGATGGACGAACGAAAGGCCATCAGGTGATTTATCATTAGCAATAGTTTCAGATCAATACCGACGCTGCAGCTGTGCAATGCATAGCTCCTTCCTGGCATCCATCTGAAACCGCCAGGCAATCAGCAGGCCAGAAAGACACGACCCAATGAATTGACAGCGAGCGTCGTGATGGAGCACCTCCTTCTCCCCTGCTCAACTTGATTCCGCTGCCGACCCACTCTCCGTGTTCCCCGCCCTCAGCCTCCATCCCCCCACCACCCTCTCCAGCCGCATGGCCCGCTGGGGGGTGGCCATCGTGCTGGCCTACGGCCTGATGGCGCTGCTGACGCCGCTGCTGATCCACGCCGGCCTGCTGCCGGATGCCAACGCCGGCCTGGAGAACCCGATCTATGCCGCCCCCAGCTGGGGCCACTGGTGCGGCACCGACCGCCTCGGACGTGATGTGTGCGTGCGCACCCTGGCCGGCAGTGGTGTGGCCCTGCAGGTGGTGTTGATTGCTCTGATCGGCGCCTTGGTGGTGGGCGTGCCGCTTGGCATGGTGAGCGGCTACCTCGGCGGCTGGCTTGATCGCACCCTGGTGCTGCTGATGGACACGCTCTACACCCTGCCGGTGCTGCTGCTCTCGGTGGTGCTGGCCTTCCTGCTGGGTAAGGGCCTGCCCAATGCCGCCGCCGCCCTGTGCGTGGTGTACATCCCGCAGTACTTCCGCGTGGTGCGTAACCAGACCGCCCAGGTGAAAGCCGAGCTGTTCGTTGAGGCCGCCCGCTCCCTCGGGGCCGGCCCCCTCTGGGTGCTGCGCCGCTACCTGCTGCGCAACGTGATCACCTCCGTGCCGGTGCTGCTCACCCTCAACGCCGCCGATGCGGTGCTGGTGCTCGGAGGCCTCGGCTTCCTCGGCCTCGGCCTGCCTGAAACCATTCCCGAGTGGGGCAGCGACCTGCAGCAGGCCCTCACCGCCGTTCCCACCGGCATCTGGTGGACCGCCCTGTTCCCCGGTGTGGCGATGTTCGTGCTGGTGCTCGGGCTCTCCTTCCTCGGCGAAGGCCTGGAGAGCTGGCTGAGCTGCAGCGGCACGGTGGGGCGCTCTCAGAGCTGAGGCCGAGCCCCAGCACTGACGGGCTGTCTATCCGCAGACCTCATCGTCCTTGCTTGCCACTGAGCCCCCACTGCTCCGCAAGCGCGTGGAGCGGCAGGGCGCTGGCGCCCGCCCCGATGAGAGAGGGGTTGGTCGCACGGCAGATCAGGCTCTGTTGTTCAACGCTTCCGCTGGGAGATTCGCTCCATTTGGCATCAGCCAGCACAGAAAACCGGTGTCGCTCCAGTAAAACTTCGGGCTGCGGCTCAGCCCCGTCTGCCCGCAGGCTGTTGACGAGCTCAAGATCCAGGGGGTCTCCGCTGGGTTGCAGGGGCAGCAGCGGAAACCCATGGTGTTGCTGCTGGCTGATCGCTTGGGGCGTGATGTGTGCGGTTGAGCTTGGTGCGCGGCCACCTCGGCGGCTGGCTCGATCACACCCTGGTGCTGCTGATGGACACGCTCTAAACCCTGCCGGTGCTGCTCACCCTCAACGCCGCCGATGCGGTGCTCGTGCTCAGCGGCCTCGGCTTCCTCGGCCTCGGCCTGCCGGAAACCGTGCCCGAGTGGGGCAGCGACCTGCAGCAAGCCCTCACCGCCGTTCCCACCGGCATCTGGTGGACGACGTCGTGCTGATACCGCACCGGCGCCTCAACCCTAAAGTAATGTCAGTGACATCACCGCGATTTCGCGGACTTCTCCCATGGTTCAGGTCACGGCCCGGCTGCCCGAAGCCCTTGGTGCCGAGCTGGATGCGGCAGCACAGCAACTCAACCGCTGCCGGGCCGACATCATCCGCCAGGCCATCGAGTATTACCTCGATGACTTCGAGGATCTGCGCTGCGGTGTGGCGGCCCTGAAGGACCCGGCAGACCCCGTACTCGACTGGTCTGAGGTGCGCGATGCACTGCTCGCTGCGGATTAAGCGCTCTGCCGCAAAAGCACTGGCCGGACTCCCAAAGGCTGATCGCCTGCGGGTGGTTGCGGCGATCGACCTGCTCTGCGACACCCCCGCCGCCGGCTCTGCACTCAAGGGTGAATTCGAAGGATTGCGGCGTTTGCGTGTGGGCCATTACCGCGTGGTCTACGAATGGCAGCGCAACGAGCTGTTGATTCTTGTGGTGCGCATCGGCCATCGCCGCGAGGTCTATCGCTGAGAACCCTCCCCAGCGAGCCAACGAGGCCTGCACTCTCCGGATTCCTGGCCCCAGCGCTCGATCCGCGAAACCACGGAAGCTTTCCTGTTGATACAGACATACTATTACCTGATTCGGGTCCATTCGGGCTCATTCAGGGTCGCTACCGTGGCCGGATCCATCACAAGGCTCGCCGAGCCATGCGGCCCCATCCAGCAGCCGCGGCTGTTGGATCGCCAGGGATGGTCAACCCTGGTCGCCGGTGCACTGTTGCTCCTGATTTCGTTCACGACGAGCTATGGCGATGACAACCTCCTCCAATTCAGCAGCATCGCGATCGCTCACAAGATCGGAGTATGTCTCCACCTTGCCGCCCTGGCGGCGCTTGCTTGCGACGTTGAACTGGTGACCCGTCTACGACATCGAACAGCGAACGAAGCTGCTGCTGCACGAGAACGAGCGTCTCGCCGCACTCAACTCCACGATGGATGCCTTGTTGCGCAATGTCGATTCCTAACAGCAAACATCAGCGTCCATACGACCTTCGTTCATGAGTTTTGGGTGGCACAGCTGTGGCCAAGCTCATCGCTCAGCGTGGTGAATCATTGGATGCTGGATTGTGCGGATGTTCCCCGAGCTCTTCCTTGCAGCTGAGCCCCCACTGCCCCGCAAGCGCGTGGAGCGGCAGGGCGCTGGCGCCCGCCCCAATGGGATAGGGGTTGGGCGCACGGCAGATCAGGCTCTGTTGTTCAACGCTTCCGCTGGGAAGTTCGCCAGCCACCTGATGCAGGCGGCGTGCATCGCTGGCGCTCGGGAATTCGCTCCATTTGGCATCACCCAGCCAGAAACGGCCGCCCCTCTCCAGAACCAGATCCACCTCCTTACTTCGGTCGCGCCAGAAATGCAGGCTGCCGGCCGTGGCGAAAATCTGAAGCGAACAACGCACATCAGCCACCACCAACGTTTCCCAGATGGCTCCGAGCAACGGTGAGCGGGCCAGTTCGTCCTGCGTGCTGATGCCCATCAACCAGCACAACAAGCCCGTATCGGCCCAGTAGAGCTTGGGGCTACGGCTCAGACGCTTGCCGGCGTTGCCAAACCATGGCTCCAGCAGAAACACCAACCCGCTGCGTTCCAGCACCGAGAGCCATAGCCCCGCCGTGCTTGGTGCGATTCCCACATCACGCGCCAGTTCCGCCCGGTTGAGCAGTTGGCCTGATCGCAGGGCGCTGGCCCGCAGAAAGCGCTCGAATTGCTGGAGATTGCCCACCTGCTGCAGATTGCGCAGATCCCGTTCCAGATAGGTGGCCACATAGGAGCGGTGAAAGTCGCCAGCGTCGATCTCCGGGGAACGCCACAACTCAGGGAAGGCACCCCGCAGCAGGATCGCCGGGATCGACGCCCGCGCATCCACACTCAGGATTTCCGCCAGGCTCAGACCCGCGAGGCTCACGATCGCCGCCCGACCGGCCAGGCTCTCGCTCACGCTCTGCATCAGCGCGAACGGTTGTGATCCTGTGAGCACGATCTGGCCGAAACGATCGCGCTGGCTGTCCACCACCACCTTCAAGTGGCGAAAGAGCCCAGGCGCGTATTGCACCTCATCAATCAGCAGCGGCAGCGGATGACGGGCCAGGAAACCAGCCGGGTCATGCTCGGCGCTGGCCGCCTCGCTCGGCAGATCGAGCGAGACGTAGTGGTGATCCGGAAACAGGTGCCGACACAGCGCCGTCTTGCCGGTCTGCCGTGCCCCGGTGAGCACCACCACCGGCCGCGTCGCCGCCAGACGCCGAAGCCGGGCCTCGATCTGGCGCTGGATCCAGCCGGCCATCGACGGCAATTCCTCGCGTGCCCTACGGCCATTATGCCGATGTGATCATGCCAATCATTCGATGGGCTCGTACATCGGGCAGAAGCATCAACCTCGTAGGCGGCCCGTCTCAATAGCGCAGCTTCAACGTGCGCGGCAGCTGCTCGGTGATCTCCCCCTCTGCGCTGAGTTCGGGATAGGGGCGCCCCTGGCGCCGGCACCAGTCGGCCACCTGCGGGTAGGCCCACTCGAACAGGATGCGGCGATACTCCGGCTCGCCACCCGGCACCCCCTCGCCCGCCGTCGGCACCAAGCCCGCCAGCTCTCGCTGCCGCAGCGCCTCGAACAGCAGCGTGGCCGCCGCCACGCTCACATTCAGGCTCTGCACCATGCCCGTCATCGGGATGAACAGCGGCTGATCCACCAGATCCAGCGCCGCCTCGCTCATGCCCCACTTCTCAGCGCCCATCAGGAACGCCGTCGGGCCGGTGAAGTCACACTGGCGGTAGTCCACTGCATCCACACTCAGGTGGGTGCCGTAGAGGCGAAAACCCTTGGCCTTCAGGCCAAGCAGACACTCCTCGATGCTCGGGTGCGGGTGCAGCGGCACCCACTTCTGGCTGCCCTTGGCCGTCTTGTTGAAGGTGCGCGGCCGGCCCGGCAGGCTCACCACATGGGCCTCCATCGCCCCCACCGCATCGCAGGTGCGCAGGATCGCCGAGAGGTTGTGGGGCTTGTCCACCGCCTCCAGCACCACCGTGAGATCACCCATGCGGCGATTCAGCACGCTTTGGAGCCGCTCGAAGCGGCGGGGCAGCAGGGGCATGGGGGCATCGCCGGCTCTGGGGCCATCGTCCTTGATGGGCTGCAGATCGGCCCGACGGGCCCACCAGCGGGGCCGGTAGCGTTTAGCCATGACGCACGAAGCGGGCGCCGGCTTCGATCAGCGGGTGTGGCAGGCCGTGGCCCTGATCCCCCGCGGCCAGCTGGCCACCTACGGCCAGATCGCTGAGCTGATCGGTGCCTGGGGTTGCGCACGCCAGGTGGGCTGGGCCCTGCGGCGGCTGCCGCTGCCCTCAGCCGTTCCCTGGCACCGCGTGGTGAACGCCCGCGGCTGCATCGCCATGACCCCCAGCCGCGAGGGCTCCGACTGGATCCAGCGCGAGCTGCTGCTCGCCGAAGGCATCCCGGTGGATCCAGCCGGCCGGCTGCCGCTGGCGCGTTACCGCTGGCGGCCAGGCGCTAGCTGTGGAGTAGCCATAGCCGATGTCGCCCCTTGAGCAGCACCCCCGCAAGCGCCTTGCAGCCGAGCGCCACCGGACTGGCGCCGCGGCGGGTGGCCTGGCAGGTTCTGCAGGCCGTGGCGGCAGGGGCCTACGCCGATGGGGCCCTGGAGCGGGAGCTGGGGCGCACACCGCTCAGCTCGCTCGATCGGGGCCTGGCCACCGAGCTGGCCTACGGCGCCATCCGCCAGCGTCGCCGACTGGATGCCTGGCTCGATCAGCTGGGCAAGGTGCCGGCGGAACGTCAGCCGCCGAAGCTGCGCTGGCTGCTGCATCTGGGCCTCTATCAACTGCTGCTCAGTGAGCGGGTGCCCGATTCCGCCGCCGTGAGCACCACGGTGGAGCTGGCCAAGCAGGGCGGCCTGGCCCGGCTGGCGCCGGTGGTGAACGGCCTGCTGCGGGCCTTCCTGCGACGGCGCGAGGCCGGCGATCCGCTGCCGCAGCCCGCCGATCCAGCGGCGGCCCTGGCCCTGCACCACTCCCTGCCGGACTGGCTGGCCGCCGACCTGCTGCGCTGGCTGCCGGCCGAGCGGGCCGACGCCTTCGGCGCCGCCTGCAACACCCCGCCCAGCCTGGATCTGCGTGTGAACCGCCGGTGCGCCAGCCGCGAGCAGGTGCTGGCCGCATTCAGCGACGCCGGCCTGACGGCCTCCGCCATCGAGGGGCTGGACTGGGGCCTGGTGATCAGCGGCCGCAGCGGCGATCTGCGCCAGCTGCCCGGCTACGACGAGGGCCACTGGTGCGTGCAGGACCGCTCCGCCCAGCGCATCGTGCCCCTGCTCGCTCCCCAACCCGGAGAGCGGGTGCTCGATGCCTGCGCCGCCCCCGGCGGCAAGAGCACCCACCTGGCCGAGGCCATGGACGATCAGGGGCTGGTGCTGGCCCTCGATCGCGGCGAGGCCCGCCTGCGCCGGGTGGAGCGCAACAGCGCGCGGCTGGGGCTCAGCTGCATCCGCACGCGCCACGGCGATGCGGCGGAACTGGCCCGGGAAGCGCCGGAGCTGCTGGGCAGCTTCGATCGCATCCTGGTGGATGCCCCCTGCTCCGGCCTGGGCACCCTGGCGCGCCATGCCGATGCCCGCTGGCGCATGAATGCCGCCACCGTCGACGAGCTGGTGGCCCTGCAGCGCCAGCTGCTGGAGGGATTGCTGCCGCTGCTGCGGCCCGGCGGCCGGCTGGTGTACGCCACCTGCACGGTGCACCCACGCGAGAACGGTGAACTGATCGCTGCACTGCTGGCGGAGCACACCGCCTGGCAGCGGCTTGAGCAGTGGCAGCTCTGGCCGGGAGAGCAGCAGGGCGGCGGCGATGGCTTCTTCGCGGCCCTGCTGCAGGCGCCTCAGGGAGCCGGTGGCGGCGCCACGGGCGGCGGTGGAGCCAGCACCGGCGGGGGCGCGCTGGGCGCCGGAGCCGGCGCGGGAGCTGCGGGGGCCGCCGGCTGAGCGGCCGGTGCAGAAGGCGCAGGCGCGGCGGGTTCGGCGGGCGCCGGCGTTCCCTCGGGGATCACCCGCTCGGGAGCAGCACCTGCAGGCGGACGCCAGCGGCCCTCAGCGGGCACCTCCGGCGCCGCCGTGGGGGCATTGCCGGCCGTCTGACCGGGCCTGCGCGGCCGCAGCGCCTTGAGCGGGTTGAAGCGTCCGGTGAGCTCAGGCTTCGGCGGGAACGGCCGCACCGGCAGATCCTTGACGATCGGCCGCATGTAATCGGCCCAGGCCACCACCGCCACGGCACTGGTGCTTTTGGTTTCGCGGTTGTTGTCGTAGCCCAGCCACAGACCGGTGGCGAGCTGCGGGATCCCGCCGATGAACCACAGATCGCGGCCCCCCTCCGAGGTACCGGTCTTGCCGGCCACCGGCCGGCCCGGCAGGGCGGCACCGCCGCCGGTGCCGCCGCTCACCACCTTCTGCAGCATCCACAGCATCGCGTCGGCGATGTCGCTGGGCACGGCGCGGCGGCCGCGGTCGCCGTCGACGCGGCGGCTCCAGAGCAGCTCGCCGTTGGGGCCGAGGATCTCCTCGAACGGCGTGGGCGCCACATAGACGCCACGGTTGAACACGCCGGCATAGGCGGCGGTCATGTCGAGCACGGTCTGCTCAGTGGCGCCCACCGCCAGGGGGTAGAAGCGGCCCAGCTCACGGCTGATGCCCAGGCTCTTGGCGGTGGCAATCACGCGATCGAAGCCCACCTGCTGCAGCAGACCCACCGCCACGGTGTTCAACGAGTTCTGCAGGGCGCTCCACATCGGCACCGAGCCCACCGCCCGGCCGCCGAAGTTCTTGGGGCAGTAGCCGCCGAAGCAGCGGTTGGCGCCGTTGATCACCGTTTCGGGCTTCATGCCCTCCTTGAGGGCCGCGAGATACACGAACAGCTTGAAGGTGGAGCCCGGCGAGCGCAGGGCCTGAGCGGCGCGGTTGAACTGGCTGGAATTGAAGTCCTTTCCGCCCACCATCGCCCGCACCAGGCCGGTGCCCGGCTCGATCGAAACGATCGCCCCCTCCATGGCACCGGAGGTGTGGCGATTGATCGTGGCCTGGGCCTGCTCCTGCCAGGCCAGGTTGAGGCTGGTGCGGATAGTGAGGCCACCCACCTCCAGATCCTCAGGGCTGAGCACCCGCGGCAGCTCCTGGGCCACCCAACTGGTGAAGTAAGGGGCGCGACTCGTCCAATACTTCGGTTCCGCTGGCTTGAGCAGCAGGGGAGCCGCCGTGGCGCGGGCCAGCTGGCTGTCGTCGATGAAGCCGGCCTCACGCATGCGCCGCAGCACGGTGGCACGCCGTTCCAGCGCCAGATCAGGATTCACCAGCGGTGAATACACCGACGGCGCCGGCGGCAGACCGGCGATCAGCGCCGCCTCCGGCAACGTCAGCTGGTCGGGCGTCTTGGAGAAGTAGATCCAGGCGGCATCGGCAACGCCGTAGGCACTGGATCCCAGATAAACAACGTTCAGATACTGCTCAAGGATCTGCTGCTTGCTCAGCTGGCGCTCGAGCTTGCCGGCCAGCAGCACCTCGCTCAACTTGCGCAGGATCGTGCGGTCCTGGCTGAGGAACACCGTGCGGGCCAGCTGCTGGGTGATCGTGCTGGCACCCTCCTCCACAGAGCCTTGGCGCAGGTTGCGCAGCATCGCCCGGGCGATGCCCACCGGGTCGATGCCGTCGTGCTGGTAGAAGCGGCGGTCCTCGGCGGCGATGAAGGACCGCTGCACCAGTTGCGGCATCTGGCCAGCCGTCACCTTGTCGCGCGTGGCCGGCCCGAGCTTCTGAATCACCTGCCCATCAGCCGACAGCACCGTCACGGTGCCGGGGCGGTTGTAGCTGTTGAGCCGACGCACGTTGGGCAACAGGCTGTCGACGCCCTGCACGACCAACGCCTGCCCGAGGGCCACCACAAGGCCCGCTCCAGCGCCGACCAGACCGGCGGTGAGCAGCTGGCGGCGCCGCCTCTGATTCACATCCCCACCAGGCCGCTGTGGCCGATCGCCAGGGCCGTCACGAGCATCCCCAGCACCAGGAAGGGCTGGGCGCTGGCCTGATACTTCACATCAAAGGCCACCGGATCACGCAGCAGCCAGATGTCCTGGAAGGTGATCTGGGGAATGATCAACAGCACCAGCAGCACCGCGGCGAAATGCTGGCCGATGGCGATCAGCACGGCAACCATCGCCATCTGAAAAACATCGATCATCCCGGCGCTGATCCAGCTGGCCCGCTCGATGCCGAACACCACCGGCAGGCTCTGCAGGCCAAGGGCGCGATCACCTTCCACGCTCTTGAAGTCGTTCACCACGGCGATGCCCAGGCCCGCCAGTGAATAAGCCAGGGTGAGCAGGGCGGTGGTCCAGGTGAGCTGGCCGAACAGGGCCTGCCCGGCCCACCAGGGAAGGGCGATATAGCTGGCGCCGAGGGCGTAGTTGCCCAGCCAGCCGTTCTGCTTGAGCTTGAGCGGCGGGGCGGAATAGATGAAGCTCACGAAGGAGCCGCCCAGGGCCAGCAGGAACAGCACCGGCGTGGTGTGCCCGGCCCAGAGATCGAGGCCATAGGCCACGCCCAGACCCGCCAGCAGCAGGATCCAGATCTGCACCTTCACCTGCCAGAGCGGGATGGCGCCGGAGGGAATCGGGCGATAGGGCTCGTTGATCGCGTCGATCTCGCGGTCGTAGTAGTCGTTGATGGTCTGCGTGTAGCCGGCCAGCAGCGGACCGCTCATCAACATGCAGGCGATCGAGGCGCCCACCTCCGGCAGCCGCCAGTGGAAGTTGCCGGACGCTGCAGCCCCGCAGAGAACCCCCCAGATCAGAGGGATCCAGGTGACCGGCTTCATCAGCTGCAGCCGGATCTTCCAGATGCTGGAGGTGCCGCTGGCACCCTTCATGCCAAGCAGCTGCCGGGCTGCGGCGCCGCTGGCGGCCGTGGGATTCGGGCTATCGCTCACGCTGCGGTGATCTCGTCGTCGAAGAACCAGGTGGTGGTGCCGTTGCTGAGCTTCACCACCACGCCGATGCCCTTGCCGTCGGTCACCTTGAAGTCGGTCACGGTGGCGGAGGCGTCGGCCTGGAGGGCAGCCACCAGGTCGGCGGGGATGCGGTCGCGCACCCGGGTGACGCGCACCTTCGAGCCGATGGTGATGGCAGCCTGGGACATGGCCGGCGCAGCTGAAAAGTGGCGCCAGATTAACCCCCGGGGCCCGGCGCCCCTTGCCCCGCCTCGCGCTGTTGCCGCCATGGTCGCCAAACGGATCATCCCCTGCCTCGATGTGGCCGATGGCCGGGTGGTGAAGGGGGTGAATTTCGTGGGCCTGCGCGATGCCGGCGATCCGGTGGAGCTGGCCTGCCGCTACAGCCGTTCCGGCGCCGATGAGCTGGTGTTCCTCGACATCGCCGCCTCCCATCAGGGCCGCGCCACGCTGGTGGATCTCGTGCGCCGCACCGCCGAGGCGGTGACGATCCCGTTCACCGTGGGCGGGGGCATCAGCAGCGTGGAGGGCATCACCGAGCTGCTGCGCGCCGGTGCCGACAAGGTGAGCCTCAACTCCTCGGCCGTGCGGGATCCGCAGCTGGTGGCCCGTGGCGCCGAGCGCTTCGGCTGCCAGTGCATCGTGGTGGCGATCGATGCCCGCCGCCGGCCCGGCGCCGAACCGGGCTGGGATGTGTACGTGAAGGGCGGCCGCGAGAACACCGGCCTTGATGCCGTGGCCTGGGCGCAACGGGTGGTGGACCTCGGGGCCGGCGAAATCCTGCTCACCTCGATGGACGGCGACGGCACCCAGGCGGGCTATGAGCTGGAGCTCACCCGCGCCGTGGCCGATGCGGTGGCGGTGCCGGTGATCGCCAGCGGCGGCGCCGGCTGCATCGATCACATCGCCGCCGCCCTCGACGGTGGGGCAAGCGGCGGCCACGCCTCGGCAGCGCTGCTGGCCTCACTGCTGCACGACGGCGTGCTCACCGTGGAGGCGATCAAGACCGACCTGCTCGAGCGCGGCTTGAACGTGCGCCCGCTCGAAGCGGAGACCAGGGCGGGGGCCTCGAGCTGAGTCGCAGCCCCGCGCGGCAAGCCGTTACGTCCCGTTACAGTCTTCTCAGATACCAGAGTGTCCCGCCGTGACGGCGTTGCTGCAGTCCAACTCGACAGCGCTGGCAATTGCGCTCGTGCTGGCCGTGGTGGCGATGGTGGCCTGGGCACTGCAGCTGATGCAGGCCGCATCCGAGCGGCGTGAATTCTCACTGATGCTGGCCGGCTGCATGGTCTGCTCGGCTGCCGTTGGGCTGGCGGCAGTGATGGTGATGACCTTCACCAGCGCCGATCGACTCGAAGCCCAGGGTTTCCTCAGCCGTTCCGCCGCTGGCGAGCTGGAGCTGGTGGGTGGAGGTGTCAGTCTCGATGCGATCTCCCTGCCCTGGGATGCCGCCAGCGAACCCCAAGCCTGACGCCGATGCGGTGCGCGCCCTGTTTGAGCGCGTCGCCCCCAGCTACGACCGCCTCAACGATCTGCTGAGCCTCGGCCTGCATCGGGTCTGGAAGCGGCAGGCCTGCGCCTGGCTGCAGCCCCGGCAAGGGGAGCGCCTGCTGGATCTCTGCTGCGGCACCGGCGATCTGGCCCTGCTGCTGGCGGAGCGGGTGCGGCCCGGTGGGCTGGTGCTCGGCCTCGATGCCGCCGAGGCGCCCCTGGAGCTGGCGCGGCAACGGGCCCGCCTCCAGCCCTGGCTGCCGCTGGAATTTCGCCAGGGCGATGCCCTGGCCACCGGCCTGACGGAGGGCTGGGCCGATGCGGCCGTGATGGCCTACGGCCTGCGCAACCTGATCGATCCCGCGGCTGCCCTGGTGGAGCTGCGGCGCCTGCTGCGGCCGGGCGGCCGTGCCGCCGTTCTCGATTTCAACCGCCCCACCGATCCAGCCGGCGCCACCGCCGGCTTCCAGCGCCTCTACCTGCGCCGCGTGGTGGTGCCCCTGGCCCGCCAGGCCGGGCTGGAACCCGAATACGCCTATCTCGAAGACAGCCTCAGCCGCTTCCCCACCGGAGCGGAACAGGAAGCGCTCGCCCTGGCCGCCGGCTTCAGCTCCGCCCGCCACCGCCTGCTGGCTGGCGGCCAGATGGGGCTGCTGCAGCTGCTGGTCTGAGCGGCCTGCCCACCGCCGTCGACAATGGCGGCACGACCCGGCCCGCCGCTCCGTGCACTTCCAGGACATCATCCAGACCCTGAACCGCTTCTGGGCGGAGCGCGGCTGCCTGATCCTCCAGCCCTACGACACCGAGAAGGGCGCCGGCACGATGAGCCCCCACACGGTGCTGCGGGCGATCGGGCCCGAACCCTGGGCCGTGGCCTACCCCGAACCCTGCCGCCGCCCCACCGACGGCCGCTACGGCGACAACCCCAATCGAGCCCAGCACTATTTCCAGTACCAGGTGCTGATCAAGCCCAGTCCGGATGCGATCCAGGAGACCTACCTGGCCTCGCTCGAGGCCCTCGGCATCCGCACCCGCGACCACGACATCCGCTTCGTGGAGGACAACTGGGAATCGCCGACCCTGGGCGCCTGGGGCGTGGGCTGGGAGGTGTGGCTCGATGGCATGGAGGTGACCCAGTTCACCTACTTCCAGCAGTGCGGCGGCATCGACTGCCGGCCCGTGTCGATCGAGATCACCTACGGGCTCGAGCGGCTGGCGATGTATCTCCAGGACGTGGAGAGCATCTGGGATCTCAGCTGGGACGGCAACCGCTCCTACGGCGACATCTGGCTGCCGTTTGAGAAGGGCCAGTGCACCTACAACTTCGAGGCTTCCAACCCGGAGCGGCTCAAGCAGCTGTTCGCCCTCTACGAGGCCGAGGCCGCGGATCTGGTGGCCGCGAAGCTGCCCGCACCAGCGCTCGACTTCGTGCTCAAGTGCAGCCACACCTTCAACCTGCTGGAGGCCCGCGGCGTGATCTCGGTGACCGAGCGCACCGCCACCATCGGCCGCATCCGCCATCTGGCCCGCCAGGTGGCCGAGGCCTGGCTGGCGGAGCGCGAGGCCCTCGGCTTCCCGCTGCTCAGCAAGGACCCGGCCTGACGCCATCAGGGCGGTGGCGGCACCGGCACGGCCGGGCCATTGAGGGTGTTGCTGCACAGATCCAGCAGGATCCGCTGCCCCACCGACCCCGGCAGGGGAGCCTCCCAGGGCTGCCAGCTTCCGTCGATGCGCCAGGTCTGGCGCAGGCTTTCGCACTGCACCGCCACCGCCGTGGCTGACGCGCCGCGCAGACCCAGATCCGCCGCCGCCGGTTTCAACAGGGTGATACGTACTCCGCCGGCATGCAGCTTCCAGCCGGCCCAGTCCACCGCGGTGGCGTTGAACCATTTCCAGCGCACCAGGCCGGCCTGCTCCCGCAGGGCCAGCTCGGCCCGGTCGCGCCGCTCCGCCGCACTCAGCAGCAGGGCGGCGGCGGCATCCTGACTGCCGCCCGGAGGTGGCGGCGCGATCGACGCCCCGCCGGTGGCGGCACCGGCGGCCGAAGCTGCCCCCCGGGCGGATCCCGGCAGGAGCAGCACCTGACCCACCTGCAACAGTTCGGGTTTCTGAATGCCGTTGAGCCGGATCAGCGCTTCCAGGCTGACGCCATGGCGCTCCGCCAGTTGCTCGAGGGTGTCGCCCTCCGCCACCGTGATCCGCCGCGGCTGCCCCTGCGCCAGGGCTGAAGCGCCAACGAGCAGCGAGGCCATCAGTCCCAGCCGCAGCAGGGCCTGCCCCAGGCGCGGGCGCAGCCGATGTCTGCGCTGCCGGCTGCGGATCAAGCGGAACGACTGCCGGAGCATGGCCGCGGGGCGTGCAGCCAAACGGTAGGGGAACCCTCAGGGGGTCGCTGCGGAACGGTGATGGCTGCACCCCTGCTGTCCCTGGTGTTGCTGGCCCTGGCCATCGGCGTGCTTCCCCTTGGCCTGCCGCTGCAGGCTGCCGCCCTGGCGGCCCTGCTGCTCACCAGCCTGCTGCTGCTGCGACGGAGCTGGTCAGCGGGGCGCTGCCTGGCCC
>Ga0310098_1000157_pt1 | contig 15729 bp, 13 predicted proteins | sample LakMicMIDCLREDC7_FD_194453 | JGI IMG/M metagenome (GOLD analysis project Ga0310098, IMG submission 194453) | Enriched freshwater cyanobacterial communities from Lake Michigan, Michigan, United States - MI23.DCL.RED.C7 | ecosystem: Environmental > Aquatic > Freshwater > Lake | place: USA...
CTCCGTGGCCGATCAGGAACCCCACCGCCGCCCGTGGATCGCGCCGCAACAGCTGCGGCGGATCGAACCGCTGGATGCCGCACCAGAGCCCGTAGCCGCGCAGGAAGTCGACCCTGCCATCGCCATTGCCATCGCCGTCTCCATCGCCGAGGTTCAGCGTGTTGGGGATGAAGCAGCTGCCGGCACCGGAGAGCTCGCTGGCTCCAGCGGGCGGCTGATCGGGCAGGGCGAAGAAACGGCTGGTGGAGATGTGATCCATCAGCCCGAGGCCGAGCCGTCCGCTCACCTCCTCCAGTCCGCCCACCTGCTGGGAATGCAGCAGCAGCCGCACGCTCTCGATCGTGGAGGCGCAGAGCACCACCAGTTGCGCCTGCTCGCGGCGCTGCAGGCCGCTCTCGGCATCGACGACCACCACGCCCATGGCGCGTCCACTGCGCTGATCCACCTCCACATGGCTCACCACGGCGTTGCTGCGCAGCTGCACCCGCCCGCTGGCCAGGGCCAGGGCCAGGGCGCCCCCCTGCGAGCAGGAGCGGGGCCAGGGTCCATCGCTGGGCCGTCGCAGGGGGAAGCCGCGCGAATGGATCAGCGGCAGATTGAGCTCGCGGGCGATGCTGCTCTGCATGTGCCGTTCCGCCGGCGTGAACGGCAGGGGCTCCTGGAAGACGCCGTCGGGTAGCTGGGGCAGACCGTCGCAGCGTCCGCGCACCTGCAGCAGTGTCTCCAGCCGCTCGTAGAAGGGGGCCAGGTCGCGATGGCGGATCGGCCAGCTGTAGCCGTGGCCATCCCGTTCGGCCGCCTGGAACTCGTAGTCGGACAGCCGCAGGGTGATGCCGCCCCAGGTGAGGCTCTTGCCACCCACCTGGCGCCCGCGGGTCCACAGGAACGGTCGATCGGCTGGCGTGCTGTAGGGGTTACGCCGCTCGTCGACGAACAGCTGCGGGTTGGCCTTCCAGTAGCCGGGATGGTTTGAGGCAATGCGCTGCTGGCCGGCGCTGAGGGCGGCCAGGCGCCGCAGGCTGTTGAGCGGTTCGCTGCCGAAGGCACGGGGGGCGCTCAGCTCCGGGCCGGCCTCCAGCACCTGCACGTTCAGCCCGGCCTCGGCCAGGGCCAGGGCGGCCACGCCACCGGTGGCCCCGGATCCCACAACGATGGCATCGACCATCAGAACGCCGCGACCGTGACCGCGACCGTGGCTGTGCTCATGGCTCGACGCATGGCTTTGCTGATGGGCGTGATCGGCATGTCGAAGGTGGAGCCATCCATGGCGTTACGGCGACGACGTCAACTGCATCTCAGAAGGACGTCAGCTGGACGGCAAAGGAGCGGCGAACGATGGTCAAACGCGACGTCAGCAGAAATGACGTCAACAAAAAGCCCCGGCGCTTCAGGGAAGGCCGGGGCTTCTGGAGTTGGTGGCGGGGGGCGGATTTGAACCACCGACCTTCGGGTTATGAGCCCGACGAGCTACCAGACTGCTCTACCCCGCGGCGACCAACGAAACCTACAGCACGGCCTGCCCGGCAGGCAACGCAGGCAGGATGGCCCCAGCGGATCCGCCCCAAATGCTGCATCTCCTGCGCTACGTGCGCTTCCCTCTGATCTGCTGCCTGGTGGGGGTGACGGCGGTGTTCGTGAGCCATGGCGGCTTCACCGCCCCCGGCATTCAGGCGGCCTGGATCACGCTGGTGCTGCTGGCCCTCGAGATCAGCCTCTCCTTCGACAACGCCGTGGTCAACGCCCGGGTGTTGGAGACCATGACGCCGGGGCAGCAGCAGTTCTTCCTCAGCTGGGGCCTGGTGATCCCGGTGTTCGGTGTGCGCTTCCTCGGCCCCCTGCTGCTGGTGAGCCTGGCGGGCCATATCGGTGTGGCTGAAGCCCTCGATGCCGCGCTGCACCACCCGCAGCACTACCACGAGCTGCTGGAGCTGGCGGAGCCGCGCATCCTGGCCTTCGGCGGCACCTTCCTGCTGATGGTGTTCCTGCGCTACTTCTTCGATGAGGCCAAGACCCTGCACTGGGTGGCGCGGATCGAGCGGCGCCTGAGCGCTGCCGGCCGGGTGCCATCGCTGGAGGTGGCCCTGGCGCTGGTGATCCTGATGCTGGTGGCGATGGTGCTGCCATCGGGCATGCGCAGCGACGTTCTGTTCGCCGGTCTGATCGGGCTGGTGCTGCAGATCCTCAGCACCTCCCTGGCCGACCTGTTCGGCGGCGAGGAGGAGGCGGTGGGGCGGATGGCCGTGAGCGGCGGTCTGGCCAGCCTGGTGTATCTCGAGTTGCTCGATGCCTCCTTCAGCCTCGATGGCACCATCGGCGCCTTCGCCATCACAAGCGACCTGGGCTTGATCATGACCGGCCTCGGCCTGGGGGCCCTGTTCATCCGCTCGCTCACGGTGATGCTCAGCCGCGAGAAGGCTCTCGATCAGCTGATCTACCTCGAGCACGGGGCCCACTACGCCATCGGCGCCCTGGGCCTGCTGATGCTGAGCGGGGTGGTGATCGGTCGCTGGGGCTGGCATGTGCCGGAGTGGCTCAGCGGTCTGATCGGCATCGTGCTGCTGTTGCTGGCCCTCGCTGATTCGCTGCGCCACAACCGCCGTCAGGAGGCCTGAGCGTGGCGCTGCGTCTTTATCTCGATTCCGCCGATCCCGCCGACTGGCGGCAGTGGCTGCCCACGGGCCTGTTCCATGGCGTCACCACCAACCCCACGCTCCTGAAGCGAGCGGGCCAGCCCTGTGATCTCACCAGCCTGCGCACCCTGAGCCAGCAGGCCATGGCCCATGGGGTACGGGAGCTGCACCTGCAGGCCTGGGGGAGTGATCTGCTCAGCTGCGGCCGCGCCCTGGCGGACCTGGCTCCGGATCACACCTGGATCAAGCTGCCCATCACCCGTGCCGGCATCGAGGCTGCCCGGGGCCTGCTGGCCGATGGGCTGCCGGTGACCTTCACCGCCTGCTACGAGCCGGCCCAGGTGCTGCTGGCGGCGGCACTGGGCGTGGACTACATCGCTCCCTATCTGGGCCGCATCAGCGACCTGGGGCGTGACGGCCATGGCGAGTTGATCCGCATGCAGCGCTGCGTGCAGGCACTCGGCTCCCCCTTGCGGCTGCTGGTGGCCAGCCTGCGCTGCCCGGATGATCTGGCGCGCCTGGCGGCCGAGGGGCTCAACACCTTCACCATCAGCCCGGCCATCGCTGAGGCGTTGTTCGCGGTGGAACCCACCGAGGCCGCCGCCATCCAGTTCGAGCTGGATGCGGCCGGTTAGCGGCCGTTGTCGAAGCGGAGCTCGCCGCTCACCTCCAGCTTCACACCGGGGCTGGGTTCCAGGAACCGCTGGCTGAGCTCCTCGAGGGTGAGCGGCGTCAGCCACTCCAGCTGGCGCATCAGCTGCAGGGCCACGGCGTGCTTGGCGCGGCTGGCGCCGTCTTCCACCTTGATGGCCAGGCCGAGCCCTTCGCCGACGCGGCTCAGGCACTGGATGCCTTCGGCGCCGCCCTTGCTCAGCACCTGGCCGTGGCCGCTGCGCATCACGGCCGTGTCGAAGCGGCCCTCGCCGGCCACCAGATCGGGGTGAGCCAGCATGGCCCGGCTGAGGCGCTCCAGTTCCGGCTGCTCACCGGCGCCCAGATGGGCGAACAGCAGGGCCATCTGGGCCAGCTGCAGCTGCAGGGTGGGTGCACCGCAGTCGTCGCGGGCGGTCACCAGCTCGGCGCCCGGCATCCCGAGAAGCTCGCCCACCCGCTTGAGCACCTGCTGCTGCAGGGGATGATCGGGCTGGAGGTAGCTCTCGAGCGGCCAGTGCAGGCGGCGGCAGGTGGCCAGGAAGGCGGCATGCTTGCCGGAGCAGTTGTGCTCCAGCGGGCTCTGACGCCCCGGCGGGATGGGGCACTGCAGCTGCTCGGCCTCCAGATCCGCCCGCCAGAGAATCTTGAAGGCCTCACGGGCCTGAACGGCCTCGCCGGCGTGGGAGGCGCAGGCGATGGCCAGGGCCCGGTCGTCATGGCCGCCCTGTTCACAGGCACCGCTGCTGACGAACACCTGGGCCTGAAAGGGCTTGAGGGCCGAGCGGATGAAGCTCAGTTGCTGGGGATCACCGGCCCGCATCAGTACGCGGCCGCGCTGGTCGCAGACCACGGCGTGGACCCGATGCCGTGATTCGGGGATGCCGCCTCTGCTGAGGCGCACCTCCAGCGGTGGCATCCCGGTGCGGGTGCCGGAAGCGAAGCTGCTGGGAAACGTCATCGCGGGGCGTGTCCGGGGCGTGGCGCTGGGCGCGGGTGGGATCGCTCAGAGAGCCTGACAGAGGCTTGCCCCGGCGAGCATGAGTGCGGCGATCAGGGCCAGGGCCTGCTGCAGTCGATCCAGCACCGGCCGCACCTCATGGCGGGCCACCAGCAGATCCTGCTGGCGCCAGGCCAGCGGCTTCTCCCACACCTGGCCGTCGTACCAGCCGGATTCTTCGTACTCCACAGCCGTGGCCGTCAGGCGTCGCTGCAGGTTGGTCCAGCCCAGCCACTGCCGCACCAGCAGCAGCAGCGGCACCACCAGGGCCGCCACGCCGCCGGCTGCCACCAGCCGCGGCAGGTCGTGGCGCAGGGGCACGCTGCCGGTGGCCACCAGCAGGGTGAAGGGCATGGCGATCAGCCAGGCGCGCCACAGGGGTACGGCCAGGCCGTTGAAGCTGGCATGGGGCCAGGCAAAGAACCAGGAGTCCTGGAGCTCGCGGTACTGCTCGAGGGGCCGTTGCTCCGGTGGCACCGGGCAGGCCTCGAGCTCGCTGAGCAGAGCCTCGCGCGGCGGCGGATCCGGCAGCGATTCGGGGCCTGCCATCGCTGGGGCTCGGCCTCAGGCCGGCGTGCTCTGGCCCGACCCTAGGTAGGTCTCCTTGTCGCCGTGGCCCCAGAAGGATTCCAGGTCGTAGTAGCTGCGCTCCTCGGGGGTGAGGGCATGCACGATCACTTCGCCGTAGTCGAGCAGGACCCAGCGGCCCTCGGTCTGGCCCTCCTTGCGCAGAGGCAGCCGGCCGCCCTCCTCCTCGATCCGATCCTCCACCGAGCGGGCGATGGCGCGCACCTGCACATCGGAGAAGCCGCTGGCGATCACGAACCAGTCGGCGATCGAGGAGATCTCCTCCACCCGGATCAGCACGATGTCGGCGGCCTTGCGGTCGTCGCAGGCTTCGGCAGCCAGCAGGGCCAGGGCCTTGCTGTCGTGCGGATCAAGGCGGGGGCGGCTGGGATCGGGGCTTGGTTTGGCGGCAGTCGCCGCTGGGTTGACGGCCTCAGCCATACACGTTCTCACTGCTCACGGACTGGCGCGAACCCTGTTGCTGGGCCATCTCAGCCCGCGCCTTGCCGGCACTCTTGCGCAGCGCCTCCAGGCGGTCTTCGTAGAAGCCGCGCTTTTTCTTCTTGCGGGTCTGCTCCACCAGCTCTTTGAGGGCGCCGCCCAGGCTCTTGTAGGCGTTGGGCAGGCTGTAGCCGAAGCGGCAGGCCAGGTCGATCGCCCGCTCATCGGCGGCGATGGCGTCCTGCAGACGCTTCTCGGAGTTGTTCTTGAGATAGAGGCGGTAGCCGGCGAAGCCCGAGAGGCCGAGGGCCATCACCAGCAGCAGGCCGTCCTGCACCCACAGTTCACCGATGGCGCCGCCCAGGCCGATGGCCAGAGCCGCCATCTCCCAGCCGTCGCGGGGCACCGCGTCGTTCTGAATGCGGCCCACCTCATGCCAGAAGAGCAGGTTGCGGTGGTCGAGGGCGAGCTGGTCCCACTTCTGAAGATCCAGCTGGATCTCCACCTCATCCCGGCCGATCTCCTCGATCGTGATCAACGGTGGATCGGCCGAGGCCGCCGCTTCCACAAACACCCAGCTCTGCATCTCGGGCGGCAGCAGCCCCTTCAGGCGCTGGAGTTCGCTCATGCGGGCATCACCGGTGTGTCCTTGCCAACACTAGCGACGGCAGGCCTCCGCTTCAGGCGTGGGCTGGACAGCGCCCTTTGAGGCAGCGTGAGAGGCTAGGCAGGTTTGGCTGCCTGCCCTCGCCCATGCCCCGTCGCACGGATCTGCATCGCATCCTGCTGCTGGGGTCCGGGCCGATTGTGATCGGCCAGGCCTGTGAATTCGACTACTCCGGCACCCAGGCCTGCAAGGCGCTGCGGGCCGAGGGTTTCGAGGTGGTGCTGGTGAACAGCAATCCCGCCTCGATCATGACCGATCCGGACATGGCGGATCGCACCTACATCGAGCCGCTCACGCCCGAGGTGGTGCGGCGGGTGATCGAAATCGAGCGCCCCGATGCGCTGCTGCCCACCATGGGCGGCCAGACCGCGCTCAACCTGGCGGTGGCCCTGGCCCGCAACGGCACCCTGGCGGAGTTCGGCGTCGAGCTGATCGGCGCCAACCTGCAGGCGATCGAGAAGGCGGAAGACCGCGACCTGTTCAAGCAGGCGATGGAGCGCATCGGCGTCGCCGTCTGCCCCTCCGGCATCGCCACAACCCTCGAGGAGGCGGAGGCTGTCGGCGAGGCGATCGGCAGCTACCCGCGCATCATCCGGCCCGCCTTCACCCTGGGGGGATCGGGCGGCGGCATCGCCTACAACCCCGAGGAGTTCCGCGCCATCTGCCTGAGCGGCCTCGATGCCAGCCCGGCTCGGCAGATCCTGATCGAGCAGTCGCTGCTCGGTTGGAAGGAATTCGAGCTGGAGGTGATGCGCGACACCGCCGACAACGTGGTGATCGTCTGCTCGATCGAGAACCTTGATCCGATGGGCGTGCACACCGGTGACTCGATCACCGTGGCGCCGGCCCAGACCCTCACCGACCGCGAATACCAGCGCCTGCGCGATCAGGCGATCGCGATCATCCGCGAGATCGGTGTGGACACGGGCGGCAGCAACATCCAGTTCGCGATCAACCCCGCCAACGGCGATGTGGTCGTGATCGAGATGAACCCGCGCGTGTCGCGCTCCTCGGCCCTGGCCTCCAAGGCCACCGGCTTCCCGATCGCCAAGATCGCCGCCCGTCTGGCGGTGGGCTACACCCTCGACGAGATCCTCAACGACATCACCGGCAAGACGCCGGCCTGCTTCGAGCCCACCATCGATTACGTGGTCACGAAGATCCCGCGCTTCGCCTTTGAGAAGTTCCGCGGCAGCCCGGCGGTGCTCACCACGGCGATGAAGTCGGTGGGGGAGGCGATGGCCATCGGCCGCTGCTTCGAGGAGTCGTTCCAGAAGGCGATTCGCTCCCTGGAAACCGGCCATGCCGGCTGGGGCTGCGACCGCCCCGATGCCAGCCCGGAGCGCTCCGAGCTCGATCGCGCCCTGCGCACCCCCTCACCGGATCGCATCTTTGCCGTGCGCACGGCGATGGTGGGCGGCTACAGCGACGCCGACATCCACCGCATCTCGGCGATCGATCCCTGGTTCCTGGCCAAGCTTCGCCGGATCATCGACGCCGAAACGCGCCTGCTGCGCGGTCGCAGCCTGACGGATCTCGAGGCTCCGGCCCTGCTGGAGCTCAAACAGCTCGGCTTCTCCGATCGTCAGATCGCCTGGGCCACCGGTAGCCGTGAACTGGAGGTGCGCAGCCATCGCCAGGGCCTGGGTATCAGTGCCGTGTTCAAAACGGTGGACACCTGCGCCGCTGAATTCGCCTCCACCACCCCGTATCACTACGCCACCTACGAGCGGCCGCTGGAGCGCCTGCGCGACGACGGCAGCCTCGAGATCCTGCCGCCCGAGAGTGAGGTGCAGCCCGAAACGCGCCGCAAGGTGATGATCCTCGGCGGCGGTCCGAACCGCATCGGCCAGGGCATCGAGTTCGATTACTGCTGCGTGCACGCCTCCTTCGCCCTGCAGGCTGAAGGGCTGGCCACGGTGATGGTGAACAGCAACCCGGAAACGGTGTCGACCGATTACGACACCTCCGATCGTCTCTATTTCGAGCCGCTCACCCTCGAAGACGTGCTCAACGTGATCGAGGCCGAGAAGCCCGAGGGGGTGATCGTGCAGTTCGGCGGTCAGACACCGCTGAAGCTGGCGATCCCGCTGCTGCACTGGCTGGCCACTCCCACCGGCCAGGCCACCGGTACCCGCATCTGGGGCACCTCCCCTGAATCCATCGACTCCGCCGAGGACCGCGAGCAGTTCGAGGCGATCCTGCGCCGCCTGGAGATCCGCCAGCCCCGCAATGGTCTGGCACGCAGCCAGGAGGAAGCCCGCGCCGTGGCTGCGCGCGTTGGTTATCCGGTCGTGGTGCGCCCCAGCTACGTGCTCGGTGGCCGCGCCATGGAGGTGGTGTACGACGAGGAGGAGCTCAACCGCTACATGGTGGAGGCGGTGAACGTGGAGCCCGATCACCCGGTGCTGATCGATCAGTACCTGGAGAACGCCACCGAGGTGGATGTGGATGCCCTCTGCGACGGCACCGGCCGGGTGGTGATCGGTGGCCTGATGGAGCACATCGAGCCGGCCGGCGTGCATTCGGGCGATTCCGCCTGCGCCCTGCCGGCGGTGAGCCTGGATCAGCAGGCCCTGGCCACGATCCGTGAGTGGAGCAAGGCCTTGGCCCTGGCCCTGCAGGTGAATGGCCTGATCAACCTCCAGTTCGCCATCAAGGATGGCGACGTGTACATCATTGAGGCCAACCCGCGCGCCTCACGCACGGTGCCGTTCGTGGCCAAGGCCACCGGTGTGCCCCTGGCCAAGATCGCCAGCCGGATCATGGCCGGTTGCAGCCTGGAGCAGATCGGCCTCACCAGCGAGCCGGTGCCACCGCTTCAGGCGGTGAAGGAGGCGGTTCTGCCCTTCAAGCGCTTCCCCGGCGCCGATTCGATCCTCGGCCCGGAGATGCGCAGCACCGGCGAAGTGATGGGCACCGCCCGCGGCTTCGGCCTGGCCTATGCCAAGGCTGAGCTGGGGGCCGGTGAGGCCCTGCCCACCACCGGCACGGTCTTCCTCTCCACCCACGACCGCGACAAGCAGGCCCTGGTGCCGGTGGCCCGCCGCCTCTCCGAGCTGGGCTTCCGGCTGGTGGCCACCGAGGGAACGGCCCGGGCCCTGGTGGAGGCCGGTCTGGCGGTGGAGCCGATCCTCAAGGTGCACGAGGGGCGCCCCAACATCGAGGACGCGATCCGCTCCGGTGAGATCCAGCTGGTGATCAACACGCCGGTCGGCCGCCAGGCCGCTCACGACGACAAATACCTGCGCCGCGCCGCCATCGACTACGCCGTACCGGCCGTCACCACCCTGGCCGGTGCCCGCGCCGCCGTGGAGGCCATCGCCGCCCTGCAGGGTGAACCGCTGGTGGTGAATGCCCTGCAGGATCTGCACAGGTAGGGCCTGGGGTTGCCTCCGCTCCGACGCTCGGCGAGGTCAGGCCGCCGAGCTCGCCTCGTAGCCTGAAGCTCCCTCGCCCATCTGCCGTGACTGCCGCACCAACCGCTCCCGCTCAGATCGCCCCCGGCAGCGACTGCACCGCGGCCTTCCGCGCTGCCTACGAGAACCGCTACACCTGGGATCCGGGCTTCGGTGGCTACAAGGGGCGCTGCGTGTGGGAGCAGGACGGCACAGGCGATGAAGCCGATCGTCGCGCTGAGGGCAGCTTCCAGGTGGGCGCCGACCTCAAGGCCCAGGTGGAGGGCATCGATGACGAGACCATCCACAAGGCTGTGGCCTCACAGCTGTGGGAGGTGGCGATCCACCGGGTGCGCCGCAGCTTCGAGCAGACCCACGGCCAGAACACCTTCACCGCCGGCGACACCGATGCGGTGGGCACCGAGGTGATCGTGGGCGGCAAGGGAGCCGGCGACCGCTACCGCATCCAGGGCGATGTGGTGACGATGGTGCACCGCCACATCCACGGCACTGTGGTGACGATCTTCACCGAGAGCACCACCGACACCGGCCGCGGCTACCTGAGCCGCAGCTACACCAGCCAGTACGCCGACCCCGCCAGTGGCGAGCTTCGCGGTGGCCTCAGCCGCTTCACCGACACGTTCGTTCCCCTGGCCGGTGACGGCCCCTGGGTGCTGAGCGAGCGTGTGGTGGAGACCGACGCTTTCGGCGAGACCCCCGCCGGCCGTCAGGTGTTCCGCTTCGAGGAGCTCGAGCCGCTGGGTTGAGGCGGCAGCGTTGACGCCGGTGTAACCGGCGGCTGATCAGTTCGGCATCGTCACGAACTCTTCAGCCACGCTGGGGTGCAGGGCCATGGTGCGATCGAAGTCGGCCTTGGTGGCGCCCATGCCGATGGCGATCGCGGCCATCTGGATGATCTCGGCCGCGTGCTCACCGACCATGTGGCAACCGAGCACCTTGCCGCTGGCCTTCTCCACCACGAGTTTGAGCAGCACCTTCGGATCGCGGGCCGGCAGGGCCTGACTCATCGGCCGGAAACGGGCGCGGTGGATGCGAATGCCCTCGGCGCTATGGCGCGCAATCGCCTCCTCCTCCGTGAGGCCCACCGTGGCCAGTTCCGGTTGGCTGAACACGGCGCTGGCCACCAGGCTGTGGTCCACCTGGCGCGGCTTGCCGCCCCAGAGCGTGTCGGCCAGGGCGCGGCCTTCGTCCACGGCGACGGGGGTGAGGTTGATGCGGTCGGTGACGTCTCCCACCGCGTAGACGTTCGGCAGGTTGGTGCGCTGACCGATATCCACCGGGATGCGATGGCCGTCCACGGCGATGCCGGCGGCCTCCAGCTGCAGACCAGCCAGGAATGGCCGGCGGCCGGTGGCCAGCAGCACACCGCCGCAGGCGATGGCGTCGCCGGCCGTGGTGTGAACCTCAAGTTGGCCGGGGCTGCCGCTGATGCCGGTGGGCCCCACGCCGCAGCGGATGTCGATGCCCTCCGCCTGCATCGCCTCCTGAACGGCACCCGCCAGCTCCCGGTCGAAGCCGCGCAGGATCTGCTCGCCGCGCACCAGTTGGATGACCTCCACGCCGAGGCCATTGAGGATGCCGGCGAATTCGCAGGCGATGAAGCCGGCGCCCACCACCACCATCCGTTCGGGGAACCGCTCCAGGTTGAACAGGTCGTCGCTCACCCAGCCCAGCTCGGCGCCTGGGATGGCGGGACGCTGCGGCCGCCCGCCAACGGCGATCAGGATGCGCTCGCCCCTCAGCTCCTGTTGAGAGCCGTCGGCCAGCTCAACGGCGACGGTGTGGGCGTCCATGAAGCGGCCCCAGCCCCGGTGGAGCTCCACACCGGCCTTCTGGAGGAAGCCGATGTGCAGGGTGTTGAGCCGATCCACCTCGGCGCGCACGTTGGCCAGCAGCACCGCCGGATCGCAGTGGCTCTCGCCCACCGTCCAGCCGTAGCTGGCGGCGTCGTGCAGCTGATGCCGCACCGCTGAGCCGTACACCAGCAACTTCTTGGGCACGCAGCCGCGGATCACACAGGTGCCACCGACGCGGTCTCCCTCGACGATCGCCACCCTGGCGCCATAACTGGCAGCGCGCTTGGCCGCAGCCAGGCCGCCGGAACCGGCACCGATCACGATCAGGTCGAAGCGGTCGGCCATGGCGGGGGCGGGGGCGTCCGAGGAGAGTTGCACGCTATGGCCTGAGGTCGCCCGGCAGTTCCGACATCAGAGAATGGCAGCCAGGGCGTCGAGCTGCTGGCGGCGAGCGGCGAGCAGCAGCGTCTTGGCCTGGGAGAGCAGCCTGAACACGTTGCGGTCGATCACGTCGTAGTACACAAGCGAACCCTCTGGCCGCCGCTGCACCACACCGGCGATCGTGAGCAGCTTGAGGTGTTTCGACACCAGGGCCTGGCTCAGACCCGTTTTCTCCACAACGGCGGTGACATTCAGCGGACCCTGCCGCAGCGCCTCAAGTACCGCCAGCCGGTTCGGTTCGGAGAACACCTTGAAGTAGTCGGCCAGGTGCTCCATGGCGTTCTCCATCTCGGGTCCGGCGGCGGGCGGAAAGCTTGTGCATCAAACTAGCGCGACTGTTCAGTTTCGTTATGTCTTGCAGACCAGGAATCGCGATACTGTGAACTCGTGATGCTGCTTTTCGTGGTCATGTTGCAGGCTGCGGTGTTGTTGGCACGGAATGCTGAGGAGGCACCGCTCTGGACGGCGTTGGAAGACTGGATTAGCCCCCAGCGGCCGCTGGCTGATCCGCACGATCGCCGCGGTGTTTGATCCGCAGCAGCAACGCAGCGCCACTGGCTCGCGGCTGGTGTGAGCCACAGCCACAGCAGCGCGCCAATCCGACCAGAGTGGAGGCAACGCGGCCGGCACGAGCCGGGGCAGCCCAGGTGGCAGCGATGGCAGGGTCAGCGCACGGGCCAGCTCTGCAACCACCGCTCTGGCATGACCGCCATCAGGCGGGCGCGGAGTTGGCCCTGCGGCTGCAGGAGTGGCGCTGCGACCCAAAGGCTGTGGTGATTGGTCTGCCCCGCGGCGGTGTGGTGGTGGCCGCGGCGGTGGCGGAGGCCCTTGAGCTGCCGCTGGTCAGCTGGTCGGTGCGCAAGCTGGCGCAACCCATGGCCCCCGAGGTGGCGGTTGGGGCGATCGCCCCGGGGGGTGTGCTGCTCTGGGATGAGCCCTACCTGCGCCAGCTGCACCTGGAACCGCTGCTGCGTCGCCGTCTGGTGGCAGAGCAGGACGAGGAACTGCGCCGGCGGCAGCGGCTGTATGGCGATCCGCCCGGGGCGGCCCTGCGGGGCCGTGACCTGCTGGTGGTGGACGACGGGGTGGCCACCGGCATGACCGTGCGGGCGGCACTGCTGTCCCTGCGGCAGACCGCACCGGCGCGGCTGGTGCTGGCTGTGCCGGTGCTGGATGAGCGGATGTTCGCCCGCCTCGCACCACAGGTGGATGCTTTGGTGGCGCTGGCGACGGTGCCGGCGATTCAAGCCGTTGGCCTGTGGTACGACCGCTTTGAGCCCGTGTTGGATGCGCAGGTTCTGGACCTGCTCGCGGGAGCCCGTGGGCTCGGCCGGATCACGGGGCCGGACGAGATCCGGCAGGGTTCAGCCTGAGCTCAGAACCACTCGGCCGCAGCGGCACTGGCGGGGTTGGTGTGGTCTTCCGGGGTCGTGCGCTCGAACTTCAGCACGATCGAGCGGCGCTGTTCGCCATCGGCGCTGATGGCCTCGATCGGATAGAGCTGCTGGCCGTCGCGGAAGGGCACCTGGATGCGGAAGCTGCCATCGGCCTTCAGCGGCACCACTTCATCGCCGATGCGCAGGGTGGCGGTGGGTTCGGTGGCGCCGTAGACGATCAGCTCGGCATCGGCAATCAGCCAGAAGCTGCGCTGCCGTGCCACCAGCCCACTGCCGGACTCGTTGCGGCCGCTGGCCCAGAGACCAAGGCCGGAATCGCTGAGCCCAACTCCAACACCATCAAGATCCTCCAGCTCATGGAATTCTTCGGAACCACGGCCGAGGCGGCGGATGCGGACCGTGGCGCTCTGGTACAGGCGCTCATGCAGCCCAGGAGCGGTGACGGCTGCCGAAGGTGTGGTGGGGGCGACGGCGATCGGCTCGCTCAGCACGGCGAAGGGGGCGAACCCATCGGGAGTGGAGGCGCTGTCGTCGTAGCCGGGGATCAGGGTGGGGCTGGCACAGGCAAGGCTGCGCCAGCCGCCACCGGTCTGCACACCCAGCTCGGCCCGGTAGATGCGGTTGCCCAGCGGCAGGGCCACACCCCACTGGTCGGCGCGGGGATCAACCCGCAGCTCCTGCAGGGCGTGGGGAGGCTGGCCGGGCTCCAGGCCCGTCACATCGGCGATGCGCAGGCTCAGGCTGCGGCCCACCTGGCCGTTCAGGCTGGCGAGATCGGCGGCCGACAGACCCCAGAAGGCGAAGCCCCACTGGGGACCGTGGGCCTCGAAGCGAATCCAGCTGGTGCCCTGCTCGCCAGGGAGGATCGCGGTGATCGCGGTGGAGGCCGGCGTGGCGGCGGTTCCCTGGCTCTGGCTCTGGCCCAGGCCTAGGGCACCGAGGGCTTTCTGCGCGAGTTCCTGGAACGAGGGCACGCGGGCTCCGGCAACGTCGCACCGTCCTAAGAGGATTCCTCGCGGCTGCAGTGGCGAGGGCGACAGCCGTGATCAATCCCTGACGCACCAGCGCCAACGGCTGCTGTCTCGAACAGCCGGCGCGATTGCCTAGAACGAACCGCCAGGCCTGCTCTTCGCCATGACCAGCGCCAAGCCCGCAGGCCTCCCGACCGACGCGGCATCGGCCCTGCCACTGAGCTGGGATGAGCTGGAGGCGCTGGTGCCTCCGGAGGACGACCGGGATCTGCAGCGCCGCCGGCGCGAAGGCCCCACCAACGCCCAGGCCTCCCTGCGGCTGTTCGGGCGGCCGGAGAGCGAGGTGCGGGTCACCCTCTATCGCGACCATCACGCCTGGTGCCCCTACTGCCAGAAGGTGTGGCTGTGGCTGGAGGAGAAGCGGATCCCCTATCGCATCCGCAAGGTCACGATGTTCTGCTACGGCGAGAAGGAGTCCTGGTTTCGCCAGCTGGTTCCATCCGGCATGCTGCCGGCCCTGGAGCTCGATGGGCGCCTGATCACCGAAAGCGATGTGATCCTGGCGGCCCTTGAGAGTGCCTTCGGTCCGTTGGGACAGGGACTCGACGATCCGGATGTGTTCCCGCTGCGCCAGCTGGAGCGGCGACTGTTCCGGGCCTGGTGCCAGTGGCTCTGCTACTGCGAGGGAGAGGGGGCCCACACGTTGCCGGCGGAGCAGCACTTCGCTCGCATCGCGTCGCTGGTGGAGGAGGCCCTGACGGCCACTCCGGGGCCGTTCTTCTTGCCGGAGTTCGGCACGGCCGATGTGATCTTCATCCCCTATCTGGAGCGGATGAATGCCTCCCTCGCTTATTACAAGGCCTACCCCCTGCGCACCGCCCATCCGGCGATCGACCGCTGGTTCACCGCCCTCGAGCACCGCTCCACCTACCTGGGCACCCAGAGCGACATTCATACCCATGCGCACGATCTGCCCCCGCAGATGGGGTGCTGCCTGGCCAGCGGCAGCGCTGAACAGCAGACAGTGGCGGCGCTGATCGATCGGGGCCCCTGGTCGCTGGATGGCGGGCCGCCGCATCCGGCCGTGATCGAGACCCGCCAGCCCGAACCAGACCAGGCTGCCGCCGAGGCACTCACGCGGATCCTGCGCCATCGCCGGCGCCTCCTGGCCGTCAACCCGCAAGGGTCGCGGCGCGGCCCGGAGGCGGCTGAGGGCCTCGATCGTGCCCTGCGCTGTGCCCTCACGGCCCTGATCCAGCCCCTCGATCCCCTCTGCCCGCCTCCCCCCGGCAGCGCGGCCGGCCTGCGCTATCTGCGCGACCGGATCTCCGTACCGCGCGACATGTCGCTTCATGCCGCTCGCCGCCTGCGCAGGGCCCTGGAGGTCACCGCCGCTCTCGACGGCCCCCAGCAGGGTCCGCCACTGCCCATCCGCGATCGTCGCGATCAGGATCCTCGCCCGTTTCTGAGCGCTGCACTCACGGCCTGAGGCCGGTCAGGCGGCCCGTCAGGATGGTCGGTGATGGTGACCCTTGAGCCCAATCTTCAGGACCTGGAGGCGCTGCTCGGGCGCTGGGGCTACGTGGTGATCTTTGCGGCGATGCTGCTGGAGAACGCCGGCCTGCCGCTGCCGGGTGAAACCGTCACCCTGCTTGGGGGTTACGCCGCCGGCAGCGGCCAGCTGAGCCTGCTGGGGGTGATGGCTGCCGCCGCCAGCGGTGCTGTGCTGGGCGACAACATCGGCTACTG
>Ga0310098_1000161_pt1 | contig 15660 bp, 14 predicted proteins | sample LakMicMIDCLREDC7_FD_194453 | JGI IMG/M metagenome (GOLD analysis project Ga0310098, IMG submission 194453) | Enriched freshwater cyanobacterial communities from Lake Michigan, Michigan, United States - MI23.DCL.RED.C7 | ecosystem: Environmental > Aquatic > Freshwater > Lake | place: USA...
CGCCAATGGCAGGGCCGGGGCCCCCAGCACTTAGCCGGTACCATCAGTGCGGGCATCAGTGTCCATCGCCTAACCCAAGTCCATGGCGCCGAGGTGCTGCCAGCTTCGGACTGCTTCGCTGAACCCTGGCCCGAAGCCGACGGACTGAGGAGCGATGCGGGGGGCCAGAGCCTCTGGGTGTGCGGCGCAGATTGCACCCCGGTGCTGCTGGCGGACCGACGCAGCGGCCGGGTGGCGGCCTGCCATGGGGGCTGGCGCGGGGTGGCTGGCCGCATCCTGCCCAAGGCCATCGCCCAACTCGAAGCCGCCGGGTGCCGCCGGGAAGACCTTGTCGTTGCCCTGGGGCCGGCCATCTCAGGGGAGCGCTACCAGGTCCAGCGCAACGTCACTGACCAGGTGGCCCTGGGACTGGTCAATCGCCAAGCTGTTGACCTGGGCGCCAGCCGCGAGCTGGAGTCATCCGAGCTGATGAAACTTCGGCAGGAATTGATTCAGTGTGGCGCCCTGCTAGAAGATGACAAGCCAGGCCATGATCGTCTCGACCTGCGCGCTGCCAGCCGTCGCCAGCTTGAATTGTGCGGTCTGTCCGAGCGCCAGATCAGTACTTGCCAACTCTGCACGGCAAGCGAAGAGCTGCTGTTCCATTCTTGGCGCCGTGACCAGGTTCGCGCCGTGCAGTGGAGCGGTATTGTGTCGCAGGCTTGACTGCAACCCGCCAGGGGTTGCGAATCAATTGCCGTAGATGTGCAGGGGGGTTGCAGATGGCCTCACACCCATGTAAGAATGCAGTTGCTGCACATAACAATCCAATGAAACTGCTGTCTGGTCCTGATTTGCTTGCCAAGGTTAAGGAGTTGGGTGATGCCAGCAAGTCCGATGTCGTCCGCGCCTGCGGCTATGTGACCACCAAAAAAGACGGCACCGAACGCCTGAATTTCACGGCCTTCTACGAAGCCCTACTCAACGCCAAGGGCGTTGACTTCGGCACCAATTCCAAGGTCGGCAAAGGTGGCCGCAAGCTCAGCTTCACCACCAAGGTGCAGTTCAACGGCAACCTGATGGTGGGCAAGGCCTACACCGCCATGCTCGACCTCAAGCCCGGCGACGAGTTTGAGATCAAGCTAGGCCGCAAGCAGATTCGCCTGGCGCCCCTGGGTGCTGAAGACGAAGAGTGAGGGCCACGGCTTCGGCCACCCGGATCCCATCAATGGCCGCCGAGAGGATGCCGCCGGCATAGCCGGCCCCCTCTCCGGCCGGATACAGCCCCCTGGTGTTGACACTCTCGAAATCGCCATTGCGCGGCAGCCGCAAAGGCGAAGATGTTCTCGTTTCCACCCCGGTCAACAGGGCATCGGCCATGGCGTAGCCAGGAATCGTGCGATTAAAGGCTGGTAGAGCCTCGCGCAGGGCCTCAATCACAAAGGACGGCAAGGCAGATTCCAGATTGGTTAGCCGCACCCCCGGCTCGTAGGAAGGGATGACGCTGCCCAGGGCCCCAGAGCTGCGATTGCCGAGAAAATCCTCCAGCCGTTGACCGGGGGCCGCATAGCTGGCGCCACCGAGGGCAAAGGCCTTCTCCTCCCAATGGCGTTGGAAGGCAATCCCTGCTAATGGATCCCCTGGACCATCGCCGTAGGGTTCCACATCGGCCGGTTCAATCGAGACGACGATGGCGCTATTGGCATTGCGCTCATTGCGCGAATGCTGGCTCATGCCATTGGTCACGACCCGGCCCACTTCAGACGTGGCCCCCACCACCAGGCCCCCCGGACACATGCAAAAGCTGTAGGCACAGCGTCCATTACTGGCATGGTGCACCAGTTTGTATTCGGCCGACCCCAGGCGCGGGTGGCCGGCGCAGGGGCCCCAGCGGGCCTGGTCAATCAGGGCCTGGGGATGTTCGATGCGCAGGCCCACGGAGAACGGCTTGAGCTCCATGGCCACCGCCTGCTGGTGCAGCATCGCGAAGGTGTCCCGGGCGCTGTGGCCCACGGCCAGAACGACCTGGTCAGCCGCGATAAAGCTGTTATCGGCCAGGGTGACCCCCGTGACGCGCTGCTGGGGGGCGTCAGCCCCACCCCCAGTGGGATCGATCGCTTCCACCTCCAGCCGCTCCACCCGGCTGCCAAATCGGATTTCACCCCCTAGGGCCTCGATTTGGGCCCGCAGGCCCCGCACCACCGTGGCGAGCTTGAAGGTGCCGATGTGGGGCCGGTGCAGCACCAGGATTTCCGGGTTGGCCCCAGCGGCCACCAGCTCCTCCAACACCTTGCGGCCCCGGTGGCCAGGATCGCGCACCTGGCTGTAGAGCTTGCCGTCGGAGAAGGTGCCCGCACCGCCTTCGCCAAATTGGGCGTTGGATTCAGGCTTGAAAGGGCTGCGACCCTTCCAGAAGCCAAAGGTGTCGGCGCTGCGCTGCTTGATCGCCTGGCCCCGCTCGAGCAGCAGGGGTTTGAGACCCATCTGGGCCAACAACAGGGCGGCGAAATAACCACAGGGCCCGGCGCCAATCACCACCGGGCGGAGCAGGTCCTGGCCAAGGCGCTGCTGGAGGTGGGGCGGCGCCTGCCAGGGCACGATGTAACGGGTATCCGGACTAGGAGCGAGGTGGGAATCGCCGCGAAAGCGTTGCAGCAGCTTGGTCTCTAGGCCTGGGGCTAGCTCCAGGTCCAGGCTGTAGGTCAGTTGGATCTGGCCCGCTTTACGCGCATCGATGCTGCGTTTCACCAGGTGGTGAGCCCTGAGGGCATCGGCCGGTAGCCGCAGCCGTTTGCAGGCCGCCGCCACCAGATCCACCTCGTTGTGATCAAGCGGCAGCTTCAGTTCGGTCAGCCGCAACACGGGCCCACTCCGGGGAGTTCCATTGCCCCTAATCCTGGCTGGCCAACCCACCAGGACGCCGCGGCCGTGGCGATGTCGAAGCATGGCGCGAGCGGGCTTAACGCGGGCGGCGCTGCCAGACTTCGGGTCTCCGGGGTCGCTGCGCCGTGTCGATCACCCACTGCCCGCTCTGTGTGGCCCTGGCCGTGTTGTGTGTGGTGCGGAGCAGTGCCCATCTGATGGTGCTCTGGCAACTGTGGGGTCGGCGCCCTGGCAGCACCCTGGTGCTAGTGCCGGCCTGATCGGCCCGCGCTTAGGGCCATGGTGTCCCTCTTGAGAACGGGGCTGGTGAATTCAGCCCTGGGCAGCCAGGTCCGCTTCGATCGCAGCAATGGCCAGGCGGGTGGCGATGGCCACATCGGGATTGAGACTGATCGAATCGATGCCCTGCTCCACGAGGAAGCGGGCGAATTCGGGATAGTCACTCGGGGCCTGACCGCAGATCCCGATCGGACGGCCGCAGCGTTTGGCGGTCTGAATCGCCAGGCTCACCATCGCCAGCACCGTGGGATGGCGCTCATCAAACAGGTCAGCCACTAGGGCCGAATCCCGATCCAGGCCCAAGGTGAGCTGGGTGAGGTCGTTGGAGCCGATTGAGAAGCCATCAAAGCGCTCGGCAAAGGCCGCCGCTCCGATCACATTGCTGGGCAGTTCGCACATCACCAAAACCTCCAAACCGTTTTCACCTCGCACCAGTCCCTGGCGGGCCATCTCGGCCAGCACCCGATCGCCCTCTTCTGGGGTGCGGCAAAAGGGCACCATCGCCTTGGCGTTGGTGAGCCCCATGGTCTCGCGCACCCGCTTGAAGGCCTGACATTCCAGGCCGAAGGCCTCCCGAAAGCCTGGGGCGGTGTAACGGGAAGCACCGCGCCAGCCCAGCATCGGGTTCTCCTCCTGGGGTTCAAAGTCGCGGCCGCCCAGCAGCCGGGCGTATTCATTGCTTTTGAAATCGGAGAAGCGCAACACCACCGGCCGCGGAAAGAAGGCCGCCGCGATCCGGCCCATGCCCTGGGCCAACCGATCGACGTAGTAGTCGGCTGGCCGCAGATAGGCGGCCGTGAGCGCGGCGATCGCCTGGCGCTCCGCCGGATCCCTGAGTTGATCGGGCTCCAGCAAGGCCATCGGATGGACCTTGATCTGGTTGGCGATGATGAATTCGAGCCGGGCCAGGCCGACGCCATCGCAGGGAATCGCCGCCAGATTGAAGGCCTCATCGGGATTGCCCACGTTGATCAGGATCCGGGTGCGGGTGGCCGGCAGATCGCTGAGTTGCTGCTCCTCAAGCCGAAAGGCCAGCTCACCGCGGTAAACCAGCCCCTCATCGCCCTCGCAGCAGCTTGCGGTGATCGCTTCACCATCGGTGATCACGGCCGTGCCATCGCCCGTGCCAACGATGGCGGTGATGCCCATCTCCCGGGCAATGATCGCCGCATGGCAGGTGCGCCCGCCCTGGTTCGTGATCACACCGCTGGCCAGCTTGAGGATCGGCTCCCAATCGGGATCGGTGCGATCGGTCACCAGCAGGTCGCCCTGCTGGAAGCTGGCAATCGCCGAGGGATCCTGGATGATCCGGGCCCGGCCCGTGCAGATCGAGGCCCCAATCGCCCGGCCCCGGGTAATCACGGCCGCCTGGTGGGGTTCCAGATGCCAGCTGCGCAACACCTGGGCGGAACGCCGCGATTCCACCGTTTCCGGTCGCGCCTGGAGGATGAAGAGCTCACCAGTGAGGCCATCTTTGGCCCACTCGATGTCCATGGGCGTGGCCTTGCCGCGGCGGGCGCTGTAGTGGGCCTCGATGCAGCAGGCCCAACGGGCCAGCTGCAGGGCCTCGTCGTCCGTGATGGCAAAGCGGTCCCGATCGGCTGAATCGACCGCCAGGGTGCAGGTGTGGCTGAGGCCTAGCTCCTCGGCAAGGTCGTTTTGGCTTTTGACGGTTTGGCGTTGGACGGTTTGGCTAGGGACGGTTTGGCTAGGGACGGTTTGGCCTGGGGCCGGCGCGGCCAGGGGTTCGGACCCTGGACCCGTCCCAGCTGGGTGTTTGCTGGCAACGGCGCCGCTGGCGTAGACCATCCGGATCGCCTTACTGCCCAGCCGGCGGCTCAGGATCGGCGCAAAGCCTTGCTGCAGGGTCGGCTTGAAGATCAGGTATTCGTCCGGGTTGACCGAGCCCTGCACCACCGTTTCGCCCAGGCCGTAGGCGGCGGTCAGCAACACCGCATCGCGGAAGCCGGTTTCGGTGTCGATGCTGAACATCACCCCGGCGGCGCCCAGATCGGAGCGCACCATGCGTTGCACCCCGATCGAGAGGGCCACCTCCAGGTGGTCGAAGCCGTGCAAGATCCGATAGGAGATGGCCCGATCGGTGAACAGGGAGGCGTAGCAACGCCGGCAGGCGGCCAACAGGTCCGCCTCACCGGTGACGTTCAAAAAAGTTTCCTGCTGGCCGGCAAAGCTGGCCTCGGGCAGGTCTTCAGCGGTGGCACTGGAGCGCACCGCCACCGCAACGCCATTGGTTAGGGCAACCCCAGCGCTGTCATGCCCCAGCTGCCCATAGGCGCAGAGGATGGCCCGCTGGAGGTCATCCGGCAGGCGGGCCGCCAGCACCAGGGCCCGGGCCGCCCGGCCGGCCGCCTGCAGGGCCCGGAGATCGTTGCCATCTAGACCCTCGAGCAAACGACCCAAGGGCTCCCGCAGCTGGTTGGCGTCCAGAAAGGCCCCATAGGCATGGGCCGTGGTGGCAAAGCCCCCCGGCACCCGCACCCCTTCGGAGCCCATTTCCCGCAGCAGTTCGCCCAGGGAGGCGTTCTTGCCCCCTACGGCCGCGATCGCCTCCAGCCCAGCCGCCTCCAGGGCCAGGACCAGGGGCTGGTGTCGGACCTCCGTTTGGCTTTGGTACGGGCTCGGGGATGGATCAGGGGAAGGGCTCATGGTCTGGCGGGGAGTTGGCTGAGCCGCAGGGCGGCACTTGGGGCGCGACCGGCAGCGCCATCGAGGTGACTGGCGGCGCCCTGGGGCCGCAGGGGCCGTCCCAGGCGCCGCGCGGCGATGGCCGCACAGAGCGGCAGGGGCCGGCCATGGCCGAGGAACCACTGCAGATCCCAGCCCGGCTGGCCCTGGAAGCGCGTCGCCGCCAGGCTGACGAGCTGGCCGGCGTCGTATCCCGCCGCCTCGGCCAGGCCGGGGCCGTAGCCCCAGCGACCTTCAAAGGCCCGGGCAAAGGCCGGCCAGCCCTCTCCCCGGCCGCGGGGATCCACCCCTCGCTGGAGATTGGCCAGTGGCTCCAACTCGGCAAACGGCCAGGCCAGGGTCAGCACCGCCGGCCAGGGGCTGGAGCGCACCGCCTGGGCCAGGGGGCTGCCTGGTTCGGTGAAAATGGCCAACACCTGGGGACCAGCCCAGTCCACATCCCGGCGCAGCTGGGCCAGGCCCCCCGGCTGACGGGCATCCAGCACCTGGGCCCCTGGCTCCGACCCGGCGCTAGAGCCACCAGCGGCCAGCAGGCTTTCGAGGAAACGTTCGGCCAGGGCTTTCTGGCCTGGGCTGCCATCGCGCACCACCAGCACCCGCCCAAGGCGGGCCGCCACCAGCCCCTGGGCCAGCCGATCCGCCTCCAGGCCCCGGGAGGCCTGGAGGGGCCAAAGCTGATCTCCCCCCCGCAGCTGGGGCAAACGGCTAACGCTGGCGCCCCGTTGTAGGGGAAGCAGCACCGTCCACTGACGCTGCTTGGCCAGCACCCCATAGGCCTCCACGGGCGCCGCCGCTGGGGCGATCACCAGCCGGGTGCGGGGACGCCCGGCCAGGGCATCGCCCGGTTCACTGCCGACCGGCATCCAGGCCAGATCCAGGTCTGGACTGGGCTGGCCGCAGACCTGGGCCTGCTCAATCGCCAGGCCGTAGCCGCGCCGCAGGCCATCGCTGGGGCCAAACCAGGGGTCGCCGGCCGGAAGCAGCAGCACCACCTCGGCCCCCTGGGGGCTGCTTGAGGCCAGGCCCTGGCTACCCAGCAGGCTGGCCAAGAGGCCAAAGGCGCTTAGGCAACGGGGCAGCCAGGGCCGCTGGGTCCCCCATCCCCACCCGGTCAACGCTGGCGACCCGTCCCAGGATCGGGGCCCACAACGGAACCGCAGCGGGGCAAGCCCAGCAAGGAGGCTCTCACCCCTAGCCGAGGAGGGACTGGCCGAAGAGGGACCAGGATGGCGGGGTCGAACGGGGCCGGTTCCTGCCATGACCGCCACCGTGCACCGCTATCAGATTAGGGGCATTCCCTTGACGAAAACGGTGATCACATCTGCCGCATCAATGCAACCCTTGCCGCAATCTTGGCACATGTCATTTAAACAAAACCGGCTCAATCCGGTCGCGAAGCTGCTTCTAGTGACCGCCAGCTGCCAGCTAGCCATGGCACCAGCCCAGGCCATTCCCGAGGCTGAAGCCCTCAAGAAACTGGCCGTTGTGCCGGTCTTTGTTCTCACCGATAGCAAGGGCGTGCCCCTGCCCATTGCCAAGGACAAGACCCTGGTCTTACCCCTCTATCTGGAAAGAACCAAGGCCGAGGCCGAACTGGCAATTCTTCAGAAGGCCAATCCCAGCCTGCTGGCCAAGCTGGTCGCCATTCCGCTCAATGACATGAATGCCAAGGTCAAGCAATTGCAGTTGCAACTCAAAGACAAGAGCCGCACCCTGGTGGCACCGGTGATCAGCAGCCCGGCCGACCGCCAACAGGCCGCCTTGATGCTGAAACAGCAGGGCCTTAGCGACAAACAAATTCAGGAGGGCCTTGCCGTGCCTGTGTTTTTCACCAAACCCTTCTTGAGCCTGGCCGGGCCCCAGCCAGCTAGCAAAGCAACGGCAGCAGCTGAGCCCAAGCTGATGTTCTTCATGAGCTACGCCTCCCTCCAGGCGGCGATCGCCAAAGTTCCCCCTACCAAACGGGCCAGCCTCAAACCCCAGGTGGCTGATTTCTCCGCGGTGCTGCGCCAAATCATCCAATCGCCCCAGGATCGCTACGTGATCTTCCCCACGGAGGATTACTTCCAATTGGTCCAGCAACAGCAACACCAAAACCAGCAACGACCAGCCCCCAAGGTCCAACCCCAACCGCTCTCACCTAGCCCAAGTCCCGTCAGTCAACCCCCTGGCCCAGCGGTCTCATTGCCAACCCAGTAAGGCGCCGTTGGCATGGGCAATCAGACGCCTTACTCACCTCACGGGACTCGCCACTAGAGATCTTCCAAGCCCCACCTCAAGCCTTCTGGTTCCGGGCTGGGGCCTCAGTCAGGCTCTTCCTGGGGCGATTCTGGCAACAGCTGGGCCAGTAGTCCTGCACCGATCAAGACGGCACCGAGCCCGAGGGCCAGGGGCTTGTTGGCGGCGGCCTCCCCATCCAGCCAGGCGGCGGCGGAGAGGAAGGCGGCTCCAAGCAACAGGGTCGGCACCAGCACGATGCCCTTGGCGGTGCGATTGATCCCCATGGGATGGCCTTCGTTGGCCAATAACGCTTAGGAACTGCAGTTTGGCAGCCAGCTGGCCAAACCGGCGGCCACCAAGCCCTGGCCCAGATCTGGGCTGGGGAGCTGGCCATTGGCGCCGCTCTCGAGCCGGCTGACCCGCGCTACCAAGATGCCGTCCTGACTGCCCACCGGCCGCAGGTTGACCCGGCTGCGGCGCGGCAGCTGTTGGCGCAACCAGGCCACGGCCTCGGCGTTGGCCTCCGGGCTCACGCTCAGACAGGCCAGCCGCACGGTGTAGTTGCGATTGCCATCGCCGATCTGCAAAAGGGTGCCACTGCGCACCTGCAGCACCTCAGCCGCCCGTACGGCCAGGGGCGAAGCCAGCAGCAGCGTGGCGCCCAGCACAATCCCTAGGACCAGCTGGCCCAAACCAGACCACCTCGGGACCCCCCAGGCAGAGGGCCACCAGACCTTTGTCCCGCGGAGCAAGGTCCCACTGGGAGCGGACCCACGGGGAGCGACGGGCCCTGAATCGGTCCGGGGCAGGGCGTTCAGAGCTTCGCCCCACAGCTGGGGCAGAAGTGGTGGGCACTTTCGGTGGTACTGCCGCAGGCGTTGCACTGGCGGCTGGTATCGATGGCCAATTCGGGATGGCTGGGCAGGCCCACCATCTGGGCGTTGCTGGCGCCAGGCGGCACCATCGGGTAGCAGTTTTCACCGCGCCGCACCACCACATTCACGAAGGCGGGCCCTGGATGGGCCAGGGCCCGCCGCAGGCCAGCGTGCAGATCCTCTCGCTCGGTGATGGTGATTCCCTTGACGCCAAAGGCCTCGGCCAGGGCCTCGAAGTTGGGCATGCCGCCGGTCATTTCCGAGGCGGAATAGCGCTCGCCATAGAAACTTTCCTGCCATTGGCGCACCATGCCTTGCCAACCGTTGTTGAGGATCACTACCTTCACCGGCAGCTGGTACTGGGACAGGGTGCCCAGTTCCTGAATGTTCATCAGGATGCTGGCATCGCCCGCCACACAGATCACCTGCTCCTGGGGGAAGGCCGTCTGCACACCCAGGGCGGCGGGCATGCCAAAGCCCATGGTGCCTAGGCCGGCGCTGCTGATCCAACGGCGCGGACCGGTATGGAGAAATTGGGCGGCCCACATCTGGTGCTGGCCCACGTCGGTGGTGACATAGGCCCTGGGCGCCAGCTCCTGCAGGGCGATCACCACCTCCTGGGGGGCGATCTCCCCTTCCGGGGTGGGAACCACCAGGGGGTAGTGGTGTTTCCAGCTCGCAATGCGCTCGAGCCAGGCCTCGGTACGGCCGGAAGGGGCCTCCCCAGTGGAGGCTGCCAACAGGGCCCCAATCGCCTGATGCACATCGGCCACAATCGGCACGTCAGGCACCCGGTTCTTACCGACTTCGGCCGCATCGATGTCGATGTGGATCACCCGGGCCCGGGGGGCAAAACTATCGAGCCGGCCCGTGACCCGATCATCAAAACGGGCCCCAGCGGCAATCAGCAGATCACACTCGGTGACGGCAAAATTGGCGTAGGCGGTGCCATGCATGCCCAGCATGCCCACGGCGAGGGGATGGGTTTCATCAAAGGCTCCCTTGCCCATCAGGGTGGTTGTCACCGGCAGCCGGAAGCGTTCGGCCAGCTGGTGAATCACCCCATGGGCGCCGGAACTGATCGCACCGCCACCCACATAGAGCAGGGGCCGATGGGACTGGCGAATCAGCTCTAGGGCCTGGCTGATCGATTCGGGGTGGGCCGGCGCCGGCAGGCGGTAGCCCGAGGGCATGGCCGAGCCGGGCTCCACCGGCGTGTAATCAAACTCTTCAAGGCCCACATCCTTGGGCACATCGATCAATACCGGGCCGGGCCGGCCAGTGGAGGCGATCAGGAACGCTTCGGCCACGATCCGGCCGATGTCGGCGGGGTCCCGCACTACCCAAGAATGCTTCACGATCGGCAGGGTGATGCCGAAGATATCCGTTTCCTGGAAGGCATCGGTGCCGATGGCGGCGCGCGGCACCTGGCCGGTGATCACCACCATCGGCACTGAATCCATCTGGGCCGTGGCGATGCCGGTCACCAGGTTGGTGGCACCCGGTCCGGAGGTGCCGAAACAGACCCCCACCTTGCCGGTGGCCCGGGCGTAGGCATCGGCCGCATGGGTGCCGCCCTGTTCATGGCGCACCAGGATGTGCTTCAGCCAGCCCCGGGACTCGGCCTTGTGCAGCTCGTCGTAGATCGGCAGGATCGCCCCGCCTGGGTAGCCGAAAATATGGTCAACCCCGTGGCGATGCAGGGCATCCATCAGGGCGTAGCCGCCGTTGACCCGAACCGGGTAGGAGGAGATGGCGGCCTCAGCCGCCGCAGATACGGAGGTCAGGGTCACGACGACAGCCAGCACCGACAACAGCAATAACCAACCCTAAGGGCTTGCCACCGCAATGGGGGCTGGAGCGACCAGCTGTTGCATGGCACCCCCTGCAGCCACCCCCAGCAGATGTCCTTTCAAGGTGCCCAATGGGGACCTCTACAAACCATCCCCCAAGGAAGGTCACCGATGACTGCCGGATCAAGGCCCAGGGCAGGCTTCCCACCCACCAGGGAGTGGAACGAGCCTGGCCTCAACCGCCCCTGCGGGCCTTCGCCATGGCCCGCAGGATCGCAGCCGGATCGAGCCACTGGCCCAGATACTTGATGCCCCAGTGCAGGTGGGGGCCTGTGGTGCGGCCGGTGATGCCGACATGGCCAATCAGCTCGCCGGCCTGGAGCCGTTGGCCGCTGGCCACCAGCACCTCGCCACTGCGGTAGACCCCACCGCTGACCTCACCCGCCAGGTGGCAATAGAGGTGTTCATAGGGACCGGAGCGGATCACCAGGCCATTGCCGCAGGCCCCCCCGGCCAGCACATCACTGACGACGCCCCCCCACCAGTTACGGATCGGGGAGCCAAGTGGAGCCGCGATATCGAGCCCGTAGTGGGGCTCCTCGCCGCCGCCGGGGCCGGCCCGCAGCCCGAAATGGCTGGTGTAGCCAAAAAAACTCACCACCGGGAAGACACCCCGGCGCCAGCGGGGTTCGGCCTGGGCTGGCGCCGCCAACAATGGCGCCAAGACCGCGCCCAAGAGCAAGCCCCAAGGAAGCAAGCGGTTCCAAGGGCTTAGCCGGCCAGAGCCGCTGGAACGCAAGCCTGGGGGCGAATCGGCCCCAGGGCCGGCGGCCCTAAAGCAGCCCCAACGCATGCAATGGCCCCTGGCCACTAACCAGCTCTAGCAGGAAAGCCGAAAAGCCCAGCATGGCCAGGCGCCCATTCCAAACTTCGGAACTGTTGTTCCAGCCCCAGGCCCACTTATCCTGGGGATAGAGCTTGACCGTGCGCGACAGTTCGGCAGCCTGATCCAGGTTCACTTCCGGGCCTGCCAGGGAGCGCTGCACGAGGTCGGCGAGCCCCATGATGAAGCTGGGGCTGATATCGAGGGCGGGCACCCGGCGGAAGTTAGTCACCCCCGCCTCGGTGGCGATTTCGCGGTACTCGATGTCGATTTCTTCGAGGGTTTCGATGTGCTCGCTAACAAAACTGATTGGCACCACCACCAGATCCTTCACCCCATCGGCACCCAGCTGGTGCAGGGCATCGTCGGTGTAGGGCCGCAGCCATTCGACCGGACCGACCCGGCTCTGGTAGGCCAGGGTGAAGGGGTTGGCGTGGCCGAGGTCGGCCTGGAGGCGCTCCATGATCAGGTCTGCGCAGGCTTCGATTTCGGCCTGGTAGGGATCGCCCGCCTCCTCCACGTAGCTCTTCGGCACCCCATGGGCGCTGAAAAAGACATGGGCCGTGCTCGGCACCTCACAACTCTGGATTTCCTTAGCGATCAGCTCGGCCATCGCCCCGACGTAGCCCGGGTCGTCGTAGTAGCTGCGGATGCAGCGGATCGGCAGGCGCTCGAAGGCGGGATCCCGCTGGCGCAGGCGCTGCAGTTCCCGGAAGCTGGAGCCGCTGGTGCTGATCGAGAAATGGGGATAGAGGGGGAGCACCACCACCTCTTCAATGCCATCGGCCTTGATGTCGGCCACCGCCGATTCGGTGAAGGGATGCCAATAGCGCATGGCGACATAGGTGGTGGCTTCGATCTGGCGATGGCGCAGCTCGCTCTGGAGCTCCCGCGCCTGGTGCTCGGTGATGCGGCGCAGGGGTGAGCCCCCCCCGATCGAGCGATAGGCCGCCTTCGATTTACCGCTGCGCAGGGTGCTGATCAACCAGGCCAGGGGCTTTTGCAGCGCCGGAATCGGCAGCCGGATGATTTCCGGATCCGCAAACAGGTTGTAGAGGAAAGGGCCCACATCCTCGATGCGTTCCGGGCCGCCGAGGTTCAGCAACAGCACGCCGACCTTGGTCATGCCCCAGGCTTTTAGACGAGAATGCCCCCTGAGCGTAACGCTGAAGGGCCGGAGCTGGGCCTGGCGCGACCGCCATGCCATCGATAGGGTCAGCCCGCCGTTGGGACCGGAAGCAGACGTGCCGATGCCCCAGCCCCAGGCGGTCGATCCCCAGGCCCCCGCGGCGGCCAATCCCCTGCCGCCAGGCCGTCCCGCCAACGATCCCGACCCAACTATCCCCCTGGAGCCCACCCCTGGGGCCGCCCTGGATGCCGAGATCCAGCGCCAGAACGCCCTACTGGCCGCCACCGGCGTTGCCCTGCGCTTGGAGCGGCGCGGCAACCGCTTGGGCCTGCGGGGGCCCTTGCCCTGCCGCCGCGGGTCCGGAGCCCATCCGGTGCAGCGCCTCAGCCTGGGCCTAACCGCCGACGCCCATGGCCTGGAGCAGGCGCGACTGCAGCTGCGCCGGCTGCTGCAACAGCTGCAGCAGCAGCGCTTCCACTGGGAGGACTGGAGCCAGATCCAAGCCAAACCAACGGGGGTAGCCCCCACTGCCGCGCCGCAGCCAACCGGCCCGGCCCCCCATCGTCAAAACCTGGGCGATCCCCGATCCCTGCCCCAGCGGCACCAGGCCAGCGTTCCAAACCAGGTCCGGCGCCCAGGCCAACGGCGACCAGCCCAGGCAGCCGGCCCCCAAGGGCCCCAATCCGGGCCCGTTGGCAGCTCGCCTTGGGCCCGCGGTGAGCTCGCCCCAATCCTGGCAACGTTCGAGCACCAATTCTTTACCGATCCCCGCCGTCGCCGCTCTCCGGCCGGCAGCCGCACCACCTGGACCAGCGCCTACTTGCCCTACCTACGCCGGCTGCAGCAAGCCGCCGGCGAGCTGGGGCTCCCACTCACCACGGCCCCGCCGCCTTGGCTGCTGGAGCAGGTGCTGGAGAGCTATCCCACCGCCAGCCGGGGCCGCCAGCAATGCGGTACCAGCCTGGCGGCCCTAGCCAGCCAGCTGGGGATCAGCCTGCCTGCGGACTGGAGCGAGCGGGCCGGGGGCTATGGCCTGCATGTGGCCCAGTTCCGGCAACTGCCCAACGACCAGGAGATCCTGCGCTGGAGCGAGCGCATTCCCAACCCGGGCTGGCGTCTGGCCTATGGGCTGATGGCCACCTATGGCTTACGCAACCACGAGGTCTTTTTTAGTGATCTTTCGGCCCTGGCCAGTCGCGGCGATCGGGTCATCCGGGTGTTGCCCACCAGCAAGACCGGCGAACACCAGATCTGGCCCTTCCAGCCGGAGTGGGTCGACGCCTTCGAGCTACCGCGCCTGGCGGACAGCAAGGGCCTGCTGCCGCCCGTACGCACGGACCTGGGCCAAACCACCCTGCAGCAGGTGGGCCGGCGGGTGGCCGAACAATTCCGCCGCTACAGCCTGCCCCTGACCCCTTACGACCTGCGCCACGCCTGGGCCGTGCGCACGATCCACCTGGGCCTCCCCGACACGGTTGCGGCCCGGATGATGGGCCACTCGGTGGCGATCCACACCCGCACCTACCACCACTGGATCACCCGCCGCGACCAGCAACAGGCCGTCGATGCGGCCCTGGCCCGGCGACACCCACCTGCCTGAAGGCAACAGCCACCTGCCTGACGGCAACAGCCAAGGGCGTGAGGCCAACAGCCAAGGGCGTGAGGCCAACAGCCAAGGGCCAGAAGACGCCAGAGTGCCAAGCCTGATGAGGAACCCCCTTGAGCCAGAGCCCTAGCCCCGATCCCATGGGCCAGCGCCGGCCCGACCCGGACTCCCTAGGGCAAAATCTGGATCAGGCCGCCGCCGAGCTCGGACCGGGCGGTGACCTGGCCCCAGAGGGCGATGCCGAGGGCTACCGCAAGCGCATGGCCCGGCGCCGGGAGGTCCAGCAACAACGGGTGGGGGAGCGCAACTTGGAAAAGGGCCTGGTGTTGGTGTTCACCGGCGATGGCAAGGGCAAAACCACTGCCGCCCTGGGCCTAGTGCTGCGCAGCCTGGGCCATGGCGACCACGTGGCGGTGGTGCAGTTCATCAAGGGGGGCTGGCAACCGGGCGAAGCCCGGGCCCTGCAGCTGTTCGGCGAGGCCCTGGCCTGGCATGCCCTCGGGGAGGGCTTCACCTGGGAGACCCAGGACCGGGAGCGGGACCGGCAGCTGGTACAGCAGGCCTGGCAACGGTCCTGCGAGTACCTGGCCGATGGCAGCCGCAAATTGGTGGTGCTCGACGAGGTGAATGTGGCCCTCAAACTGGGCTACCTGGGCCTCGATCAGGTGCTGGAGGGCCTGGCCCTGCGGCCACCACTCACCCATGTGGCCCTCACCGGCCGCGGTGCGCCCCCAGGCCTGATCGAGCGCGCCGACCTGGTCACGGAGATGAAGCTGGTGCGCCACCCCTTCCGCGAACAGGGGGTCAAGGCCCAGGCCGGCATCGAGTACTGAAGGGTGAGCCCAGGCCACTGACCCCCAGCGGCCCCAACGGGCCAGGGTCCAGATCGGGCAACTTCCCGCACGCTTGCTACTGTTCGGCCGACTGCTTCCCCAGGAACCCGATGGGCTACCGGCGTGTCCTGCTCAAGCTCAGCGGAGAAGCGCTGATGGGGGATCAGGGCTATGGCATTGACCCGGCCATCGTGCAATCGATTGCCACCGATGTGGCAGCTGTGGTGGCCACCGGCACCGAGCTGGCGATTGTGGTGGGCGGCGGCAACATCTTCCGCGGCCTCAAGGGATCGGCCGCCGGCATGGACCGGGCCACGGCCGACTACGTCGGCATGCTTGCCACGGTGATGAATGCGATCACCCTCCAGGACGGCCTCGAGCGGGCCGGGATTGCCACCCGGGTCCAGAGCGCCATCAGCATGCAGGAGGTGGCCGAGCCCTACATCCGCCGCAAGGCGATCCGCCACCTGGAGA
>Ga0310098_1000165_pt1 | contig 15372 bp, 24 predicted proteins | sample LakMicMIDCLREDC7_FD_194453 | JGI IMG/M metagenome (GOLD analysis project Ga0310098, IMG submission 194453) | Enriched freshwater cyanobacterial communities from Lake Michigan, Michigan, United States - MI23.DCL.RED.C7 | ecosystem: Environmental > Aquatic > Freshwater > Lake | place: USA...
CCGCCGCACCATCCAAATCCTCAGCCGCCGCACCAAGAACAACCCGGTGCTGATCGGCGAGCCCGGCGTCGGCAAGACGGCGATCGTGGAGGGCCTGGCCCAGCGGATCGTCAACGGCGATGTGCCACAGGCGTTGCAGAACCGACAGCTCGTGTCGCTCGACATGGGCGCCCTGATCGCCGGGGCGAAATACCGCGGTGAATTCGAGGAGCGGCTCAAGGCCGTGCTCAAGGAGGTGACCGCCTCCGAGGGCCAGATCGTGCTGTTCATCGACGAGATCCACACGGTGGTGGGGGCCGGCGCCAGCGGCGGCGCCATGGATGCCAGCAACCTGCTCAAGCCGATGCTGGCCCGCGGCGAACTGCGCTGCATCGGCGCCACCACCCTCGATGAGCACCGCCAGCACATCGAGAAGGACCCGGCCCTGGAACGCCGCTTCCAGCAGGTGTTCGTGGATCAGCCCACGGTGGAGGACACCATCTCGATCCTGCGCGGGCTCAAGGAGCGCTATGAGGTGCACCACGGTGTGCGCATCGCCGACAACGCCCTGGTGGCAGCAGCCGTGCTGAGCAGCCGCTACATCGCCGATCGCTTCCTGCCAGACAAGGCCATCGATCTGGTGGATGAATCGGCCGCCCGCCTGAAGATGGAGATCACCTCCAAGCCGGAGCAGATCGATGAACTCGATCGCCGCATCCTGCAGCTGGAGATGGAGAAGCTCTCGCTCGGCCGTGAATCCGATGCCGCCAGTCGCGACCGGCTGGAGCGTCTCGAGAAGGAGCTGGCCGATCTGAGCGAACAGCAGAGCGCCCTCAACGCCCAGTGGCAGCAGGAGAAGGGCTCGATCGATGAGCTCAGCGCCATCAAGGAGGAGATCGAGCAGGTGCAGCTGCAGATCGAGCAGGCCAAGCGCAGCTACGACCTCAACAAGGCCGCCGAACTCGAGTACGGCACCCTGGCCGGACTGCATAAGAAGCTGGCGGCCAAGGAGGAGGAGCTCACCGCCGGCGGCAGCGACAAGACCCTGCTGCGCGAGGAGGTCACCGAGGACGACATCGCCGAGGTGATCGCCAAATGGACCGGCATCCCGGTGGCCAAGCTGGTGCAGAGCGAGATGGAGAAGCTGCTCCACCTGGAGGAGGAGCTGCACACGCGGGTGATCGGTCAGCAGCAGGCCGTGACGGCCGTGGCCGATGCGATCCAGCGCTCCCGCGCCGGCCTGAGCGATCCCAACCGGCCGATCGCCAGCTTCCTGTTCCTGGGCCCCACGGGCGTGGGCAAAACCGAGCTCTCCAAGGCCCTGGCTTCGCAGCTGTTCGACAGCGACGAGGCGATGGTGCGCATCGACATGAGCGAATACATGGAGAAGCACGCCGTCAGCCGTCTGATCGGCGCGCCTCCGGGCTACGTGGGCTACGAGGAGGGCGGCCAGCTCACCGAAGCGGTGCGGCGCCGGCCCTATGCCGTGATCCTGTTCGACGAGGTGGAGAAGGCCCACCCCGATGTGTTCAACGTGATGCTGCAGATCCTCGATGACGGCCGCGTCACCGATGGCCAGGGCCGCACGGTGGATTTCACCAACACCGTGCTGATCCTCACCAGCAACATCGGCAGCCAGTCGATCCTCGACCTGGCCGGCGATCCAGCCCGCCACAGCGAGATGGAAGCCCGGGTGAATGAAGCCCTGCGGGGCCACTTCCGCCCCGAGTTCCTCAATCGCCTCGATGAATCGATCATCTTCCACAGCCTGCGGGCCGAGGAGCTGCGCGAGATCGTGGAGCTGCAGGTGCAGCGGCTGGCCAAACGGCTTGAGGAGAGGAAGCTGGAGCTGCAGCTCAACGCCGACGCCCTCGACTGGCTGGCCGCGGTGGGCTACGACCCGGTGTACGGCGCCCGCCCGCTCAAGCGCGCCATCCAGCGCGAGCTGGAGACGCCCATCGCCAAGGGAATCCTGGCGGGCCACTTCACATCCGGCCACACCATCGCCGTGGATGTGGAAACAGTGGAACCCGGCAGTGGCAATGGCGCAGCCACCAACGAGCGCCGGCTGCGCTTTCAGCAGACCGATCCGGCCAAGCTGCCGGTGCTGGTCTGAGCGACGCGGCGGTGCTGATCAGGCCGGCAGGCCTCAGACCAGCAGACGATCGATCCGGCGGGCCTGCTCCAGATCAAGGTCCGACAGCCCACCGGTGTCGTGGGTGGTGAGGGCGATCGTCACCCGGTTCCAGACGTTGCTCCATTCCGGATGGTGGCCCATCGCTTCGGCGATCAGGGCCACCTTGGTCATGAAGGCGAACGCCTCCACGAAGTCGGCGAAGCGCAGCTCACGTTGCAGCTTGCCATTCACCAGGCTCCAGGCGGGCAGGGTGCTGGCGAGCCCCTGGATCTGTTCGGGGGTCAGGGGCGTGGCAGGCATGGAGCAACGGGTGCAGCCCCCATCATTGGGCCGCCGGGCCCCACTGCACACTGCAGAAGTAGCGGACGGAGCTGTCGATGATCATCTCCGTGCAGTTGGTGCTGGTGATCTGTGCGCCACGGGGCATCCAGAGGGTGGCCTGCTGAATCGCATCCTGGCGGCTCAGCAGCGAGGAGGCGCTGCCCCCATCCGCCCGGGCCGGCAGCGGCAGCACCGCCAGGGCAGTGAGCCCAGCGGCTGTGGCAAAGGCCGCGGCGGCATCCATGCGCCGGTGAAGGGGAGTGCAGAGGTGGTGGCGGGGAGCCATGGCAGCGGGATTGCTCACCTCTTGGTAGCGAAGGCCCGGGTCGATGGCGATGCGTTGTCGCTCATTACCCCAGCAGATGCAGCACGAGCCGGCGCTGGTGTGATTGGGCGCGGTGCTCCCACAGATAGATCGCCTGCCAGGTGCCGAGCAGCAGGCGGCCGTGATCGAAGGCCAGGCTGAGACTGATGGTGGTGAGCGCGGTGCGGATGTGGGCCGGCATGTCGTCGGGGCCCTCGTCGTCGTGGGCGTAGCGCTGCAGGACTCCCTGACCACTGATCGGCCGCACCCCCTCTTCTGGCACCAGGGCCCGCAGGTAGGTGGCGAGGTCCTGCAGCACCCGCGGATCGGCGTTCTCATTCACCGTCAGCGAGCAGCTGGTGTGTTTTGCATGGCACGTGGCCAGCCCGGTGCGCAGACCGCTGCGGGCGATCTCCGCATTGATCGCGGCGGTGATGTTGGTGAAGCCCTCACCGCGGGTCTGCACAGACAGCTCGGACAGGCTCTGCCGCATCAGCTTCGAGGCCCCAGACGATCGCGTGGCACCAGCCTGCCGTCGATCCGCGGCGGGGGACAGGGTGATCTTCATCCGCCCCTGACACGGGCGATCAACGCCGCCTAGCTTGTCGACCTGTCCATCCGCACATCGATGGCCCGCATGCCTTCCTCCAACGTTCTGCTGCCGCTGGCGGCCGGCCTGCTGAGCCTGGCCGCCACGGTGAGCTTCGCCACCCCGGCCCAGGCCCAGCGGGTGGTGCCCAAGATCGGCAACATCTGCCCCATGGGCTACGTGGACATGCTCAACGGCAAGTGCTCCACCCTCGGGCTGATGACCTACACCGTGCAGCCCACCAAGGGCGAGGCCTGCCTGGAAGGTTGGATGAACGTGGGTGGCGGCTACTGCCGCATGAAATGACGGCCCCCGCGCAGCTGACGCTGCTGTACGACGGCGCCTGTCCGCTCTGCCTGCGCGAGGTGGCGTTCCTGCGGCGCCGTGACCAGTGGCTGCATGCCCAGGCGCCGCGGCTGGCGTTCGTGGACATCAACGCCGCCGACTACGCACCCGCCGACTGGCGTTCCATCAGCTACCGCCAGGCGATGGGCCGCATCCATGCCCTGACGGCCGACGGCACGGTGCTGCGCGATGTGGCCGTGTTCCGCGCCGCCTACCGGCTGATCGGCCTGGGCTGGCTGTACGCCCCCAGCGCCTGGCCGGGTCTGCGTCAGCTGGCCGATGGCGTCTACGGCCTCTGGGCCCGCTGGCGCCTGCCGCTCACCGGCCGTCCCAACCTCGATCAGCTCTGCAGCTGCCGCCCCCAGCCCCTCCAGGAGCCGACATGACCCTGATCGACAGCGCCTACCAGGGGCAGCTGCGCTGCCAGTCCAGCCATGGCCCATCAGGCACCCTGCTGGAAACCGACGCTCCCACCGACAACCAGGGCAAGGGCGAGCGCTTCTCCCCAACCGACCTGGTGGCCACGGCCCTGAGCACGTGCATGCTCACAATCATGGGCATCGTGGCCGAGCGGCATGGCTGGGACCTGGAGGGCTGCAGCGCCCGCGTTGAGAAGACGATGAGCAGCGACACGCCGCGGCGCATCGCCCAGCTCACCGTGTGGGTGACCCTGCCGGCGGGCCTTGAGCCCCAGCAGCGCGCCTTGCTGCAGCGGGCCGCCGAAACCTGCCCGGTGAAGGTGAGCCTCGAGGGCGCGATCCCGATGCAGCTGCACTGGAGCTGATAGACGCCGCCCCACCACGAAGCATCAGGCAGCAATACAATGTCATGACAGCTGGTGTGGTGGGTGATGGCGCGCGACCAGGTTCTGCAGCTCCGTGCCACGGCCGAGCAGCGCCAGCTGATCGATCAGGCCGCCGCGGCGGAAGGCATCAGCCGCACCGAGTTCATCCTGCGCAGCTGCCAGGAGCGGGCGCGGGATGTGTTGCTGGATCGCACGCTCTTCTCGCTGACTCCGGAGCAGACCACGGCCCTGCTGGCCGATCTGGAGGATCCGGCCGCTACTGCGCAGGATCAGGCGAGCATCGAGCGGCTGCTCGCCCCGCCTGAGCCTTGGCATGCGCCCGCCTGAACCCCTCGGTGCCCAGCACCGACTGGAGGGCTTTGACTGCGGCAACGACGGGTTGAACCGCTGGTTGCAGCAGCGTGCCCTGGCCAATGAACGCCAGGGCGTGTCACGCACCGTTGTGATCTGTTCTGGTGAGGGGGTTTGGCCGGCTGAGAGCAACAGAGTGATTGCCTATGCCTGTCTGTCGGCCGGAGCGATCGTGCTGGCCGAGGTGCCCGGAGGCTTGCGGCGCAACATGCCGGATCCCTTGCCGGTTGTGGTGCTTGGAAGGCTGGCGGTGGATCAGCGCCATCAGGGCCAAGGGTTAGGCCGCGCTCTGGTGGCCGATGCTCTCCGGCGCAGCCTGGCCGCCAGGCGCTTGATCGGTGCAAGGGTTTTGCTGGTGCATGCGCTCGATGAAGCGGCGTCTGCGTTCTACTGCTCGCTGGGGTTCCGCCCCTCGCCGCTCAACACGCGGACGTTGATGCTGCAGCTCTCAGAACCAGCCAGCTGAGAGGCAATTCATTGGCCGAGTCGTCATCGGACTCGATGAACAGCCACATCCCTCCGGCTGTTGCGAACGCGCAAACCCTCAAGACGCAATCGGCCTGACGACGCGGTTTCACGCGGGCATGGGGGATCGGGTACGGGATAGCCCCCTCCCAGCGCTGCCAAGCCCTCACCCTTCCGCCAACCTGAGGCCGCTCTGCGCTGGCGCCAGCCATGGCCATGAACCGGGAGACCCTGGAGAAGCTCGGCACCTTTCTGCTGCGCGGTCTGCGCATCGGCGCCAGCACGGTGGCGGTGGTGGAGCTGCTGCGCAACGACTGGACCGGCGGCATCAGTGCCGGCGTGGCCTGGCTGGTGTTCCTGCAGGTGGAGCGGCGGCTGACGCCCCTCAGCCAGGAGTCCGAGGACTGACCTGAAGCTCGGAACAGCCGGTGGCTGAATCCAGTTCCCGGTGGAACCGCCAGTCGGGCAGCAGGCCAATCACCAGCTCCGCGGTGGTGCGCACCCGTGCACCCGCGCAGAGATGGCCGCCGATCGCCCATCCAGGCTTCCAGGAACAGGCGCAGATCCTCGCCGGGGCTGAGGCGCAGCGGCACCACCTTCATGGCCCCGCCTCTTCCACCAGCGCCTGCAGCATCACCAGGGCATCCACATAACCCAACTGCCTGTGGCGAAACGCCCCCGGCAGGGTGCCGACGATCTGAAAGCCGTTGCGCTGCCAACAGCGGATGCCGGCGGTGTTGGTGCTCACCACCAGGTTGAACTGCATCAGCCGAAACCCCAGCCCCCGCGCCGCCTGCAAGGAGTGCTGGCAGAGCCGGCTGCCGACACCCTGGCGCCGGACGTGCTTCGCCACCACATAGCCAGCGTTGGCCACGTGGGCACCGAGGGCCAGGAAGTTGGGCCTCAGGTAATTGGAGCCCACCAGCGCACCGGCGGCATCCACAGCCACCATCACCGCCTGGCTCTGCGCCACCCACGCCACCTGGGCCTCGGTCTCTGTGATCGACGGATCGTGGGGGAAGGTTTCGCCGGCGCGGAACACCGGCTCCAGCAGCGCCCACACCGCCGGCCAGTCGGCCGCCCCATAGGGGCGGATCTGCAAGGGCAAGGAGAGCGCAGGCAGGGAAGATGGATCCAGGGGATTGTGATCCTCGTCCCCCTCCAGCTGGTGAACCAACCCTGCGTTCAGATCAGCGCATCAGCAAGCCGATCGGCCCCAGGGCTGACACGCCGCCGCAGAGAGCCAGCAGCACACACGCCACGGGTCCAGGCCAAGGGCAGACGCCGCAGCGCCTGGAAGCTGCCGCCGTAATCGCCAGGGCTGCGAGGAACTCCTGGGCCGGCAGGGTGCCGCCCATCGCTCAGAACACACCACCGCCGATAGCCCCAGCCAGAGCCCAGAGCAGCAGCTGCGCAGAAATGCAGGAGGCCGCGGCCCCGATGCCGACCAGCAGCAACAGGTGATCGACACCGCTGATCGGGTGCAGGAAGCCGGCCAGGAAGCCGCTACCGAGATAGGCATCAGCATGGGCCCAGGCAGCCGCCGGCGCCAGGGGCAGGGCCGCTGTGGCCAGAACGGTTTCTCGCCAGGAGATCCGCGTCATCTGCCGCAGGACATTGCCTTTCATCCTCCATCCCCTGCCCGGACCCTCGGCAGGACCCTATGGAAGCTGCTCAGCACAGGTCGACAGAGAGAACTATGGCGATGACCCGACTGCGATGCCCAAACCCTGACCATAGTCTCCAGTACCAGTGACAAACTGGAGAGAAAGAGCACAATCTCGTCCAAGGCACCACGGTGGTGCTCTAGAGATTCGGTTCCATGCTTCCCCTGCGTTCCTCGCTCATCGTTCTTGGCCTTGCGGCGCCGATGGCCTCAAACGCCGCCAGCCTCAACCTGGCGGATGTGAGCCAGTACGCCAGCCAGGAGCAGGTCACCAGCATCTCCCAGTTCTCCGACGTCAAGCCCACCGACTGGGCCTATCAGGCTCTCAGCAACCTGATCGAGCGCTACGGCTGCGTCGCCGGGTACCCCAACGGCACCTACAAGGGCGGCCAGGCGATGACCCGCTACGAGGCTGCCGCCCTGTTGAACGCCTGCCTCGATCGCGTCAGCGAGACCACCGACGAGCTCAAGCGCCTGATGAAGGAGTTCGAGAAAGAACTCGCTGTGCTGCGCGGCCGCGTCGATGGCCTGGAGGCCAAGGTGGGCGAGCTGGAAGCCACCCGGTTCTCCACCACCACCAAGCTCAGAGGTCAGGCCACCTTCGTGGTGGGGGCCAATACCTTCTCGGGATCGGCGATTAACACAGCAGCCAACACGGTCAACCGAGCACCGAATGAGTTCACAGGGCGGCGGCGGGCACCCGTACCTCTGCCCAATGCCACCACGTTCAACTACGACCTGCAACTGACGTTGGACACCAGCTTCAGCGGCAAGGATCTGCTGCGCACCAACCTGCGGGCTGGCAACTTTGGCAACAGTGTGTTTGGCGGGGAACCGCATTCCCTCGGGCTTGCTGAACTTGAGGTTGCCTTTGAAGAAGATTGCGGGACAGGGACAGACTGCGGTGATGTTGTATCCATCGACAAGCTCTACTACCAATGGCCCATCGGTGGCGGCTTCACGGCCACTCTGGGCGCTCGCGTTGGACAGGAAGACATGCTGGCGCTGTGGCCCAGCGTGTACCCGGCTGACACCATCCTCAACGTGATGACGGTGAATGGTGCGCCGGCGGCCTACAGCAAAAATCTTGGTGCTGGCGCGGGCCTCTGGTGGCAGGGCAACGGCTTCAGTCTGAGTGCCAATTACGTGGCAGCCAATGGCGATAGTGGCAATCCAAGTGTTTCGGCAGAGAACGGTGGCGGCGGACTTGGCAACAAGAATTCCGGCTCGACCGGCAGTGTTCAGCTCGGCTATCAACAGGAGCAATGGGGCCTGGCTGCCATCTGGTCTTACGTGCAACCTGAAACCCAGTTCGTTCCAGGAACCACGCCGTTCACCCACAGCGCCATCGATCACAACATCAATGCCGCAACCAATGCCCTGGGCCTGAGCGCCTTCTGGCAACCACTGCGCAGCGGCTGGCTTCCCTCCCTCAGCCTGGGATGGGGAATCAACAGCACGACATACAGCACGCCGCAGCCCCGCGGCAGCCTCAGCACCAGTCAGTCCTGGATGGTGGGTCTGCAGTGGACGGATGTGTTCCAGAAGGGCAATGACTTCGGCTTTGCTGTGGCCCAACCAGTCTTCGCCACCGCACTCACTGGTGGCGTGACTCCCAACGACGGCAACTATGTCTGGGAGTGGTGGTATAAATTCCAGGTGACCGACAATGTCACGGTCACACCAGCCCTGATTTATCTGAGCCGTCCCTTCGGCCAGCAGACGCCTGCCGGCGACAGCTTCAGCCAGTTCGGCGGGCTGGTGAAGACGACCTTCAGGTTCTGACCCCAGCCGCGCCTGCGGAGACCGACATCCACAACTCCCGACGCGCTCCTATTGGGGCGCAACAACGGGAGCTGTGGATTCTTTTTCAGAGGATGGCGCCACCGAACGTTGTTGATGCTGGTGCTGGCCCGGACGAGCGGGTTTGCGGTAACTGCCGGAACCACCACCACCGCACGCCATGGCTTCGGGTGTGGAGGCCAGCAGAGCAACAATCAGCGCCAGGCTGAGATTACGGATCGATCGCATGATTCAGTGGTGGTGAGAGGACTGATGCGTTGGATGCTCTGAGCAGGGCATCCAGAGACTGCCCATGGCGTGAACGCCATCGCAACCGAGCTCACGCGCTTTCTGAAGGGCCACCTGCCGGCTTGGGTAGGCCAGCAGCTGGGGCGGCTCAGCTCCGCTGCGGTGGTGATGATGATGGCTGGCGCCAGGGGTGAGCGACCAGATCCCCATGGCATGGACTCCGGCCACCACCACCCCCATCCCCACCACGGCGGCGTTGAGCACACCCATGCCCACCACACCGAGGCTGATCACCCCCATCGGCACCACGCCGATGCTCACCACCCCCATCGGCACGATGCCGATCGAGATGATGCCCAGGGGAGCCACCCCGAAAGCGATCCGCTTGGGCTTGTCGCCGCACTGAGTCATGGACGTGACGGGCCTCAGTGGGAGTGCGAGGAGCCCTGGGCGCCACCGTGCTGGGCACAAGGCATCCACTGACTTCCCATCTTGTGGGCACCGGTGCAGTTGAAATGCAGCTTGGCGGCCTTCTCCGCTTCTGCCTGAGTGGCGTACATCGCCGGGACGCCACCCGAACCTGCCGCTGAAGCGGCCAGGCCGAGGGTGGACAACAGAAGGTTGGCTCCGATCACGGCTGCCGCCCGGGCTGGGCACGGACTTGAAAGGATCGACACGGAAGCGGTGCGAGCGCAGGCTGACCTGCTGAGCACCCACCCTAGCGAATGTCTCTAGTAACACATGACTTCTGGAGACTCTCTACCGGGCTGCCAGGAGTTCTGGTGCTGCCTAGGCTTGGTCAGTGTCTAACCGGTAGAGGGTTGTTGCCTTGGCCCGCCAAGGATCGCGATCAGCAGACCCTGCTCCCAGCCTGCGCATCGGCGAGGTAGCCAGGCGCACCGGCCTGCCGGTGAAGACGATCCGTTATTACTGCGATGAGGGCCTGCTCCAGCCCAAGGATCGCTCCGCAGGTGGATACCGCTTGTTTGATGAGGAGAATCTCGCTGAGCTGACGATCATTCGCGCCCTGCGGGCGATGGATGTGTCGATCCCCGAGTTGGCGAGGATCCTGGAGGTGCGGCGCGAGGGGGTCTGCAACTGCTCTGTTCTGAAACACAGCATTGCGGCAAAGATGGAATCGATCACCCTGCGGATCGCTGAGCTCGCCACCATGAAAGACGAGCTGGCGCGTCTGCTCAGCAGCTGGCAGGACTGCGGAGGGTCGAAGTTGCAACGCTGAACATGGAACTTGCGCTGCCATCGGACGTGTTTGGAGCCCATGCCCAACAGGAAGGCGCCCCGTGGGGGGCGCCCTAGCACCGGTTGCGGCGGTTACCTCCTCACACCAAGAACTGCCGGTCGGGTGTCTGTGGTTCACGCATGACCTGTCTGGGGCCTGGCAGGGAAGGAATGCAGATCACGTCTGGGAGAAGAGATGCTCGGGGCTTGACCTTCTCGGTTGTGATCCCGGCTCGGGTTCTGCAGCCCGAGGTTTCAATACGCGGAAATCAGAAATGGCCTATCGCTCTCTGCGGTTGCGGGATGGCGTTCGCGCCACGCCATCACGGTCACCTGTTGTGTGTCGCATCGTTGGCGCACCTCCGCTGGGCTCACCGGCTCAGGTGATCCCTGGCCGGACTCTGAGGGAGGGTGAGGGTCGGGCTGGCTCCCGGGCCTCCCCTCAACTTCAAAGTACCCCCCTTTTCAGCCGGCGGAGGGCTGCAGGAGGTCCTGTTCCCGTACCCCTGGCAGGAAGGCTGCAGGGGCGGCTACGCCAGTGGTGGACAGAGCTTGATCTCCAAGGGCGGCCGCACCTGCCGGATCGATTCAGCAGCCCACGGATGGAGCCGAAACAAAGGAGATATCTCGGTTGCGAGAGGTCATGATGCCTTTGGTGGCTGAACGCCCCGGCCATCTGGAAGTCTGGGCCGTGAGGCCCGCAGCTCGAAGGTTTTCTCGTAGCACCGGATCGCCGCCGCGCTCCTCTGCCGCAGTGCCCTGGGCAGCACCGGGAACCTCCCATCCACGATGGGAGCCATGCAGGACTGAAGACAGTGAAAGTGATCATGGATCTGTGCGTGGTGCCGATCGGTGTGGGCGTGCACCTGGCGCCTTACATCGCCGCATGTGAGAAGGTCCTCAACCAAGCCGGCCTCAAGATCCAGCTCCACCCCAACGGCACGGCGATCGAAGGCGAGTGGTGCCCCGTGTTCGCCGCGATCGAGGCCTGCCACCAGGCGGTGCACGCCATGGGCTGCCCCCGCGTCTACACGACGGTGAAGATCAACACGCGCACCGACAAGGATCAGACGCTGGAGGACAAGGTGGCCAGCGTGCAGGCGCTGCTGTGATGCCAGACCAACGCGACCAGGCCGGGGATGTTCTGGAGTTCTGGTTCACCTAAACGCTGCCGCGCCAGTGGTTTGCGAAGGACGCTGCCTTCGACGCCCTCGTGCGGGAACGCTTCCTCGGGCTGACACTGCAGGCGCTCGCCGGTGAGCTCGCTTCTTGGAGCGCTGTGCACACCGGGGGGCTCGCCCTGGTGCTTCTGCTTGATCAGTTCCCCCGCCAGATCTGGCGCGACACCGCCATGGCCTTTGCAGGCGATCCGCAGGCCCTGGCACTGAGCCTGGGGGCGGTCGAGGGGGCTAGCTGGAGGCCGAACCAGAGCCGGCCCGGCGGCAGTTCTGGCTGATGCCCCTGATGCACAGCGAAGAGCTGGCGGTGCAGGAGGCGAGCCTGCCCCTCTTCGAGCGCTTCACGGATCCCCGCACCGCCGACTTCGCGCGCCGGCAAAGGGATGTGATCGCCCGCTTCGGACGCTTCCTCCATCGCAATGCCGTGCTGGGGCGAGTGCCTGGCGCTGAGGAGCTGGCCTTTCTGCAGACGCCGGGTTCCCGGTTCTGAACGGTTCAGCTGGTCATGTCATCGTTCAAGCTGCTCCAGCCACAGCCGTGCGACACACAACACCGGTCGCTTCGGGCAGGTGGCCTGGCTGATCTGGCAACGTTCCCGCCCCAACGTGACCGCGACGGCGGCCGTGGCCTCACCCTGCAGCGCCTGCCCAGCCCCTCGACCCGGGATGGGCTGCTGGAGCAGACCCGTTCCTGTTGCAAAGAGAATCTGAAGACCAGTCACTCAGCTGCTCTGGGCGGGCTTGATACCCGGTAGAACGTTGAGGAGATCGCAGGCAGCGATACTAGGTGCTCCTTGAACTGACGACTCCTTGGCTTTGAACCGCCAGGTCACGGCTCGCCTGGTTCTGATGGCCGGAGTGGTGGCGGCATTCGTTGCAGCCTGGCAGAACTTCCGAACCATCCCGATGCTGGTCCTGGGCCAGCCCAAGACCGTGGGCCTGCTGCAGCGCGAACAGGAAGCACCCTTTTTTCGCCATCTAGCAGAGACTACCGATCTACCGTTGGTGATCACCTATAGAACAGCTGATTCATTTGGATTGAAGGATACCCACCAGCTCGAGGCCCTGCGGGATGGGCGCGTGGATATCGCATCCCTGCGCTTCATGCAGAACATCACCAAGGAGCCGGCCCTGGAGGGCCTGGATTTGCCAGGCATGATCCCCGATTTCCAGCAGGCCCGGCGGGTTGCTGAGGCCTATGGCCCCACGCTGGACCGGTATCTGCAGGACAGATTTGGAGCCAAGCTGCTGGGTCTCTGGAGTTTTGGTCCCCAGATCATGGTCTGCCGAAGCCCCTTGGCGAAGCTGAGCGATCTCCAGGGACGCAAGGTGAGGATCGCCAGCCCTGGCTTGGCACAGTTGATTGCCGAGATTGGCGGCATTCCCGTGATTCTTCCCTTTGAAGACACCAAGAAAGCCCTGGAGCTTGGTCTGGTCGACTGCGCCGTGACCAGTGCCGCCTCAGCCAACTTCGCCGGCTGGACAGATCACACCCGCTTCTATTTCCCGCTCGCTTTTCAATTCGGCTTCAACGGCTACGTGATCTCCCTGGCCAAGTGGAAGGCGCTGGGGCCTGAGGAGCAGGAACGGCTGTCGAAGGCCTTCAGTGCATTCAGCGTCAAGCTGTGGGGCTACTCCGAGGAGTTGCAACGGGAGTCTGAACGTTGCATTCTGGGCGGACCCTGTCGTCAGCTTCGACCCTCTGCCCTTCAGCGTGTTCCTGTCAGCCGTGAAGACGTTCAGCTTCTGCAGCGAATCTCCCGGGAGGTCGTCCTTACCAGCTGGTCGGCCCGCTGCGAATCGCATCGTCCGGGCTGTCGCCGCACCTGGGATCAGATCGTGGCGCCCGTAACGGGGTTTGCCCGTCCTACTCAGTCCCTGCCGTGATGCCCAGTCGCCTTGCTGATGGGAGCGATGGGAGCCAAGGCGAGCACCCGTCCATCGCCCTGCCGCTTCAGAGTGCCGGCCTGCTTTCAGCGTTGATCTTCCTGATCAACTCCATCTTTGAAGTGCTGGTGATCAACCAGCTGTATGAATCCCAGTATGTCCTGATCGCCCTGCTGCTGGCAGTGCTCTCGCTCTGGGCCTTCCTGGAGGTGGCCCTGATCGGTCGAAGGGCCGCCGTTCCACCTCTGCGGATTCTCAAGCTGCTGCTGGCCAGTCAGATCGTTTTGATCCTGATCCGTCATGTTGGCGAATTTCACTCGCGTTCAGCGGCTTTGGACAGTGCTGCGATTCCGGTTCAATCACCGCAATTCGGCCTGGCAATTGTGTTCCTGCCGATTGTTCTACTGCTATTTCTGGCGATCAGCCGCTGCCTGATCGTTGCTTTCTCCTACACCGAGCGGCGCCGCGCGAAGCAATTGCAGCGCCAGATGGCCATCCTCAGCCAGACCAAGGCAGAGCTACAGGCCAGTGAACTCCGGTATCGCCTGATTGCCGACAACGTGGATGATGTGATCTGGGCCCTGGATACCCAGGGAAACTTCACCTTCATCAGCCCCTCGTTGAAATCCCTCCTGGACTATGGGGCGGAGCAGTGGATCGGCAAACCACTGATCAATCTGCTAGCTCCAGCTTCTGCTACCGCCCTGGAGGTTGCCCTCGGGCAGTTGCTCCACCAGCAGCAATCCGCCGATGCCATCCTGCCCTCCTACCGGGCGGAACTCGAACATCTACATCGGGATGGTTCCCGGTTCTGGACCGAGATCACCATGAAGCCCCTGCGTGGGGAGGACGGGTCGCTGGTGGGTTGTGTTGGCGTTACGCGGGATATTCGCGTTCGCAAGATCTATGAGCGCAATCTCAGCGAGGCTCGTGATGCCGCCGAAGAGGCCAACACTGCTCTCCTCTCAGCGAACGCCCTGCTGCACGGTCGTGCCACGACAGATGGGCTCACAGGCCTCCTGAACCGCCGTCATTTCGAGGACATGCTGCGGGTGCAGATGATGACGAGTATTGAACACGGGAAAAGCCTGTCTCTGCTGGTGATTGATGTGGATAAATTCAAGGAAATCAATGATGGCCTGGGTCACACCCAGGGTGACAAGATTCTGATCGAGGTGTCGCACTTGCTTGCAGCCAGCCTGCGTGAGCCCGATCGACTGGCGCGCTGGGGCGGGGATGAATTCATCATGGTGATGCCGCGGGTCCAGCCTGACGAGGCTCTCCAGGTGGCCAACCGTCTGTGTGAGAGCGTCTTCCGTCACCCATTCCCGGGGGGATGGCTGGTCACGCTGAGCATCGGTGTAGCTGAGCTGCGTGCCCACGAGAGCCTGGAGGAGTGGTTTGATCGCGCCGATGCCGCGCTTTTTGCCGTGAAGAACTCAGGCCGAAACGCCGCCAGGCTCAGCGCCTGATCCAGGGCTGGGGCGGCATGCTGACCCCATCGCTGCTCCGGCCCCATGGCAGTTTCGGGATCCGCCCTCGATCGGCTGCACCAGCACCTGCACCACACCCGCCTGCTGGGCTCGATCAGCAGCGCCCTCTACTACGACCAGAACACGGTGATGCCGGCCGCCGGTGCGGCCTGGCGGGGTGAGCAGCTGGCTCTGCTGGCAGGCCAGTTGCACGAGCGCCAGAGCAGTGCGAACTACGGCGAGCTGGTGGCGGCGGCCGAGGATGAGATCGGGCCCGATGCACCACCTGAGCGGCGTCGCAACCTCCAGCTGCTGCGGCTGGACCTGGAGCGCCAGCGCTGCCTCGATCCAGCCCTGGTGAGCGCCCTGGCCAAGGCCCAGTCGCGCGGCAATGCCGTCTGGCAAGACGCCCGCTCGCGCAACGATTTCGCCGCCTTCGCACCCGCACTCAAGGAGCTGATCGCCCTGCGCCGCCAGCAGGCCAGCCAGCTCGCCGCTGCCGAACCGGTGTCGCGCAGCCCCTGGGAAATCCTGGCCCAGCCGTTCGAGCCCGACGTGAGCAAGGCCCGGCTGGAGGAGCTGTTCGTGCCGCTCAAGGCCGAGC
>Ga0310098_1000171_pt1 | contig 14995 bp, 14 predicted proteins | sample LakMicMIDCLREDC7_FD_194453 | JGI IMG/M metagenome (GOLD analysis project Ga0310098, IMG submission 194453) | Enriched freshwater cyanobacterial communities from Lake Michigan, Michigan, United States - MI23.DCL.RED.C7 | ecosystem: Environmental > Aquatic > Freshwater > Lake | place: USA...
GTGGTGGGCCTGGGGGCGGTGGCCAGTGGCGAGATCGCGCCGGCGGTGATCATGCGTGGCAATCCGGCGGTGGTTGTTGGGCAGCGAACGGGGGGGCTTATCGCCAGTCTGGGTAGTGCTCAAGCGCGGCAAGATGCGGCGCCCCTGCCTTAGAGCGAGCGCAGTTTTGAGGTGGCTTGCGTTAGTTGGCTCGAACCCATCTTTAGCTGGATACGTTGTAGAGCAGATCGGGTCCCTCAGGTCCGAGAGCCTTGAACAAAGAGGTTATTAATGGCTATCATTCCAGCTTCGCTGGCTGTATCGACAGTGATCGATCGGCTGCGTTGGCGCTTGCAGGATTCGGCCAATGCGCGCCTAACGATCTGCACCCAATTCTTTCCCCCTGATTTCGCTGCCACTGGTCAATTCATCGATGACCTGTCACGGCGCTTGGCTGATGGCGGTTTGCAAACCCTGGTGTTGACCGGCCAGCCCAGCTATGCCTATAGCCGCAGCAGGGGTGATCGTATTGAGTTCGACTACAACCGTTGCATTCGCCGCACCTCGGTCTCCCGCTTCTGGCCAATGCGCCTGCGGGGGCGGATCGTGAACAGCCTGCTGTTTTGTCTAAGAACCCAACTGCGCTTGCTAAGACAGGCGCGACGCGGTGATTTGTTGATCTTTACGACCGAACCTGCCTACCTGCCGGTTGTGGGCTGGCTCTTGCATTTGTTAACGGGTGCCCCCTACGTGGTGCTTCTCTATGACCTCTATCCCGACATCGCTGTGTCCCTCGGAGTGCTTGATCATGGCGCGCCGTTGGTGCGTTGCTGGCGCTGGTTGCAAACCCGCAGCCTCGCCTCTGCCAAGGAGTTGATCGTGTTGAGTTCAACCATGCGCGAGCGGCTGCGCGAGCATTATCCCAGCGTCAACACGCCGGTGAGCCTGATCCCCAGTTGGGCGGATCCGGAGCGGATTAGGCCCCTGGCCAAGGCCCAGAATGGCTTTGCAAAGCAGCATGGCTTGGACTCGGTTTTCACCGTGCTCTATGCCGGAAACCAGGGCCGTTGCCATGATCTGGTGACGTTGGTGGATGCGGCAGCCCTGCTGCAACACCAGCACAAATGCATCCAATTTGTGATTGTGGGTTCAGGTGCTCGCCATGGCGAGTTGGTCGAGCGGGTGCAGGCGTTGAACCTCACCAATGTGCGCTTCCTTCCCTATCAGGATCACGCCACGGTGCCCCAGATGTTGGCTGCGGCTGATCTGGCCGTGGTGAGTCTGCTGGCCGAAGCCGAAGGCCAGGTGGCACCCAGCAAGCTCTATGGCCACCTGGCCGCCGCCACGCCTATCGCCGTGATCTGTGGTGAACGCTCTTACCTGCGTCAGGAAGTCGAGCGGGCGGGCTGTGGAGCCGCCTTCCGCAGTGGCGAGGCGATCGCGTTGGCGGCCTACATCGAACGGTTGAGCGGCGATCCAAGCCTCTGTAAGCACCTGGGCCTGGCGGGTCGCCAGCACCTGGAGCGCACCGCCTCCCCCTCGGTGACCCTGCAGGCCTACGCCCGCACCCTGGCCCGCCACCTGCCCTTAAAGGTCAAGTCCTACGCACCGGCCCGCGCGATCCAGCCGGCGGCCCAAGGGAGCCTCTGACCATGGGACGTTTCCAAGGGGGTCTCGGCCCATGGTTCCCGGCCGTGCCCCGGGCCACCCCGCGCAACCTTTGGCTGCTGCTGGCCGGCGCCATCGCCACCCAGAACATCGCCGTGTTCCACAGCAGCCAGAGCGCCAACACCGCCGTGCTGGCCGTGTTGGTCTGGGGCGGCGCCCTCGTTTGCCTAGAAGATCGGCTCGATCAACTGCACCTGAGGCCGTCTCGAACGGCCCGGTGGCTGGGCAGTGGGCTGCTGTTGTGGGTGCTGCTCCGCACCTCTTTGGTGTTGCAATGGGATGGGCTGCTCTACGCCCTAGCCCCGATCGGGGGCCTGGCCCTGGCCCTGTTGGCCCGGCCTTGTCGCCAGCTCGGCCTGTTCCGGGATGCCTTGCTTTGCCTGCTGCTGCTGCCAGGCTTTGCCCTGTTAATGCGGCTGTTGCCCGAGCAACCCATCAGCCTGCTCACGGCCTCGTTAGCGGGCCTGCTGCTGAACAGCCTGGGTATTGCGGTGGTTGTGGATCAGCGCAGCGTCTTGATGACTCCAGGTGGGGGGGTGCAGGTCCTGGCCGCTTGCAATGGCCTCGACATGATCGCCCTGGTGTTTTGTACGGCGATCATTTTCCTTTTGGCCTTTCCGATTCGCTCAAAGTTGAGTCGCTTTATCGTGTTGGCTGTGGCCCCCCTACTTGGCTTGTTGAGCAATACAATCCGCATTGCCATTCTTACCCTGGTGGCAGGAGAGGGCAATGCAAAAGGCAGCTTTTGGTTTGACTTTTTTCACCAGGATACGGGCTCGTTAATATTTTCAGGTTTGGCGGTCTTTCTATTCGGTTTGTGCTACATGAGGCTGCTCGAGCCTGAGCTGGGACCCCTGCCCCAGGAGCCGTCCCCGGCCCGTCCCCAGGCGCCCCAACTCCGCGGCGCCAAGATCCCGCGCCAGCCCCAACCCTGCTTGGAGCTGTGCCAGGCCCTGCCCCGGGCCCCGCAGCTGGATGGCAACAACCGCATGGAGATCAAGCCATGAGAGCTGACGCCCCAATCACTTGTGCCCCAGGCAAGCGGATTGCCCCCCCCAGCCTTGCGTCTGGCGAGCCAGGAGTGGGGACCACCACGCTCGTGCTGGCCGGCCTCAGTGGCGTTGCCTGCCTGGCCGCCCTCCAGGCCCTAGCCCTGCCCCGTTGGCCGACAGCAGCTCCCTTGGCGGCGGCGGCGGTGGTGGCCTCCCTAGGGCAGGCCGGCCTGGAGGTCACCCCCTTGTCCTCGAGTCCAGGCCAGCGCAGCAGTGAGCTGGCGCGGGGCCCGCGGCTGGCCTTCCTGCTGCGCGATGGCGCCACCACGGCCACGCTCCAGCTGGTGCCCGCCCAAGTGCGCCAGCGCGCCAATTTCCAGCTGGCCCTAATCAGCCGCGACCAGCCGTCCCTGGCCCTGCCCCGGGGCCTGCCCCTGCGCGGCGCTGGCGGCCCGCTCGCCTTCGTGGAGGGCCCGATTGGCAACCAGCAGCTGCGCCAGACCTGCTTGGTGAGCTTGCCCAAGGGGGGCGCTCTCGGTCCCGGCTCCCAGGGCCCTGCGGATGCCCCGGCCCCGACCCCTGCCAGCGCCATGCCAGCTCCAGTCGGAGGTGTCAGCGCCGCCCAGTTGGGGGCCGCCGCTGATCGCGGCGCCTCAGGTGCCCAGCTGACGCTCAGCCGCATCCTTGGCCTGACCTCCAATCGCAACTTTGGCTGCCTGCTGGTGAGTGTTGGCACGGCTGATCCAGCATCGGCCGCTGGGATCGATCAAATGTGGGGCAAGCTGTTGCGCCGCTTGTCTCAAACTTGGGACGAAGCTGGATGACAAGCTCCTGGGCAATTCCACATGACGAGTTCCAGGGCAATCCCACTGCTTTTAATTCAATCAAATGATTAGAATTGGGCGATGGTTAATGGCCTGTGATGAGAATGATTGATGGGGCAAGGACTAGCCATTTTGGACGCTTCTAGATTTCTATCTAGCCAAGCCGGCCTCCTCCAGGTTGGCCAGCACCAAGCCCTGGCCAGCGCCGTTCGGACAAGGCAGCCATGGGGCCATCACGCCCCCATCCGAGCGACTGGGCTGGGCTCCTCGGAGTTAGACAGGCGCTGCAACTTAGGCAGGCAAAGACCTTGCTGGTCCAGGTTGTTGATGGGGGCCATGGGCGGGTGGGTCTTGGCCTGCTAGCCCGCAGCACCCGACGCTGGAGCGATGTCGACAATCCCAAAATGAAGGATTAATCCGGTTCCATGGTGAAACTCTGCAGCCCATGGGCCCCGCATGTAGCTCATCGGTGCTGATCTCTCTCTAGACTTTGCAGGTGTAGTGCAGTCCGGAATGCTCTCCCAGGAGGAACTGGAATCCTTTGACTTTCTGCAATGGCTTGGTACGGGCGCCCTGGCTGCCCGTCAGCTCTGCTGCAATCAAGCCACGGTGTCTAGGCATGCAGTTCATGTGCAGAAAACCCTGGGAATCAGCCTCCAACGCCTGCCCAGCGGCACCTATGGGGTGACTGGCAACGATCGCCTGCTGAAGTTGGAGCGCCAGGTCCACCAGGTGGCCCGTCTCCTAGGACGGCGGCCGATGCGACTCCATCTGATTACGGGCAAGGGCCATTTGTCCATGGGTCTCCCCCACGGCTGGTGCTCCAACCCTCCCTGTCCGCTTGAGGCTCAGGTGGATGGGGCAGCCCTGCTCGATAGCTATGTGCTGGATGCCTGCATCATGCAGCGCCCCCAGGTGGCATCCCTGGATTCCGAGCGTTACTGCGTGGTCGAACTGTTGAACTCCCCCCTGTTTTTGGTTGCTAATGGTGCCCATGCGCTCACCCACGATAGGGGGATTACGGCTACTGATTTGGCCGGTCAAGCCCAGTTAATCCATCTCGATATTATCCCTGTAGCCACCCGTTTGGCCACGGAACAGCTGCACGCAAGTTTGCTAGGTGGCCCAGCGCAAGTTGTGGCTCAGCCTGAAACGTTAGCCCGTCTGGTTGATTATGGCCCTATGGCTGAGATTTTTTACGTCAGTGCATTGGGCTTGGGAAAGGAAAATCGAATGTGCATTGATTTTAATGTGAATTACACGACTAGCGACTATCTTGTGTTTTTGAAAGAGACTATGGAGGCCCCTGGCATGCAGTTGCTGATGGATGAACTGAGGTCGTCTTTGCGGGCAGCTGCTGGCCGCCTTCCAGAGCTGGGTTGTGCCTTGTGATCGCTGCCCTGATCCGGGTTCAGGTGGCCTAGCGATGACGGCTTCCGCCTGGGTTGATGCCTACAAGCTGCCCTTCATGAGTCACCAGTCGATTCGGGAGGTGTCTGCTGAGAACTGTGCAGCCCAAATGTCCCAAGTGATCAGATGTAGTGACTACACGCCGATTGACCAGGCCCAGCCGTTTGCCTATCGGGCCTCTTCGTGTCGATTCGACCAAGGGGCCCTCTCTTGTGTTGTGCACACGCCGATTCGGGTGACGACCCAGGATCAGGCCAGCCATGCCTTCGTTTTTTCCGAAGGCGAAGGCCACCGTGCCCGCGTCGACGGCGACGGCTACACAATTCTGCCGGGCGCAGCTATTTTTATTCCACAAGAAGTTGCTAATGTTGAGGTTGAAACGGGCAATTATGCTGGAATTGCTTTCAGTTTGACAGCCGAGTGTTTGGCGGCTGCTTTCAACTCTTTTAAGCCGCTTGACAGCCATCATCACGATCAACTAAAGGGCCTCCTTGGCCATCCAACCGTGTTCTCCCCTGGCAACCATCCTGAAAAGACCTTGCTCCATCAATTCAAATCGCTTGTTGCATTGCTTGATTGTGTGATGGATCGCCATGGTCGCTTGCTAGTACCCTTTCCCATCGGTGACCTGCTAGCAGCTCGCATTGTGGCGTTGTTGGTGCCGGACTTGGTCTGCAATGAAGCCGCGCTCAAGTACGACTTTCGTGATGGCAGGGCTGATCCCCGCTTCGATGAACTGATCGACTACATTCGCGCTCACCTCAACCAGCCCCTAAGCCTGACGGATCTCTCCATCCACAGTGGCCTATCGCGCAGCCAGCTTGCCCAGGCATTTAGGTACTACTTTGGCTGCAGCACCATGACATGGATTCAGCAGGAGCGAACCAAGAGCCTGAACCAGTTGTTTTTTAAAAGTTAAGCTCTGCAGGTTGAATTTGCTTGGGCTGAGATCTTCTGGTGCTGTTTCTTACCCAGCCTTTCCCGATGCCGCCAGGGGCGATATCGGCGATGCACTAAATGCGCCAAGTGCACGTCTTTCTAAATGCCTGGGAAGGGGGCCGTAGGAATGGCTTAGTCCTGTAGCCAGCGGCGCGGTGCAGCCGGCTTGGCAAGTGTCCTGCGGCGCAACGAAGCTGGATTTCGCGATAGTAGAAGTCGATGAGGTCTAGGCGGGCCGCTGGGTCAGTGGAACCCTGATTCAGCAGTTGAGTCTCGCTATTAGGAAGGCCACTTCAGGCAGAGGAGAATCCATTTCTTCGGGACGATTCTTTCCATGGGGGACGCACTGCTTGGCCGGCTGGATTATCTCGGGGATGGCTAAGGAAGGTGGCCATCGATAAGGTTCCAGCCTCTGGTTGGCTGTTACAAAGCCCATGGGGTTGCCGGCGGGCTCTTGCCGTTTGCCGGCTTCGATTGGGTCGCAAGTGCTGAACCCATCTGCTTGCAGCAAGCCACCATCCTTGATCGAGGTGCCATCAATCGACTGGCCATGGCTCAGGCTGGGCCGCCGGCGTGGCGGCCCCTCGAGCAGACCGGACTGTCTTACTTGCCTGATTTGCGCTGGAGCAGCTGGCCAAGTCGATCCAGCTGGGGCTGCATCCTTTCGCTGAGGGCCTTTTCCCACGTTGGTTCCGGGCTCGAGGTGGTGGCGTAGTGATGCACATAGCCATACTCGTGGCCATAATCATTCAGGCGGGTGGGCAGGATCTGCTGGTTGCAGATGGTGCCCAGTAGATCGACGCCGGCGGCTTCGATGCGGCGGCAGGCTTGGGGCGCCATGTCGCCGCGCACCTTGCCAAGTCCCACTAGGAACAGCATGCCATCGAGTTGCTCGCCGAGCATGGAGGCATCGGTGATTAATAGGCAGGGAGGGGTATCCACCAGGATCAGATCGTAGTTCGGTAACTGGCGAATTTGAGTCATCACCTCACGGCACCGTATCGAGTTCAACAGTCGGGCCGGATCCGGGACCTTGGGGCCTGCTAGGAGCAGGTCGAGATGGTCGTTGACGGGCTGGATCAGATCGGCGACCCCCAGGGCTGGATTGAGTAACAGGGAGCTGAAACCTTCGCCCTTTTCAAGGCCAAACAGCCTCTGTTGATTGGGCAGGCGCAGGTCGCCATCCACCACCAGGACCCGCAGTCCCAGGTCGGCCAGGGTCGTGGCGAAAACCGCCACGGCCGTGGAGCGGCCTTCCCCCTGGGTGGAGGAGGTGATGCCGATGAGGCGGGGCTGGCTATCGACCCGCAACATGCGAAAGGTGGTGAATAGGCCGCGCAGGGATTCCTTGATCGCAAACCGTTCGGCTTCGCCCATGTCCGCTAACGAGGCTGCAATGGTTTTGTCGTCTTCCAGGGGTAGGAACGGAATCAGCCCGAGTACGGGCAGTTGCAGGGCCTTTTCCGCTTCTTCGGGGGTATGGAAGATGCGATCGGTGCGGTCCCGTAGATAGGCGGCCAGGACGGCGAGCACCAGGCCCAGCAGCAGGGCCTGGGCTAAACCCTGTTGGAGGTCGGGTTCCACCGGCACCGGGTTGAATTCAGCTGGCGCGATCACCTTCCAGGGGGTGGTGGAGCGGGCCTGCTCCAGGCGGTAGGCCTCCCGGGCCCGGATGTAGGAGGTGTAATTTTCCCGGGCTACGGCTAGCCGTTGTTGCAGGCTTTCGTATTCCTTGATCCGCTCCGGACTGGCCCGGAATTTGCCATCGAGCAGCAGGATCTGGCGGTTCACCTCATCCTGCTGGGCGCCATTGGAGAGCAGGGCGGCCGTCAGGGAATCAACCGTTTGTCGTTGCACCACCGGCATGATTTTGGCCCGCCGGGCCCTTAGGGCGGCGATCGTCGGCGAGGACTCCTTGAAGGTGGCCCGGGCGGAGGCCAGGTCCTTCTCGATCAGTTGCAGCTCCGCGATGGGTGTGGCCGTGGCTGCTCCTGTGGCGGCCACCTCGCGCAGGTCGGTGCGGGGCGCCGTGGCCAGGCCGGATGGGCCGAGTTGCAGGTCGGCCGAAGGGGCGCCGCTGCCCTGCAGTTGCAGCCGGCCGATCCGGGTTGAGCCCAGCTGGCTTTCCAGGGTGGCCTGTTGCCGCTGTAGGTCCCTTAGGGCGCCGGTGAGGTTGTCCCGGGAGGCCTGGAGTTGGCTGCTTTGCGCCGTGGGGTCCAGGTAGCCGAAATGCACTCGGAAGCGGCGCAGTTCATCCTGGAGCCGGTCCATGCGGGCCAGGAGCTCGGGAGCCTGCTTGCCAAGGAAGCGCACGCCGGAGTCGAGGGCCTCCTGCCGTTGCACCTGGGAAAAGACCACATAGCTGCGCGCTAGCGCATCCAGGATTTGCTTCCCTTTGACCGGATCATCCCAACGCAGGGAGACGGCCAGGATGTTGCTGGCCCCTTCCTGGGGTAGGCCAAAGCGCAGGCTGCGCATCACCAGTTGCATGGAGACGGCCTGTTGGTCGGCCACCGGTGCGATCAGCAGGGGACTGCGGAGCAGGCGCACCATGTTGGGCAGATCATTGCGATTGCTGCCGCGGGCGATGCTCTCAACCAGCCCTGAGTCGCTACCACTCGTGCCCCGATCGACGCCCGCGCCGTTCATCTCAAACGGATTAACAATTTGCATCTCGAAGCCGCCTTCATAAACCGGCGCAAATAGGCGCTGACGCAGGGTGTTGGCCGTCAGGATGCTGCTGACGACGATAAAGGTGAGCACAAAGGTCCCCTGGCGCCGTTTAACCGTGCGCAGCAGTTGGCCCAGGCCCGAGGAGCCCCCCCCAGGGAGCTCGGCTCCAGACGCCAGCGGCGGCGGTAGCCCGTCAAGGGCAGAGGCTTGCCGATAGAGATGGGGGCCGTTGGAGCGGGCCGCTCGCCGACCGCCGCCAGGGGTAGCAGAATTAGAACCTTGGCTAGATAGTGCCCCAGTCATCTCTAGGTTTGCTCGCTTGAGTGCTGCTCAACATAGTGACAGAAGAGGGCTATATTGCAAACTCATTCAGAGGTCGCAAGCTCATGATTAGGGCCCTTAGCCAAGGCAAGGAAGCTGTAAATAGCTGCATTTATGTATTAAATAAGGGGCGTATCTGCGGCCAATTGATGCGGGAACGCGGCAGCCTGCTGCAGAAGCGAACGGGGCGCCCTCGCTCCCGCCGGCTGCCAGGCCTGGTGTTGGCGGCTGCCGTGATTGGCCAGGGCCTGGCCCTGATCCCGGCGGCGGCGGCCAGCTCCGGACCCCTGCTGGCTGCCGTCCGCGCCCCGGGCCTGTCCCAGGGTGGCGGCCCATCGCGGGCCGCCCTGGCGGCCCAGGCCGATCTCTACCGGCTCGGCCCTGGGGATGGCCTCAGCCTCAGCTTCCTGGATCCCTCGGCCAGCATGGTGTCGGGTGCCGTCACGATCCTGGCTGACGGCACCGCCACCCTGGCCTTGCTGGGGTCGGTCCAACTCACCGGGCTCACGATCGGCCAGGCCCGGGTCTGGTTGCGGGACCTCTATGGCGAGTACCTGTTGCGGCCCGATCTCACCTTGAGCTTGCTCACGCCCCGCCCCGTCAAGGTGACCGTGCTCGGGGAGGTGGAGAAGCCCGGCCTTTACAGCCTTGCCACGATCAGCGCCACGCCCGTGTCGGCAATCCAGGCGGCCGGTGGCATCACATTGAATGCAGATGTGCGCAAGGTCAGTCTCCAGCGCCAGCCCCTGGGACGGTCCGGCCGGGTGGCCGAATCGGAGCTCAACCTGGGCGCCCTGCTGCAATCGGGCGACCAGCGCCAGAACCCCCTCCTATTTGATGGCGACACCCTGGTGGTGGGCCGGATCGACAAGCCGGTGCCCGAGGAGATTTTTGCCCTGGGGGCCTCGAACCTGCGGCCCAGCACGGTCTCGATCAATGTGGTGGGGGAAGTTAAGGCGCCGGGAAGGCTAGCCCTGCCCGCGAATATCACTCTGTCGGAGGCGATTCTGGCGGCGGGTGGCACAACTCCATGGCGCGCTAAGACTAACGAAATTGAGTTGGTGAGGATGAACCGGGATGGCACTTCAACCCGCGAAATATTTACACTTAATTATAGCAAAGGAGTTTCCAATGCTTATAACCCACCCCTGAAGGAAGGCGATACGGTGATCGTCAATCGCAGTGCCTATGGCGCCGGCATTGACGCCATTAATCAGGTGCTGGCACCCCTTACCTCCGTGGGCAATCTCTATTACCTCTATCGCAACTACACCCGTTATTGATTTTCCCCACCATGGCAAAGCCCAAGTCCGGCTTCAATTTCAAGGCAATTGGCTATGCCCTGCTCTGGCAGAGCTACTGGTTGCCGCTGCTCTTGATCGTGGCCCATGACCAGTTGCTGCAGGTGCGCCAGTTGCAGCCACCGGACCATCGCCAGCGGCCGCCAGCGCTGCCAGCACCGAGCCAGGTCAGGGTCCAGACCCCCCTCGCCAGCCTCCTGGCCGGCGAGCCCCCGTTGGCTGAGGCCCTGCCCGTGGTCGCCGCCGAGGGCCAGCGGCAGGCTTCGGGCCTGGCAACGGCTTCGCCGGGGACGGCAACCCAGCTCACAGCCGCCCAGGTGACGGCCCTGCCAGGGGGCCATGGGCCCTTGGCCAGGGCCAGCTTGGAGGTCCGGAGCCAACCGCTGCGTGGATCCGGTCTGGTGGGCCTAAGGCCCGGCGCTCCAGTGCTGGGCACCCCGAGGAGCCCCTCGCCGCGGCTCGTCGTGGCCCCCGGGCCGGCGGGGCAGGGGGCGTCCAGCCGGTCCCTGTTGCCGGCTGGCCGGACCAGCTTGGCCCTGGTCTTGGGGGTGGATCGCACTAGCCCGGTATTGCGCCAGTTTTCCGCCTCGGAACTGCTGGGGGGACCCTTGACCCTGCAGCAGCCGAGCCAGGAGCCCATGTCGCCCCTCGCCCGGGCCGAGCAGGCCCGGCTGGCCCAAACCGGCGACCCCCTGGCCCCCGTACCCAGCCGCTGGCGCGAACCGATGCGGCGCGAACTGCGCGGCCTGGGCGCGGCCCGGTTGAGCCAGGCCCGGGTGGTGCACGTGCCCTCGGAGCGGATCACCCGCACGGTGGTGTTGCCCCTGGCGATGCAATCCGACGGCAGCATTGATGCCCTGGTGGCCAAGGATCCTGCGGTCTCCGACCGTGACCTCAGCGATTGGGCCTCCCGTCAGGCGACGCCCGCCCAGGGCAGCGTCCAACCGGTGGTGCTCCACCTCCATCCCTTGCCCAAGGGCCCTGTCACCGCCAAGGCGACGCTGTCAGCACCAGCTCCTGGGCCTGCCGTTGTCGAGGCCCCAGCGTCCCAGAGACCTGCTTCCCCCGGGGCCCTGCCTTAACGAAGGCTTGGCCAGGTTTTGGTCGCTGTTTGGATCGGCGTTGGCGGCAGGCCACAACCAATGGGGTGGGAGGCGGAGAGATCAGCCTTCCTAGGGATGGAGCCGGAGCCCTGACGCATCCGAGCTCCGAGCCCCCAGGTGCCCAGCCGTCCAACCCATCCCGCGTCGATCGAGGCCATTCGGTTTTGGCAGGCCTGAATCAGCCAACCCAGAAGCCCGATGGGGTGACCAGGCCCATGCTTCCGCCGGCCCCCGATGGGGTCCATGGCAGCTGGGCATAGCTTCCTTCAGGAGCCCCAGGTTCGCCATAAAAAACGCTGGTCGCGGCAGGCGACCAGCGTGGCAGTTCCCAACTTTCAACCGACCCAGATCACTGGATCAAGCGGTGACTTCAGGCCATGGCCGGCAGGTTGCCCTTGGCGAGGCTGACGCGCTTGCGGAGTCGGCCAGCCCAGCCGAAGGCCGCTATCGCTCCGAACACGGGCAACGGACCCGGAACCCCATTGACTTCGCGTTCCAACTTGATGGTGGCAGCGGCCTCGAACTCGTCGTCGGTGAAACCAGTCACTGTTTTGACAAAACCACCAGGAGTAATCGCATTAGCGGTGTAAAAATCGCTGACTCCAGTGGGGCCGTAGTCGCCTTCAATGGCGAGGGCATTGATGCTGATGCCCTGGCTGGCCGCGTTATCTCGGGCGGCCTGCACCGTGGCATCGTCGGTCACGTTTTCAATGCCATCACTGGAGATGTCAATGATTTTAACGGCTGAATCAAATAGGCCCGTGCTAATGGCGTTCTGAATCGAGGCCACGGCTGCAGTGATGCCGCAGGACACACAGGTCAGGCCCGAACCCTGGCGAACCATGGTGGCCAGCTGGGCCGCGAAACTATCGACGCTGGCGCTGTTGGTCAGATGGGTCCAAGCGATCGCCTGCGGTACGTCATAGGGGAACGTAGACGTCGGCGCGTAAGCATCTGTGTCCCACTGGCCCACGGCCACGGCAATGCCGTTGGGAGCCGCGGCAATGTAGGACTTAATGGTTGGAGAAAGGAAGGCATTGGACCAACCCAGCCGTTGGGTGTCGTACTCGGCGGCGTCGATACTGCCGGACACATCGGTGGAGAGGAAGAGCATCTTGTCCACCACCGTTAGGGCCTGGGCGCTACCGCCGAAGAGGGCCAGTTGAGACAGGCCGACGGCGGCCCCGCCCAGGGCGATGGCGCGCAGGCGGGTTGTGAGAGTTGAACGGGCTGATTTCATCGCCAGAGGGATGATGGGGCCGTTCAAGATTAGATAGTAGGAGCGATAAAAGATCGACTTGATTCCGATAGGCTGCAGATTCGTTGTTGGGCCTCAGCGGCTAGCTTGGACTGCTGAGGCTGCGGGGCTTGTGCTATTAGCTGATGCTGGCATGGCTGGGTTTGGTTCGATGGTCCGATAGTTCGATCCATGGCAGCGATGAGCGGTAGCGATTAACGGTAGTGATTAACGATTGGGCTTAACTTCGCTCTGGTCATCGTCTACTAATCGTTGCCAATAGGTGTCGTTTTGGTTTGTTTTTTTGGCGGTGACATCGGGCTTGCTGGCTGATTTGCCTCCGCGAAAGCGGGCGATCGTGGCGGGCAGGGGGGTCGCCACCCCTAGATAGAGGCAGGCCAGCACCAGGGAGGAGAGACCGAGGCGTGCCACGTTCTTGCCCATCAGGAGTTGGCGCCGTTGGCGCTCCTGGTTCACCTGCATCGATAGGCGCCCGTGGATGCGTTCCAGCAATTGCCCCATCCCCTGGCGCTGGCTGGGCAGGTCGGGTCCGAGGCTGGCAAGGGCGGGCAGGCCCTTGGGCAGGGCCCCATAGATGTCCTGCAATTGGGCCTGGGATCCCGCTTGCTTGACCCGGGCTTGGACCTGTTCAAGACCCTTCATGGAGGCCTCTGCCCCCCCCTGGGCCGTTCCGGCTGGGGGATTGAGCATTGTCCAGCTGGCAACGATCAGGACTGGGATCAGTAGCGCATAGCCCACACCGGCGGCGCCGGCGGCGCGGGTGCACCAGCGCAGGGCCCCCGCCGGAACGGCGCCGAATTCATCGAGGTGGCTGGAGAGAAACACCAGGCAGGTGGCCAGGAGCGCTATTGGCGACTGGCTGATGAGTACGTCACTGAGTTGTAACTGCCATAGGGCAGAGCCCAGGTTTAAGGGGATCGCCGCACTGAGGATTGTCAGGGTAAAGATTGTGTACAGGGCGATTGCTGCCCACCAAAGAATGCCGGCTAGTTGGGGGCGTTTCGGCGCAGTGATCAGATCGCTAACCATTTAATAGTCTAGTTTATGCTTGCAAATCCTATGGGACAAGCTAAGGCTTTCTTGCTGTAGGGTTGATGCATCTCTGCTGCATTGATGTTCTTTTTGTGCTGGGTGATTGTGGTAATGGGGCCACTTTGTTGTTGATCAGATTCATTGATCGTGGTTAGGGTTTAGTTCACTGAAATAAGAAAGCCCCGCTTGTTGGGCGGGGCGTGGGCTTGATTGGGATTGGGTTCAGGTCGTCGTCGCCAAGGCTTCGCGCTTTTGAATGCGCCGGCGCAGCAGCCGGCTCCAGCCAAAGGCCGCACTGGCGCCCAATAGGGGCAGGGGGCCTGGCACCCGTTCGCCGTCGCCAACAAGGATGCGATCCCGCTCGATCGCCCCTGCCACGCCGGGTGCTTCCACCGAGAAGCTGTAATCGCCGGCGGCCAGGCCCTTCACGGCCATGGTGATTTCGCGGGAGTCACCGCTGGGGACATCATTGCAACCGAGGGGATCGGTGCAGACAAAGCTCACATCTAGTCCGGCGGGGGCGCCACCCACCACCTTAAGGCTGAGATCCTGGCTTGAGGTCACGGTGCCGACGGCCGCTTCCACCGTGCTGAGAATCGAGCTGATCGGAACGGAGGCAAAGCTGTTGATCAGGGCGCCATTGGTCCCAAGGAAGCTGGTCAGGGTGCTGGCCTGATTGCCAGATTGGCCGCCATCAGGGAAGTCGGCATCAATTCCTGCCGCAGCGGGCAAGCTATTGAGGGCCACCAGGGCCACATTCTCAGTGCTCAGGATTGATTTGATGTTGTTCAGAGTGACTGTTTGTTGATGCGAGGAAGCATCACCGAACCAGAGCACGACTTTGCGAGCACCTGAGCGCCAGTCCACCGTTTCGCCACTGGTGCCACAGAAGCCAGGGCTGGATCCCAGGCCCGGGCAGGTGCTGGCACCATTTTGAACACCCTGTTGGAGTGCATAGAAATTTGCCTCCGGGAGGTCACCACCACCACCCGCGAACCAGCTGTTGATGCCAGCTACCGTTAGGGGGATGCTGGTGGTGCTTTTCTGAAGTACATCATAGGAGCTATTAAATGTTTCACCTGATTCGGATGGATCTCCAAAATAGCGAGCCACGGCAAACTGGGATCCCGTATAGGTGGTGCTGAGGTTGGTGACCAGCTGGGTGGCAACGCTTTGAACATTGCTGATCACGCTACCCATGCTGCCGGTGTTGTCCGCGAGCATTAGGAAGTCCACCAAGCCGCCACCCACGTCGGTGAAGATCTTTTCACCACCGTTACGGTGTCACCAATGGCGATTGAAGCGTTGAAGGTGGAGGGATTAATCGAGCCGGCCATGGCCTGGCCAGGGAAGAAGGTGGCCGCAGCGGCGCAGAGGCTACCGGCTGCAATGAGTTTAAAACCGTGACGACGAGACATGGATTCATGTCAATCAAAGGCTGCCCAACACTAAGGGTGTTGAACAGAATTTTATGCAGCACTATGGCTTCTCCTTC
>Ga0310098_1000179_pt1 | contig 14767 bp, 13 predicted proteins | sample LakMicMIDCLREDC7_FD_194453 | JGI IMG/M metagenome (GOLD analysis project Ga0310098, IMG submission 194453) | Enriched freshwater cyanobacterial communities from Lake Michigan, Michigan, United States - MI23.DCL.RED.C7 | ecosystem: Environmental > Aquatic > Freshwater > Lake | place: USA...
CTTCGAGATCGCGGTCGCTGATCTCGCGTTTGCGGTCGGCCAGCTCCTTGAAGCGGGCAAAGGCATCATCGAGATCCTGGCGCTCCAGGTTGTAGCCGAGCTCCTCGAGGCGGGCGCGGAAGGCGCTGCGGCCCGAGAGCTTGCCCAGGGAGATGCGGTTATCGGCCAGGCCGATCGTGCGGGCGTCGATGATCTCGTAGGTGAGGCGATTTTTGAGCACGCCATCTTGGTGAATGCCCGATTCATGGGCGAAGGCATTGGCCCCCACGATCGCCTTGTTGGGCTGCACGGCCATGCCGGTGAGGTTCGACACCAGCCGCGAGGTTTTGTAGATCTCCTCGGTGCGGATGCCCGTGATCGGCTCGCTGCTCTCGGCGGGCCGGCCCAGGAACGGATTGAAGTAGCTGCGCCGCACATAGAGCGCCATCACCAATTCCTCGAGCGAGGCATTGCCGGCCCGTTCGCCGATGCCGTTGATCGTGCATTCGAGCTGGCGGGCGCCGTTTTTAACGGCCTCGAGGAAATTGGCCACGGCCAGGCCCAGGTCGTTGTGACCATGGACGGAGATCACGGCCTGGTCGATGTTGGGCACATTGGCGTTGATGCCCTTAATCAGGGCGCCAAATTCAGCCGGGGTGGTGTAGCCCACCGTGTCGGGGATGTTGATCGTGCTGGCGCCAGCGGCGATCGCCGCCTCAATCACCGGATAGAGGAATTCGGGATCGGAGCGGCCGGCGTCCTCACAGGAAAACTCCACGTCCTCGACGAAGGAGCTGGCATAGGCCACCATCTCGCCGGCAATCTGCAGCACCTCGCTGCGGCTTTTGCGCAGTTTGTGCTCGAGGTGGATGTCGCTGGTGGCAATGAAGGTGTGGATGCGGCGCCGCACGGCTGGCGCCACGGCTTCGGCGCAGGCCTTGATGTCGCCCTTGGCGGCCCGGGCCAGGCCGCAGATCACCGGGCCATCGGCCGTGCCCACGCTGCCGGCAATGCGTTGCACAGCATTGAAATCACCGGGGCTGGCAAAGGGGAAGCCCGCTTCGATGATGTCCACCTTGAGGCGGGCCAGCTGTTGGGCGATCGCCAGCTTCTCCTCGAGGTTGAGGCTGGCGCCAGGGGACTGTTCCCCATCGCGCAGGGTGGTATCGAAGATCAATACCCGGCCGGGATCGCGGGCCATGGGACGAAAAGGCGGAATGAGTATGAGTTGGAACCAGTCTAGGGGGTGTTGCGGCTGAAGACCGGCGCCTGCAGGGCCTCGGAGCGCTCCAGCTGGGGCCGGAGGCTGGCCAGGTCCCAGAAGCGGTCCGCCGCATTGCGCAGCTCCCGCGGCACCATGCCATCGGTGTTGATCAGCACGATTTTCAGGCCCCGGGCCCGTAGCACCTCCACCGTGCGCTCCAGGTCGCGGCTGCCACTGAGCAGCCAAATCACATCGGTGCGCCCCGACACCGCCATCAGGTCGAGGGCAATTTCCACCTCCAAGTTGGCTCGGGCGTACTGGCGCTGCTCCGGGTCATGGCCGAATTCGCGCAGGGGCTTGGTGCGCACGCTGAAGCCCAGGCTGGTGAGGGCATCGCGGAAGGGGCGCTGGTCGGTGCTGTCCTTCAGGCCCAGGTACCAGAAGGCGCTGCCCACCTCCAGGTCCGGCTGGGCCGAGGCCAACTCCATCAGCCGGCGCGGGTCAAAGAACCAGCCCAGTTTTTGCTGGGTGTAAAACATGCTGTGGCCATCGACCGCCAAGGCCAGCTGCATGGCGCCTCGTCTGATCGGACCAGCCTAGGAGAGGCGCCTAGAGTGACTCCAATGCGGGGAAGGGTCTTGGCTGCCGGCGACCAGGCCAGCTTCACTCCTGCGTCCGCCGATCGTCCCGTGGCTGCAGCCTCCGGGGGGGATCTGGCCCTGGTGTTGCATGCCCACCTGCCCTATGTCCATTCCAGCGAGCCCGGCTCCCTGGAGGAGGACTGGTATTTCCAGGCCCTGCTCGAGTGTTACCTGCCCCTGCTCGATGCCCTGGAGGCGGCGGCGGCCGACCCCAGCCAGCGGCCCCGGCTGAGCCTGGGGCTTTCGCCCACCCTGCTCTCGCTGCTGAGCAGTCCCCTGCTGGCCGAGCGCTTCGGCCCCTGGCTGGCCGTGCGGCTGCAGCTGCTCGATCGGGCCCCAGCCCCCTATGGCCTGGCCAGCGCCGATCTGGCCCGCCAGCTCCGTCACACCCGGGCGAGCTGGCGGGCCTGCGGCGGCAACCTGCTGCCCCGCTTCCGGCGCCTGCAGGAGCAGGGCGTGCTCGACCTGCTCACCTGCGCGGCTACCCACGGCTATTTGCCCCTGCTGCGCGACCGGCCCGAGGCGGTGCGCGGCCAATTGCTCACGGCGGTGCGGGAGCACGAGCGGCTGTTGGGGGTGCGCCCCCAGGGGATCTGGCTGCCGGAATGCGCTTATTACGAAGGCCTCGACCAGCTGCTGCTGGCCTGCGGCCTGCGCTACGCCGTGCTCGATGGCCATGGCCTGCTCCATGGCCTGCCCCGGCCCCGTTATGGGGTGTATGCGCCGATCTGCTCGCCCGCTGGCATGGCCTTCTTCGGCCGGGACAGTGAGGCCACCCTGCCGGTTTGGAGTGCCCGCGATGGCTATCCGGGCCAGGCGCCCTACCGGGAATTCCACCGGGACCTCGGCTGGGACCTCGATCCCAGCGACCTGGCGGCCTTGGGGATCGGCTGCCCCCGGCCCCTGGGGCTGAAGCTGCACCGGGTCAGCGGCCGCAATTGCCCCCTCGATGCCAAACAGCCCTACGACCCTGCCGCCGCCAGCGCCCTCGCCGCCGAGCACGCCGGGGATTACCTGGCTGGCCGGGCCGCCCAGCTGGCCGGGCTGGCGGGCGCCATGGCCCGGCGCCCCCTGCTGGTGGCCCCCTTCGATGCCGAATTGTTTGGCCACTGGTGGTACGAAGGCCCCCAGTTCCTGCAGGCTCTGTTCCGCCAGGCGACCGGCAGCGGCGTCAGCCTGGTGACCCTGCGCGAGACCCTCAGCCGCGGCGACGCCCTGCAGGTTTGCCAGCCCTCGCCTTCGAGCTGGGGCCAAGGCGGTTACCACAACTACTGGCTCAACGACAGCAATGCCTGGGTGGTGCCCGAGTGGCACCGGGCCTCTACCGTCATGGTCGAGCAGGTGAACCGGGGGGTGGGCAGCACCCGGGCCCGGGACCTGCTCAACCAGGCGGCCCGGGAGTTGCTGCTCGCCCAAAGCTCCGACTGGAGCTTCATCCTGCGGGCCGGCACCACCACCGACCTGGCCCGGGAGCGGATCCATCGCCACCTGGAGCGCTACTGGCGCCTGATGGCGGCAATCGACTCCGGCAATGAACCTCCGCCGGGTTGGCTGGCCGCCGTCCAGGCGGAGGACGGTCTTTTCCCCCTAGTCAATGCCGCCGACTGGGCCAGCTGGTCCCGAATCGCCTAGGGGCGCCCCCTGGCTATAAAGCATTGCTCTGGCTGGTTTGCTGCCCGTTCAGCCCCCTCGGAGGGCTTCTTGGGTTCTGGCCTGCTTGGGCGGCCCACTGGCTGCCTCCATTCCCCCCGTGACCACCACCGCTTCGACCCCCTCTGCCGCCGCCCAGGCGCGGCCCCGGGCCCTGGCGCCCCAGCAGCAACGCCAGCTCCTGCAATCGGCCCTGGGCCCGGAGGGGGGCTTCGGCCCTGCCCTGGCCCAGCGGCAGCTGGCCGCGCCCCGGCGCTCGGCCCTGCGGGTGTTGCAACTCAATTTGGGGCGCCTCTGCAACATGCAGTGCAGCCATTGCCATGTGGATGCCGGGCCCGACCAGGGCGCCAGCCAGATGGCCGAGTCCGTGGTGAAGCAGTGCCTAGAGGCGATCGGGCGGCTGCGGCCCCAGGTGGTGGATCTCACCGGCGGTGCCCCGGAATTGCACGGCGCCTTCCGGCGGTTGGTGCTGGAAGCACGCCAGCTGGGGTGCCACGTGATCGATCGCAGCAACCTGACCGTGTTGCTGCTGCCGGCCCTGGCCGATTTGCCTGCCTTCCTGGCGGAGCAGCAGGTGGAGATCGTTGCCAGCCTGCCGGCCCCCGAGGCCAGCGGCACGGACGACCAGCGGGGCGAGGGCACCTGGGCCGCCTCCCTCGAAGCGTTGCGCCGGCTCAACCAGCTCGGCTACGGCCAGAACGATCCTGGGCGGGTGCTCACCTTGATGAGCAACCCGGCGGGCACGGCCCTGCAACAGCTCACCGCCTGCGACACGGCGGCTTGGCGGCGGCGTTTGGCGCAGCAGGGGGTGGCGTTTGATCGCCTGATCGGCCTCAACAACATGCCGATTGCCCGCTTCCTGCAGCATCTCGACGACCAGGACCAGGTCGCCCCCTACCTGGAGCAGTTGCAGCAGGCCTTCAATCCCGGCGCCCTCTGCGGCCTGATGTGCCGCGACACCCTCTCGGTGGCCCCGGACGGGAGCCTCTACGACTGCGACTTCAACCAAATGCTCGAGCTGGGGCTCGGAGCTCCGGCGGATGGGGCCCCTGACCAGGCGCTCCCCACCATTGCCACGGTGACCCGGGAGCAGCTGGAGCGGCGGACCATCGCCTGGGGCAACCACTGCTTTGGCTGCACCGCCGGCCAGGGGAGCTCCTGCTCAGGGGCGACGGCCAGCCCCTGAGCGCCCCTTCGCTTCAATCGGTCGCTTCGCTGGCTTCAGGGCCATCCCCAGGGGTGGTTTCCTCCAGGCTGGCGTCAGAGGGAGGCGGCTCGCCTGCCCCTTGGGCGCCTGCGTCCTCCAGGTCGGGCCCAACCAGGGCCTCCTCCTCGTCGGCCGAGGGGGGCACGAGCACCACTTCGGCGAGGCGATCGCCGCTATCGAGCTTTTGCAGGCGCACGCCAGTGGCAGCGCGGGACTGCTGGGGAATGGCATCGGCACTCATGCGCACGATCACGCCCTTTTCGCTCACCAGCAGCAGCTCCTCACCAGCGCCGAGCACCTTGAGACCCACGAGGGCATCGCCATCGCGGCGGAACTTGATCGCCCGCAGGCCCATGCCGGCGCGGCGCTGCAGACGGAACTGGTTGACGGGAACCCGCTTGCCCAGGCCACTGGCTGAGGCCACCAGCACCCAGGGTCCCTCACTGGCGGCGGTCTCTTCGAGCCCCTCGGCGTCGAGATCGGCTTCACCATCAAGTTCGCCTTCGGCGGAGCTGGCCACCTGGTCGGCGAGTTCGGCCGGCAACACATCCATGCTCACCAGCGAATCGCCGGGGCGCAGGTTCATGGCCCGCACGCCCCGGGCGGTGCGACCCAGGGGGCGCAGCTCCTCATCGCTGAGCCGGAAGTGGATCGTCATGCCCTTGGTCGAGCCGATCAACACGCTGTCGCCGGGGAGGGCCTGGCGCACCCAGCAGAGGGCATCGCCGTCTTCCAGGGCGATGGCAATCAAGCCATTGGAGCGGATGTTGGCGAAGGCCGATAACCGGGTGCGCTTGATGTAGCCGCCGCTGGTGAGCATCACCAGTTGTTCGTGTTCCTCAAAGCCGCCAACCGCCAGCAGGGAGGTGATCAGTTCCTCCCGCGGAATCGGCAGCAGCTGCACAATCGGCGTGCCCTTGGCGGTGCGGCTGCAGATCGGCACCCGGTAGGCCGGCACGGAATAGACCACGCCGCGGTCGCTGAACAGCAACAGGGAATCGTGGTCGTTGCAGCTGATGAACAGTTTGACGCCCTCTTCGCCCTGGCTCTTGGTGCCCGCCTTGCCCCGGGTGCCGCGGCTGGTGGCCTCAAATTCGCTCACCGGCATGCGCTTGAGGTAGCCGGTTTCGGTGAGTAACACCACCGAGCGCTCATTGGCGATCAGGTCGATGTCCTCAAGCCCGCCTTCGAGGTCGAGGATTTCGGTGCGGCGCGGTGAGTCGTAGCGGGCCCGCAGGGCCTGGAGCTCGTCCTGGATGATGCCCAGTACCCGTTCGCGCCGGCCCAAAATATCTTTGTAGTCGGCAATCTTGGTGACCAGATCTTCGTGCTCAAGGCGGATCTTGTCGGCTTCAAGGGCGGTGAGGCGGCGCAGCTGCATTTGCAGAATGGCGTCGGCCTGAACCTCGCTGAGGCCATGGCGCTCCTGCAGTTGCAGGCGGGCCGTGGCGGCGTCGGCGGCAGCCCGGATCAGGGCAATGATCGGATCGAGCTGTTCAAGGGCCAGTAGCAAGCCGAGCAGCAGGTGGTCGCGCTCTTCGGCTTTGCGCAGCAGGTAGCGGGTGCGCCGCTCGATCGTTTCGATGCGGAACTCGAGGAACACCTCGAGCATCTTGCGCAGGGTGAGCAGGATCGGCTCGCCGTTGACCAGCGCCAGCATGTAGGCGCTGAAGTTGTTCTGGAGGGGGGTGAGTTTAAAGAGGTTGTTGAGCACAACCTGGGGATAGGCATCGCGGCGCAGTTCGATCACGATGCGCATGCCATCGCGGTCGCTTTCGTCGCGAATATCGGCAATGCCTTCTAGTTTCTTGTCGTTAACCAGCTCGGCGATGCGCTCGATCAGGGCCGCCTTGTTGGTTTGGTAGGGCAGTTCGGTGATGATCACCGCATCGCGGTCGGGGCGTCCCTTGCCCTCCACGGTTTCAATCGCCGCCACGCCGCGCATCGTCACCGAGCCCCGGCCGGTGGTGTAGGCCTCGCGGATGCCGCGCCGGCCCAGGATTTGGCCGCCGGTGGGGAAGTCGGGGCCGGGGATGATCGCCAGCAGTTGCCGGTCTTCCAGCTCGGGGTTGGCGATCAGGGCCAGCAGGCCATCGATCAGTTCGGTGAGGTTGTGGGGCGGGATGTTGGTCGCCATCCCTACGGCGATGCCCGAGGAGCCATTGAGCAGCAGGTGGGGCACCCGCGCCGGCATCACCGTGGGCTCCTGCTGGGAGCCATCAAAGTTGTCGATAAAATCGACGGTTTCGGCTTCGATGTCCTCCAGGAGGCTGTCGGTGGTCAGGGCCTGGAGGCGCGATTCGGTGTACCGCATCGCCGCCGGGGGGTCGTTGTCGACCGAGCCGAAGTTGCCATGACCATCGATCAGCGGCATGCGCATCGAAAAGTCCTGGGCCATGCGCACGAGGGCGTCATAGACCGCCGTGTCGCCGTGGGGGTGGTACTTACCCAGCACTTCACCCACGACCCTGGCGCATTTGCGGTAGGGCCGATCGCTGGTTAACCCCAGCTCGTACATCGCATACAAGATGCGGCGATGCACCGGTTTGAGACCATCGCGGGCATCGGGCAGGGCCCGGCCCACGATCACGCTCATCGCATACTCCAAGTAGGAGCGCGACATTTCGTTGCGCAGGTCGGTCTGGATGATCCTCCCGTCGGATTCGCCGGGACCGGTTGGATCCGCCATTCATGACCACATCTAGTACCACCCAGTTTATCGACTGTTCCGCCCATGGCTCCAAAGCCCCGTAGCGAGGCCGACCTGCGGGACCGCCAGGGCCGCGGTCAGCTGCGCGTCAGCACCGCCCTGGTCTTCCGCCAACAGGTGGCCGCTGAAGGGTTGGAGGCGGCCTATGCCAGCACCGATGTGGTGGTGGCCAGCACTGCCGAGTTCACGGACCAGGCCAGCCTGGTGCTCAACCTGGGCCCCAGTGATCCGCCGATCCGCATCCGCCGCTTCCAGCTTGATGGGGTGGGCGGCTGGGGTGGCCACGGCAGCACCGATCTGGTGGTGCCGATCGGCGGCGGCCTGGTGGACCCGCTCCGCCGGGGCGGCGCCCAGGTGCTGGCGGCCCTGCTGGCCGGCCAGGAGCTGGACCTGAGCGCCAGCGGCGACGCCACCACCCTGCATCCGCGCCGGGAGCTGGAGAGCCGCCTGGACCTCGAACGCATCGGCAGTGGCCGGCTGTTGCTGCACCGGGGCATCGTCGAAAACGGCCTGGTGGCGGTGAGCAGCGCCGAGGGCCTCACCCCCAGCCCCTATGGCCCCCTGAACGGGCCCTACGGCACGGCCCTCTACAGCTGCTCCGGGGCCGCCAGCATCGGCCTGACCATGCCTGGGCTGGCCCTATTGGGCCCCGGCTCCCCTGTGCTGGTGGCAGGCGCCCTGGGCTGGGTCACGGGCCCGGGCAGCGGCCACCAGCCCCATCCGCGCCGCCTGGCCAGTGGCCATGCCCGCAGCCCGGGGGCCGTTGCCGCCCTATCGGTGGAGTTGCAGGGCCTCAGGCCCCAGTGGCTGCGGGCCTGCTTCTTTGAGGGCCACGGCAGTGCCCTCCTGGTGGCGATGGCGGCGCCCGTTCCCCTGATCAACCTGGAGGTGGCTCGCCAAGCCGCCGTCCCCGACAGCGCCCTGGAGGCCCCGGTGCTGGATTTCTCAATCCCGCGCCGCATCCGTCCCAGCTTTGGGGCCGTTCCCTACAGCCAGCTGCTGGCCGGCCAGATCCAGGTGGATGGCCAGCCGGTGGCCTGCGCGCCGGCCCACAGCCCCCGGCTGGCGGCCTCGATCGCCGAGGAGCTGGTGAGCCAGCTGCAGGAGGGCCGCTTCCCCCTGCGCCTGCCCCTGGTGCCCCTCGCCAACCGGCCGGCCCTGGTGCCCCTGGAGGGCTAGGCGCGGGCCTGGGGGCAAGCCTGGTCGACCCGCCATCCCTAGGGGGCCCTAGCAAGGGAGCCAGCTAGGGGACCATCCAGAAAGCGGAATCAGGTTGGTGGGTTGCCGCGAAAACGGCCGTAAAGTCCCGCCTGCCTCCGTTTCGCTCCGGATCCATGGCCGACCCGTCCGCCCTGCCGACCGACGACGATCAGCAGCCAGGTCAAACGGGCGCGTCCCTGGAGTCGCCCATGGCCGAGAGCGAGGCCCCTGGCGAGCCTGTCGCCCCGGCCGACCCCGGGGCTCCTGACGTCCCCCCGGCTGATCAGGCCCCAGCCCCCGAGCTCGCTTCGCCAGCCCCGCCCGAGCCGCAGGCCAACCAGCCCGAACCGAGCCCCGAGCAGAGCCCCGAGCCGGTGCAGGCTGGACCTGCCGTCGAGTCCGAAGGGGCCGATTCGGCCGCCGCGATGGCCAGCGAACCTGGGCTAGCGGCGCCTGAACCGGCGCCCATGCCCGAGCCAGAGGTGCTGCCCATCACCCCGCCAGCGGTGCCCACGGTGGCCACCACCATTGACCTCCCGGCCCGGGGGGAGAGCACCGGCGCTGGCCCCAAGGGCGAAGGCGGTGAATGGGCCCTGTTGCTCAGCAAGCTGCAGGCCTGGCTGGGGAGTGGCCAACTGCAGGCCCAGCTGCAAGCCGCCCGCACGCCCTTCACCCTGGGGGCCGGCCTGATCGCCCTGCTGGTGGTGCTTCAGATCTATGGCGCCCTGCTCGCCGTGATCGACAGCTTCCCCCTCGCCCCCGGCCTGCTGGAACTGGTGGGGGTGATCGCCGTGGTCCGCTTTGTTCTGGTCAAGTTGGTGCGTAGCCAGGAGCGCCGGGCCCTGATCGAAGGCCTGCAACAGCGCTGGAAAGCCTTCCAGGGCAAGGCCTGAGCCAGGTCCGCTGGTCCAGATCAGCGGGCCCCTTGGAACCGGGCTCCGAAGCCCGGTTGATAGCTTGGCCCGACTGCATCAGCCTTCCGGTGGACATTCAGCTCGGCCGTTCCCGCACCGTTCGTCGTGCCTACGGCATTGACGAAATTGCCTTGGTGCCCGGTGGCCGCACCGTCGACCCCGACGTGACCGATAGCAGCTGGAGCCTGGGCGGCATCAACCGCGAGATTCCGATCATCGCCAGCGCCATGGATGGTGTTGTCGATGTTCGGATGGCCGTGGAACTCTCCCGCCTGGGCGCCATGGGGGTCTTGAACCTGGAGGGGGTCCAGTGCCGCTACGACGATCCCAATCCGGTGCTGGATCGGATCGCGGCGGTGGGTAAGGACGCGTTCGTGCCCCTGATGCAGGAGCTCTACAGCACCCCCGTGCGCGAAGACCTGATCCGCAGCCGCATCGCCGAAATCAAGGCCCAGGGCGGCATCGCCGCCGTGAGCGCCACCCCGGTGGCGGCCCTGCGCTTCGGCAAGGCGATCGCCGAAGCCGGCGCCGACCTGTTCTTTGTGCAGGCCACGGTGGTGTCTACCGAGCATGTGGGCCCGGAAGGTCGCCAATCGCTCGATCTGGCCGCCCTCTGCCGCGATATGGGCGTGCCCGTGGTGATTGGCAACACGGTCACCTATGAGGTGGCCCTGGAGCTGATGCGGGCCGGAGCGGCCGGCGTGATGGTGGGCATCGGACCGGGGGCCGCTTGTACGTCCCGGGGCGTGCTCGGGGTCGGCATCCCCCAGGCCACCTCCGTGGCCGATTGCGCCGCCGCCCGCGACGACTACTTCCAAGAAAGCGGCCGCTACGTGCCGATCGTGGCCGATGGCGGCATCGTCACCGGTGGCGACATTTGCAAATGCCTGGCCTGCGGCGCCGACGCCGTGATGATCGGCTCGCCGATTGCCCGGGCGGCCGAAGCCCCTGGCCGCGGCTTCCATTGGGGCATGGCCACCCCCAGTCCGGTGCTGCCCCGTGGCACCCGCATCAAGGTGGGCACCACCGGAAGCCTGGAGAAAATCCTGCGGGGCCCCGCCAGCCTCGATGACGGCACCCAGAACCTGCTGGGCTGCATCCGCACCTCCATGGGCACCCTGGGAGCCCGCACCTTGAAGGACATGCAACAGGTGGAAGTGGTGGTTGCCCCCTCCCTGCTCACCGAAGGCAAGGTGTACCAAAAGGCCCAGCAGCTCGGCATGGGCAAATAACCGCCTCTGGCGGTAAGCCCGGTGCAGCGGGCCCCAAGGGGGGCGTTAGTCTCAAGTTGTGGGGGCTTCGGCTCGCACACTCCTCACACCCCCCGGCCCGGCGCGTCCGGGCTTTTTGTCTTTGCCACGGCTTGCCCAGGCCGCAGCCGTAACGACTTTCTAGGAGCTTGCGGCAGGGCCCAAATGGCTTGCTAGATTCCTGAAAATCGTGGTCCCTTCTAGAATGTCCAGCGCAACCGCCGTCAGCGACGCCTCCTTTGAGCAGGACGTTCTTAAGAGCGATGTGCCCGTGCTGGTCGACTTCTGGGCCCCTTGGTGCGGCCCCTGCCGCATGGTGGCCCCGATCGTGGACGAGATTGCCAAGGAATTTGACGGCAAGATCAAGGTTTTCAAACTCAATACGGATGAAAACCCCAATGTGGCCAGTCAGTTTGGTATTCGCAGTATCCCCACATTGATGGTGTTCAAGGACGGCCAAAAGGTGGACACTGTGGTTGGTGCGGTGCCCAAAACCACCCTCTCCTCCACGATCAGCAAGTACCTCTGAGCGGCCTTTTTGGCGGGCGACTCCTCAGGGAGCCCCGGTCTCAGTAGGGGTGAACGGCTCTAGGTGAGTGTCGTCTGCTCGTCTGGGGGCGATGGGATGTTTCTGTCGCTTCGATCAGGTTGATTTCGCCCCACTGGGGTCCATGGGATCCAGCCAGCTGGCGAAGGGCCAGCTTGAATCCGTTGGCTGGAGAGTGGTCTGTCTGAGACTGGCGCTCCTGGTCTAGATCCAGGCCCTCTCTCCATCAGATTTTGAGCCTCCCTTGACGCACGCCATCGGCCTGATCGACTACGGCATGGGCAACCTGCACTCGGTGCAGCGGGCCTTTGAACGGTTGGGCGTGACGGTTCTGGCGGTCGGCGACGAGGCCGCCATGGACCGCTGTGATGCCCTGGTGCTGCCGGGGGTGGGCTCCTTTGATCCGGCCATGGAGCGGCTCCACGGCTCCGGCCTGGTGGCGCCGATTCAGCGGTGGTGCGCCGCGGGCCAGCCCCTGCTGGGCATCTGCCTGGGCTTGCAACTGCTGTTTGAGGGCAGCGATGAGGGCCAGACCCCTGGGCTGGGCCTCCTCCAGGGCCGGGTCAAGGCCCTGCCGGTGAGCCCCGGCCACCCGGTGCCCCACATGGGCTGGGCGCCGCTTTTGGGCGCCCAGCCCAGCCCCCTCTGGCCCGCCCCGGCCCCCGCTGGTGGCCCTGCGGGCCTTGCCAATGGCGTCACCCAGGGCGTCCCAGCTGGGGCGGATGCCTGGATGTACTTCGTCCACTCCTACGCCGCGGTGCCGAGCGACCCCCGCTGCGTCACCGCCCAGGTGGCCTTCGCCGGCACCAGCCTCACCGCCGCCGTCTGGCAGGGCGCCCTCGCTGCCTGCCAGTTCCACCCTGAGAAATCGGGCCTAGCCGGCCAGCACCTGCTGCAGCGCTGGCTCGCTTGGGTGGCCAGTCGGCCATGAGCCTGCGGCTGAGCGGCGGGCGCAAGCTGGCTAGTCCTGACGGCCAGGTGGCCCGGCCGACGCCGGCCCGGTTGCGCCTGGCGGTGATGAACATCCTGGCGGGCCGCCTGGCCGGCAGTGCCTGGCTGGATCTGTTCTGCGGCAGTGGCGTGATGGCCTGCGAAGCCCTGCAACGGGGGGCTGCCCAGGTGGTGGCCGTGGATCAGGACCGGCGCATGGTGGCCACGGCCCGCCGCAACCTGGAGGCCGTGGCCCAGGGGCTGGCCCCTGGGCTGGAGCCGATGGTCGTGCAACGGGAGGTGCTGGCCTGGCTGGCCAGTGGACCCCAGCCTCCCCACGCCAGCGGCTTCGACCTGATCTATGCCGACCCGCCCTATGCGGCTGGCCTCTACGGCGAAGTGGCCGCTGCCGTGGCGGCTGGCGGCTGGCTCAGGCCCGAGGGGCTGATGCTCTGGGAATGCTCCAGCCTGGCCATCCCCCTGGTCCCGGCGGGCTGGGAGTTGAAGGACCAGCGGCGCTACGGCAGCAGCACCCTGATCCAACTGCGCCAAGCGGGTCCCTGAAGCGAAGCTGCCCAGCCCAACCACGACCCTGGCCAGAGCTGGCGCCACCACAAAAAGATCAGCTGGTGCAACCAACCTTTGGCAAGCTCCGCGATCAGCTAGGGCTGGCGATGGAGCCCCAGCTCGGTCTGCAATCAACCCAAGCCTTGGGCGCTGGTTTCAGCCGCCGAAAGCGCTACCGCGGCGGTATTGGTTCCAGGCGGCTACAAAGAGTCCCACCAGGGTGACGGGGATCAGACCGAGCACGATGCCGCAGAGCAGGGGTTCGATCATGGCTGGGGGGTCGACTGGAGTTGCAGAATCTTCCCATGGCCCCGGCGGCCGCTTACCAGTTTGGCAAGAACCTTGATCGCCCCGCCCTCCGCCCCGGCCCCAGCCCCCGATCCAGCCAGTGCGTCGGTCCTCTCCACGGAAAGCTCCCTTGAACCCGGACCCCGCCAGCGCAGCCTGGTGACGGGGATGGTGTTGGTGGCCGCGGTGGCCACGGCCCTGATCCTGCTGCTGGTGGCCCTGCCGGCGGCCCGCAGCGACCCCTACAGCCGCAGCACCCTGCAACTGGCCGGCTCGGCCGAGAACGGCGGCCAGCTCTTTTTGATCAATTGCGCCGGCTGCCATGGCATCAGCGCCCAGGGTCTGGTGGGGCCCAACCTCCATGGCGTCAAGGCCCGCAAGAACGACCGCCAACTGATCCAGCAGGTGGTCAGCGGCCAGACCCCGCCAATGCCCCGCTTCCAGCCCGAACCCCAGGCCATGGCCGACCTCCTGGCCTACCTGCACACGCTCTCGTGAGCGCTAGTCCCCAGCCCGCGTCGCCAGCTCCCGAGATCGTCGTGGTGCTGGTGGAGCCGGCCGGGCCCCTGAATGTGGGCAGCGTGGCCCGCCTCTGCGCCAATTTCGCCATTGCCCAGCTGCGCCTAGTGGCCCCCCGCTGCAATCCCTTGGGGGAGGAAGCCCGGCGGATGGCGGTCCATGGCCAGGCCCAGCTGGAGCAGGCGGCCACCTACCCCGACCTGGCCTCAGCGATCGCCGACTGCCGCCGGGTGGTTGCCACCAGTGGCCGCCTCGAACGGGAGGAACTGCCCCTGGAGGGTCCCGGTTCGGCCTTGAGTTGGTTGATCGAGCCAGAAGCGGACCCTGGCGTTCCCATCGATCCTCCCGGATCCATAGGCCCTCGCGGATCCAGCGGCCCTGGCGGAACAAATTCCCCTGGCGGAATCAACGCCCCGGTGGCTCTTGTGTTTGGCCGGGAGGATCGGGGCCTCAGTAACGATGAACTGCTGCAGGCGGGCAAGATCCTGCGCCTGGAAAGCAGTGCCGACTACGCCTCCTTAAACCTCTCCCATGCGGTGGCGATCTGCCTGCATGAGTTGCGCCGCATCCCGGCGTCAACGGCGCCCCCCGGAACCCGGTTCGGGGTCCAGGGCCCAGCCCAAGCCCCTCTTCTGGCCCAAGCCGGCGCCCTGCCTTGTGGGGTCCCTGACGGGGGGGCTGGGCCAGCAGCTGCAGGCAGCCTGGCGGCCAGTTCTGGCGCCGGTGCCACCAGCCTGAGGGGCGCCCTGGAGGCCACCCTCGCCGATGGGCAAGACCTGTTGCTGGAGGTGGGATTTCTCCATCCCCACACCGCCCATGCCCGCATGGCCAAGCTGCGGGGCCTGCTGCAGCGGGCCCAAATCCGCGAGGGCGAAGTGGCCTTGATTCGCGGCATGGTGCGACAGCTGCGCTGGGCAACCACCCGCCGGACCCCTTAGGGTCGGCCCAACTAATGGTTCGCCAGGCGATTCGTGAGTTCCAGTCGCCCTGAGCGCTCCGGATCCGGCAGCTGGGGCCAGCCCCTGAGGCTGGTCTTGCGGTTGTTGGTCATGGGCATTGGCCTCGGCGTGATCGCTGGCACGGCCCTCAAGCTCCTGGCCCCGCGCCTGGCCAGTGGCGCCATCAATGCCCCCCGGGCCCTGCCCGCCACGGCGTCCCCCC
>Ga0310098_1000183_pt1 | contig 14675 bp, 13 predicted proteins | sample LakMicMIDCLREDC7_FD_194453 | JGI IMG/M metagenome (GOLD analysis project Ga0310098, IMG submission 194453) | Enriched freshwater cyanobacterial communities from Lake Michigan, Michigan, United States - MI23.DCL.RED.C7 | ecosystem: Environmental > Aquatic > Freshwater > Lake | place: USA...
GATCACCACCGAGATCGCCCTGGAGCGGCCCTTCTATTTCGCCGAAACCCATCACCAGCAGTACCTGGCCCGTCCCGGCAGCCGTCCCTATTGCTCGGCCCGTCCCAGCGGTGTGCTGCTGGATGGCTTCGAGGGTGCCAACTTTCAGCTGCCGGCGTCGGTGTGGAGCCATTACGACTGGTCGATCAGCCACTGCGTGCTGCGCGGCGACAACGACCCGATCAAGTTGTGAGACGCCACCCTCCCCGGACACGGAGCCGCTCAGGACGAGCCACGCTCGCCAGGGCGCTGACCCTGGCCATTGCCTCTGCCCCACTGGCCTCACCACTGGCCGCACCGCTGGCCAGTTCAGCCGAACCGCTCCAGTCCCCCTGGTGGGAGGACTACGCCATCCGCGACCGCTACCTCTGTCGCCCCGAGGGAGTCGTCGTGCTGGAGCGCAATGACGCCCAGGCCTCGCTGATCCAGGGGCGCTACCGCAGCACCTTCTTTCGTGAGCGTTCCGATGAGCCCGGTGTGCGCTACAGCGGCGATGGCATGCGCCTGATCCTGCAGGGCGATGAGCTCACCCTGGAGCGTCTGCCCCAGCGGATCCAGTGTGTGCGCACCGATCAGGTCTGACCGTGCCATTGCCATGAATCAACTCCCCGATCGAACCGTGGTGATCGGCCTGCTGGCCACCCTCGGGGTGGTGTTCGCCCTGGTGTTCTGGTTCGTGCGCCTGGCTCCGCCGACGGAACCGCCGATGCTCTGGCGCCAGGCGCCTGGCGAGCGCGCACCGGCAGCGCGGCCAGGCCTCAACGCACCGCGCCCGGGGGCAGGCGAGGGGTCACTGATCTGATCCTGTTCCAGCCACGCTGCAGGATCAGAGGATTGCGAGACAATGCCGTCAGCGGTGTCCACCACCGCCGTCGCGCTGCCACCAGGCCTTGGATCCGAAGCCACAACGCCAACTTCATCCCCTGCCACGGGGCCTGGTGGAGCTGTACGGCCTGCTGGCCGTGCTGTTCGTGCTGGTGCCGGAATGGATGGCCGGGGGTGCCCTTGCGGGCTTCCAGCAGGGTCGCGAAGGCAGCGACCTGCCGGTCACGGCGGGCGCCTGGCGACGGGTGCCGGAGCTGCGGCTGGCGGCGATGACCCTGCGTGAGCTGCGGCAGCTGGCACGGGAGCTCCGGCTCGGCGGCTATGCGGCTCGCAACCGCGAGCAGCTGACCGCGCTGCTGCTGCGCCGGATCCGGGCCAGGGCCCCAAAGACGCTGTGATAACTTCGTTCTTGCCGGGGCGTAGCGCAGCTTGGTAGCGCACCACTTTGGGGTAGTGGGGGTCGTGGGTTCAAATCCCGCCGCTCCGATTCAGGACAACCGGCACTGTCCACATCACCAGCCGCTTCTCCCCGAGAGGCGGCTTTTTCATGACCAGCCGATCTGACCTGTCCAGATCCAAGCAGCCGGCACAGTCTGGGCACTGGTCCATGCACCACGGGCTGCCGCGATGCCGCATGGAGGAGCTGCCACGTGCGAAGTGCGGATAAAACGGGTGGGGCAGGATGCGAACACGGCCCTGCACGAGGGCCTGGAGAATCCTGGTGAACAGAACACAGTCGCACCGAGCTGCATCCAAGGAGGCCATCGAACCGTGCGGCTGCTCAGCCATCACAACGTCAAGGGGTCGCAGAGGGGATGAGCAGCGCTGGCAAGGCAGACGGAGTATCGCTGCATTGAGCCAACAGCGATTCTGCCCACCAGTGACCTCAGTCACAATGCCAAACGGCAGTCTTGCTAGGAGATTGGTAGCAATGTCTTAGAGCCTGATGGCCCGTCAGAGCAGAGACGAGAGAACACCACGAGCTGCGATGACATCCTTAGAAGCCGGATCCATCTGGCAGCGATGAAGTAGTTCCTGCACCTCATTCCTGATCACGAGACTGAAGTCATCGCGTTGCCTATGCTTCAATAAGGCTGTAAGTGCACGCAGCTGCAGCGGTACAGCCCCCTGCGCTCGTGCATTGAGAACTGCATTCTCATAAGCATAATCTGCTTCATCAGCACGTCCAAGCTCGGCAAGAACATCACCCTTGCCGCGGAGAACTTCGGGAACCATGACCAGCACGTCGCCCTGTCGGGCAGAGGCAAGCGCTTGGTCACTCTCGTCCAGAGCATCATCCAGCCGGCCTGTGAACCGGAGAGCCGTCATGACATGGACGGAAGTAGAAGGATCCGTCACCAGAGCCCCTGTCTGCCTCATCACGTGTGCATGCATCAGTACCGCATTGGCCTTGGCCTCATCTGGATCGAGGTTCAGCATCGAAGACGATCTGTACAGTTCGGCAACGGCATGCCATAGCGCATAGCCTTCATGCATTGAGAGTGCCAGAAGCTCCTGCGAAGCGTCCAGGATCTGATCCCAATCGTGAGCATAAAAGTAGAAAAAACACCTGTATGCCAGCGCAGCTGCAAGAGATGGGGGATGCGAGAGGCTACGCGCCAGGTCACTCATCTGCGCCATGCCAAGCTCTGCATCCATCTGATGTCCGTGCATCCAAAGAGCATTGGCACGAGCAGAAAGGATGTGAACCGTTGGAGAAGATTGAAGAATGAGACAAAGTTCTTGCTCAAGTTCGTGATCGCAGAGCGAAAGGCCTGCGTCTGCATGCTGAATCGCTTGCTTGTATTCACCGCGATAGAAATAGGTGTACGAAGCAGCATTTCGAGCGGAGATTGCATGGATCACTTGACAAGTCTCTTCAGCATGTAGAAGCAACTTCTCGGCTACACTAATTGCAATATGAAGTCGACCTGCTACAAACTGATTGGACCACAGGCCCCACAGCGGTGCGAAACGTTGATCATCTAAACCAAGGCGATCCACCAGATTGATCACACGCTGACAGGTCGTCTCCACCAAGGGTGATGCCCAGCCCAGAACAGCCATCTGTGCTGGCGCCAGAAACACGCTAATGGACAAGTCGAGACGCCAGCGTTCTTCATCCTCATCTAGCTCTTCAAGGTCACGCAGTCCACGGTTCAGATGTTCAACTGCTTCAACCAAGGCGGTGCACTCCATCGCCACTTTTCCAGCTGCAAGCCACATCTTGGCGGCTTCAAGATAGCTCTGTGCGCCCGAAAGATGATAGGCAAGTAATTCAGGTCGCTGTCTGCACACATGATCAAATTGAGTTGCCAGCAGTTCTGAGATGCGAGCGTGGTATTGCTTTCTTTTACTCGCAGTCAGCGACTGATAAGCGACGTCACGCACGAGCGCGTGCTTGAAGATGTAGAGACTATCAGTCTTATTGGAATCGTCAAGAAATCCCTGATTAACCGCGTGTTGGATCGCCATCTCCACATCTTGGCGAACTCCGCCGACAACAGCGCACAGCAGATCCAGACTAAATGAACGCCCTAGGGTCGCCCCAACCTGTAGGAGTAACTTTGATTCACCAAGCTTGTCCAAGCGAGCCATCAATGCTGATTCTATGCTGTTAGGCACCAGCTCGGCTGTGAATGGTTGGACTAAATCCCATGTTAATTCTTGCTCGACCAGAGATTCAGATACCAAAACGCCAAGGGTTATTTCTTCAAGAAAGAGTGGGTTTCCGCAGGATCGACGACAAATCATACGGATCAACTCATGGGGAATCCACTTGCCTAATGCAACAGCACGAATAAGCGCCTCAGATTCTTGCAAAGCCAACAGCCCGACAGGAATCCTGGTGAGATTCTCATCGGCCGACCATGTCGGATCCAAATCACACCGCGATGTAAGGATCAACATCACGCGATTGCCTGTTGTGAGTTTGCTCACAAGCCCGAGCAATTCGATCGTTGATGCATCTGCCCAATGCAAATCCTCAATGACCAGCAGCAAGGGTGAATCCGAGGCCAGGCTCATCAAAGCTTCCAGGATCAGCTCCTGTGTCCGCTGGCGTTGCCGCACGAGTGATAACTCGTCAAGCACCTTCCACTCCCGGCGTTCAATCTCAATGGATAGGAGCAGGGCGAACAGGGGCAATGCATCTGGCTGATTCAACCCTAGAGCTGACAATCCAGATTCTAATTCTCTGAGCTGCGCATGGTAAGCGAGATGACTGCGTAAAATTTCAACCAATGGCATATAGGGACTATCACTACTGAACGAATCACAGTGAGCCTCTACTACCAAAGGATCAAAATCATTCAATTCGGTGATGATCTGCTTAACCAAGCGCGATTTGCCAATTCCCGGCTCGCCCACTAACAGAACGGTCTGGGGTTCTCCCTGAAGAGTCAGCTGCCAGGATTTCCGGATGACAGCCAGTTCATCATTGCGGCCGATGAACGGTGAGCCGAAAATCCGGTTAGCGTTGGCTGGTCGGTATTGGCGGATTCGATAGATTTCAATCGGACGCCCAATTCCCTTCAATGATCGGTTGCTGATTTGTTGACCATCGAAGAACGGTGAGATCATTCTCCAGAGCGTGTCGGAGACAACAATCTCTCCTGGGCCTGCCTCTGCCTGAAGACGAGCCGCGATATTCAGCGTCTCGCTAACGGCCATCCGTTGGGCGCCGTCTGCCTGACTCAGCGTCCCGACAGCCTCGCGGCCACGATGAATACCGATGCCTACCCGGAGCTGATGGAGACAACGCGTATTCAGATCCTGCAATGCGGCCTGGATTGCCAATGAACAACGGGCGGCACGGATTTCATCATCATCGTGCGATGTTGGATATCCAAAGATGATGAAAACTCCCTCGCCGCCAAGATCCATTAGACAGCAGTTGAATGCTGCGATGGCCTTTGCACAGGCATTCTGATAGTCGACCAACAAACCTCTGAGCTCCTCAGAGTCAATCCGCTCTGAAAGCACTGTTGACTCAACATGACCACAAGAAATGACGGTGACGATCCGTCTCTCAGCCAAGACATCGCTGAAGCGTCGATTGAGAACTGAAGTGCCGCAGCCAGTACAGAACCTCGCATCAGGAGAAATGCTAAAGCCACAAGTGGCACAATTCATGGACCTCGATGTGGTCGAAGTCTTCATGCTAAGCAGTGATTACCAACATGACCAGAAAACTTCCATTGCGGTTTAGCTCAGAGCTGACCATGCCGGACATCGACATGCACGTGCTCAGGAATGGTTCTGAAGCGTGCCGGGATGTGCAGACTCAATCACCAGTGAGTGAGAGCCCTCCACCGGTCAAAAGGGCAGGGACACCAGCGTGAAACGGATGCGCCATAAATCTGAGTTGTTCATCCCCAAGCTCAGAAAAACTGGCCGATGGTCGCGCTTTAAACGCGTCGTCGACCACTTGTGGCAACGGTACGGTTGAGTACAAGCTGAGGAGGCCACGTGGTTGGCCCCACCGGAGAAGGAAAACGCCAGTGTCAAGAAGGTTCTAGCCATGGACGCCGACTCGAGAACGGTGTCCGTTGCCAAGGCTGTCCAGCAGATCGCCCTGCAGATGCTGGAAGAACGTGGTCGTGGGGCCGTGCTGGTAGGCGTCGCCCGAGTGGATGCCGCCTTGGAGCACCTCCTACAGGCTGTGATGGTTCGAGCTACTGATCGCGACGATGGGCTGTTCCTGCCGGATCGGCCCTTGGGCAGCCTCGGCGCCAAGGTGGCCCTAGCCAGCCGCCTGGGCCTGATCGATGCGGAAGTGGAGCGAGCCCTCCACGCCCTGCGAAAGCTACGCAACCCCTTCGCCCACTCTGCCGAATCCACGTCCCTTGCAGACCCCGTCCATAGCGACCGCCTCGCGCCGATCATCGCGGAAGCGCGCAGCAATCCCCTCTGGATCCCACTGGAAACCGTTCTGGCAGCACAACCGCCGACAGCCCATGGATCCTTGGAGCCAGCCCTGCGCGATTACATCCTGCTGATCACAATCCTGGTGGCTTTCCTAGAAGCTGCTACGGCGCAGCTCAGACCGATGCAGCCCACGACGGTGGTGCGGTTGAAAGGGGAGAGAAAACTTGAAACCGTTGATCATGCCCCGGGGGCACCTGAGAAAGCGCATAAGGACGATGCCGCAATCGACTGCGACTAGCAGTTCACTGCAGCCTGTACTCTCATACCTCGGACCTCTGAGAGCTGCTGCGCAATTAGGGGATCCTCAGTGGTGCCGCTGTACTCCAGCAGAGTAAACTGGTCAATGTGTACTCAACAGATGTGGCGCGAGGTAAGCTTGAAGCGTGAATCAATGGCAGCTAGCCACCTCTGCTCTTTCAGGCTGGATTGGCACAGCGGGAAACTGAAGCACGACGTGGGTCGAGGAGTCCTCAGCGCTTGGTGGCGTTGTACGCCATTGCGTTAGGACTACGATCAACATGACTAGGCAGAGATAGGCGCCCACTGTGATCCAGCACTGCGTTATTAGGCAAATGCTCCACTAAGGCTTGCTCCAGAAGGTAAGCAGCAAGATTTGAAAGTGAACGACCCTGCTGATCCGAACGGTCAAGTAAGCTTTGATAAACGGATGCGCTCACTGTGATACTGAGTCGTCGCGGCTGGCGAAATGCAGTTGGCATCATGGAGCCGAAGGGTGCCAGAAGAATGGCGCAAGATTATCGCCATTGGCAGCCGACCCTTACACCATGTAACTCAACATGAACACCTATGCGGATATTGCATTGAGCCAGTAAGCCGTGCATTTTTTGCACACCTACTTGGGGGCCCAGGTAGCGGTTGCGTGCAAACACGCCCTGCAGCGAACGCTGACGTGCCCGGGCGAGCAATCAGTCGAGACGGGTGCAGACGCCGTAGCAGGCCAGCCAGCGGTTCACCCTTGGCCGCAGCCGCGGCGGCACCTCCTCCAGCAGCTGCGAGAGCTCAAGGGCACCCAGCCGGCGCAGGTCGCGCACATCCACGTGCCAGAGAGCTTCGGCTTCGCGGATCAGGCGCGCCCAGGTGCGGGTGTCCTGCCAGCGCTGCACCTGGGCCTGCAGGCAGGTCCTGTAGGGCATGGCCGAGACCACTGGGAACACCTTCACAGTGGCGCCTCCACCAGGACTGGGGCGAAACCGCCGGATCCGCTTCCTGTTGCTGAAGCAAATCAGGCCGTGCGTCGTTGCAGCCCCTGATCGTCCACCGGCACCACCGGAAAACTGAGCAGAGCCGCTTCCTGCTCCGAAAGTCGACGACTCCAGGCACCGCTGATCGGCTCGTTCCAGCGGAAGCCGGCCTCGCGGGCCTTATGGCGCTCCTCGTAAGACAGGCGCGCGCGGTAGAGGCGGCGCGGTTCCAGGCCGGCCTGAAGCAGGCGTTCCAGCTCAGGGCAACGCTCGAACACCTGGGCCAGGTAGATGCAATCGGTGAGGGCGCGGTGAGCGGCCCAGACCGGGACGCCATAGGCCAGGGCCAGATCACGCACGGATGGGGTCGCCCGCAGCTGCCGCTCAGCCGGCCAGCGCAGGTCCTCCATGCTGCACAGCCAGGGCTTGTCGATCGCCGGCAGCGGTCCCTGGCCGAACCACTGGCGATCAAACGCAGCGTTGTGAGCCAGCACCACATCGGCGGCAGCCAGCATCGCCTCGAAGAACTCCAGCGCCTGAGGCCATGGCTGGGGCAGACGGCTCACCTCAGGATCAATGCCGTTGACGCTCCGGGCCGGATTCTGCTCACAGGGCAGCAGGAAGGAGATCTGGCTGAGCACGGCGCGGCGCGGCACGTCGAAAAGCACAGCACCCACCTCGATGCACTGGTGCTGGTGTGGATCGAGGCCGGTGGTCTCGGTGTCGAGGATGAGCAGGCGCTGCGCGCTTGAAGGCGGGACCTCCGGTGGCCCGTCAGCCGGTGCTGCCGCCACGGCCGGGATGCGGGCAGGCTCGCGGGAATGCACAACCGGGCCGGGCTCGGCAACCGGATCTGGCTGATTGATCCCGGCGGGATCCAGCTCGCTTGCCAACGCCGGCGAGGCCTCCGGCAGGGACGCAGACGGGGCTGCAGGGGGTGTGCCGGCAAAGCTCAGGAGATCCACCTGCTCCCAGGCGGCCCTCTCGCCGGACTCGCTCTCCGATGCCATGCACGCGCTGCGAATCCGGCCATGATCCCAGCCGAGGCAAGGGGCTGCCTAGGGTTTGGGATCTCGCTTTCCTGCCCCGTGGCCAAGGCCCTCGCCAGCGGCGATCCGGCACCGCTGATCGCTCTGCTTGATCAGGACGGCGTTGAGCGCCGCAGCGATCAGCTCGGCGGCAGATCCCTGGTGCTGTTCTTCTATCCGAAGGACGACACCCCGGGCTGCACGATGGAGGCCTGCGCCTTCCGCGACAGCCATGCCGAGCTGCAGAGCCTCGGCGCCGAGGTGTGGGGAGTGAGCGGCGATGACGCCGGCAGCCACCTGCGCTTCGTCGCCCGCCATCAGCTGCCCTACCCCCTGCTTGTGGACGCCGGCAATCAACTGCGCCAGGCCTTCGGGGTGCCGTCGGTGCTGGGGCTGCTGCCCGGCCGGGTCACCTACGTGATCGATGGACAGGGGGTGATCCGGCACGTGTTCAACAACCTGCTGGATGGAGCGGCCCATCGCCGTGAGGCTCTCGAGGCGCTGCGGCGTCTGCAGGCCAGCTGAGGCCTGGCACGGTGAAGCTCCGCTGGCAGCAGCAGAACGACCTCTGGATTCTTGAACCGGCTGGCCCGAGCCATGGACTGATCGAGTTCATCGGCGGGAGTTATCTGGCGGCCACACCGCAGCTCAGCTACCGCCGGCTACTGGAGGCTCTGGCGGCCCGAGGGCAGAGGGTGCACGCCTGGAGCTATGTGCCGGGCTTCGATCACCAGAGCCAGGCCAACGACGCCTGGCGGCGTTTCCGCCGGGCCCGCGCCGAGCTGACCGATCGCGACGATGGCTTGCGGCCACTGCGCCTGGGCCACAGCCTGGGCTGCAAATTGCACCTGCTGGCACCGGACGGCGGCCGGGGCAGCCGCGCCCTGGTGGCCCTGAGCTTCAACAACTTCTCAGCGGAGCGCTCGGTGCCGCTGCTGGCGGAGCTGGGCCAGCAGTTCAACTTCCGCAGCGAATTCAGCCCCTCGCCACGGGAAACCCTTGATCAGGTCGGGCGCACCTATCGGCAGGCCCACAACCTGCTGGTGCGGTTCCGTCGGGACAGCATTGACCAGAGCGCCGGCCTGCTGGCAGTGCTGCAGGAGCGCAACGGCGATCAGTCCGAACTGCGGGAGCTCCCCGGCGATCACCTCACCCCCAGCAGCGCCGGCCTGCGCCGCCAGATGCTCGGAGAGTGGGCCGATGACCCCGCACGCCAGCGCGGCATGGACCAACTGGCCGAGCTGATCAGCGCCTGGGCCTGACGGTCCGAGCCAACCCTGGCACCATGAGGGAGGACGGCCATCTCCAATCCGAAGACGAGGCCTCCAAACGGCAATGGATGAACCGCAGAGCTGGGTCCGGGTGGGCTCATCCACCCTGAACGATTCCGATCGTGCCCTGGAGGAGGCCCTGGACCAGCTGCGGCTGGAACACACCCCACGGCTGCTGATCGTGCTGGCAGCCCCGCGCTACCCGCTGGAAGGCCTGGCCGATGGATTGCAGCAGCGGATTCCCGGTTGCGAGGTGATCGGCTGCTCCACCTCCGGCGAGATTGCCCCCGCTGGCGCCCTCACCCACGCGCTGGTGCTCTGGGCTCTGGGGGGAACGGAGGTGCGGGTGAGCACCGGCTGGGGGGAGAGCCGGGAGCAGGGCCTGCGCCAGGCCGCCGCGCAGGCAGCCAGCTGCGTGGAACGACTGGAGCGCCGCAAGCACACGGTGATGGTGCTGCTCTCCGACGGGCTGGGCGGCGACCAGATGGAGGTGGTGCGTGGTGCCTATGACGCCTCCGGCATCGATGTGCCCCTGGTGGGCGGCTGCGCCGGCGACTATCTGGCCATGCGCCAGACCCGCCAGCTACACGGCCAGCGGGTGATGAGCGGCGCGGTTGTGGCGGCGGCGATCAGCTCCGATCGACCGCTGGGGGTGGGAGTCAGCCACGGCTGGACCCCGGTGAGCGAGCCGATGCTGGTGACCGACAGCCGCGACACAGTGCTGCGCTCTCTCGACGATCGACCGGCCCTGGAGGTTTACCTCGAGTTCTTCCAGCCGCCGCAGGAGGTGCGCGACAACCCCCAGGCCTTCGCCGACTTCGCCGCCACCCACCCGATCGGTCTCCGACGCCGGGACCGCATCGAGATGCGCCACATCACCGGCTTTGATGCCGACAGCGGCTCCCTGCTGATGATTGCCGAAGTTCCCCAGGGCGGCCTGGCCTTCCTCACCGAGGGCGACTTCGACTCCGTGCTCGGTGCGGCAGCACAGTCCACCGAAGCGGCCGTGGCTGCCCTGGAGGGCACGCCGCCGGTGGGGCTGCTGCTGTTCGACTGCGTCTCGCGGCGTTCGGTGTTCAGCGAGGCGCGTGTGCAGGAGGAAACGGATCTGATCGCCCAGTGCAGCGGCGGCATCCCGATGGCCGGCTTTTACACCTATGGCGAGATCGCCCGCACCCGCGGCTCCGGCGGCTTCCACAACCAGACGCTGGTGACGCTGGCCATCGGCTGATGGTGATGCAACCCTCCTGGTCACTCCACCTGCTGTCGGAGATCCTCGCGGCCTTCTCAACCGAAGACCCCGAGAACCTGCGCAATGTGGTGAACCGGGTGGCGGAATCCGTGGAGGCGGAGGTGGCAGCCATCCTCAGCGATGGCACGATCCGTTTCTGCATCGGCATGACGGGGGACGAACGCCAGCAGCTCGAGAGCCTGGCCAGCAGCCGACCGCCGCAGATCACCATCGGCGCCGGACGGCTGAACACCTACTGGGCCCCGCTTGGTGAGGGCAATCTGCTCGTGGTGGGTCGCCTCGGGGACACCTTCGACGTCGAAGAACGCTCCCTGCTGCGCGCCATGGCCCGCAGCATCGAACTCAGCCTGCGGATGCTCGAAGCCATCTCCGCTGAACGGCAGGCCCGGCTCGATGCCTCCTACCAGGCCTGCCATGACGCGCTCACCGATCTGCCGAACCGGCTGCTGGTGCTGGAACGCCTCTGCCGCTGGACCCAGCAGCCTCCAGACGATGGCGCCTGCGGCACCGCTGTTCTGTTCATCGACATCGACCGCTTCAAGTGGGTGAACGATGCGCACGGCCATGCAGCCGGCGATGAGCTGCTGGTGCATGTGAGCCGCATCCTGCAGCGCTCAGTGCGGCGAGACGACCTCGTGGGGCGACTCTCGGGCGACGAGTTCATCGTGATCACCCGCACCCGCAAACCGGAAGCGGCATCGGAGCTGGCCCAGAGGATCATCACGGCGATCCGGCGGCCGATTCGCGTGGCCGGAACCGAACTGAGCCACTCCGCCTCCGTGGGCATCTGCCTGGCCCAACCGGGAGATACCGCCTCCTTGCTGATCGAGAACGCCGACATGGCGATGTACCGAGCCAAGGCCCTGGGGCGGGGGCGCTACGCCCTGTTCCAGCCGAGCATGCGCGAGGAGGCCCGCAACCGGCTGGCTCTGGAGGAGGCCCTGCGCCATGCCGTCGGCAACGGCGAGATCGTCTGCCACCTGCAGCCGATCGTCCGACTGGCGGACCGCCAGCTGGTGGGGTTCGAGGCCCTGGCCCGCTGGAAGCATCCTCAGCAGGGCCTGCTGACACCATCGGCCTTCATTGCCGCCGCCGAGGACAGCGGCCTGATCGAAGGCATCGATCTCTGGATGATGGAAGCGGCCTGTCGAGCCCTGGGGCGCTGGCAGCAGCTCCCCGGCCTGGAGCATCTGCGGCTGTCGGTGAACGTGTCCGCCCGCACCCTCAGCGCAGCCGATCTGGTGCAACGGATCGAGCCGATCCTGGCGGCCAGTGGCATCGCGCCATCGCGACTTTTCCTGGAGATCACCGAAACCTCGCTGGTGGAGGACATCCAGTCGACGACGAGCACCATTCAGGGGCTGCGCCATCTCGGCCTGAAGCTGGCGATCGACGACTTCGGCACCGGCTATTCGTCGCTGCTTTATCTCAAGCGCTTCCCGGTAGGTCTGCTCAAGATCGACCAGTCGTTCGTGGCAGATCTGGGCAGCGATCCGGAGGATGAAGCCATCGCCCAGGCGATCGTCTCCCTGGCGGGAGCCCTTGGCGTGAGCGTGGTGGCGGAGGGGGTGGAAACGGAGACCCAGGAAGCGCGGCTGCTGGAGCTGGGCAGCGACTACGCCCAGGGTTACCTCTACGGCCCTGGACTGGAGATCGAAGCCACCGAACGCCTGCTGATCGAACCGGCGCTGCCGCGCAGCGAGCCTGGCCCGAGCCTCAAAGCGATCGACCGCTCCTGACCAGCGAGGGATCAAAGCCGTAGAACTCGAGGGTGGCCGCCGGTCGGCCGCCGCGCCGAACCACCACCTGGCCCAGGGGGCGCAGGGGGCCGAATCGCCAGGGCCGATCCGGCGCCGAACCGGCCAGGCTGCTGATCGGCGCGTAGTCGCCAACGACGGCGAACAGAACACCGCGGCTGGCCCGGGGGTTGAGGTGCTGACGCCAGTGATCAAAGGCGCGGTTATCGCCGGAGTAGGTGGTGAATTGTGCCCGGGTCCGGCCCTGCAACGCCAGAGCCAGGAACCCCGGCAGCTCATAGCGGTTGGAGGCGATCACATCGGCGTCCAACAACGCCTTCCAGATGGCTGGATGCCGGCTCAGCTCGGAGCGCAGGGCAGCCGGCAGCAGCAACTGGCCGGAGGTATCGGCGGCAGGGGGCACCAGAGCCGACGCCACACCCCAGCGCACATGGGCCGCTGCAGCCAGGCTCAGAACAGGAGTGAGCACTGCGGTGACGACCACCAGCAGGCGCAGCCACAGGCGTGACCACAGGCCCGGCCTGGCCAGCAGGGCTGCAGCCGGGGGAAGCAGCAACCACCAGGCCGGCACCAGCCAACTCGCCAGCACCTGCATCCGTCCTGACAGGAACAAAAACAGCAGCAGCTGCGGCCAGGCCAGCGCCTGCAGCAGACGACCGGGCCCTCGCAGCAGGGCCAGCAGCAGCAGCACACCGATGCTGGGAAACAGCAACGCGAGCTGACTGAGCAGGAACAGAGGAGGGCCCTGCCAGTGGAACACCGCCGCTGCCGAACGGCCGGAGTGGAAAGCGAATGACACCCAGCCGTTCTGGGCATTCCAGATCCAGAGGGGTGCGCTGGTGGCCACAAAGCCCAGCAACACCAGCGCCGTGTCGCGCCAGCGCAGCTGCCGTTGCCGCAGGGAATCGAACAGGCGCAGCAGCGCCAGGGTCAGCACCAGCAGCAGCCCCTGATATTTGGCCAGACAGAGTGCCCCAAGGATCAGGCCGAACAGCAGGGATTCCCAGGCGCGGCGGGGGGCATGCAGCGGATGCCGCGACAGCCACCACAGCAACACGCTCATCATCAGGAGCAGTGGACTGTCGGGCAGGAGCAGCAGACCGCCACAGGCCAGCAGCAGCGGCGAGAGGCTGCCGAGGGCAGCCGCGATCCAGGCGGCTCTGGCACCAAACCAACGGCCGGTTGCCGAAGCCAGCAGCGCCAGGGAGGCGGTATAGCTGAACAGACCCGGCAGCCGCAGGGCGAACACCGGTTCGAGCCGAAAGACGGACGACAGAACCTGCCCCAGGCCGGACCAGAGCGCCACGGCCGGGGGATGGTCGAAGTAACTCAGCGCCGGATACTGACCGTAGAAGAGGTAATAGCTCTCGTCGTAGCCAGGCGGCAGGATCAGCGCCAGCAGCCCACGCAGCACGAAGCCCCCAAGCAGGATTAGCGCCGTGGCCCGATTCATACCCGCAAAGCATCCAACACCGAACGATCCTCGAGGGTGGAGGTGTCGCCGCTTACCTCCTGGCCGGCGGCCAGGGCGCGCAGGATGCGGCGCATGATCTTGCCGCTGCGGGTCTTGGGCAGGGCATCGGTGAACTTGATCACATCCGGACGGGCGATCGGGCCGATCTCCTTACCCACATGGGCCCGCAGCTCAGCGATCAGGGCGTCGTCGCCGCTGCGGCCCGCTTCAAGGGTGACGAAGGCAACGATGCCCTCACCCTTGAGCTCATCCGGGCGGCCCACCACCGCGGCCTCGGCCACGGCGGGATGACTGACCAGGGCGCTCTCGATCTCCATCGTGCCGAGGCGGTGTCCGCTGACGTTGATCACGTCGTCGACCCGGCCCATCACCCAGAAGTAGCCGTCGGCATCGCGGCGGGCACCGTCGCCGGCGAAGTAGAGATACGACCCATCGGCCGGGCGGATCTCCTCCCAGTAGCTCTTGCGGAAACGTTCCGCATCGCCATGCACCGTGCGCATCATCCCCGGCCAGGGCCGGCGGATGGCGAGGTAGCCCCCCTGATCGGCGGACTGGGAGTTGCCATCCTTGTCGACGATGTCGGCCACGATGCCGGGCAGGGGCAGGGTGGCGGATCCCGGCTTGGTGGGGGTCGCGCCCGGCAGCGGGCTGATCATCACCCCGCCGGTCTCGGTCTGCCACCAGGTATCAACCACCGGACAGCGATTGCCGCCGATCACATCGCGATACCACATCCACGCTTCCGGGTTGATCGGCTCCCCCACCGTGCCGAGGATGCGCAGGGAGCTCATGTCGTACTGGTCGGGAACCTCACGGCCGCTCTTCATGAAGGCGCGGATCGCCGTGGGGGCGGTGTAGAAGATCGTGCAGCGGTGTTTCTGGATCACCTCCCAGAAAG
>Ga0310098_1000184_pt1 | contig 14633 bp, 8 predicted proteins | sample LakMicMIDCLREDC7_FD_194453 | JGI IMG/M metagenome (GOLD analysis project Ga0310098, IMG submission 194453) | Enriched freshwater cyanobacterial communities from Lake Michigan, Michigan, United States - MI23.DCL.RED.C7 | ecosystem: Environmental > Aquatic > Freshwater > Lake | place: USA: Michigan...
GAGCAAAACCTGGCCCGCACCCGCCGCGAGGGCACCGAGGCCCATGCCCGCTGGCGCCTGCTGTTCGACCAGACTTTCATCTAGGTCGGGCCCCCAGACCGTCCCTTGGGCAGGCCTGGGGGCCCGAACCCTGAGGCCAGTCTCCTCGGCCACCCCCATCCTGGTTTCCCCATGGCAGCTGGAGCGTTCAGCGCGCCCGATCCCGCCCCTCCACCCTGGAGCCTGGAGCAGCAGCTCGCTGCCCTGAGGGAGGCCCTGCCCGCCGGGTCCCGGCTGCTGGCGGTGAGCAAGGGCCATCCCGCCGCCAGCCTGCGCCAGCTGGCGGCCCTGGGCCAGCGCAGCTTTGGTGAAAGCCGCCTGCAGGAGGCGATCGCCAAGCAGGCGGAGCTGGCCGACCTAGGCCCGCTTGATTGGCACTTCATCGGCCGGCTCCAGGCCAACAAAGCCCGCGCCGTGCTGCGCCAGTTCGGCACGATCCACTCCGTCGACAGCCTCGAGCTGGCCGAGCGCCTGGCCCGCATCGCCGCGGAAGAGGGCCTGGCGCCGGCCGTGTTTCTGCAGGTGAAGCTGCGCGTTGATCCCAGCAAAACCGGATTAAGCGCGCCAGAGCTGCGGCAGCTCTGGCCGCGGCTCCAGGGCCTCGCTCCCCTGCGGATTGTGGGCCTGATGACCCTGGCGCCCCAGGGCCTCTCAAGGGCCGAAAGCCAGGCCCTGTTTGGCGAGTGCGCCGCCCTGGCCCGGGAACTTGGCCTGGCGGAGCTGTCGATGGGCATGAGTGGCGACTGGCCCGAGGCGGCTGCGGCGGGCAGCACCTGGGTGCGGATTGGTTCCGGTTTGTTTGGGCCCAAACCTTGCCAGCGCTGACGTGGGACGCTATTCAGGTCCAAGCCACAAGAAAAATCAGTGTCGTTGTTCTCCCGCCTTCGTGCTGTTGTCTCCGGAGATGACTACCTCGATGGTGATTACGACGATGAACTCGATTACGAGCACGACGCTGCGCCCGAGCCCACCAGCCCGATGAGCCGCAGCAGCTCCCTGGCCCTCAGCTCCGATTTCATGGCCGACGACCCCTTCGCCGGCACCAACGTGATCGGCATGCCCGGCATCTCCACCAGCACGGCGGAGGTCACCCTGATGGAGCCCCGCAGCTTTGATGAGATGCCCCGCGCCATCCAGGCCCTGCGCGAGCGCAAAACAGTGATCCTCAACCTCACGATGATGGAGCCGGACCAGGCCCAGCGGGCCGTGGATTTCGTTGCCGGCGGCACCTTCGCCATCGACGGCCACCAGGAACGGGTCGGCGAAAGCATCTTCCTGTTCGCCCCCAGCTGCGTCACCGTCACCACCGCCGCCAGCGAGGAAGCCTCCTCCCCCACGATCGTGTCCCGCGACGCCGGCCAGGAGCAGCAGGCCGCCCCTAGCCCCGCCTGGGGCCGCTCCGAGTCCGGCTTCGGCCTCGGCTGAGCGGGGGACGTTGGCGGCTGGGTGGCCAGGCCAGGGGGCCTGACGGCTTTCCCTGGGGCCCCCACCCCTGCCTTGCACACTCCCGCACCGGGTCTGGCCCAGCCCATGGCGCTTCTTCCCACCACGCCTGATGCCGGCGCCCCCCCTTCCACCGGGCTAGGCGCCTTTGCGCCGGAGAGCTTCGGGGTGGTGGGTTTTGGCCGCATGGCCCAGGCCCTGCTGCTGCCCCTGATCGACGGCGGCCTGGTGCCGGCTACGGGCGTGCGCGCCGTGGTGGGCACGGCCGCCTCCGCAGCGCGTCTGGCCGCCCAGCACGGCCTGGCGGTGGCCACCGATCCCACGGAGGCTTGGCAGGCCCCTGTCGTGCTCCTGGCGGTCAAGCCCCAGCTGCTGGCCGCGGCGGCCGAAGCTGCCCCTGGGGTGAGCCCGGGCAGGGCCAGTGCGGTCGGGGTCGGGGCGGTATGGGGCGGGCGGCCCCTGTTGATTTCGGTCTTGGCCGGGGTCACCCTGGCCCGGCTCCAGGCCCTATTTCCGGCCCATCGCATCGTGCGGGCCGTGCCGAACACGCCGGCCCTGGTGCGCCAGGGCCTCACCGGCCTGGCCTGGGGTGAGGGGATTCCCGCGGAGCAGCAGCTCTGGGTGCGCCAGCTGTTCGCCCAGGTGGGTGAGGTGCTCGACCTGCCCGAAAGCCAGCTCGATGCCTTCCTGGCCCTCACCTCCTCCGGGCCCGCCTACGTGGCCCTAGTGGCCGAGGCGATGGCCGATGGGGCCGTGGCCGCTGGCTTGCCCCGGGCCCTGGCCCTGCGCCTGGCCCACCGCACCTTGGCCGGCACCGCCGCCCTGCTCCAGGAGCAGGAGCTCCATCCAGCCCAGCTCAAGGACATGGTGGCCAGCCCCGGCGGCACCACCATCGCCGGCCTGCGCCAGCTGGAGCGCGCCGGCGTCCGCTCCGCCCTGATTGAGGCCGTGGTGGCCGCAGCCGAGCGCAGCCGCCAGCTGGCTTGAGGCTTGGCCTGGGGCCAGCGCTCAGCCCTTGCTTTGGCCCAGCTTCGGTTCGGTGCCCGCCAGCAGCCGTTGCAGGTTGCTGCGGTGGCGCCACACCACTAGTGCTGTGGTGAGCAGGGCCAACACCAGGTAGGCGGGCCGCAGGCCGCTGCCGGCCGCGGCGAAGGAGCCCAGCATCAATAGGGGCAGGCTCAGGGCCGCCACCACGCTGGAGAGGGACACGATCCGGCTGGCACTGAGGGTGGTTAAGAAAATGCCGAAGCAGGCCAGGCCCACGGCGGGCACCAGGCCCAGCAGCATGCCCAGGCCCGTGGCCACGGCCTTGCCGCCCTTGCCGCCCAGCCAGAACGACCAGCTGTGGCCGGCCAGGGCCGCCAGGCCCGCCGCCACGACCCACCAGTCACTGGTGGCGGCGCTCCCGTCGCCCTGCAGCATGGCCTTGGCCAGCAGCACCGCCGCCGTGCCCTTGAGCACATCCACCAGGAACACGGCCAGGGCCGGCCCCTTGCCGAACACCCGCAGCACGTTGGTGGCGCCGGTGGAGCCCGAGCCTAGGGAGCGGATGTCCACGCCCTGGATCCAACGGCCCGCCAGGTAGCCGCTGGGGATTGAGCCGAGTAGGTAGCCGGCGGCGAGGGCCAGCAGGGTGGGCAGGAGCGGGGTCACAGCAGGTCGTCCTCCAGGGCAATTTCGCTTGGGCCAGGGGCGAAGGCGAGCCAGAGCGGGAACTGCAGGATCGCCACATCGACCACCTGTTCGGCGGCGTCCACCAGGATGAAGGGCAGCTCGCCCCGCTCCTCGAGCCGGTCGGCGCGCTCGATCAGGGCATCGGGCCGCTCAAACAGCACGATGCCGCTGTTGGGGCCGAAATCTTCCCGGCCCAGACCCAGGCAATCCTGGAGACCCCGCCGCCATTCGCCCAGCCGCTCCGGCTGGCCGGCCAGCACCAGGGTTTGGAAGCGTTCGCCGTAGAGGTCGCCGAGGATCGCGATGGCGGCGGCCCCCACCAGGGCATTGCGGTTGCGGCTGCCGGTGCTGGGCTGGGCGCCGCGCCCCCCCTGGAACAGGAACCAGTCCTCCAGCAGGCCGGCGGTGGGCGCGTCCAGGCTGCGGCGCAGGTTCCAGGGGTCGGCGTAGAAATCGGGCTGGCCGAGGAACTGGGCCAGCCGCTGGCGGATCAGGGGTTCGTCCTGGCTGAACAGGCCCGCCGCTGCCGGGGCCTGGGCCGCGGCGCCGGCGGCTGGACCAGCGGCGGCCTGCTCCCGGTCGAGGGGGGAGGGCTGCACCACCAGGGGCTGCACCACCAGCTCCACCTGCTCGGCGGCCACGGCCAGCTCCTGCAGGGCCCCCACCAGGTAGTCCTGGAAGCCCTTCACCCGCCGGGCGATGCCATCGGACTGGCCGGCGAAGCTGCTGTGGATCTCCCGCTGCACCTGGTTGCGGCGCACCTCCAGCTCGGCCACCTCCTGCTCCAGGGTCTGGCGTTTCTGCTGGAGCTCCCCCAGCACGAGGTGCACCAGGTCCGCACAGGCCCCCAAGTCCGCCAGGCCCGGCGATGGAGGCCCGCTGGCCTCGGGCCCAGGGGTGGCTTCCAGCTGGCCGGCCCCGGGGGCCCCGGTGGGGGCGTCCTGCGGCTCCGAAAGCTCGGCTGGGGTCGCTTCCGGCCCGTTCCAGGCTGCGTTCGCGTCAGCCCGGGGCCCTTCCGAGGGGATGGGCAAGGGCGCGTCGGGGGCGGAATCGCTCATGGCAGGGCGCTGAGGTGCTGGTGGAGCTGTTGACGCAAGGTTGTGGCATCGAACAGCACTGGCAAGAGGTGGATGCTGCGCTGTTCACGGAAATAGAACAGCACGGGCAGCGGCCCCCAGAACAGGCGCCATCCCAGCCAGGCGTCGTAGGGGAAGCGGCGCAGCAGGCTCTGGCGACTCCAGACCAACAGGGCATCGGCCGTGAATTGGAGCCGGAGCAGCTGGCTTTGCAGCAGCAGGAGCAGGCCGAACAGGCCCACGGCCAGGGCCAGCCAGACGGCCCCGCCCCACAGCGGCAGCAGCAGCAGGCAGGCCAGGCCCTGGGCCACCACGCCTAGGGGCACCCAGGGGCGGGGCGCCAGGATCACCCCCGCTTCAGGGTCGGGACCTGCTGGGGCCGCCTGGCCGGCCTGGGCACCCGAGCCAGCGGCCGGATCGGCTGGGCTGGGTTGATCCGGTTGCAGGGGATCCATCGGCGCCGGTGTGTCCAGGGGCTCCATTCTGGGGAGGGGCGGAGCGGGGTAGTCCCTGGCCACGCGTTGCCGGCCGCCAGGCTCCCCCGCCAGGGCCCTATTCGCCAAACAGCAGCTGGGTGAGCACCACGTCCACCAGGGACACGCTCACCAGGATCATCACCACGGCGCCGGTGGTGCTGCTGCCCACTTCCTTGGGGCCGCCCCGGGTGGTGAGACCCCAGCCACAGGCGATCACGGCGATGATCAAGCCGAACACCACCGCCTTGATCAGCATCGAGGGCAGGTCGGAGGGCTCCATCCAGGTGCGCACCGAATTCCAGAACACCGAAGGCGGGATCGCATAAAGGGCGGTGCTGCTCAGCTGGCCCGACCACACGGCCACGGCGAAAAACAGCAGGCACTGCACCGGCGCCATCACCACCATCGCCACCACCCGGGGCACCACCAGGTATTCAACGGGGTCGGTGCGCAGCATTGTGATCGCATCGATCTGCTCGGTGACCTTCATGGTGCCCAGCTGGGCGGCATAGGCCGTGGCCACCTTGCCGGTGATCAGCGTGGCGGTGAGGATCGGCGCGATTTCCCGGGCCAGACCGATCGCCAAGATGCCGCCCACGGTGGAGCCGGCCCCCTGTTTCACCAGTTCGGCCGCCACCTGGATGTTGAACACGGTGCCGGAGGCCAGGCCCGTGATCACCACGATAAGGATGCTGCCGGGGCCGGCCTCAAACAGCTGCTCCAGCAAATCATTGGGACTGATCCGGCCCCGGGCGATCGCTGAGAGGGCTTGGCCGCCAATCATGAGGCTGCTGCCCAGCCGCCTGAGCCAGCGCGGCCGCAGCCAGCGGGGCAGCCGGGTGGGCCGGCTGACGGGGGCCTTGGCCGCCAAGCGGCTCGAGCTGGGGGGTTCGGGGGTCATCCGTTCGGACGTTATGGGGGGGTGGGTTGGACCAGCGGCAGATGGCCCTTCTGGGGCCAGTGGCGCATTACCACCAGGCCCAGGACGACAAGCACGGCCGGAATCAGGCCCATGCAAAGGCGGATCGTGATCAGGGCGCTGGCGGGTTGGTGGATGCCCAGGTCCTGCACGTAGCCGCTCAGGCTGAGCAGGCCGCCATAGCCCACCATCACCACACTGATGCACACCTTCTGGGCCAGCACCATCCAGGCGCTGTATTGGCCGGCCGGTTTCTCCGGGTCGGCATCAATCGCATCGGGCAGCAACGACCAAGGAATCAGATAGGCGGTGGAGGCGCCGATGCCGGCGGTGGTGATCGTGGTGAGCAGGGCCACCAGCTTGGCCAGGTTGGCCCAGGAGCCGGTGGGGCCGAAGGCGGGATCCAAGGGCGGTAGGACCAGCACCGCCAGGCAGCCGGCCACCCAGAGGCCACTGCCCAGGCGCAGGGCGACTAGGCGGCCGCGGCGATGGGAGAGGCGGTTCCAGAGCCAGAGCCCCAGCAGGGTGCTGACCAGGAACGGCAGCAGGATCCAGCGGCTCCAGCCCTCCGGCACCTGCAGCACCATCGGCAGATAAAAGAGGGCCACGGCCTGCATCAGTTGCAGGGCGCACCAGAGCAGCAGGTAAAGCCCCAGCACTCGCACGAAGCGGCCATTACGGACCACCCGGCCCAGCAGCCGGCGGGTGGTGCCGGGATGGCTCACGGGGCGCTGGCAGTGGCGGGCGGAGGGCACCAGCCCCCAGCCGCAGATCAGGGTGGTAACCGTGATGATCAGGCCCGATACCAGCCCCACCGGCAGGTAGGCGGAGGGGTCTTGCAGGTCCTTGACCAACACCCCCGCCAGCACCGAGGCCACCAGGGTGGCGAGGATCGAGCCGGTGAACCGGGCCGTGTTGAGCCTGGTGCGCAGGGGCACATCGGTGGTCAGTTCGGCGGCTAGGGCCGAATAGGGCAGGTTGACGCAGGTGTAAAGGCTGTTGGCGACAATAGAAATCAGCACAAAAATCCAAAATTTCACCCAGCCTTCGGACCAGGGCGGCAGCCACCACATGGCCGCCATGGCAAAGCCCAAGGGCAGGGCACTCCAAAAGATCCAGGGCAGGCGCGGCCCCCAGCGGGGGCTTGCGGTCTTGTCGCTCAACCAGCCGACAACGGGATCGTTGATCGCATCCCAGAGGCGGCCGCAGCCGTAGGCCAGGCCCGCCTGCCAGGGCGGTAATCCCGCAGCTGTGTAAAACAGCATCAAATAGAAGCCGATCAGGGCCGCGCCCATGCCGGTGCCCACATCGCCCATGCCGTAGGACCAGAGCAGCCGGGCCCGGGCGCCCCCGCGCAGGTCAGCCGCGTCGGTGACGGGGGGACCTGAAGCGGGAGCCTGGCCAGGGGCAGGGTGATCACTCGGGCCGTTGCCACCACCCTGGTCCGACCCTGCTGAACTTTGATGGCCCTCGGGTTGGGCCCCTCCCCAGCTTGAGTCGTTGCCCCCTTCGCTGTCTGTGGCCAAAGCTGCCTGTCCTGACGCAGGCCATAATGCTGCAGCTGACCTGGTTCCAACTCTCGCCTGCCTGGCCGAGCCTGGAATCTTGGGGCGACCCAGTACACAAGTACTGATGCGGGCGTAGTTTAGTGGTAAAACCTCAGCCTTCCAAGCTGATGATGCGGGTTCGATTCCCGCCGCCCGCTTCCATGGATCGACCAGGGTTGTCCCGTTCAGGGGCCGGCCATCCCGGTATAAGGCTGAATGCTTTGCCCGGAGCTCTCCATGGTCAACTTCACTGCCCATCCAGCGCCGCCAGTCGTTGTTATCCCCCTGGGGGGATATTTTGGTCGGCTTGTTGGCCCTGGCCGGTGCAGGCGCGAGCCGGCAGAGCAGCAAAGTTGCTGATAGGGTCAGTTCTATCAATTAATTGAAACTCTGGGATTCCCTTAGGGGGGCCCTAGGCCGTTGCCCATGGCCCTGGTAGGGGTATCTGACTACTCCGGCGGACTGGCCGGGCACGGCCCTGGCGCGGAGGAGGATCTGCTTGCCCAATGGGAGCGCTCCCAGGCGTCCCCCGGTGGGTCCAGCCAGCCAGATTTCAGCAACAAGGATCGGACATCTGTCGGACTGGACAGTCCATCGGGCTTCCCAACTGATCGTTCCGCCGATCCAGAGTCCGCCGTTGGGGCGTTGGGATCAGGCCCTGGTCAGGATTCGCTTGGACCCAACGGCAGTGTCGCTCTCGATCCCAGCGGGCGATTGGATCGGGAATTGACCCGTTTGACGGGCCAACTTCCGGGGCTTTGTTTAGATCCGGCGGATCTGAGCCCTTGGGGCCAACTCGGTGTTAATTCCTCCCCGGGGCAATCCCCTGGGGAGGCGGTTGATTGGTGTACTGGCCTGGCCCAGGCACCAGGGAGCGAGGCCAGCGGCAGCTTGGTAGCGAATAACCTTTCGCCCCTGCTGGCGGGAGCCTTTGCGGCCGATCCCCTGCTGGTGCATCGCGATGGGGAGCCATCCTCCCCCTCCCAGGCCGGCCTGGGGCCTGACCGCGGTGCTGGCCAGGGGCCTGATGCCCTGGGCCAAGTCCTTGATGGGGGGGCTCGGCCGGCCCCCGTTGCCGCCGGGGCGTCCCCCTTTCCCCTCAGCGGTGAACTGCAACGGCTCGAAGGGCCCACCAAGGCGCTGTGGCTGACGGCGGAGCAGGTGGTGCTGGATCGCTTGCGATCCCTGGCGGCCAATCCCCAGGCTGCGGCGCTGCTGCTGGAGATCTTCCCTGGTTCTGGTGAGCCGATCGATGCCGTCGGGGGCCAAAGCCTGGAGTTCGCAGCACAGGCTCCCCGGCTTGAGGCCATGGAGGTGTTCCTGCGACAGCTCGGCCGTGCCGATGGTTTGCAGGCCGCCGGTCTGGCCCTGCCGATCAGTTTCCAGGGAGCCACGGTGATGGGAGCGGCGGCGGCCGCCTATGCGGTGCAGGCGCCCGATGGTCAGCAGCGGATCTACGTGAATGGGGATTGGTTGAACCGCCAAAGCAGCAGCGACGCGATCGCGGCGGTGTTGTTAGAAGAACTGGGCCACGCCATCGATCAGAAACTCAACCCGGGCCAGGACAGCCCCGGGGATGAGGGGGAACGTTTCGCTGCCTACGTCATGGGCCAGTCCCTTGACGGGGAACGCCAAGTCAGGATCAGCTCCCAAACTGATGCCAGTAGCCTCCTGATTGGTGGCCAGACGGTGGCTGTGGAGTTAGCGGTCAATCAGTCGCCCCTTGTTACACCTGGGGTGGTGATGCCGTACGCCGCAGGGGGCGAGAAGCGCTCTGTGCTGGAGACCAGCTTCAATGATGGCCTATTGCCAAGTCTGATTGCTCTTGATATTCCAAATGCATCCCTTGCCAGCATCAGCCTGGATACGGTGAATCAGGAGCTGGATTTTCTGACATCCGGTAATACGGATATGTGGGGATCTAGAAATAACGCTCCGATCGCCTGGATTGCGGCTCCGCCCGTGGCGCTCAATGGCAGCTGGTCTGTTGAAACCCAGTTGCGCTATGCAAGCACTTCAATCGGCACCCAGGTTGCTGGCATTTCATTTTACAGTAGCGATGGCGCCAATCCAGTCTTTAGTTATGGTCTAGACAACTGGAGTGCTGGCGCTACTTTTGTGAAGCTACAGGGCTTGGGTACCAATAATCCCGCCATCGCCGCCAGCCTCTTCTCACCCGTGAGGCAAGACGTTTTCCTAAAGGTTGTGATTACCGAGAAGGGCAGTAGTGATCTGTATAGTTTTTATTATCGCACGGCGAGCGATACGCCATGGCTTTCCCTCACTGAGAACTACTCCTCGGCAGCTGCCAACCTACGAGCTGGACTTTTTTATAAAACAGGTTCCAGCAAGCCTGGCGTGTCGTTTGATAATCTCAAAATCGAGGCTACGGGCTCGACGCTTGTTGCTCCTTTGCTCACGCTCAGTGATGTTGACGATAGCGTGATCAGCGGGGCTAAAGTCAAAATCACAAGCGGTTTCATTCCTGCCGACCAATTGGGCCTAGGGGCGTCCAGTTTGGCCGCAGGTGTCAGCGTCTCTTATGACAGCAGCACAGGCATTCTCTCTTTGAACGGTAGTGCCTCCGTGGCGAGCTACCAGCAAATGCTGCGTCAGGTGAGTTTCAGTAGTTCTAGCTCCCAACCAACTGGCTACAGCCGCGGCTTTACCTTTGAGGTCAGTGACACGAATGGGGGCATTGTCGGTGGTCCCAGCTCAACTGGATCGGCCAGTAATAGTTTCACGATGCTGTTTGTTAATACTGCTCCATCCCTCTCCGATCGGGTCCTTAGTCTCTCGAGCTCGGAGGACACCAGCAGCCCCTCCGGCGCTACGGATGGGCTGCTGGTGTCTAGTCTGCTTGGGGGGGTGAGCGATACGGATCCTTCTGCTTTGCAGGGAATCGCGATCACTGTTCTTGATAGCAGCAAAGGCAGTTGGTATTACAAGCTGCCAACAGGAATCTGGACCCAGGTTGCCGCGGCTCCCTCCAGTACCGCTGCTTTGCTGCTCCCGAGCGATGCTCGCCTGACCTTCGTCTCTAGCACTATGGATTGGAATGGCAGTGTTAACACTGCCATCAGTTTCCGTGCCTGGGATCAGACCTCTGGCACAGCCGGTAGCAGCGCAGACACCAGTAGCAGTGGCGGCACGAGTGCGTTCTCCTTGGCGACGGATACGGTTGATTTGACGGTTACGGCGGTCAACGACGCCCCTGTCACTAGCGTCTCTGGACTGATCGCTAGCGTTAATGAAGACAGCGCCAATGGAAGCGCCGTGGCGTTATGGAGCACGGTCCCGGTGTATGGAGTGGGTGGTGGCAGCGATGAAGGCTCCCAGACCCTCAGCTATAAAATCACCGCTATTCCATCCTTAATCTCGCTCTTTAAGAGCGATGGGACTACTGCTGTAACGGCCAATACCATACTTAACTCGGCTGATTTTGCAGGATTGAAATACAAGACTATTGTGAATGCCAACGGCACCGACACCATCAGCTTCGATGTCATCGACAGTGGCTTTGGCGCCGCTCCAGATGTCAATACGCTCTCCAACCAGAGTGTCTCCTTCATCGTTAACGCTGTCAATGATGCTCCCGTAGCCACAGGCTCCGCAACCCTCTCACCCGTTAACGAGGACACTGCTGCTCCAGCTGGTGCCACGATTGCGTCTCTCTTTTCGGCAAACTTCTCAGATTCTACGGACGCTACCTCCGCTGGATCGTCTGCAAGCTCGCTCGCCGGAATTGCGATTACCTCTTACACAGTAGATAGTTTAAAAGGATACTGGCAGTATTCATCTGACGGCTCGGCTTGGACAACCCTTCCATCTTCGACGACATCCGCATCTGTGCTTTTAAAAGCAAGCGATTCCCTGCGCTTTGCTCCGGCAACTAATTTCAACGGTGCAGCGACGCCGTTGTCCGCGAAGCTGATTGAGACAGGTGGCTCAGTCATCACGACTGGAGCCACGGTAAGTATGTCAGGAGATGGCGCTCAACTAATACTTGGAACCACGAATGTGATTGGCTGGAGCTCGATCTACAGCGGCGCCTTTGCGGCTGACAATATTGTTGATGAGCAAAGCGGATCAGTCGTCGCAGACGTTTTCGGCAACAATTATTGGCTTGGTGCAAATGGATCCGGCAGCGCATCGGTCTTGATCGACCTTGGAGTGGCAACCCCCCTCAGTAGAATCGAACTCTTTAACGCAACTAACGTTGGCTACAACGACCGAGCCACGTCACAGTTTCACATTGAAGTCAGCAATGCCATTGCTGGCACTGCAGCAACAAATTACCAGCTTGTCAATGGATTAACCGTCGCCAGCGGCACATTGGCCTATGAGAGTGTCGGCGTGGCGCCAAAGGCGCAGTCTTTTTCATTGTCGTCAGGCGGTACCGCCTATCGCTACGTGAAATTTGTCGCCGATACTTCAAAAGGCAATAATCCAGCTCTCCATGAATTACGCGTTTTCCCTGCTAGTGCGGCGGTGGCTGAGTACGCAGCTAACTATTCTGTAGATACGGTTGTGTTGGCAACAGCGATCACTTCCGTTAATGACTCTCCAGCAATCGCAAGCGGTTACACCTACAACTTCACTGCTACGAACGAAAACACCACCTCCTCAGCCATTGCCCCATCCACAATCCTGACAGCCGCCAGCCAATCTGATGTTGACACTAGCGCCTTGAGCGGTCTAGCCATCACGGCCAGCACAGGCAATGGCACCTGGCAATACTCAACCGATGGCACCACCTGGCAGGCCTTTGGTTCCGTGTCTTCCACCAATGCCCTTCTGCTCGCGTCCACGAGCCAGGTCCGCTATGGCCCTGATGGCACTAACGGTGAAACGGCCACCTTTGCCTACAAGGCCTGGGATCAAACAACTGGTTCCGCTTCAACTAATATCACCGCTAATTACGCTACTACTGCAATCGTAGGTGAAACTTCTGCATTCTCAATCAATGCTGGCTCTGCGCAAATCGTTGTTTCCTCCGTCAATGATGCTCCCGTCCTCGACACCTCAAGATCGCCGTTCCTTAGCACTATTGGCGAGGATACTCCAGCACCCTTAAACGGGTCTATTGCCAACAGCACGCTTATCTCTGATCTCGTTGCAGGCATCAGCGATGTTGACTCCAGTGCCCTGAAAGGAATCGCCATCACCGCTGTCAACAGTGCGAACGGCAGCCTCTACTACTCTACCAATGGTGGCTCGACCTGGAATCCCGTCGGAACCGTCAGCAGTACAGCAGCCCTCCTTCTCGCCTCAGATTCCAATGCACGGCTCTATTTCCAACCCACAACCAACTACAACGGCACCATCCCAGATGTGCTGACCTTTAGGGCCTGGGATCAAACTTCCGGAGCCAACGGAAGCAAAGTCGATGCCAGCTCGAGCGGCGCTTCCACAGCTTTCTCATCCGCCATTGACACTGTCGCGATCACAGTTGACTCGATCAATGACGCGCCCACCCTTAATGTTGGCCCCCAGTCTACCCAAATTATCGAAGCTGGTGGAGATGGGTCCAGCGCAGAGGTGAGTGCATCCCTCCTGTTTGATGGCAGCAATGATGTTTTTGTTATCCCCGATAGTAACAGCCTCGATCTCAGTGCCAACTTCACCCTGGAAGCCTGGATTTATCCGACGGGTAACGGGGGATCGGCGGGCGCTTATGGGGGCATCATCTTTAATAAGGAGTATAGTTATGAGCTGGCACGGTATGCTGATGGCAGCCTCAGTTATGCCTTTAGTCCTGATGGACGAGGTGGCTCCTGGGTTGGCTGGACGAATTCTGGATTAACGGTTCCCACGAATACTTGGAGTCATGTGGCCATGGTCAAGGCCGGTGGCACGGTCACCATTGTTGTGAACGGAGGCAGTGCGGCTGGAGGCAGCCAAAGCAGTAGCGCTGGCCAGCCCCAAACGCTCGTTGCCAATAGCCAGCAATTATGGATTGGCGGACGACCGTTGCTAAGCCAATTCTTTGAAGGCCAGATTGATGAAGTGAGGGTTTGGAATCGCAGTCTCGATGCTGCCGAGATTGCCTCGAACCGCTATGCGCCGGTGAGCGGAACAAGCTCTGGGTTGGTTGCCTACTACCAACTCAAGGAAGGCACGGGACCCACTGCTGCGAACCTTGCCGCCGCCACGAGTGCCATCGATGGCACGCTCATGAATGGCGCAACTTGGGTGGCTACGGGCCACCCCACCCCCAATGGCGCCAGCTCCTCCAGCGCTACTGCGGTGAGCAACACTGCGACCATTGCCCTCACCGCAGCTGATCCTGACGGCCCCTCGCCGACATTTGTCTCCACTGGCTGGACGACTGCTGGGGCGAATCTCTTCAGTCGAGTTGGGGTCTATGGAACAGCAACTCTCAATGCCTTGACGGGCCTGGTGAGCTATACCCTTGACAACTCACTTGCTACGACCCAAGGCCTAAATGCTGATGTCAAGGTCAGCGACCTGTTTGTGATTGCCTTCAGCGACGGGATTGATCAGGTCAGTCAATCGGTCGCATTTAATATCACCGGTAGCAATGATATCGCAACTCTGACCAGCGCTAGCAAAAACCTTGTAGAGGCCAATGCGGTTTTGACCACGGGTGGGGTCCTGTCCCTTGTTGATTTTGATGCGACTGCGGCCAGTGTGGTAGCGCAAAGCGGAGTGGCGGGCAGTTATGGCAGTTTCTCGATTGATGGCACTGGCCAGTGGAGCTACGCGACCAATGGCGCGCAAAATCAACTGAATGCTGGCCAGGTTGTCAGTGATGTTTTCGCTGTGGCAACAACGGATGGTGGTAGTGCGACGGTGACGATCACGATCACAGGCAGTAATGATGTGGCGAGCTTGAGTAGTGGCAGTAGCGCGCTAGTTGAAGGAGATGGGGCGCTGCAGGCCAGTGGCGCGTTGGTGCTGGGTGATCTCGATGGAACGGCTGCCTCTGTGGTGGCTCAAAGCGGTGTGGCGGGCAGCTATGGAAGTTTCTCGATCGATGGCAGTGGCCAGTGGAGCTACGCGACGACTGGGGCACAAGATCAACTGAATGCTGGAGAAGTTGTTAGTGAGGTGTTCTCGGTGGCAACGACTGATGGTGGTAGCGGGACGGTGACGATCACGATCACAGGCAGTAATGATGTGGCGACTTTGACTAGTGCCACAAGTGGCCTGACGGAGACCGATGCGATTCTGACGGCGAGTGGGGAATTGGTGCTGAGTGATCTCGATGCAACGGCTGCCAGTGTGGTGGCGCAAAGCGGTGTGGCGGGCAGTTATGGAAGCTTTTCGATGGATGGCAGTGGCCAGTGGAGCTACGCGACGACTGGGGCGCAAGATCAACTGAATGCGGGTCAGGTTGTGAGTGATGTCTTCTCGGTGTCAACGACTGATGGCGGTAGCGCGGCGGTCACGATCACGATCACGGGCAGCAATGATGTGGCGACGTTGACTAGTG